>WNFU01009055.1_pt1 | contig 11331 bp, 9 predicted proteins | sample 5400121 | NCBI WGS metagenome assembly WNFU01 (sample SAMN13153360, study PRJNA577476) | soil metagenome | isolation source: 100 cm soil or saprolite under grassland replicate 1 | place: USA:California | collected 2016-06-15
CAAATCTTCAGCTTTATGCTGGCGACCATGATGATCCCCGGGGTGCTGTTCCTGATCCCCACCTACGTGATGATGTATCGCCTGGGCTGGGTCGGCCATTTTTATGCGCTGATCATCCCCTCGGCTATTTCCGTCTATAACATCTTTCTCATCCGGCAGTTCGTGATAGGCATCCCCAACGAGCAGATCGAAGCGGCGCGGCTGGACGGCGCCAATGATATTCAGATCTTTACCAACATCATACTACCGCTCTCGAGGCCCGTCCTGGCGACCGTCGCAATCCTCAGCTTTATCGGCAGCTGGAACGATTTTCTCGGCCCGCTGCTCTATCTTAACCACCCGGAGACCTGGACGGTCCAGCTTGGTCTTTACCAGTTTCAAAGCTCGATCCCTGGCGAACACATCCAGGAGCTCTGGGCCTCGATGACCCTGATCACCCTGCCCCTGATCCTCGTTTACTTCCTGCTGCAAGACCAGTTCATCAAAGCCTTTGCCAACGTGAGTTTTAAATGACCACATCCATTCAGACCCCAGTTTTACCCCCTCTCCCGACCACCAGCGATGCGGCCGCGACGGCTGCTGCGGCCGCCAGGACCAGGTTCGTAAAGAACTTTCTCCTGAGTCTGCTCATCCTGGCAGCCTTATTTCTCGTCACATATGTCTTGGCCTGGTACAATGCCAACCAACTTGCGAGCCGCTTCTTTCAAGACTCCGAAGCCAGCTTCAACACCGGCGACTATCTCAAGGCTCTAGTGGGGTATCAAAAATTCGATGCCACGACTAATAAATACATCAACTACGGCGGCTACCTCAACGTCGAGAAAATATGGTCCAGCCCCTATTCCTGGCCGCGGCCGCCTTACCTTCAGCAGGCGGTGCAGCGCTCCCAGGAGGTAATCGGCCAGAAGTTGACCGTTCAGCAGGCCGAGCAGTACATTCAGGAGAATACGGGCCGGCCGGGTACGCCGTATTTCGCCGAAATCTACCTGCGCCTGGGCGAGCTGTACGAGCAGAACGGCGACACCAAAGACGCGATTGACGTCTACCAATCTTACGCGAGCCAGTTCCCAGACCGCCCAGACCTGATCGAACAGGCACAGCAGCACCTGGCGAAATTGCAAAGCCAGAATCCGTGAGGATGCTGGCATATATTGTGGGGGTGGCGACACACGCTCTGCCATCGAAATTTACCGCGATGTGATTGACCTGTTTCCGGGACGGGAAGACCTTGTCTCGAAGGCAAACGAACATTTTACCCGCCTGGATATTGTGCCTTGAATTGTAACGACCTACTGTGGCAAGAATAGTAATAGTAAAAGAAAGGAGGTGATCGCAGGAAAAGTACCACCATCAGGTTGTTTTACTTTGGAAGTCGTCTATTCGTTTTCGAAAGGAGTCACTTATGCGTAGTACCGCGAAAACTACTTTTACTGCCTTCCTCGCTGTAATCATCCTCCTGGCTACGGCACTGCCGGCGCAGGCGGGCCCAACGGCACTGAGTTCGCAAGAACGAAGCGTCCTGAAGCAATATGCGATAGATACTTGGCAATCATTCGTGGCGATGGTGGATCCTACCACTGGATTGCCCGCTGACAACGTCAGTGCGGAGGGAGTCCGCGCTGCTTATACCTCACCCACTAACATCGGCATGTACGTATGGAGCACACTGGCCGCGCGTGACCTAGAGATCATCACAAAGTCAGAGGCGCTCGACCGGATTGGCAAAGCGCTTGACACAGTAGCCACTCTGGAACGTCACACACCCAGCGGCCAGTTCTACAACTGGTATAGCCCATCCACCGCTGAGAAGCTGACGGTCTGGCCGCCGTCCGGTGGTATCGTCTACCCGTTCCTCTCCTCGGTTGACAACGCCTGGCTAGCCTCGGCACTCATGATTGTCACCAACTCCGTTCCACAATTACGCGACCAAGCGCAGACCATACTGGATACCATGGACTTCAGCTGTTACTATGATCCGAACGCTCGTGGCCCCGACTTCGGTGCTGGGCTCATGCGCGGCGGGTTCTGGAAAGTAGCAGAAGCCCCACCCGGATCCTGGCCAATCGGCGACTACTGCAATATGGGCGAGCAGGTGGCTTACACCGGCCATCACTACGGAGCCTTCAATACCGAGACGCGTATCATTGGTTACATAGCCATCGCGCTGGATCAAGTCCCTCCGGAGCATTACTTTGCCATGTGGCGAACCTTCCCTCCCACGTGCGACTGGAGCTGGGTAGAAATGGCCCCTCAAGGTGAAACGCGCACCTACTTGGGCATCGACGTCTACGAAGGGCATTACACCTACCGCGACATGAATATCGTGCCAAGCTGGGGAGGCAGCATGTTCGAAGCCTTGATGCCAGCACTCATCGTTCCGGAGGAAGAGTGGGGACAGGACAGTTGGGCCATCAACCACCCACTCTATGTGCGGGCGCAGATCGCACACGGACTAAAGGAGGCGCAATACGGATACTGGGGTTTCTCCCCTTCGAATAACCCGGCCGGGGGTTACAGGGAATTCGGCGTGGATCCACTGGGTATGGATCCGGGCGGCTATACTTCCGACCTGGAACGGACAACGGTGGACTATGGATTTGCCGATCCCTCTGGGATCGGGTATTGCCCCGGGCGCGAGCCGCAACCCCTGCCGGAGCAATATGGACAGGGAGTGGTCACCCCACACGCCTCCTTCCTGGCGCTTGATTTCGCGCCGAATGCGGCTCTGAAGAACCTGGCTAACTTGCGCCGGGATTTCGAGTCCTATTCCTGGGGTGGCTTTTTCGACGCCATCAACGTTAGCAACGGCGATGTCTCCATGTACTATCTGGCACTGGACCAGGGCATGATCATGGCTTCCATCAGCAACGCGCTGCGCAACGATCTTCTCCAGTACTATTTCGTTCACGGCGAAGTTGAGAATACACTTGAACCTATTGTGGAGATGGAGCAATTCACAGCCGGAGACTAATCCCTTTGAGAGCAACAACGACCTGCCAGACTCGTCAGGGTTTGGCAGGTTCATTCTTAAAATCTCTATTTTCCACTCATATCCATACAGGGGAATCCGGTAAATGTCGACGTTCTGTTGCAATGAACGTTTTCTCACAGAAATTTTTGTTTTGAGGTTGACGATGAGTTCAAATAGTTCCTTCAAATCTGAGTACGGTTACTTCACTGAAGACGGACGCGAATACGTGATTACCCGCCCGGATACCCCAAAGTCCTGGGTGAATGTGATTTCCAATGGGGATTACGGGTTCGTCGTCTCACAGGCCGGAGGGGGCTACTCCTGGCGATCACATGCCAGCCTGAACCGCATCACGCGCTGGAATCAGGACCTCGTGCGCGACGCTGATGGCCGCTTCCTTTACATGCGCGATGAGGAAAACGGAGATTTCTGGTCATTGACATGGCAACCCACCCAGCCTGATTATGAACACTTCGAATGCCGTCACAGACAGGGCTCCACTGAGTTCATCACCCGCCGTGCTGGGATTGAAGCACGCTGGACGCTCTCGGTCGCGCCGGACGCGCCGTTGGAAATCTGGATGGTCACGTTGCGCAATCTTGGGACGAAACCTCGCCGCATCAGCCTGTTCAGCTACCTAGAATGGCTGCTTGGCGCGGCCCCCGACTGGCATCGTGAATTTCATAAGACCTTCATCGAGACTTCCTTCGAGCGCGAAGCCAATGTGATCTTGGCGACGAAATGCAACTGGGAACCGCCTATCCCTGAAAACTCGCACTGGAATATTGATTGGCCCTACGTGGCATTTCATTCCGCTTCACGCAAGATTGCTGGCTTTGAAACCGATAAACAGGCATTTCTCGGCCAATATGGTTCCCCAGCCAACCCGCAGGCATTGAGACGCCCGAGTTTGCAGGGGATCACCGGTCGTTGGGGCGATGCCATCGCCAGCCTGCAAATGACCCTCGATCTCGCCGCCGGCGCCGAAGAGACTGCTATCTTCATGTTAGGCGCGGCAGATGATCGCACCCAGGCATTAAGCCTGGCACAGCGTTTCACTCAACCACAAGTTGCGGAAGCCGCCCTTGCTCAAACGCACGCCAGCTGGCAGGAACGCACCTCGCGTTTACAGGTGGAGTCGCCCGATCCCGCCCTTAACCTGATGACAAACAACTGGTTGATCTACCAGACCATCTCCGGTCGGCTTTGGGGGCGCAGCGCCTATTATCAAACCGGCGGCGCGTTCGGCTTCCGCGACCAACTGCAGGACAGCCTGATCTTTCTCCTGCTTGGTCAAGCGGAGCTGACCCTGGCTCAGATCCGCTTGCATGCGCGTCACCAGTTTGTGGATGGAGGCGTACATCATTGGTGGCACCCTCTGCCAGCGTTAGGAGCGGAAAAGGAAACGGAGAGCGGTGTTCGCACGAAAATCAGCGACAACCGCCTGTGGCTATGTTATGTCACAGCTCGCTATCTTGAAGAGACCGCCGATTTCCCGGCACTGGATGTGACCGAGCCCTTTGTGGACGATCCTTCGCCTCACAGTCTTTGGGAACACTGCCTGCGCGCCCTAAACCTGGCATTGGATAATCTCAGCGCGCGCGGTCTGCCGCTCATCGGCGGAGGCGATTGGAATGATGGCTTGAATGCGGTAGGCGTGCAGGGCAAAGGTGAGAGCGTATGGCTTGGACATTTCCTCTTTGGTCTGCTGACCGATTTTGCCGACTATGCCCAGCGTCGGGGAGAGATTCCCCTCTCAGAGCGTTATCGCCAGAGTGCTGCTGCCTTGCGCGAGGCCATCAATCAGGTTGCCTGGGATGGCGAATGGTACTGGCGCGCCAGCAACGATCAGGGCGAGTTGCTTGGCAGTCATCTCAACACCGAGGGTAGGATTTTCCTCAATTCCCAAACTTGGGCCATCCTGTCGTACACCGCCTCGAGCGAACGCGCTGGTCAGGTTTGGCAGTCGCTCGAAAAATGGCTCCTCAAGGATTATGGCCCTCTGTTGTTGTATCCCGCCTATCACACGCCTGACAGGGCGGTTGGGTATCTCTCGCGCTACGCACCCGGTGTTCGTGAAAACGGAGGCGTTTACACTCACGCCGCGACGTGGGCTTTGTTGGCTGCCTGTCGACTAGGGTTACGTGAAAAAGCCTACGACATCTACCGGCGCCTTTGCCCGCCCGTGCGCGGGCTCAACCCGGAACTTTACCAAGGTGAGCCGTATGTCACACCAGGCAATGTGGATGGGCCGGACTCGCCATATTATGGGCGTGGTGCCTGGACCTGGTATAGCGGCTCGGCTCAATGGTTACTACGAGTCACACTGGACGGATTGTTTGGTCTGCATCCCACGGTCGATGGGCTGCGCCTCGCGCCCTGCCTGCCCTTCGATTGGAAATCCTGCCGGGTGAAGCGCTATTTCCGTGGCAGTCTATATGAGATCGAATACCGTAATCTTTCCGGGACGAAGCTACGCCTCACCCTTGACGGCAATCCTGTGGATGGCGATACGCTGCCGCTTCCTACACGTTCTGTCCATCATGTGGTTGTCACGCTGGAATAAAAATTTCAAACAAAAAATTTCCCGATAATTTTATCTGGGGCGCGGCTTCGGCGGCTTATCAGATCGAAGGCGCCTGGAACGAGGACGGGAAAGGTCCATCAATCTGGGATGTCTTTTGCCGCTTACCATCAGCCATTCGAAATGGGGAATCCAGTGAGGTGGGAAAGGAGAACGAGACGAAAACGGTCGGAGTCGGTCAGCCGAGGTCGTTTGACCTGTCGTTTCAGGATGATCAGTTGTTGGCGCAGTAGAGCATTCTCTACAGCCAGATCTGTACGGCTGTGAGTGAGATCGGAAAGCAGTCCAGAGATCAGCGCTGGAGGAGCAGGTTTGATCCAGTGTTTGATGCGTTTCTGAAGCCAGGCAAGGAATTTTCTCATCAGACTGCTCCCGCTTCTAGTGTGAAGGTAGTGATACCTCCCCTTCCGTCTGTTTACCCCTCACCTCCAAGCGGATGACCCAAGTAGCCAGCACAGCAGGTCGACGTGGTTGGGATTAACTCGATGGAGAAGACGCTCATCCTCGGTGAATGTAAGTGGACACTCGCGAACAACGATCGCAAGGTGATGGCTGAACTTGTTGAGGAGAGAGCTGCAAAGATCATCCCAGCGCGGGGAAAGTGGAAGGTCTATTTCTTGGGTTTTTCTCGCAGCGGCTGGACATCAGGGGCACTTGCTTATCAAGAAAAGCTCAACCGGCAGCCGGTTCAGGGAGAAAACTGGGTTTCTACAGGAATGCGCTTGCTTATATTGAATGAATTAGACGACGATCTGACAACCTGGACAAAGTGAATTGCTGATGACATCTGAGCCGTTATTTGAAAGACTCTTGCTTTGAATATCGCGCACAGCTTGGACGCGCCAAGCGATTCTAACGATTCCCAGACTCGATCTGCACTTAGTTCTTTATAGTCAGCGTATGGAACTTTGATATGAATACCATTACGATCAAGCAAAGGCATAGATGCTGTCATCATGACTTTGCCCTGTTTCGTGAACTTGATTGCATTGCTGGCGAGGTTGGTAAGAATTTGTTGGAGGAGGATAGCATCAACCATAAGTATAGGAATGTTTTTGTCGATGTCTATCTCAAATTCCAAATGCTTTTCTTCCGCTTCCGATTTCAACAGCGAGTAAACAACACGAAAGACCATCTCGATATTGGTAGGAGATGGCACATTCTTGATTTTGCCCGTGCGCAACCGCGACTGAGACAATAAATTCTCGACCATGGTGAGCAATCTTTGGGTATTCAAGAGGATGCGAGTGGCGTTCGCTACAGCGGTGTACGGTTCACGTATGGAGAGTTCCGCATGTCCACGAATAGCTGTCAACGGTGTTCGCAGCTCGTGCGAAACCATCGCTAATGCCGTATCTTTCAGCCGGTCGACTTCCACTTCGGCTGTGACGTCTCGCAGGAAAATCAAATGCACTTTATTTGCTGGGATATAAATATTGGCTGCATAATAGTATTTCCCCGAGATCTGGACCTGCACATCCTCTGTTTCGACACCTGTTACCACGTCAATCAGATGTTTTAGATCCTCATCGCTTATCTCCATCCTTGTACCCCGGATAATCTCCACGAGGTTGGCACTTAGTTTGGCAAGCGGGAAAATAGAGAAAGTTCTTTCATTGAGCCGAAGAATGCGGTAATTCTTATCTGTGAGTATGTAGCTGCCGCGCAGTGAAGAAAGAATTGTGTTGCTTTCTGCTGCTTCACGGCGGAGTTGGAAAGTGGATTTCTCAAGGCTTCTTAGGACGACTGCTACCAAGCCTGCGAACAAGTAGAAGAAAATGATATTGGGCGACTCTAAAGCGGCTCCAGGCGTGAACATTGCGTATGCTGCTATAAGCGAAATTACGAGAGTTGTGAAACCAAAAGTGGCGTAAGAGTGAATCAGTACACCGGATAGCAGGATTGGAACCATGAAAAACATGGTGGAACGACCATGTATAACTTCGTGGGGATTATCTGAAAAAAGAGCCAGGAAAGTCAAAGCTAGCAAAAACAAGCTTGATGGGACCCAATGGGGCACAGCGTTCAAGTGGTTGACGCCCAGCAATAAGGCCAAGAGTCCTAGCGCGCTTACGGTCACGGACATTTGCAGGGGAAATTCCCAGCTAGACACGGATGGTGCACGGGATATTACAGCAAAGTAATAGACTAGCTGCACCATCAATGCCACCCCCACGGCTAGCAGCATCAACTTTACTGCGAAATTGGTCATTTGGCGTCGGTGTTTTTTCTCTTCTTCAGTAAGACGTAATCTTGAAAACATCAAATTTTGACATTCTAAAAATCGTGCGGAGTGTTGGAAGCGAACAAGCCCCATCCTCGCGCACAATTTGTTTTGCACAAGATGCACAAGTTAAGGGTTGCAGTGCTATCGGTATCATCCTACAGCATGCGCGTGGGGGGTGGGTAGTCAAGTGCCGAAGTTTTCGCCCATTATTCGGGACATTAAGCTGACAATTTTGCAAACTGGTGGCGTTTGCAAAAGTCAGTATCCATTCTCGCCGAATGTCACCCATTTTGGCTCGAGGATGGATCTGTCATTTACAAGCATTATTAGCGCATAATAAATGATCTAAATCCAAAAAGCAAAGAAAATGGGGGACGCATGAACTCATCTTCTCAAATCGCGCTCGTGACCGGGGTGAACCATGCCAACGCCTTTTTTGATGACATCATGTATCTATTCAATAAATTGGGGTGTGGGGTGTTGTGGACGGGCTACGCCCGTCCACAACACCCCACTTCCCCCTTCTTTTTGAGAAGATACGACATCATGCGGGCTCGTAATTTTTACCGGCTGGTCCTGGATACAAATTTCCCCTTCATCCGGTTGACATAAGCCATACAGGATATTCATGAGCGTCGATTTGCCAGTGCCATTTTCACCCAGGAGAGCTTGAATTTCACCTCTTTCCAGGGAAAAAAATTGACGTGATCATTCGCAAGGACACCCGGAAAACGCTTGGTAATATCTGTGGCTTGTAAGGCAAGTGTCATATCTTTGTTCCTGAATTCTATTTGACATCTTGCATAAGTATTCCCTTGTGCAGCCACAGAGTCCACAGAGACCTTTGAGAAAGACTCATTTTCTTTGTGATCTCTGTGGCAGAGAGACTTTCGCAAGAGGTCTATTACAAAACAGGGTGCTGTACCCGGTTGAGCACAGCACCCTGTTCTCAGTAGATATTTTGCTTCACTGAGGGTTAATGGAACCATCCTTGATCCCGTCGCTTGCCTTCTGGATCTGGGCTTTCAGATCGGCTGGGATCTTGCTGTCCCAATCATGGAAGGGGGCCAGGCCGACGCCGCCGTTTTGCAGGGTGGCGGTGCTGATGCCGGCTTGGACAGAACCATCGGCAACCGATTTCAGGTAGTTGTAGACTGCGACGTCCACGTTCTTCATCGCGCTGGAGATCAGCGCCGACTGGGCCTCGGGAGAGGTGTTGTACTGGTCGACATCGGCGCCGATGGCCGGCAGGTTGTTTTCCCTGGCAGCCAGCAGAACACCGTTCACGGCGTCCCCGCCAATGGCGAAGACCACATCGCAGCCATTGCCGATCAGTTTCAGAGCGGTATCCTTCCCTGGGTGGAGTCATCGAAGGAAGCAAGGAACGTTATTGTCCATTGCAGACCACGACAGTATCTGCGGTAAAGCTGCCATCAGGATTTGGGCCCCCGACGAGCGTTACCCTGTATCCTATTTTCAAATCGGATAGCGATGCGGAGCCTGCTGAAGTTTTGATTGTTGCCTGGCCCGCAAGGTGGACGACCTGATCACTGCCGTCGTCATTTCGCTTCATAGTAAATTCGTTGTTTCCCACGCTGACAATCTGCCCGTTGCCGCCGGTACCGCCGCAGAGATCTCCGCTTTGGGGAATTTCACCCGGAGCGGTCGTTGGTTGAACCGGTGCTGCGGTTGCGGCCGGAGCGGTCGTTGGCTGAACCGGTGCTGCGCTCTCACCCGCTTCGGTCGTGGGTTGAACCGGTGTAGCGGCAGGCGCGCCCCCTCCGCTACGCTGCGAGGGCAGGCAGGCGGCGAGAAGCATCGTGGCCGTTAATAGAACGGACAGAACAAGATAAAGTTTATTTGACATTCTGATTTCCTATTTCAAAATTCTGGTAAAACCTGGAACGTAACTCAGCCTTTCATGGTGAGCGAGCGTTCCCCAGCGAGCGTGGCAATCTCAAATAACACTCAAGAGAACGTTACAGGAGATTGCCACAGCGGAAGAACACCGCTTCGCAATGACATCTGAAAGTTACAAATTTTCTTCTTTGAGCGTATCTACGATGTTGTCGTTGCGGATCATCGCACCCGAGACCATCATGGTGGCGAAGACGATCGCCAGGATGCCCAGCACGCAGGCAGCGATCGCTCCCCAGGGCAGGCTGAAGGCGAAATAAATGACCCCGCCAAATTGTTTATAGATCAAGAAGGAGAGCGCGATCCCGATCGGCAGCCCGTAAAGCAGGGCGGTCAGCCCGTAGAACAGGCTCTCGTAGCGCAGCATGCGCAGGAAGCCACCCGGCGTCAGCCCGACCGACTTGAGCATGGCGATCTCGCGCCGGCGCAGCTTGATGTTGGTATCCAGCGTGTTGACGATGTTGGTCACCCCGATCAGCGTGATCAGCGTCAGGAACCCATAGAAGAACAGGTTGGTCATCATCGTCTGCAGGGTTTGGCTCTTATTGAACTCCTTCATCGAATAGTATGAGAAATTGCCCCCAACCGTAGACTTGTAGAGCCGTTCGATGGCTTCCACCGCCGCATCCGGGTCATCGCTCTTGACGGTCATGTGCCCGAGAGCAGTCGGGCCCAGCTGCAGCATCCGATCGCTCAAACCGTCGAAGACGGCGTCTGAGACGATCATTTCCGGAACCAGCGCCGTCCCCCTAAAGCCCAGGGGTGTCTCCCCGGTGACCGCGCCCACCGTCCACATCAGGCTGGACGTTGCTTCGTCCTCAGCTTGGGGAGAGGACCAGCCAGACATCTTAGAGGCAGTCATCGTATCACCCGGTTTCAGGTTGAGCAGGTCGAAATCGTACAGCTTGCCGCCCTGGCGCAGGGTGGAGTGGTTGAGCAGGATCCCCAGCGGCGCGGATGGATCGGAATACTGTCGTAGATCCAGACCGAGCTGCGCGGCGTAGTGGGCAAACTCGGCCGGCCCTACGGCGCACACCTTGAGCACAAACGCGTATGTACCGCCTTCTACAGCGACGGGTAGATTTTCAAATTCAAGGCTGTGCAGCTCTTGTAGGGCTTGGTACGCCGGGTCGGTGATCGTCGCGCGTGGGGGGACGTACTGCTCGTGGGAGCAGCGATCGTAGGAAACCCGCTGCACTTCTGGTAACTGGCCGACCAGGTCGGCAAACTGGTTGGCGTGGCTTTGGCGGTAGTCCAGGTCGATCTGCAGGTCGTAGTTCATCGATTGGACAGCCAAGCGGGTGGTGGTGTCGGTATACTGCCTCAGGGCGTTGAAGGCCACGAACAGGATGATGCTGATCATGAGCGAGAGTAACGTGGTGAGGTATTTCTTGCGGTCGCGCTGGAGGGATTTGAGCGCCAGCTCGCCCTCGAACCCGAACACACGCCGGATCAGCGGGTTGGTCTTCAACTTGAGCGGCACCCCCTCCTGGATCTCGCCACTCTGGCGGATGGCATCGATGGGCGAAACCTTGGCGGCGCGCCGGGCCGGGATCCAGGCCGAGAGCAGAATGGTCGCGGCGGAGAACAGCACGGTCAGTCCGATAACCAGCGGCGAGACCACCAGCGGCA
>WNFU01012771.1_pt1 | contig 11330 bp, 8 predicted proteins | sample 5400121 | NCBI WGS metagenome assembly WNFU01 (sample SAMN13153360, study PRJNA577476) | soil metagenome | isolation source: 100 cm soil or saprolite under grassland replicate 1 | place: USA:California | collected 2016-06-15
CCCCATCTCCAAGCAGATCGGCATTCACCCCGTCCATTTCGCCACCGTGCTCACCGCCGCGGTCGGTATCGGTCTGTTCCTGCCCCCGATCGGCGTCGGTCTGCTCATGGCGCTGCGTTTTGCCAACGTCTCGGTCGGCCGCCACTTCCGCGCGTACTGGCCGTATCTGCTCTCGCTCTTCGTCGGGCTCTTGCTCCTCATCCTCTTGCCGGAGCTGACCCTCTTCCTGCCGCGGCGCGCTGGCCTCATTCGGTGAGCGAGAAAGGCGAATGATGCTCTACATGATCATCGAAAGCTTCAAGAATCGTGACCCGGTACCGGTGTATCGGCGGTTTCGGGATCAGGGAAGGCTCGCCCCCGAGTCCGTGAAATACATCTCGAGCTGGGTGACGCTGGATATGACGAGGTGCTACCAGCTCATGGAGTGCGAGGATCGTCATCGCCTCGATCAATGGATCGCCCGATGGAGCGATCTCGTGGATTTTGAGGTGGTGCCCGTCATCACGTCGGCTCAGGCGGTCGAGCGAGTGGCGGCACGGCTGTAGGTGCCAAGGGGGGGCGACATGGGTACCCAAGCTTCGAAAGCGGCGGCCTTTCGCGCTCTGCACGAGCGTCCGGGCGCCTTCATCATTCCGAATCCCTGGGACGCCGGCACCGCCAAGCTCCTGGCCTCACTCGGCTTCGAAGCTCTCGCGACGACGAGCCTCGGCTTGGCGAACAGTCTCGGCCGCCCCGATGGCGCCGGCGTGGTGAGCCGGAGCGAGGTCCTCGAGAACTGCCGCATGATAGCGGCGGCGACGGATTTGCCGGTCAATGCCGATCTGGAGAACGGGTACGCGCACGAGCCCCGCGCCGCCGCCGAGATGATCCGGCTGGCCGCGAACGCAGGGGTCGTGGGCGGCTCGATCGAGGACGCGACCGGTGACCCGGCGAACCCGATCTACGACTTCGCGCTCGCGGTCGAGCGGGTCCACGCGGCGGTCGAGGTGGCGCGGTCGCTGCCGATCCCGTTCATGCTGACGGCGCGGGCGGAGAATCTCCTGCACGGCCGGCACGATCTCGACGACACCATCCGGCGGCTGCAGGCCTTCGAGAAGGCCGGGGCGGACGTGCTCTACGCGCCGGGCGTGAGAGACCTCACCATGATCCGCGCCGTGGTCTCGGCCGTGACGAGGCCGGTCAACGTCGTGATGAGCGCCGCCGATCCGTCGATCACGGCCGCCGAGCTGGCGGGGGTCGGAGTCAAGCGCATCAGCGTCGGCGGATCACTGTCGCGCCTCGCGCTTGCCGCCTTCCTCAGAGGCGCGCGGGAGATGAAGGACCGGGGCGGGTTCACCTGGATGCGCGACGCCGTCTCGAGCAAGGAGCTCAAGGCGATCTTCAGCCCTTGACGACGAGGGCGCCGGCCGCTTGCTCGACGCCGGAGGCCGCGATAAGGTCTCCTGGCATCGGAGGGGACCGCCATGGCGAACACGGACGGCAACATCTTCCAGCAGGGTCTCGGTCGGACTTCCGCGAACTTCGCGCCGCTGACCCCTCTGGGGTTCCTTCCGCGCACTGCCGAGATCCATCCGGAACGGGTCGCGGTCATCCACGGGGACCGCCGCATCACCTACCGCGACTTCGACGCGCGGGCGCGGCGCCTCGCGTCGGCACTCGTCCGGCGCGGCATCGGGCCGGGCGACACCGTGTCGGCCGTCCTGCCGAACGTGCCGGCGATGCTCGACGCCCACTTCGGCGTGCCCATGATCGGCGCCGTGCTCAACACCATCAACACGCGGCTCGACGCGCGCACGATCGCCTATATCCTGGAGCACGGCGAGGCGAAGGTTCTCCTGATTGACCGCGAGTACGCGTCGACAGTAGGGCCGGCGCTCGAACGACTCGGCACGAAGCCCCTGGTCATCGAGGTGGACGATCCGCTCTATCAGGGGCCCGGCGAGCGGCTCGGCGAGGTCGAGTACGAGGCGTTCCTCGCGATGGGCTCGCCGGATTTCGCGTGGACGCCGCCGGCTGACGAGGGCCTTCCGATCGCGCTCAACTACACCTCGGGGACCACGGGCAACCCCAAGGGCGTCGTCTACCACCATCGCGGGGCGTTCCTCGAATCCGTCGGCAACATCATGATGTGGCCGCTCCCGCCCCGCGCGGTCTACCTCTGGACGCTTCCGATGTTCCACTGTAACGGCTGGTGCTACACCTGGGCCGTGACGGCGATGGGTGGCACCCACGTGTGCCTGCGCCGCGTCGACCCTCCCCTCGTGTGCCAGCTGATCGCGCGGCGCGGCGTCACCCACATGTGCGGCGCGCCGACGGTGCTCACGCTGCTGATCCAGACGCCGCCCGAGCAGCGGACGAGCTTTGGCCGCGTGGTCGAGATCCAGACCGGAGGCTCCTCGCCGCCCGCCAAGGTCATCCGCGCCATGAGCGAGATGGGTTTCAGGGTCACGCATCTCTACGGGCTCACCGAGGTCCACGGCCCTTCGACCCTCTGCGCTCCGCAGGAGGCGTGGGAGGCGCTCGAGATCGGCGAGCGGGCCGAGAAGATCGCGCGCCAGGGAGTCCGCTACCCGACGCTCGACGGATCGCGCGCCAGGGAGTCCGCTACCCGACGCTCGACGGCCAGATGGTGGCCGATCCCAAGACACTGCGGCCGGTGCCGGCGGACGGGCGCACGATCGGCGAGGTCATGCTGCGGGGCAACACCGTGATGCTCGGCTATTTGAAAGACAGGGCGGCGACCGAAGCGGCGCTCCACGGCGGCTGGTTCCACACCGGTGATCTCGCCGTTCAGCACCCCGATGGCTACATCGAGATCAAGGACCGCGCCAAGGACATCATCATCTCCGGCGGCGAGAACATCTCCTCGATCGAGGTCGAGATCGCGCTCAACCGGCACCCCGCTGTGCTCATGTCGGCGGTGGTGGCCCGGCCCGACGAGAAGTGGGGCGAAACGCCGTGCGCATTCGTCCAGCTCCGCCCGGACGCGGTCGCCACGGCCGAGGAGCTGATCCACTTCTGCCGCGACAACCTGCCGCACTTCGCGGTGCCCAAGACGGTCGTATTCGAGATGCTGCCGACCACTTCGACGGGGAAGGTACAGAAGTACACGCTGCGCGAGCGAGCGCGGGCCCTGTGAGCACGGCGTTCTTTCGACCGTCCCTCGACTATCCGCGCGTCCCGTACGACCGGTTGCTGTCGCACGGCGCCGAGCGCCACCCCGAGAACGTCGCGGTCGTCTTCCGCGACGCGAGCCTCACCTACCGTGAGCTGGACGCGCTGACGAATCGGTTCACCCGCGCGCTCTCGAGGCTGGGAGTGGGTAGGGGTGACCGCGTCTGCCTGCTGACGACCAATTGCCCGGAATACATCATCGCGTTCTATGCGATCGCCCGGGTGGGCGCGGTCGCGAGCCCGATGAACCCGTCCTACCGCGAGCGTGAGGTCGAATACCAGCTCAACGACACGGAGGCCGTGGCCGTCGTCGTGCACGCGGACCTGGTGCCGCTCGTGGAGGCGGTGCGTGCCCGCACGCGGCACCTCCGGCACGTCGTCGCGATCGGGTCCGGCCCGTCGCCGGCGCCGACGGTGCGAAGCTTCGCCGAGTTGATCGCGGATGAGTCGCCGGTGCCGCCGGCTCGGGTAGACATCCACGACGACGAGCTCGTGGTGCTGCCCTACTCGAGCGGGACGACCGGGCTCCCCAAGGGCGTGATGATCAGCCACCGGAACCTCGTCACCAACAACATCCAGTTCGTCGCGTGCATCCGCATGCGCGAGAGCGATCGGCTGATGCTGTTCCTGCCCTTCTATCACATCTACGGCACGATGCTGATGGGCGCCGCGGTCCACACGGGCGCGACGTGCGTGCTGATGGAGCGTTTCGAGCCGGTCGAGTGCATGCAGCTCATGGAACGCCATCGGGTCACGCTGTTCTTCGTGGTGCCGCCGGTCATCCTCATGCTCGCGAACTGGCCGGATCTGGCGAAGTACGATCTGTCGAGCCTGCGGCTGACGATGGTGGGAGCCGCGCCGGTCGCGCCGGAGCTGTCGCGGCGCTTCCGCCAGCTCACCGGCGTCCCGGTGCTCCAGGGTTACGGCATGACCGAGGCATCGCCGCTCACGCACGTGAACCCCGTCCACGACGAGCGCCTCAACGTCGTCGACTCGGCCGGCCTCGTGGCCCACGATACCCAGCACCGGGTGGTCGACATCGAGACCGGCGAGCGCGTGCTCGGGCCCGGCGAGATCGGCGAGATCTGCATCCGGGGTCCGCAGATCATGCAGGGCTACTGGAAGGCCCCCGAGGCGACGGCGGCGGCGCTTCGCGAGGGCTGGTACTACAGCGGTGACATCGGGTGCGTCGACGAGCGCGGCTACCTCTACATCCGTGACCGCAAGAAGGAGATGATCAAGTTCAAGGGCTTCGGGATCGCCCCGGCCGAGATCGAGGCACTCCTGCTCGAGCATCCGGCGGTCGCCGATGCCGCGGTGATCGGCAAGCCGCATCCCGAGGCGGGCGAGATCCCCAAGGCGTTCGTCGTCAGGAAGCCGGGCCAGCCGCTGACCGCCGCCGACGTGGTCGCCTTCGTCAAGGGCCGCCTCGCCAACTACAAGGTCCCGGGCGAGGTCGAGTTCGTCGACGCGATCCCGAAGACGCCCTCGGGCAAGATCCTGCGTCGCGTCCTCAAGGAGCGGGAACTCGGGGCGAGCTCCGCGTAGCGGTCCGGCCGACGGGCGCGTGCGGTGGGGGAGGGGTCGCCGGACCACGCGGCACGCGTTCGCTGCTCCGCGGCTGGGCTCCATCCGGGCGCGCGGACGTCCGTCGCCGCGCTGGCGGGAACGGATCCGGTCGCCCCTCCCCCACCGCACGCGCCCGTCGGCCGGCTCTGCGTGGATCTCCCCAAATCGGTTCGGTGGCTCCGTGAGTTCCTAGGGCAGGACGGTCACTCCAGGCCGAAGACGGTCGAGCTTCGCTTGGCGGGGCTCTACTCCGGGAGCAGCGTGCCTGCTCGAGCGTGGCCGCTCCCTACCGGGAATACGAGATCCAGTTCGACGCGCCGGCACCGCCATCGCTCGACCAGAGCCCGAGCGACAGCGAACTCATCGACGCCATCGCCTGGCTGACGCGCCACCGGCTCGATCTGCTGTTTCCCGCGGACATCAAGACGTCCGTCTACGTCAACCCGGCTCGGCTCCCCGGCGACGTATGGGCAGGCGTTCCTGGCGGTCGACTGGCTCGTCGAGCAGTATGGCAGCGCGAAGCTCACGGAATTCCTCGGGCGCTTCGCGCTCGACGCCGATCCGCGGGCGCACTGGGGGGACGGTGTTCCCGATCCCGTATCGCCAGTTCCGCGACGAGTTCCGCGCGCGGCTGGATGGCCTGGGCCGGCCTACGCCGCCGGCAGGAGCGGGCAGCTCGCCGGCATCGCCGCCTTCTTCTTCTCGATGATCGTGCTCGCATACTTCTCGAGATAGTGCGTGATCGTCTCGACCCGGATCTTCACCGACCCGGAGGGCTTGGTGGAGTCGAGGTCCTGGAAGGAAAAGAAGAGCGTGCCCGAACGCTCGACGATCTGCTGCACCGGCGTGTACGTCGGCTGGTCCATCCCGCACTCGTAGGACGACATGCGAACCACGCAGGCGATCCACGGGATCCGGGCCGCCACCTTGGCGCCCCAGAGAATCTCGTTGGTGTTGGAGCTGTAGGACGAGGGCCACACGTCGCGGATGTCGAACGCGGACTTGATGTGGCCGGCGCGGATGTCCTCGCCGAACGCCCACTGCATCAGATCGTCGTCGATCGGGAAATACTGCATCCAGAGGATCGGGTAGCCGTAGGCCTGCAAATCGACCTCGATCTCGTGGCCGATGCCCGGGTCCATGTGGTACGGCCGCGCGATCACCATCAGGCACGCCCGGTGCTCCCGCGCGCACCACTCCAGTACTTCGCGCGACTTTTTCCTGAGACGGTGGCTGAAGTCGCGCAGGGCGCGGAAGCCCGCCTCCACCGCCCGCCCGGTTTCCTCGTAGGTGAGCCCCGGCAGCGCCTCGCGCATCGTCTCGAACAGCTGCTTGGGCACCAGCAACGGCTCGTCGAGCGAGACGAACGGCGTGACGTACTGGATGCCCGCCTCGGCGAAGGCGTCCTGCTCCTTGATGAAGCCGGCCTTGATGTTCTCGGGGGCGGCCATGACCCGCGGGCACGTGAGCGACTTGGCCACATGGCCGGAGAGGAACGAGGGCAGGTTGTAGATCATCGGCGAGAGCAGGATGTCCAGCTTCTGCTTCTGGCCGAAGACGAGCTCGCCGTAGTGGCCGGAGATGCACTTGACCGGATAGCAGCAGTCCACCGTGCCCCGGCCCTTGCCGAACTGCCGGCCCTGTTCCTCGGAAGTGTCGGACGAGAACACGACATTGCGCGGGTCCACGCCGAGCGCGGTGAGGAACCCCATCCAGAACTGATGGGTGTTCCAGAGATTCAGGACGCGGGGGATGCCGACCCGGAGCTTACTCCGCGACGGCGGCGGCGCTGACCCGGCGGAACGCGTCCTTGCGAACCATTTCGGCAACGTTAGGGTACTCACGCTTGACCTCCTCGAGCTTCGCCTTCACCACGCGCATCTCGTTGACGTCCTCGACGAGTCCCTTGGGACACGAGTTGCCGCTGATGACCCGCTCCCAGCCCGGGGCCAGGGGCACCTTGCTCCACTCGCGGCCCTTGGCGCCGGGCAGCTGGACGTCGATGAACGTCCGGGTGCAGTTGATCGGGCACCACTTGCAGACGGTCCCGGCGCTGGTCGTGGTCGTGTAGGTCAGCGCCGCGATGGTGTCGAAGCCGCGGAAGTGTGAGGTCTCACCCCGCGTGCGCCAGTCGCCCGCGCAGAGCGCGGCGCCGATGGCGCCGGCCTCGCCCGAGTACGGGTGCAGGACGACCTCGGCGTCGGGCACCTTACCCCGGATGAAGTCCACCTGCGCCTTGACCACCGCCATGTTGCGGTGGGTGCCGCCTTGCAGGATGAACTTGCGGCCGGCGGCCCGGAGATTCTGGAGCTGGCCCGCGTAAATCCAGACATTGACCGGCAGGACCGCCGCCAGCGCGGCCATGATCTCCTCAGCCGACCAACCCTTGCGTTGCTGGTTGACGATGTCCGACTGGAGGAAGACACCGCACCCCATCGTGAGGCTCGGCATGGCCTTCGCCTCGAACGCGCGGTCGGCGTAGGCCTCGAGCTTGATGTTGTAGCGCTCGGCCACGCCCTGCAGGAAGGCGCCGTTGCCCGACGAGCACTGCGAGTTCAGGCGGAAGTCGGCGACGGTCCCCTGTCGCAGAATCATGATCTTGACGTCCGTGCCGCCCACGTCGCAGATCACATCGGCGTCGGGATAGAAGTGCAGCGCGGCGGTCGCGTGGGCCACCGTCTCCACCACGCCCATGTCGGCGCCCAGAACGTCCTTCAAGAGATCCTTGCCGTAGCCGGTGAGCGCGAGCGCGCCTACGTCGGTGAACCCGGCCTCGCGCACTTGCTGGAACAGCGACTGGGCGTCCTCGATCGGGTTGCCCTTGCTGAGGGCATAGCACGAGAACAGGAGCTCACGGTCCGCGGAGAGGACGACCGCCTTGGCGGTGGTGCTGCCGAAGTCGCAGCCCAGCAGCACAGCGCCGACGTGCTGCGCGCGCGCATCGCCGGCATGGCAGGGGGGAGCCGGCTTCACGTACTCGCTCACGAACGTCGCCAGGTCGCCGGCGCCGGCGACCAGGCCGCGGGCGCCCTCCTTGGCCTTCGCTTCGTGCTGACCTTCCTCGACCCACCACTTCAGCTTGTCGCTCCCCTGGTAGATACCGATCTCGGGCTTCTCGCCCTGGCCGATCTCGATGCAGCCGAGACAGGCGTAGTAGAGGGCTTCGGCGGGGATGTTGATGAGCGAGGCGGGCTCGCGCCCGCCCAGATCGAGCTTCCGCTGCGACCAGAGCTTGGCGAGATGATGGCGCCACGCCTCCTGCAATCCCTTGAAGAAGAGGTTGGGGCCACCGAGCAGCAGCACCTCGGGCGCCGGCGTGTTGCCCTTGGTGAGCGTGGCCAGGTTCTGGTAGACGACCGCCTCGAAGAGGCTGGCGATGATCTCCTCGACCGGCACGCCGGTCTTCACCAGGGTGTTCGCGTCCGTCTCGGCGAAGATGCCGCACTTGCTCGAGACCTTGTGCAGGGCCATACCCGCGTAGGGCAACTCGGCCAGGCGCTCGCCGGGCACCTGCAGCTTGCGGGCGGTCTTCTCGATGAAGGTCCCGGTGCCGCCGCTGCACGCCGACTGCATGTAGACCTGCTTCGACCTCCCCGTCCCGGTCGCGGTGAAGAAGATCGTCTTCATGTCCTCGCCGCCGATCTCCGAGACGAACCGCACGTCGGGATGCTGGCGCTCCACACAGGCGGCGACCGCCACGACCTCCTGGATGAGCTTGGCACCCACCTGCGGAGCGATGAAGCCGGCGCCGGAACCGGTGAAGAAGACGCGATCCTGGCCGACCGCCAGACCGGCTTCGGTCTCCATCCGCGCGAGGAACTCGAGCACCTTCTCGGCCTGGCGGGTGTTGTGCCGCTGGTAGTCCTGCCAGCCGACCTTGCCGTCCTCCATCACCACGGCCTTGACGGTGGTCGAGCCGACGTCGACGCCGACGAGCTTCATGACTTTGCCGTTTTTTGGGAGAAGGGGGCTCCGCCCCCCTCTCGACTCCCCTGCGAACTCGCGCTGCGGCGCCCCAATCGCTTGGCAACGTGCAGGACGAGCTTGGCCGCGGTGCCGGCGGCAGAACCGTCGTGCGGGATGGCGTACGTCGCCTTCCTCATCGCCGGATGCATCTGTATATAAGCGCGCACCTCGTCCACGCTGAGCCCCGTGCGCGTCAGAGCCTCGTCGAACTCGCGCTGGGCGCGCTTCTTGGCCTCGGTCAGGATCATCTGGCAGCGCGACAGCGCGTGAACTTCGGCGTCGCCCTTGATCTCGAGCGGCGCGTAGAGGATCTCCGGATACTTGCCGATCACGCCGGCCATGGCGCCGATCGACATGGTGTTCGGCATGCAGGAGTACGGCGACAGCTCGCAGATCATGTGCGCTTTCTTCTTGTGGTAGGCCCACAGCGTCTTGCCGACCAGCATGTCACCCTCGCCGCCGTCGAGGTTTCTGTGGAAGTACGGCGCCGCCAGCCGCCGCAGCTCGAACTGACTCGGGCTCTCGTGCGGCAGGTTGCCCATCGCGCGGCGCAGGCGACTGACGGTCAGGCGATAGATGCCCTGGGCCACCCGGCCGAGGCCGAGCTTCAGGCGGGCGTGCTTCTCGATGCCGCTGTAATCCTCGAAGCGCTGCAGCCCGAGCCGCAGCAGGTAGTCCATCCAGATGGTGATGGCGGCCGGATAGACCTCGGCGCCCTCGGCCTCGAGCCACCGGTGGATGTTGTAGTTCGGATCGCCCTCGACGGTCTGGAGATAGAACTCGCCGGTGATCTTGACCGTCGGCTTCACCCGCAGGCGGTCGACCTCGATCTCCGAGAACTTCTTGTGCACCTCACGCATCGCCCGCACGAAGTACGGCGTGGTGAGGTGCCACAGCACCGACTTCTTGGGCGACATCTTCGGCCGGTTGCGAAAGACCGTGTAGAGATATTCCACGCTCTCCTTGACGACCGCCTCGGTCTGGCCCGGCAGCACCTCGTACGGCCGCACCTGGTACTCGAAATCCTGCACGAGGTCGGTGCAGAAGATGCCCCACAGACAGCCGAGCGTCATCGGCAGGTTGAGGTCGAGGCCGTCGCCCATATTCTGGTCGAGGTTGTCCTGCGCCATCAGGAACATCCGGAACCTCTCGAGCCCGCTATTGCGCAGCGCCAGCTCGTAGCTCGCGTGGTACTGGCCGAAGCGGCAGGCGCCGCACGAGCCGGCCGTGAGATAGACGTACTTCTCGTTGACCTCCTCGACGCCGACCTGCTTGGACTCCTTCTTCAGGAAGTTCACGAGGTTGCCGGTCGTGAAGCTGGTCGGGCAGCACTGGCCGATGTCGGCGGTCTCGCGGCCGGTCAACAGATCTTGCTTGGTGGCCACCGGCAGGATCTGCGCCTTGTAGCCGCTGCTTTCCAGCACCGCCTGGATGATCCGCTCGATGCGCCAGTGGAGACCCCCGAACAGGATCGTCACCGAGTCGCGCTCGGCGCGGGTGAAGGGTCGGGGCGTGTAGGCACGGTAGTGTTCAGTTGCTACAGTCGCCATTCCGTCCTCCCTTGAGGAACCGGTCCACCCAGGATTCGAGGAGCCGCACTGTGCCAAAGCCTGGAAGCCGGCGGATGGTGTCGTCGACCTTCCGGGCTGCGGCACGGCCCTCCTCGTCCCCGAAGAGGTAGCCGGCCATGAAGCGAAGCTCGTTTCGGGGCTGGACCCCGCTACCCACCGGGCCCCAGAAGCGGTCCACCAGGAAACGCGCGACCCGGGCAGCGACGGGGCGCTGAAGCCGGATCTCCGCCTGGCGATAGTAGAAGAAGAAGTGCCGCGACTCGTCACGCTGGATGTGGTCCAGCAGCCCCGCCAGCACGGGGTGTCCGGCGCGTGCCGCCAGGCGGCGATAGCCGGTGAGGGCAGTCAGCTCGTTGATCGCGCCCCACGTCATGTGCACCGCGCAGAAGTCCGGCCAGAGCCGGGACAGCATCGCGGTCCCCCGCGCCTCGAGCCACTGGGCCGGGTTCTCGTGCCCGTGTGGCGTCGGGCGCGGAGCGAGGGGGTGGCCCGCGGCGGCCAGGAAGCGCTCGAGCGCGATGCCGTGAAAGGTCTCCTCATGGACCCAGCACGCCAGGAACGCCGCGACGTCCGGATCGTCGATCGCGCGCGTCGCCAGGAGCGACCGGAGATACACGATCGTGTGGCTCTCGATGTCCTGCATGTACCGCAGCGTGCGGATGGCCTCCGGCGACAGCGGGTGCTTCGGCACGTCGGCCCAGTCGACGGTCCACAGGTCGACTGCACGGGAGCGGGCCAGGTATGTGTCGATGTCGAAGGCGGCCATCCCTCGAGCCAAGGGTAACGCGGATGCCATCACCAGTCACTACGTCCGGCCATGGGCGTCCGGATCGGCGGTCGCGCTCAGCCGGCTTTGTCGAGCTTGTTGCGCAAGGTCTCGACCTGTTGGTGAAAGGGCTGACCGCCGCGGTCGGTCATCGGCGTCTTGTCCGCGAGCCCGGTATGAGCTCGACGAGCAACGGCCCCTCGTCGCTGCATCGACGACAGGCGGCGCTTGAAGTCATCGAAATCGGTGACGGCATACGCCGTCACCGATTTCGATGACTTCAA
>WNFU01010524.1_pt1 | contig 11329 bp, 11 predicted proteins | sample 5400121 | NCBI WGS metagenome assembly WNFU01 (sample SAMN13153360, study PRJNA577476) | soil metagenome | isolation source: 100 cm soil or saprolite under grassland replicate 1 | place: USA:California | collected 2016-06-15
GCGCCGGCGGCGGCGTTCAGCCGGGACAGCGCCGAGTCGGTACGGAACCGGCTGCAGGCGCGGTCGATCCGGTCCAGCAGCACGCGCAGTTCGGCCTCGGCGTCGGGGAGCACGGCGTCGTCGGCGACGAGCAGGTGTGCCGTACTCCCCCACACGTCGAAGCGGGCGCTACCGGTCATGCTGCCGGTCATGATCCCCCCGAGGTGGTCTGCTCGTCGCCGGTGGAGCTCTCCGGCTTGTCGTTCGGCGGGATGACCCCGCCCTTGGCGTCCACCGCCGGCTTGCCCTTGGAGTAGTCCGCCGAGGCCGACTTCGGGTTCGGCGCCGCGGCCGCGATGGCCACGCCGATGCCGGCGGTCGCCACCGCGCCGGCCACGGACAGCGCAGTGGTGAGCACGACGACCCGGGTCAGGCCGGCGTCCCGTGCGGACGGGTGATGCTGGTACGCCACGGAGATTCACGTCCTCGTCGAGGTGGGTCGGCGGTGCTGGTCAGCGGGTGCCGGGCGTGGTGCCGGTCGGCTCGGCGGGCAGCCGGTCCGGCACCGGGAACGCGCCGGTGGCCGGGATCCGGGTGGGGTACCAGCCGGCGGCGACGCCGAAGCGGCCGGTGTGGTAATACGGCGTGTCCGGGGAGTACTCCGCGGCCGGCCGCAGCCCGTCGGCGCCGGCGGCGGGCGTTTCCGGCAGCCGCAGCGACGGCGCCGCGTCGAACGGCGGCACCGGCGGGCCGGGGTCCTCCCCGCGAAGCCGGCGGGCCGCCCGGGCGGCGGTCAGCCCCTCGAGCACCTCGTGCCGGGCCTCGTCGTACTGCAGGTCGGTGCTCGCCGCGGCCAGCAGCGCCTCGGCGGTGGCGTGCCGGGCGGCCGCGTCGGCCATCGCCCGGCCGGCCTCGTCCGCGCCGGCCTCGTCCGCGCCGGCCTCGCCCGGGCCGCCCGGGCGCAGTTCGCCGTTCAGCCGGTTCAGCAGCGCGGTGACCTCCGCCCGCCGCCCGCGGGACCGCCCGGCGGCGCGGCGCAGAACCGCGAGCGCCACGCCGGCCACCAGCAGCGCGGCCAGCCCGGCACCGCCGAAGACCAGCGGCCAGATCCGGCCGGTGTCGTCGGTGCCCACCGCGGCCGAGCCTCCGCCGCCCGGCTCGTCCACGCCGTACCGCCCACCGCGGGCGTCCCGCCCGGAGGCGGTCGGTGCGGCCTTGACCTCGGCCACGAAGTCCAGCAGCGCCTGGGTGACGTCGCTGCTGGCGTCCTCCCGCAGCACGTCCTTGTGCTTGGCGATCGCGTGCGTGGCGGCCAGCCCGGCCGCCCCGCGGGCCAGCACGTCCGACCCGGCGTAGAAGTACCGGCCGGAGATGACCGCGATGGTGTTGCCCGGGAGCTGGCCGGAGATCATCCGCGGCCACTGCCGGACGGTATTGACCCCCGCGCCGGCCGGCAGGATCGCGATCCGCAGCGGGGCGTCCCCGATGGCGGCCCGCACGGCGGCCTGGTCCAGCCTGGTGGTGGCCTGCGGCGACACGTAGAGATGGTCGGCGCGCAGGCCGGCCACCGCGTCGTCCACCGGGCCGGCATGCGCGGTCCCCGGCAGGGCGAGGGCGGCCAGCACGGCCGTCAGCAGGGTGATCCGTCGAAGCACGGCATCACGCTAACGGGAGATTGGCCGTCGCGAATACGCTTAAAGACTCACCCAAGGGGTCAACTTCGGCTCGCCCGCCGGCAACCGGTCCAGTACGCGGGAAATGTCGGGCAATGTGGTACGGCGCTCACCGCGCGGTGCGGGCGATGGTCGCGCCGGCCAAACTGGTACGGCACTCACCGCGCGGGGCGACGGTCGCGCTGGCCAAGCTGGTACGGCGCTCACCGCGCGGGGCGACGGTCGCGCTGCCCAATCCGGTACGGCACTCACCGCGCGGGGCGACGGTCGCGCCGCCCAATCCGGTACGGCACTCACCGCGCGTGCGAGCGACGGTCGCGCCGGCCAAACCGGTACGGCCCTCACCGCGCGGTGCGGGCGATGGTCGCGCTGCCCAGCACCGCGTCGCCGTCGTAGAGCACCACCGCCTGGCCCGCCGCGATGCCCTGCTGCGCCCGGTGCAGCCGGACGCTGACGTGCCCGTCCTCGACGTACGCGGTGGCCGGCGAGACCTGGCCGTGCGCGCGCAACTGCGCGGTGCAGTCGAACGCCGGTGCCGGTGGCGTGCCGCGGGTCCACACCGGGCGCAGGCCGACCACCTCGGTGACCTCCAGCAGTTCGGCCGGCCCGACGGTGACCGTGTTGCTGACCGGGCTGATGTCCAGCACGTACCGGGGCTTGCCGTCCGCGGCCGGCCGCCCGATCCGCAGGCCCCGGCGCTGCCCGATGGTGAATGCGAACGCGCCGTCGTGCTCGCCCACGGTCTGGCCGGTGACCGCGTCCACGATGTCGCCCGGCTGCTCGCCGAGCCGGGCGGCGAGGAACCCGCGGGTGTCGCCGTCGGCGATGAAGCAGATGTCGTGGCTGTCCGGCTTGGCCGCCACGGCGAGCCCGCGGCGGGCGGCCTCGGCCCGCACATCCGCCTTGGTGGACCCGCCCAGCGGGAAGATCGCATGCGCGAGCTGCCCGGGGGTGAGCACCGCCAGCACGTAGGACTGGTCCTTGGCCGCGTCCACGCTGCGCCGCAGCACCCCGCCGGACAGCCGGGCGTGGTGGCCGGTGACCACGGCGTCGTACCCGAGCGCGATTGCCCGGTCCAGCACCGCGGAGAACTTGATCCTCTCGTTGCAGCGCAGGCACGGGTTCGGGGTACGGCCCGCGGCGTACTCGGCCACGAAGTCGTCCACCACGTCCGCGGCGAACCGCTCGGCCAGGTCCCAGACGTAGAACGGGATGTCGAGCACGTCCGCCGCCCGGCGGGCGTCCCGGGCGTCCTCGAGCGTGCAGCAGCCGCGCGCCCCGGTGCGCAGGCTCGCCGGCGCCGGCGACAGCGCCAGGTGCACCCCGGTCACGTCGTGGCCGGCGTCCACCGCGCGCGCGGCAGCCACGGCGGAGTCCACCCCGCCGCTCATCGCCGCCAGCACCCGCATGGTCCCGAGGGTACGGTGCCGCCGCGCACCACGGTCGGGTGCCGGACCTCCTCAGCCCAGGGTGGGCGGCAGGGTGGGCCCGGCGGTGAGGTCCACCTCGATGAGCTGCGGGCCGTCCGCGGCGACCGCGCCGCGCAGCGCCTCGGCGAGCTCGTCCGCGGTGCCGGGCCGGGTGGCCGGGACGCCGTAGCCGGCGGCCAGCGCCAGGTGGTCCAGCCCGGGGATGTCCAGGCCGGGCGCGCCCTTGACCTGCTCGAGGTTGGCGAACCACTTGAGGATGCCGTACTCGCGGTTCTTCAGCACCACCACGGTCACCGGCACGCCGTACGTCGACGCCGTCCACAGCGCGGTGATGGCGTACTGCGCCGAGCCGTCGCCGACCACCGCCACCACCGGCCGGCCGCGGTCGGCGAGCTGGACGCCGACCGCCGCGGCCAGCCCGAAGCCGAGCCCGCCGCCGGCGGAGAAGTAGTAGCCGCCGGGGCGGCGCACCTGGAAGTACTGCTGGAAGGTCAGCACGTTCGACGGCGACTCGTTCACCACCACGGCCTCGGCCGGCAGCGCGTCGGCGAGCACCGAGAACACCGCGGCCGGCGACAGCGGCGACTCGGCCAGGTCGGCGGGCGGCGGGGCGGGCCGCGGCTCGGGCGCCGGCCGGCCGGAGGCTGGCACCAGGGCGGCCAGCTCGCGCAGCGCCGCCGCCGGGTCGCCGAGGATCGCGTCGCCGGCCACCGCGCGGGCCGCCTCGTCCGGGTCGTCGGTGACCAGCACCAGGCTGGCCCCCTCGGGCAGGAACGGACCCGGGATGTACGGGTAGTACCGGAACACCGGCGCCCCGGCGACCAGCACCAGGTCGTGGCCGGCGAGCTGGCCGGACACGCCCGCGATGGCCGGCACCAGAGCGCCGCGGAAGGCCGGGTGGTCCTCCGGGAAGCTGGCCCGGCCCTCGGTCGGCGCCTCGAACACCGCGAGCCGGCAGCGCTCGGCCAGCGCCACTGCCGCGTCCCAGCCGCCGCCGGCCATCACCTCCCCGCCGACCACCAGCGCCGGGTTGGCCGCCGCCGCCAGCCGGTCCGCGAGGGCGCGCAGCGCGGCCGGGTCGGGCGGGCGCCGGTAAGACACGGTGCGGCCGTGTGCGCCGGCCGTCGAGGTCGGGTCCGCCTCGGCGGTCCAGTCGTCCAGCGGCACCGACACGAACACCGGGCCGCGCGGCGGGGTGGCCGCGATGTGGTACGCCCGGGCCAGCGCCGCGGGCACGTCGGCCGGGCGCGGCACCTCATACGACCACTTCACCACCGGGCGGGGCAGCGTGGTGGCGTCCACATTGGTGAGCAGCGCCTGCATGGTCATCATCGCCCGGACCTGCTGCCCGGAGGTGACCACCAGCGGGGTCCGGTTCGCGTACGCGTTGAAGATCGCGCCGACCGCGTTGCCCACCCCGGGGGTGGTGTGCAGGTTGACCAGCGCCGGTCGGCCGGTGGCCTGCGCGTACCCGTCCGCCATGCCGACCACCACCGCCTCCTGCAGGCCGAGCACGTACCGGAAGTCGTCCGGGAAGTCGGCCAGCATCGGCAGCTCGGTGGAGCCCGGGTTGCCGAACATGGTGGTCATGCCGAGGGAGCGGAACAGGTCGTAGCTGGCCTCGCGGACCGTCGCCATGCGGTCTCCTCCGTTCGTCAGCTCGGCGCCGCGAGCCTCACTCGCTGTCGCCTCGCTTCATCATCTGCTCGGCTCCGCGCTCGCTCCGCTCCCCGGGTCGCCGCCCGGTTTTCGCACGCCCCTCGGCTGTTCGTGCGCCCTGCGATGCGCACTCGCTGTCGCCTCGCTCCATCATCTGCTCGGCTCCGCGCTCGCTCCGCTTCCCGGGACGCCGCCGGGTTCTCGCACGCCCCTCGGCTGTTCGTGCGCCCTGCGATGCTCACTCGCTGTCGCCTCGCTTCGTCATCTGCTCGGCTCCGCGCTCGCTCCGCTCCTCGGGTCGCCGCCGGGTTCTCGCACGCCCCTCGGCTGTTCGTGCGCCCTGCGATGCTCACTCGCTGTCGCCTCGCCAGGAGCGGCGGACGTTGACCAGGCCGGCGCGCCGGGCCCGCTCGACCGCCGGGCCGATCGCGTCGAGCAGCGCGTCCACGTCGGCGTCGGTCGAGGTGTGCCCGAGGGTGAAGCGCAGCGACGAGCGGGCCGTCGCCCGGTCCGCGCCCATCGCGAGCAGTACGTGGCTCGGCTCGGCCACCCCGGCGGAGCAGGCCGAGCCGGTGGAGCACTCGATGCCCGCTGCGTCCAGCAGCATCAGCAGCGCGTCACCCTCACAGCCGGGGAACGAGAAGTGCGCGTTGCCGGGCAGCCGGCCGGCCGGCTGCCCGGCCGAGTCGGGGCCATCCGGGTCGGCCGGGTCGCCGTTGAGCACCGCGTCCGGGACGCGGGCGCGCACCCCGGCGACCAGCCGGTCCCGCAGCCCGGCCAGCCGCCGCGCCTGCTCCGACCGGGTTGCCGTGGCGTGCTCCACCGCGAGCGCCAGCGCGGCGATCGCCGGGGTATCCAGCGTGCCGGACCGGACGTCCCGTTCCTGGCCACCGCCGTGCAGGACCGGGGTGGCCGTCACGTCACGCCCGAGCAGTAGCGCGCCGCAACCGATCGGCCCGCCCACCTTGTGCCCGGTGAGGGTGAGCGCGTCCACCCCGCTGGCGGCGAAGTCGACCGGCACCGCGCCGACCGCCTGCACCGCGTCGGTGTGCACCGGGATGCCGTACCCGTGCGCCACCGCCGCCAGGTCGGCCACCGGCTGTACGGTGCCCACCTCGTTGTTCGCCCACATCACGGTGACCAGCGCGGCGTCGTCGGGGTCCTGCTCAACGGCGGCGCGCAGCACGTCCGGGTGCACCCGGCCGGCGCCGTCGACCGGCAGCCAGGTGACAGTCGCGCCCTGGTCGGTGGCCAGCCACTCCACCACGTCGAGCACTGCGTGGTGCTCCACCGCGCTGGCCAGGATCCGGGTACGGCGCGGGTCGGCTGCCCGGCGCGCCCAGTAGATGCCCTTGACCGCGAGGTTGTCGCTCTCGGTGCCACCCCCGGTGAAGATCACCTCGGACGGGCGGGCGCCCACCGCGGCCGCGAGCTGCTCGCGCGCCTCCTCGACCCGGCGCCGGGCCCGGCGCCCTGCGGCGTGCAGCGACGACGGGTTGCCCAGGCTGGCCAGCTCGGCGCTCATCACGGCGATGGCCTCGGGCAGCATCGGCGTCGTCGCCGCGTGGTCGAGGTAGGTCATGGTGCGCCAAGCCTATCCGCGACAACGCCGACCCGACTCCCCCACAACCGCCCGAGATGGCACATCTCGTTGCTTCCCCACCCCGAGCGGTACGCAACGGCACCCGGCCCGGTCATCAGGTCCGCAGCCGGCCGGCGAGCACCACCCCGACGGCGGCCACCGCGGCCATCGCAAGGTCGATCAGGGTCAGCCCAACCGACGCGCTGCCGCCGTGCGTGGCCACCGTGGTGAGCAGCACGCCGCCGAGGCCGACCAGGGTGGCGCTGGCCAGCACTTCGCAGATCTGCAGTGCGGCCCCGTTCGCACCCCGCTGGTCCACCGGCGAGAGCCGCAGCATCAGCACCGAGATGCTGGCGATCGAGATGCCCATCCCGAACCCGGCGAACGCCCACAGCGGAGCAGCCAGCCAGCCGGGCGGCCCGGGCCACGCCACCGTCACCAGGCCGGCGGCGGACAACGCGATCAGTGCGCAGCCGGCACGTACCAGGCGGTACCGCGCCGGGTCGGCCAACCGTGCCTGCCACCACGACCCGCCGAACCACCCGACCGCGCCGACGATCAGCGGCGCGCCGGCCGCCGCGGCGCCGTACCCGTGCACCTGGGTCAGCGTGAACGGCACGAACGTGTCGACGCCGAAGAACGCGCCGGCCAGGATCCCGCGGTAGCCGAGCGAGGCGGGCAGCCCGGGGCGCAGCGTGAGGGTGCCGCGGGGCAGCAGCCGGCGCAGCGCCGGCACCAGAGCGGCCAGGCCGAGCAGCGCCACCGGCAGCACCGCCCAGCGCGGGTCCTGCCCGGCGAACTGCAGTGCCGCCAGCCCCACCGCGGCCAGCACCGCGTACGGCGCCAGGCTGCGGCCGGTCGCGCCGCTGGTGCGGTCCCGCGGCGGCCGCCGGGTCAGCGACGGCCACACCAGCCCCAGCCCGACCAGCACGAGCGGCACCAGCCCGAGGAACACCAGCCGCCAGGTCAGGTGTTCGGTGAGCAGCCCGGACACCAGGGGCCCGATCAGCGACGGCAGCACCCAGGCGGCCGAGATCGCGGCGAACACCCGCGGCCGCATGTCCTCCGCATAGACCTCCGCGATCACCACGTAGATCGACACGACGACGGCGCCGGCGCCCAGGCCCTGCACCGCCCGTCCGGCCACGAAGACCGCCATCAGGTGCGCCGTCCCGGCAATCACCAGCCCGGCGGCGAAGACCGCGAGGCCGGCGACCAGCGTGCCGCGCGGCCCGGAGCGGTCGCTCCACCGGCCGGCCAGCACCATCGCCACCACGCTGCTGACCAGGAACGCGGTGAACGGCCAGGAGTAGTACGCCAGACCGTGCAGCTCCCGCACCGCGGTTGGCATCGCGGTGGCAACCGCCATCGCTTCGAACGCGACCAGGGTGACCACCAGCACCAGCCCGACGGTGGTCGCCCGGTACCGCCCGGCGAGCAGCGAGGCGGGTGCGGGGGTCGGCGCGGCCGCGGTCCTGGTCACCTCCCGACGGTACTTCGCAGTGCGAACGGTTTCGCCGCTTCGCCCATCCCCGTTCCGCGACGGTGTGCCATCCGGGGTCAGGCACCAGCAAAATGGCACATCTCGGCCCCGTGGCGCTGCGTGTCGCCGACCCCAGAATGAGGACGGCCGCGGCCGATCGGACGGTCGTCTCTTGACGGCGCATGCGCCATGGCGAGCCTGTCGAGCAACCCCCACGCATCTCGCTATGTCGGCTCAGGGGTGCCGATGCAGCAGTCGCGGTCGGCCAGACGGTGGCGGACCGGCTGGTGGGCCGGTATGGGCCGGTATGGGCCAGTCCGGATCGTGCGTGCCGGGGCCTGCTCGCGGTGGCCGCTGGCCCCCGCCGGTAACCGCCGGCAACCGCCACCAACCTGGCGCGCGTTCGTCCGGACCCGGCTCGTTGCCGGGCGTGGCGGCCACCCACGCGGGCACGCCGTGGTGGTCCGCCGCCGGCAATCGCCGCCAACCTGGCGCGCGTTCGTCCGGGCCCGGCTCGTTGCCGCGGACGTGGCGGCCACCTACGCGGGCACGCCGTGGTGGTCCGCCGCGGACACCCGGCCGGCGCCGCGGACACCCGGCCGGCGCCGCGGACACCCGGCCGGCGCCGCAGCACTGCTGGCCGGCGCGGCCGCCGCGGTCGCGGCGCCGTCCACCGACCTCGACCACCGGTGGCTGCTGCCGCTGCGGCAGACCGGATCCGGCTGTTCGGGCACCCGCTGGGCCGGCATCGGCTGTGCCGTTCCGCTGGCCGCCACGGTCGAGTTGCTGGAACGCAGCCTGGCCTGGGAGTCGGCCGCCCGGGTGGTACGTTCCGGCCTGGTGGAGCGTATAGGTTTTGAGCATCAGCTCGTACCCGCCAAGATACGGTGAGCCACGTGGAACCCACTCACCCAATTCACACAATCACACACCGAATAACGGCGCACACACCGAATAACGGCGAGGGTTACCATCCGCGCACCTCAAAATGGTGGCCGTTCGTCGTTCGGGTCGCATTTGGGTGCCGGTTTGGGTAGTGGTGGTGATGGTGGTGGTGGTGGTGGTGGTTGTGGTTCCGCAATGGGTTCCGGTTCCCGGACGTATTGGTTGCCGTCGGGGGTGGTCCAGATGTGTCGGCCGTTGCGGTGTTCCACACTCCATCCGCCCTCGTGCTTGAGCCGGTGGTGGTGCCGACATAGACAGCCGAGGTTCTCCGCGCTGGTGGCGCCGTGGGGATAGGGCTTGCGGTGATCGATGTCGCAGGCGTCGGCGCGGCGCAGGCAGCCGGGGAAGACGCAGTGGTGGTCGCGGGCCCGGATGAAGTCGGCCAGCGCGGCCGGTGGCCGATAGGTGGTCCGGCCGTAGTCGAGCAGATGCCCGGACACCGGGTCGGTGAGCAGCCGCCGCCAGGTGCCGTCGGCGGCCAGTTCCCGGGCCACCTGGGCGGGGATCGGTCCGTACCCGGCCAGTTCGGCGCCGTGTTCGGTCAGGCCCATCAGCATGGTGGCGGGCATAGCCCCCACAGACGAACCACACTAAAGAGTGAACCTGGGCGGGCTTCGGACCGAGGAGCACTCTGCGGGGAGCGGCCCGCCCACCCACCCCCGGGAACCCGTGACTCATGTGACGCCCACCCTCACGTCAGCTCGGTAGGACGGCCTGCCGATGAGGGCAGGCCGTCCACGCGGCCGGCATGGACGAACGTGGCAAGGTCCGTCTCGGTGATCCGGATGTGCCGGCCAACCTTGTGGAAGGGGATCCGCCGCTCGGCGATCAGCCTGCGGACGAACCGTTCGGTGGTGTTCAGGTACTCGGCAGCTTGCTCGACCGTATACAGCCGGTCCACTGCACTCCTCCCGCAGGTGTGGGCATGGGGTCAGGTGACCGCTGACCGGCGTTGCCGGCGTGGCACCTGCGGGAGCCCTTCGACGCACAACACGGACATACATGCCGTGTATAGCGCGGCGAAAGGCCCCCGTACCATCACGTACGGGGGTTTCTAGTGGCCCCTGCCGGGCCACCCTCTTCCGTCCAAGGTTGGGGGTGGCCCGGGCTGGTATCTGCTCGTGTTATCTGCTCACGCGCTACCGCCGCGTTCCGGCGATGATCTTGTTCTGTCGCGGGGGCGGCGGTGCGGTGGCGTCTTCGGCATCGCCACCGTCCTCGAGCCGGCGTGATCGAGTTGCATCCGCATCCGTTGCAGCGTGACCGGGTCGGTGGACAGGTGCGTCAGGCTCGGCACTACCACGACCGGCGACCTGTTCCCCTCGCTGGCGTATAGGTCGAGGATGTCCAGCAGCGCGGACCACCCGGGCCGAATCCAGGTGGTATCAGGTAGGCCGCAGTCGATGAACACCAACTCCACCGCGCCAAGCCCTTCGGCAACGCAGGCACCATGCTTCCTCGCTCTCGTGGTTGATGATCCGTTCTTGAACGCCGCATCACCCGGGGATTACGCGCCGAGGACCCGCACCCGGCCGTCCACCTCGGCCAGCCGCCCGTTCGTGGTCACGATCTGCTGTACGCCGGCCACCTGGCCGGTGGCTACTACCAGCGCTTCGGCCAGCGGCAAGCCCTCGAACGTCGCCCGCAACCGGGCTGCCGCCTGCCCGATCTCCCGGTCCACCGGTCGCACCTCACGGACCAGGTCATCAACGAACCGCTCGACTGTCCGCAGCGCATGCGGCGTCGACCGAATCGCCCCCCCAACACCTCCGACAACACCGTGACCGGGAGCACAAGCGGGCAGCCGTCCAGCACGTAGCGCTCCACCGCCGCGCAGGCCGCAGCATGCAACTCATCGTCGGGATCCCACAGCGCTAGCAACACCCCGCTGTCCACCACCACCACCACCGACCTCATCACTGCCGCTCCTGTGGCCTCGCCGAGCCGCGATCCCCGGCGTACGTCCCCGGCAGATCCGCCACTCGAGCGGTTACAGACGTCGGGATGGTGATGTCGGCCGGTGGCGCGCGATGGGCGACTACCCCTGCGGTGAAATCCTGCGGGGTAGGACACGCGCCACCGGCCGGGCTCAGAGACTCACCACGGCATCAGCGGGTCCCGGCGGGGGCCTCCAGCCTGCGAACTCGACGCTGTCCGGGTGCTCGCCCGTGGCTGCCAGTCGGCCGGCCTCGACATCGACAGCCGCCGCAGGCTCTACGGGCACAACCGCCGCCGGCCCGCAGCGGCAGAACGACAGCCCGGCCAGGCCACGCGGGATCCCCAACCCCTCAACCGTCCTGAGCAGCACGTCATACGCCATCACCTTCCGGCCGTGGATGATCGCCGACACTTCGGGCTGCGACTGCCCGGTGAGCGCCGCGATTTTCTGCTGGCTGAACCCGATCTTCTGCAGCAGCCGGTACACCTTCGTGAAATCGCGGACGGTCACCGCTGCCTGCATCTCCGGCCGCTCCCATATCTTCGGGTCCGGCCTGTCCTGACCCGATCCCAGACACAGCGCGTTCACAAAACTCCTTCCTCTCCACGGCTCAACACGAACCCAGCACCGGCAAAGGAC
>WNFU01009668.1_pt1 | contig 11327 bp, 13 predicted proteins | sample 5400121 | NCBI WGS metagenome assembly WNFU01 (sample SAMN13153360, study PRJNA577476) | soil metagenome | isolation source: 100 cm soil or saprolite under grassland replicate 1 | place: USA:California | collected 2016-06-15
GCGCCCTGATCAGTAACGGCGATTTCGACCAGTACTGGACCTGGCACCTCACCCAAGAACAACAACTCATCCACAACAGCCGCTACCTCGGCGGTGTCATCCCAACACAGTAGGCACCTTCAGAAGAGCCGCACCCAAAAGAATTGAGGGTCGCGTCTGCGCGGTGGTACCGAAGCCGCCGGTCACCTGGCGATCTCTACCGGTCCCGATCGAGGAGGGTCGAGGCGTTCGCCCGGCTCAGGCCGGGTGCCCAGACGAGAGTCCCGCCAGACCACGACCAGGGCAGCGGCCACGAAACACGCGCGTGCCAGCGGCACCGACGGCGTCGCGACCACACCCAGGTTCATGCCCGCGTGGGCGGCCCAGGCGACCGGCAGGCTGCCACCGGTTCGGTTGTAGAGCCACGCGATGAGGACCGACACGGCGAGCAGGTAGGCGAAGAAGGTCACCAGCCCGATCGGGCGCAGGTCGGCTCCGACGGGCGTCAGCAGCGGCCACTGGTGCCAGACGAACCAGCACACCGCCACCAGGCTGGCGGCCAGCAGCGGGTGTACCCGTGCCTGTAGGTATGGCTGCAGGAAGCCACGCCAACCGAGTTCCTCGCCCCATGGTCCGAGCGCGAGCAGGCCCAGCCGCAACACCGCCGGAGCGTACAGCCACGGCCCCGGGCCGGCCCGTCCCGCCAGCAGCATGATTCCCAATGCAACGGCGGTGAGGAGGCTGGGGCCGAGCAACGCCGCTGCGTACCACCACGCTCCAGCGCGCCAGCGCCCGAGCTGGGCCAGGAGGGCACGCACCCGGCCCTGCCCGAGCAGGGCACAGACGATGATGGCCGCGAGCGCCGGGCCATAGGCGCTAAGCAGCAGCAAGCCGAGCACGACGGAGTCGGGCCAGCGCAACACCCCGGCCGCCGGGTGCGGTCCGTTGACCAGACCCTGGTGTGTGGACAAGGTCGCCGGCAGGCCAGCGCCGACCGTGATGACGACCGCAAGCACCAGGTACAGAGCCGGCGCCGCCGGCCACCGAATTCCGATCCGGCCCCCATGAGTGCCAGGATTCACGGCGGAAGTCTACGGCCGCGTCAACAGCACGGGCTGCCGTGAGGGCCACGATTCGGCCAAGCACTTCGCCGGCGCCATCAGCGCCCTGTCGGTCGGCGCCCAACGCTGACCCCCGCAGCAGCCACCGCCACCGCATGCGCGGAAACCCTCGCTGGCCCGAGCAGAGCTGCCCCAACCGCAGCTGCCCCGAGCAGAAAGGCAGATTACGATGCCGCATCCGAGAATCCACCTGCGCCCGTCCAGCAAACCGGCCGCGCCCGATGACGCGTGGCAGGCGTGGAACGAGGCGTGGACCCGGCAGATGCCGCGGCTGACCGGCCGCCGCGACCTCACCGTCGTCGTCGCCCCCGGCACCGGCGGCGGCGCCCCCGCCTGCTTCTACCCCGACCACGCCCGGGTCGAGGTCGACGCCGTCCACATCGGTACCCCCACGGTCGCCGACCCCCGCCGGGCCGCCCACAAGACGGCCGTCCCCGTCGCGTACGGGCTGCTGGTCCGCGAAGGCGGGCACGCGGCCCACACCCGGTGGCGCACCCCGCCCGGGACCCCGCCGGTGGTCGCCGACGTCGCGATGCTGCTCGAGGAATCCCGCGCCGAGGGCCGGCAGCGGACCCGCCGGCGCCCCGACCGGCGGTGGCTGCGCCACGCGGTCACCAGCCTGCTGCACGTCGACGACGCCCCGGTCGACGACGCGTGGCACGCCGGGCAGGTCGCCGGCCTGCTCCTGGCCCGGGTGGACGCCCGGATCATCACCCACAAAGACGCCCGTGCCGCCGCCCGCGCCGCCGTCACCACCGTGCGGGGCCGCAAGCGCCTCGCTGCGCTGCGCGAGATCTGGCGGCAGGCCCACACCACCACCGCCGACGCCGGCGCGCTCGACCGCGGCCAAGGTCGACACGCCCTGGTCGGCCCGTTTCCCGACCGCAACGCCGCCGATACCTGGCATCCCCAACCCGCCACTGATCCGGGCGTCGACCGGCACGTCGTCGCCCTGCACCCGGCCCAGGCCAGTGACCCGCCGGCGTGGCTGCGCCCGTAACCCCGGGCGGGCTGTTGCCGCGTGCGCGAAGGAGTGTGACCCGCCCATGCCCCGCACCATTCGCCTGCTGGTCACCGTCGACCTCGACGACGACGACCACCGCGGCACCGAGGAGATCCGCGACGACATTGAGCGCCAACTGGCCGGCGACCTCGCCGACGTCGTCCTGATCGCGCACACCGACGACGACGGCGTCCCCCCTCGCCAGACCCGGCGATCCGGGAACGCGAGGACCGCGCGGCCAAGGACCTGACCGCCTACCTCGCCGCGGTGCTGGCCGCGATGATGCGCCACGACCCGCGCCTTGCGCCGTACCCGTCACCGATCTGCCCCGAGTGTGACGAACTTCCCCCACCCGAGGACGGCGTCCACACCGTCCTCGGTGCGACGGTCGTGGTCGGCTGCGAGGGCTACTGGGTCATCAACCCCAACGTGGTCGGCATCCCCAACCCCAACTGGCAACCGCAGCACTAGCCCCGTGTGACTTTCAGCCGTACTTGTCACCAGCGGGAAGCGGTGAGCTGTAGCCTCGGACGCTGCTGTCAGCGGTAGTTGTCACTGGCTTTCAGGGATAGCTGTCACCAATCGACGTTTTCAATATTGTTGTCACCGCCTCGGCGTGTCGCGCCGAGGACACCGCAGCGATCCTTCCGCCATCACCTGCGCCGCAAGGTCCGCCTCGACGCCTACGCGCTGCGGCTCGCTCGTCAGATCGACGTCAACCCGGTCGCAGCCCAACCCCGGCTGCGCTGACACCCCGCCACGGGCTTGCGGGTCAGGACGGGCGGCGGCCGAGTCGCCAGAGGCAGAACCCGCCCAGGGCCACGGCAAGGGCGAGGTAGATCGCCGTCTCGATCAACTGAATGGGCCAGTAGCGGCTGGTGGGCTGGTAGGTGACGGCGACGCGGATACCCTGGCTGGCCAGACAGCTCCCCATATCCGGTGCGCCGCCGGTGCTATCCCGGCGGCAGGCGGCCGGGATGGCGCTGACTGGTTGCCCGGCGGCGTCGACGGCTGCGCTGGAGAGGATCCAGACGCCGGGCTTGTCGCGGAGGTGCTCGACGGCAAACGCGAAGCTCCCGGGGCCCACGGAGGTCCCCCCGGAGAAGTCGAAGATCGCGGCCGTCGTGTGGTCGGGCGGGAACAGGTGCGGTCGTATCCCCAGCGGCACGACGATCTGGACGACGGCGAAGATGGCCAGGGTGACGGCCATGGCGGGAAGGGCGCGCCGCACGAGGACGCCGGTGGTGACGCCGAGGGTGAAGGCGAACGCGGCGTAGCCGAGCGGGGTGATGCCGTGGGCGTCGAAGGCCGGCAGGCTGAACGGGCTCATGCCGAGCGGGAAGCTGGGTTCGGTGGCGAAGCGGGCGGCCTGGCCGATGGGTGCCGCCCACCAGCCGTACATGAGGCTGAGCGCCTCGGTGACGGCCATGGCGGCCAGGCCGGGCAGTGCGAGCTTGCTGGCCAGCCACCGGGTCCGGGTGATGCTCTGGGTCCAGGCCATCCGGAACGTCCCGGTCTCGAACTCGCGGGCGATCAGCGGGGCCCCCCAGAAGATGCCGATGACGGCGGGCGCGGCGACGATGCCGACGACGCCGAGCGTGAACACGAGCGGGTAGATGCCGGTGTTCACCAGCCCGAGGAAGGTGTTGGCCAACTGCTCGCACCTGTCGCCGTGGCAGCCGGCGATCCCACTGGTGGCATACAGGCTCGTCACATGTGGCCGGGTCACCGCCAGCAGGACCGCGAACGCGGCCAGCACCATGATCGTGGTGACGGCTTGGGCCCGGAACTGGCGCCAGGTCAGCCAGATCATTTCTGTACCTCCAGGTCGCGGCGGCGGCCGCGTCCGGTCGCCTGCCTCATGTAGGTCAGGACCAGGTCTTCCAGGCCGACCTCGGAGACCGTCCAGGCGGGGTCGAGGATCGGGTCGCTGGTGCGTACCAGCAGCGTGGTCTGCCGGTCGGTGTGGCGGCGGAGATGACCTCCTGCCCGGCCGGCAGCGTGGCCGGGTCCCGGCGCGGGCCGGACAGCAGGTGATGGGTGGCCAGCAGCTCGTCGACCGGGCCGGCGACCCGCACCCGCGAGCCGACCAGCACGATCAGGTAGTCGCAGACCCGTTCCAGGTCGGAGATGAGGTGCGAGGACAGCACCACCGACAGGTCGTGCTCGGCGATGGCCTCCACCAGCTCCTGCAGGAACTCCCGCCGGGCCAGCGGGTCCAGGCTGGCCACCGGCTCGTCCAGGATCAGCAGTTCGGGTCGCTTGGCGACCGCCAGGGTCAGCGCGAGCTGGGCGCGTTGCCCGCCGGACAGCTTCCCGGCCTTCTGGCCGGGGTCCAGGTCCAGCTGCTCGATCCGGCCGCGCGCCAGTTCTGCGTCCCAGCGGAGGTTGAGGTGCGCGCCCAGCCGCAGATGCTCGGCGACGGTCAGCCCGGCGTAGACCGGCGCGTCCTGGGCGAGGAACCCCACCCGGGCCAGCTGCGCCGGGTCGGCCGGGGGCGGGCCGCCGAGCACCTCGATCGTGCCCGTGGTCGGCGCCAGCAGCCCGACGGCCAAATTCAGCAGCGTGCTCTTGCCGGCCCCGTTGGGGCCCACCAGGCCCACCACGAGCCCGGCGGGAATGGACAGTGTGCACTCGGTTAGCGCCCACAATCGCCGGTACCGCTTGCCGAGTCCGTGGGTTTGCAGGACGGCGCTCATGCTATGTCCTCCTCAGCGGCGGACCGAAAGGTGTTCATCATCAGGGCCTCGATGGACTCGTCGTCCAGCCCGGCCCGGCGTGCCTTGGCCAGCCACCGCTGCAGTTCGCGGCGCAGCGGCCCGTGCGCGGCCAGCGGCGCACCGCTCAACGTCCCGGTCACGAACGTCCCGATGCCCGGCCGGGCCGCCACCAGACCCTCGAACTCCAGCGCCCGGTAGGCCTTCAGCACCGTGTTCGGGTTGATCGCCAGACCGACCGCCACGTCCTTGACCTTCGGCAGCCGGTCGCCCTCGCGCAGCAGGCCCAACCGCAGCGCCTGCCGCACCTGGTGGATCAGCTGCAGGTACGGCGCGACACCGGACCGGGCGTTCAGGTGGAACTCGATCACCATGTCCCCAAACTTTATCTAGGCGTATAGCACTATAGCCATACATGCAGCAGTGCTGACAAGTTGGAACGTGCAGTGAGCGAGTCATCGACCTGTGTGCCACGGAATTGCGGATTCGGCGCATACCAACAGAGCAGCCTTTGCGGCAGCTAACGCAGCAGCGTCGACGGCGTCGCCAGGAAGACCGGCCATCTCTCGCGGGGCAACCGTTTCGCTAACCTGCGTGATTCACGGTGATCGTCAAGTCTGACCGTTCATCGGCGTGTAGATGAGCGAAAGGTGACATGTGGCGGGACCTCCCCGGCACAGGAGCACAGTAGGTCCCGTAAGGGCTTACGGACTTGTTCCGGCAAGGGTGCTCAGGGAGGTCCTGATGGCAATCGTAGGTGGGCTTGATCTGCACCGGAAGCAGATCACTTTCGATCTAGTGGAGCTCGAGACCGGGCGGGTGGAACGGGGCCGGATCGCACCGGCGCACCGGGAGACGTTTCGCCGTTGGTTGACCGGTGTCGCCGCCGGCGGCCCGGTGGATCTGGCGGTCGAAGGCTGCACCGGATGGCGGTTCGTGGTCGAGGAGTGCGCGACCGCTGAGGTACGGGCGCACCTGGCCGAGCCGGCGGACGCGGCGGCGTTGAAGGGCCGTCGTCAGCATGCCAAGACCGACCGGTTGGACGCGCGGCACCTTCGGGAGTTGCTGGAGGCGGGCAAGCTGCCCGAGTGCTGGATCCCGCCGGAGCTGGTGCTGGAGGTGCGGACCAAGGTGCGTCTGTACAAGGATCTGCTCGACGAGCGGACCGGCTGGCAGCAGCGTATCCACGCGGTGCTGTTCCATCACGGTGTGCCGGCGCAGACCAGGCTGCTGGCCAACGAGCGGGAGCGGTTGGTGCGGTTGGACGGGCTCAGCCCAGCTGGCCGGCAGGCGATCACGGTCGCGTTGCGGGTCATCGACACCCTCGACGGTGAGCTGTTGAGGCTGCGGGAGGAACTGGTCGCCTTCGCCAAGCGTCAGCCCGGCTGCAAAGAGCTGCAGCACGAGTTCGGCATCGGTCCACTCAGCTCGGTGGTCATCTGGTGCGAGATGGGCGACGCGCGCCGCTTCGCCAACTCCCGCAACGCGGTGCGGCACACCGGCCTGGACATCTCGGTGTACTCCTCCGATGGCAAACGCTCCCGCGGGCACCTGACCCGGCAAGGGCCACCATTGCTGCGCTGGGCACTGTACGAAGCCGGCCGCTGCGCCTCCCGCGCCACGTCACCGGATCACGCCTACTACGAGCAGGCCGCCCGGCGACTAGGCAAACGCCGGGCCGCCATGTCGGTGGCGCGCAAGCTGGCCCGCCGCTGCCACCACCGGCTGCGGGCACTCGGCGACACCGCCCTCGCGCCGACCTGACCGTTCCAGACCACCGGCATCGGCACGGCTGTCGTGCCCGCGCTCTGCCCGCCGATCGCTGATGCGCGTGTGGCCAGCTCCCGCGTAGGCACTGTCCGCCAGCACCCCTTGCTGGACGGCCGGCGAAAGTACGAGCGGCCACGCACCCCGTCTCCGCGGGACACCCCATCGATCATCATGTCGCCGGGCGCACAACGCGGCCCGAGCACCCAGATAAGCCTGGGCGCCCGCGGACACGCAAGCCGACCATCCACATCAGACAGACCAGAACCCACGCCCGGACGAGTATCCGGCGTTCTTCACCGGCGTCAAGGCCAAGTCCCCCTTCGGGCGCGGCCTCCGGCCAACCTTGACACCGGCTGCAGTCCACCGTGGACGGCATCGCCGAGCGGGTCAGGAGCAGAGTCCACAACAACCGGAGCCTATGCCGCTTGACTTGCTGGACCGCCACAGTTAAGTGCCTCTCCTGGAAGGGAAGCTGTGATTGCGACATCGGCAGTTCTCTTCGCGGAAGGGGCACCTTCGCAGTGCAGTCTACGGCGTGGTCGAAGGATCTGCGGGTCACCGCGGATGGTACGGGTGTGGTGTCACATGTGGGTGCGGCGCTGCTGCGGATGCTGGCGGATCGGGCGGGGTTGACCGAGGCGCTGTCGGGCGCGTTGGCCCGGCGGGGCTGGTGGCCGGTCCATGATCGGGGCCGGGTGTTGGTGGACTTGGCCGTGATGATCGCCGACGGTGGTGAGGCGATCTGCGACATCGACGTGCTGCGCCACCAGGGTGAAGTGTTCGGACCGGTGGCCTCGCCGGCCACGTGCTGGCGGGCGTTGGACGAGTTCGACCCGGTGCGGTTGCGGCGCATCGGCGAGGCGCGGGCGAAGGTCAGGGCCCGGGTCTGGGCGCTGATGGGGCAGGTTCCGCTGGCCAGGGCCGCTGGCCGGGACATCGGCGAGGGTGTGGTCGTGCTGGACGTGGACTCCACGATCGTCATCGCGCACAGCGACAAGGAAGGCGCCGCTGCGACGTACAAGCACACATGGGGGTTCCACCCGATCCTGGTGACCTGCGACAACACCAGCGAACTGCTGGCGGTGAAACTTCGCCCGGGCAACGCGGGAGCCAACACCGCCGCCGATCACCTCGACGTGCTCGGTGAGGCGTTCGCCCAGGTGCCACCCGCGCACCGGCGGCACCTGCTGGTGCGCGGCGACTCGGCCGCCGCCACCCACGCCGTGCTGACCTGGCTGAGCGACCAGGACGCCAAGCGCGGCCGGCGGGTGGAGTACTCGATCGGCTGGGCCATCGGCGAACCGGAACGCGAGGCGATCGCCGCGCTGCCCGCCACCGCCTGGTCACCGGCGCTGGGCGCTGACGGCGACGTCCGCGACGGCGCCGCCGGATGCTCGGCGCGCTCCGCCAGGCCGAACTGGCCAAGGACACGGAAGAGACACCGCCCCTTGAGATACCGGGGCTGGCCGATGTCGACCGCCTAGAGCGTGTATCGAAGTGGACTGCCGTCGCGAGCTGACGTGACGCAGTCAGGGTGGCGTGTCGAGATCGACAATGAGCGAGGTCTCCGGTAGACGGTTGATCGACCAAGAAGAACCGGAGACCACCGGAGAACTCGTGGACACCCTAGCGGTGACGAGTCGGCACGACCTGACCGACGCGCAGTGGGCGACGCTACTGCCGTTGCTACCTGCGCCGAAACGGCCGGGTCGACCGTCGCTGTGGAGCAAACGACAGTTGGTCGACGGGATCCGCTGGCGGATCCGTGTTGGCGCACCGTGGCGGGACGTGCCGGCCGGTTACGGGTCTTGGTCGGCGATGTACGCGCTGTTTCGCCGCTGGCAACGCGACGGCACCTGGCAGCGGATGCTTACCGCGCTACAGGCCCTCGCCGATGCGGCCGGGCGGATCAGCTGGGACGTCAGCGTCGATTCCACCAGTGCCCGGGCGCACCAGCACGCCGCCGGGGCGCGGAAAAGGGGGATCACCAGAAGGAATCGCCGGGCGGGATCCGCTACGAGCCGGCCGACCATGCGCTGGGCCGCTCGCGTGGCGGGTTGACCACCAAGCTGCACCTGTGCTGTGAGCAGGGGCAGAAGCCGCTCGCCATGGTGATTACTGCGGGGCAGCGTGGCGACAGCCCGCAGTTCATTGCGGTGTTGGCCGCCATCCGGGTACCCCGTTCGGGCGGCGGCCGGCCCCGCACCCGCCCTGACCGGGTGCTGGCCGACAAGGCGTACACCTCGAAGGCCAACCGGGGCTACCTGCGCCGACGAGGCATCAAGGCGACCATCCCGAGCAAGGCCGACCAGGACGCCCACCGATGCGCCAAGGGGTCCAAGGGCGGCCGGCCTCCGACCTTCGACCGGGAGGTCTACAAGCAGCGCCACGCCGTGGAGTGCGGCATCAACCGACTCAAGCGCAACCGCGGCGTGGCTACCCGCTTCGACAAACTCGCTGTGCGCTACGAAGCCGTCGTGCACATCGCCGCAATCAACGAATGGCTGTGAACAGCGCACGTAATGCGCGCGCACAAAGGGCCCGCAGACACGGGCTTGCGGTCACTCCCCGGCTGCGTCGAGGAGGATTTGCGCCAGTTCGCACGGCTGGGAGAACATCGGCCAGTGGCCGGTGTCCATCTCGACCAGCCGCCAGTGGTTGCTGGTCAGCAGCTGGGCTACCTCGTCGCTGAGTTCGTCTCCGGCGAGCAGGCATTGGATGTACGTCGCCGAGAGTTCGCCAAGTGGTCGTGCCAGCACGGCGGGCTCGGTGAGCGTGGCGCCTGGGTGCGGCGTCGAGCCACCCATGATCCGTGCGATCTGCTCATTGCTGAGGCCGTGACCGTCGAAGCGGGCTGCGGGCACGAGCGGCCAAAGTCCTCCGTTCTCGGCGATCGATGCCTTCACCATCGCACCACCGTCCGGCCAGGCGGAGACGAACGCCTCGCCATTGGCCGGAATGCTGGAATCGACGAAGACCACGTGAGCCAGCCGGTCACCGATCCGCTCCGCAGCCTGACCGACAGGGATGCCCGAGTAGCTGTGGCCCACCAGGACAACGTCGTGCAGATCCTGGCCTTCGACCTCGCCCACTATGTCTCGGACGTGGGCCTGCTGCCCAGCCGGCACACCCCGCTTTTCGGCAAGACCGGACAGCGTCAACGGGTAAGCTCCGTGGCCAGCTGCGCGCAGATACGGCACCACCTCGTCCCACGCCCACGCCCCGAGCCGCGCGCCAGCAACGAGCACGAAATTTGCCATGGCTGCACCGTAACGGAGCAGCCTGACAACCGCGCCCTGAAATACTTCGATACGCGCCCTAGCCGCAGCGACGACGACGGCCGGCATCCGGGTAGAGGTGCGATGGCGTGGAGAGCGGCGTCCGCTGCCGCCGGAGATCGACCTGTCGGCGTACCGCATCGTCCAGGAGTCGGTCACCAATGTGGTCCGCCACGCGGGCACCCGCTCCTGCCGGGTGACCGTCGACTGCCGGGAGGACGAGCTGGCGATCGAGGTCGTCGACCGTGGACGTGGCCGTGGGGGACCACAGACCCTGGGTACGGCATCCTCGGGATGCGCGAGCGGGTCGCTCTGCTGCACGGTGAGTTCTCCCGCCGCACCGCGCCCCGAAGGCGGTTTCCGGGTCGCGGCCCGGCTGCCCCTGCCGGCGGGAGTCCGATGACCGTCCGGGTCATCCTCGCCGACGACCAGCCGCTGGTCCGCGCCGCTCTGCAGATGGTGATCACCGACGCCCCCGACATCGAGGTGGTCGGCGAGGCCGGAACCGGCACGGAGGCGGTCGAACTCACCGAGGGCCTGCGCCCCGACGTGGTGGTCATGGACATCCGGATGCCCGGAATGGACGGCATCAAAGCCACCCGGCTGATCACCGCGGGGCCCAGCAGAGCCCGTGTCATCGTCTTGACCACCTTCGACGACGATGACTACGTTTACGGCGCGCTACGCGCCGGCGCGTCCGGATTCCTCGTCAAGGACATGGCGCTGGACGACATCCTCGCGGCGATCCGCGTCGTCGCCGCCGGCGACGCCTTGATCGCGCCGAGTGTCACCCGCCGCCTGATCGCGGAATTCGCCGGCCACCCCGGGCCGGTCCCCGAGTCGCCGGATGGCCGACGGCATCACCGAGCGGGAACGCGAGGTGCTGACCCTGGTCGGGCGAGGCATGTCCAACACAGAGATCGCCGACCACCTCGTCATCAGCGTGGCCACGGTCAAGACCTACGTGACCCGGGACGCCCGGGCCCACCCACTCCCCGTTCCACGGCTATTGTCGGCATTTGGCATGCCTGCCGTTGACCAGGTCGCCCAACCCGCACCGCTCGACCAGCCGCATCACCGGCACCAGACCGGCGCAGACGATCAGTTTCTCGTCATCGAAGGTGGCGTGAGTCTTTGCCGCAGCATGCAAGAAACGCACTTGCCAGGTGCCCTCTCGACCTCGGCAAACGGACCCTCACCAACTCCCAGCATCTCAGGCCCGGAGCCCAGGGTGAGATCCCCCGAGTTAATCAGGCGTTGATCTCGCTCGTCAGCGGGGGGCGGCGGATGCCTTCTTCCCGGCCCCGCTGCGCCAGCTCACAGAAGCCGTCTGATCCGATGCCCAGGCCGATGTTGGTCATGTTGTTGAGGTGCTCGCTGGCCACCAGCCAGACGATGTCGCAGATCTCGCGCTCGTTGTAGTAGCGGGTGAGCCGGGCGAACGTGCCGGGCTCGACCT
>WNFU01009063.1_pt1 | contig 11326 bp, 11 predicted proteins | sample 5400121 | NCBI WGS metagenome assembly WNFU01 (sample SAMN13153360, study PRJNA577476) | soil metagenome | isolation source: 100 cm soil or saprolite under grassland replicate 1 | place: USA:California | collected 2016-06-15
CGTGAGCTTTCGCATCCCGCCGACCAGGCTGGTCCAGCTCGACATCGACGCCCATGAGTTGGGTAAGAACTACCCGCTCGAGGTGCCGCTGGTCGGGGATGCCAAGGCCGGTCTGGGTGACCTTCTGGCGGCGCTCCAAGGCTCCGCGCGCGGCGGCGAGCGCGACGACGCCTACCAGCAAGAGATCCGACGCTTGAAGGCCGACTGGGAGGCGCGCCTCTCGGCGGTCCGCGATTCGGACGAGGTGCCGATGAGCATGGCGCGCGCCGTCCGCGAGGTTCGCGCTGCGATGGACCGCGAGGCGATCGTGGTCACAGGGGCCGGACTGCCCCAGGGCACTGTCCGTCAGGTCTGGCAAAGCTATGCTCCGCGCACCCATCTGACCTCGGGCGGCTTCTCGACCATGGGTTTCACCGTGCCGGCCGCTATTGGCGCCAAACTAGCCCGCCCCGACCGCCAGGTGGTCGGAATCGCCGGCGATGGCGACTTCCTCCAGACGATGCAAGAGATTGCGGTTGCCGCCATGCACGACCTGCCGGTCCTGTTCGTGGTGCTCAACAACGCCGGCTGGATCAGCATCAAGGGCGGCCAGGAGGCGAGCTTCGGGCGCAGCATCGCCGTCGAGTTCTCGAAGCAGGACGGCTCGGTCTACAGCCCGAGCTTCACGGATGCCGCCCGCGCTTTCGGCTTGCCGGCCGAGCTGGTCGAGGAGCCGGACGCCGTCAGTCGGGCCGTGCGCCGAGCGCTCGCGTCGAATGGCCCGGCCTTGATCGAGATCAAGACCGCGCGCGCCGGCCAGGCGGCCGGCTCAATCAAGACCGGCTGGTGGGACGTGCCCGTCCCGGAGTGGCACCCCGAGCAGCGGGCCGGCTACGAAGCCGGCCGCCGCGAGGAGCAGGTGTAGGGCCCGGCGCGCCCGGCTACGCGATATCTTCGACGCTGCCGTCCAGCGCCATCAGGTGGAGCTCGACGCCCAGCTCGGGGTGCCTGGCGTAGATCTGGTCGCGCAGCACGGCCATGTACTGCGCGTGGACCGCCGTTTCGGTGGGGGGGTCTGTGGCGAAATCCGGACCCAGGATCACCTTGTACGCCCCGCAGTCGCGATGGTCGATCAAGATCACCTTGTGGATCCTGTGCAGCTCGATCGCGACCTCCAGATGCTCCCAGAACGTCTGGCCCCAGGCAGGGAACTTGTCGTTGACGGCGGCGATAGAGGCGCCGGCCAGCACCAGCTGGTCGTACTTCTTGGCCAGCCCTCGCGCCTCCATGTAGCGGGTCACGTCGTCGGTCAGGCGAAAGTCGATGCAGTTGAGCAGCAGCGCATCCGTCTCGGCCGCGGCGGGCGCGGCCAGGACGACCTCGGGCGGTAGGCCCCGCTCGCGCGCGCCCAGCAGCGCCAGCCCGCCGCCGACCGCGGCCAGCTTCAGGAAGCGCCGTCGTCCAGCCCGTCGATGAGATCCCCGAAGGCTCTGCTCGGGCTCACTCTGACTCGACGCTTGCAGCATCATCCAAATCCTCCGTCGAGACGGCTCGCGATGCCGCGACCGTTCCCAGGCCAGGTCGCCGGTCCCGTGACGTGCGGGGGCTGAACTATAGCCCATATACTCGACGTCCAACACCAAACACCAACGTGACTCCCGAGCAGATCGAGTTTCTGGAAAGCCAGCGGGTGGCGCGGCTGGCCACCGTCGACGAGCAGGGCCGGCCGCACGCGCTGCCGATCTGCTTTGCCTACGTCGATGGGGCGGTCTACACGCCGATCGACGAGAAGCCGAAGCGCGGCGACCCGGCCTCGCTTCGCCGCATTCGCAACATCACGGCCCACCCCGATGTGTGTCTGGTCGTCGACCGATACGAGGAGGACTGGACGCGCCTGGCTTGGCTCCAGGTACGAGGCCGGGCCGAGCTGGTGGATGAGCCTGGCGAGCGGCAGCGCGCACTGGCGGGACTGCGCGCGCGTTACCCCCAGTACCGCGCGATGGACCTGGAGTCGCGGCCTCTGATTCGGATCACGCCGCGGCGGGTCGTCGACTGGGCGGCGCGATCCTCTACACTGCTTTGAACTCTGTCTGATGGGTGGTGGTTAGGAGGCGAGATGATGGTGGCAACTCAGTCCGTCGAAGAGCTGAAACAGGCGATCGTCGAGGCGACCCGGTTGTTGTTCGGCTGCGGGGCGATGCAGCACAGTGGGCACGGCAACCTGTCGGCCAGGATCGACGCCGAGCGGATCGTGTTGACCAGCAGGGGCAGCATCCGCGACCTGACGGCAGTCGGCCTGGCGGTGGTGTCGCTGGAGGGCGAACTGCTCGAGGGGCAGATCGAGCCGACCGCCGCCGAGATCGTCCGCATGCACACGGCGGTCTATCGGACGCGGGACAGCGTCGGGGCGGTCATCCACACCCATTCGCCGCTCGTCACGGCCTTCGCCCTGGCGCACGAGCCCCTCCCGTGCGCTTACGAGGCGCTGCTGCGCTTCGGCGTTTCCGAGCCGATCCCCGTCGCGGCCTGGGGCCCGCGCGGCTCGGAGGCCTCGGTCAAGAACATCGTGCACTGCCTGACGACGCATCTGACCTCGCCGGCCGTGCTGCTGGCCAATCACGGCCTGCTGGCTTTCGGTCGCACCCCGCTGGAGACCGCTCAGTTGATCGTGTCCATGGAGGAGGCAGCCGGGATGACCCTCGGCGCGCGCCAGCTCGGGGCGGAGAAGCCTTTCCCGCCCGGCGCGCTCGAGCAAGAACGGGCCAGAATGGCCCAGTTCGGCTCCGCCCGGTAAGTCACTTTCGGGACCTTCGCGCCCTGTCGCGGCTGTCTTGTCGCGGCGCTGTAAACTAGCGGCTGACATCGCATGAAAGCCTCGAACGGGGATGGGACATGCCGCGCTTCCAGATTCTGCCGGCCGAGCACGGGTTTTACGACTGGTTCGAGAAGGGCGCCGCCACTGCCCGTGACGCGGCTCGGCTCCTCCACCAGCTCCTAACCGAATACCGCGACGTGGAGAGCCGGGTCGCCCAGATCACCGAGCTGGAGCACCAGGGTGACTTCGTGGTCCACGAGACGATGGGCCTCCTCTCGAAGACGTTCATCACCCCGCTCGAGGGCGATGAGATCCGAGCCCTGGCGGGCAGCGTCGACGACGTCATCGACTGGATCGAGGCTGCGGCTGATCGGCTCGTGCTGTACGAGGTTGAGGAGCCGGCCCCGGAGGCTCGTGAGCTTGCCGACCTGCTGGAGCGAATGACCGACGAGATCGTCGCGGCGATGCCGCTGCTCCGCAGCCGTCAGACCCTCCCGCGTATCCATCAGCATACCATCGAGATCAATCGGCTCGAGAACGACGCCGATCGCGTCTTGCGGCGTGGCCTCGCCAGACTGGTTCGGGAGCGCGTCGAATGGTTCGAATTCCAGCGCTGGAAAGAAGTCTTCGAGACGATCGAAGCGGCCACCGACAAATGCGAGGACGTCGCCGACGTCCTCCAGGCCGTTGCAATGAAGAACGCGTAACCGCAGTGAGTAGCGCCTAGCGAGTAGTGCGTAGCGAGTAGTGGATCGTGCCCATCCAGGCCGAGGGCTCGAGTACCGACTGCTAGCTACTGGCTAGTCGTTTTGAATCCCGTTATCGCCAGCGTCATACCCTCCCCCTCGAGGACGTTCAGGTAAAGCGTTCGGTAGTCTGAGCTGAAGACGGCGCCCGATGGCTCCCAGCCGTTGCGCATCGTCGCGAAGACGGACGTCTTTCCCTCGGGAGTGACGAAGACCACGTTGTTGTCGCCGGACAGCTGTGTCATCGGATCACTTTTGTCTTCGCAGATGAAGAAGTTGCCGGCCCGGTCGACGGTGATGTTGTCGGGCATGATCAGCGTCTTGAGCCCGCCCTCGACAAAAACGTCTGTCTCCATGGTCCGTGGATCGAAGCGCCGGATCCGACCGAACAGGTCGCGGTTTGCGCTTGGGCCGGTGGCGTTCCCTGTCTCGGAGATGTACAGCCTGCCATCACGACCCCACTCGAGGTCTTCGTGTCGATTGAAGGGCGTAGCTCCTTTCGCCAGCGCGTCCGCGCGCGCGTGGTACACGTCGTCGACTCTTACCCACGCGCGGGTGTCCACTCGGTAGGCGTATAGCGTCCCACTGGAGAGGTCTCCAGGCCGATCCGGCGTGAACTTGTAGAAGGGACCGCCCCGGAAGTCTTCGGTGCAGTAAACGTCGCCGCTCGCGGCGTCGACGGCCGTGCCCTCGTGAGAGAAGCGGCCCATCTGGTCGCGCCGCCATTTCTGGCCCGTTCGCGGGTCGATCTCCCAGATGTACCCCTCCTCCGGAAACTGCTCGACCGGTTCTCGCGGGTTCTCTTCGTTACTGAGGATCGTGCCCCACGGAGTTGCCACGCCCGAACAGTTGTTCCGCATGCCGTCGGCCAGCAAGCGGCTCTCCAGTACCCCGTCGTTGGGGTCGAGGTGCAGGCGCGTCACGCTGCCGGTGAAGCGGCCATCGTACTCCATGTCGGCACGGATCTCGTGGCCCACGGCAAGAAACCTGGTGCCATCTCGCTGATCGAAAACGCAGAGCAGGTCGGGATCTGGGGGGAAGATGTTACCGTCGGTCATTCGATCACCGGAACGAATCAGGATGACATATCGGAAGTCGGACGGGAGGTCGAGTACCCCATCTGGATCGGGGGTCGGCTGGCCGAAGCCCTGGCCCACCGGAACTGCCGCGCTTGGCGCACTGGGCGCGCCGCGCGGGGCCGCGCGGGCATCCGCCGCGGCCTGCGGGAGAAGGCCTGCCGCCAGCGTTCCGGCGATGGCGATAACGCATCGACGCAGAAGCTCACGACGCGTTAGCATGGCGGCCTCCCGATAGATGACTGGTCTACGGTAGCACAACGGACCACGCGTGGCGGAGAGACGCTAGCGGCCAGTGCGCACCAGGCCACTCTCAACCAGATGCGTCGCAACCTCGCGGGCGGCGAGGGCGTGTCCCTGCTCGGTCCAGTGGCCGTCTTGACGAAAGAACAGCGGCGGCGAGTCGGCCGCCGCTTCGGCCCGAAAGACGGGCAGCAAGTCCAGCATCCGCAGCCCGCGGCGTCGGGCGATCTCGGCCAGCCGTTCGTTCGGCGCCTCAGGGCTGAGCCGCCGCTCGGCTCGCGCCGTCAGGCCCGCCATGTGCTCCCGCCATTGCTTGTCGTAGGTCTGCAACTGGGTGGGCGAGAGCACGATCACCAGCGGCACCCCGGACTCGGTCGCCACTTGGTCGAGCTTCGCCAGCAGCCGTTCGGTCGCGTCCCAGGCCTGCTGCCAGTCGTCGCCGGGCTCGCGCAGGTACACCTCCTTCTCAGCGTCGAGCGGCGGTACCACTGATTCATGGGCGCGGGCAACGCCTTTACCGACGGCCCACAGCTCGAGCACGTTGAACAGCACCGAGCGGTCCCGAAGAAAGGAGCGGATGCCTTCGAACGGCTCAGACGGGGGCGCCTTAAACGGCAATTCGCGGAGCTCGCCGTCACGCCCGGAAACGAAGAAGGGTCGCCGTTCGGCGGCCAGTTTCCAGCGCCTGGCCACGGCGACGCCGTTGTCGGCCACGTCGTTCGCCACGGTGAACACCAGCACGACGAGGTCGGGCTGGAGCCTGGCGCCGTCTGTCTGGAGGAAAAGCAGCTCCTGGCCCGTGCCGAAGCCAGCCACGCCGGCGTTGATGGTCTCCAATTGGGCAGCCACGCCGAGCTGGGCCAGGTTCGCTGCCAGGCGGGCCGCTATCGTCTCCTCGTAGGCAACCTGAGCGCCTTCCACCACGGAGTCGCCCAGAACGAGTACGCGAAACAGCTCGGCCGGCTTTGGCACCGCGGCCTCGGGTCCGCGCAGTCCCTGCGAGTTGAATTTGACGTAGCTGGTGTATTCCCGGGTCCGCAGCCAGCCGCTGACGCCTGGACGGTGGAAGAACCCGTAGACTGGGTGATAGACCTGGAAGCGGGCCATCGTCAGGTCAAGCGGTATGTTTGGCCCCGCGAGGCGCAGGCCAACCTCGATCGCCAAAACACCAAGCGCCAGCCCAACCAGGACGAGCAGGGCGCGGCTGGCCAGTCTACCCATGGCGAGCGGCTAGTATACGAATCGCGGGTGATGGAGAGGAATGTAGGCGCGGAGTCCCCCCGCCCTCAGCGTGAGCTTGGGCGGGGAGACCCCGCCCCTACGGGCGTCGTTCTGGCCATCGACATCGGTGGGACCAAGCTGGCGGCCGGACTGGTGCGCTCGGACGGTGAGGTGGTGGGCGGCGAGTCCACGCCAACCCGCGGCAGCGGCTCGGCGTCGGCCCTCTTCGGCGACCTGGTCGCATTGTGCAATGACGTGCTCGCAAACGCCGGCCTGCAACCGAGCCATCTGGCCGGCGTCGGAGTCGGTTGCGGCGGTCCGATGCTGTATCCGGAGGGGCGGGTCTCGCCGCTGAATATCCCGGCCTGGCGAGACTTCCCGCTCCGGGCATCTTTGCGCCAGCGCTACGGCCGACGAGTCGTGGTAGACAATGACGCCAAGGCGTTCGCTCTCGGCGAGCATTGGCTCGGCGCCGGACGTGGCGCCCGCTGCCTGCTGGGGATGGTGATCTCGACCGGCGTTGGGGGTGGCATCGTCGAGAATGGGCGTTTGATTCATGGCGCGCGAGGTAACGCTGGGCACGTCGGCCACGTCATCGCCTTCCCAAACGGCCCGCGCTGTGAGTGTGGCGCCCGCGGCTGCGTGGAGGCGATCGCCTCAGGAACCGGGCTGGCTCGGCGGGCCCGTGATGCGTCTGCCCGCGGCGGTTGGCCCGACCTGCCTCCGGAAGCGACTGCTGCCGAGATCGCCCAGGCCGCCCGCGGCGACAATCGGGTAGCGCGGCGCCTGATCGAGGAGGCTGGCATCGCGGTCGGACGGGGAGTTGCGGCCGCGGCCGTGCTGCTCGATATCGACCGGGTGGTGGTCGGCGGTGGTGTGGCGGCAGGGGCTGGCGACTTGCTCCTGGAGCCACTCCGCCGCGAGTTAGCCCGGACTGCGCGGCTCGAATTCTGCCGCGACGTCACTGTCAGCCTCTCTGAGCTCGGCGTGTCGGCCGCCCTGGCCGGGGCCGCTGCGCTGATTCTCCGCCGTGGCGAACTAAAGTAGACGGCCCGAGGCCACATCAAGTTGGGTTGCAGTACCCGCCTGGATCGCAGACAATCGTACCGCGCAGCTCTCAGCGGCGGGGGGCGTGAGGTGGGCAGATGGCGCTGACTCGAAACGATGAGATCGCCGTCCTGCTCGAGTTCAATACCCGACTGGTGGCCGGTGACCCCCCAGCGGTCCTCTTACCGCGCATCGTCGAGGAGGCCGAGCGGCTCACCGGCGGTGACGCCGTCGTGATCCGCCTGCTCGAGGGTGACTGGCTGGTACTCTCCACATGCTCCAGCCGCGCGGAGGCCCTTAATCTAGAAAAGCGGCTGCCGGCTGAGGCCGGCATAGTCGGCCGGGTAGCCCGTGACGGCGTCCCATTAATGTCCAGGGACATCGCCGGTGACGAGCGGTTCTACGCGCCTCACCTGGCTGCTGTCCTGGCAGCCGGCTTCCGCTCGTTCGTCACGCTTCCGTTGCGGGCATCGAGGCGGACCATCGGCACGATGAGCGTGTACGGCACCCGCCCGGACGCGTTCGAGGACAAGAACATCGACCTGCTTGGAGCTTTCGCCGACCAAGCCGCCATCGCCCTCGAGCGGGCGCGACTGCTCGACCGCTCGCGCCGCCAGACCGAGCGCCTGGTGGCACTCCACAGAATCGCTTCGAGCATTTTGCGCCAGAGCGACGAGGGGCGCACCCTTGACGAGATCATCGAGGAGGCGCGCGGCCTGCTTGGAGTGTCCGGTGTCTTGATCTATCTATGGGACGAGGATCTGGGCCGCCTGCGAGTCGGGCCGTCCACGGCGCCTCCCAGCACCAACTACCCAACGGTCGCCGCGGGTGAAGGGGCTACCGGTCGGGCCTTCGCGGAGCGACGGGTGATCTCCGTGCCAGATTACTCGACTTCAGATTACGCGATCGCTGGCACGCGCGAGTTCGGCGTTCACGCCCTGGTCGCCGCGCCGCTGCTGGTCGGCGACCGCGCGCTCGGCTCACTCGCGGCCTGGACAACCGACCCCTATCAGCAGTTCTCGCCGGATGAGGAGCAGGTCGTGTTGCTTATCGCCGAGCAGGCCGCGCTCGCGATCGAGAACGCCCGCCTCCGCCAGTCCGCCGCGGCCGAGGCGGACGCAGCCGCTGCCGAGCTAGTGGCGGATGGCCTCCTGCGCGCCGCCGAAGCACTCGCTCAGGCTCAAACCACCACCGACGTCACCCGCACCCTGGCCGAGCTCGGTCCCCGCCTGTTCCAGTGCGACGCCACGATCGTCCGCATTCGCCGCGCTGACGGCACCTTCCAGGCCGCGAATCTGGCTGGTGACATCACACCCGGCGAGCGCAGCTACATCTTGCGCCACAACGTCCATCTGACGCCCCTGTTCGCCAAGATCTCACAGGAGCGGCGGGTGGTCGCCGTAGAGGACGTTCCGGCCAGCGGCCTCGTGCCCGAGGAGGAGCTGGCGAACGTTCGTCGGTGCTCAACCATGGTGGTCCCACTCCTGGCGCATGGCGATCTGCTTGGCTACGTCGCCATGAACTACACGCGTGAGAAGCGGCGCTTCAGCCCGCGCGACATCACCCTGGCCGAGGGGATCGCCCGGCAGGCGGCGATGGCGCTCGACAACTTGCGACTGCGGCAGCGTGACTGGGAGGCTGCTCGATTGGACGGGGCCTTGCAAGCTGCGCGTGGCACCGCCCACGAGCTCAACGAGCCTCTGACCCAATTGGCGCGCGAGGCTGAGTTGCTTCTGGCCGCCGCGCAGCCCGCCTCTCCGAGCGCGGAGTCCGCAAGGCGGACCGGCCGGGCCGCCGGCGACCCGCTGCTGGCTCGACTCGACGGCGTGGCCAGGTCAGTCGATGCGATCGCCGAGAAAGTCCGCCAGCTTCAGCTCAGCATCCACCTCGACCGCGCCAATCCGTCCGGAATGCTGTCCCGAATCGACTGAGCGAAAGCGCGCCGAATGGGCGCACTCGCCGGCCTGATTTGACCAGCCCTGTTACGGTCTGAGTCGCCCTTGCGACGAACCAGTCCTCCGCAGCTCGGGATCCGATCGCGGTCAATCGGCGCTCATGTCGATCGCTGTTCGGTAGGCGCGAGCTGGTCAGGTCCGGATGTTTGTCCGCGGCGGCGCGCGAGGCTTCGTCTGCTATCGATGAACCCAGCCGACGCGATCAGCCAGACCAGCCCAGCGCTGAAGCCGCCGACCACGTCGCTCAGGTAGTGGTAGCCCAGGTACACGCGGCTCGCTCCGATCGCCACGACCAACAGCGATGCCGCCAGCCCGGCGGCGATCCCGATCCTGCGCCCGCCGACCGCCCAGACCACTCCGGCCAGGCCGACGTAGCACACCAATGAGTCCATCGAATGGCCGCTGGGAAAGCTGTACTCGGAGGTTGGCACCGACCAGGGTAGGGTGGGCCGCGGGCGTTGAAAGAGCAGCTTCAACAGCTCGTTGAGGGCGACGCCGCCACCACAGGCCATGATCAAGAATCGGGCTTCCCAGCGACAGCGCCGCCAGATGAGCCAGCAGAGGCCCGCCGCGACGACGACCGGCAAGGCCATCCAGGAGCCCATGAAGGTGGCGAGCTGCATCAGCGCGTCAAGAGCCGGGCTCGAGTAGCCGTGCAGGAGAGTGCCCGCGCTGTTGTCAAGGAAGATCGGCTGGCCCGAGAGCACCAGGCCGGCGAGCATGCCGAACACGAGCAGTCCACCCAACGCCAGAGCGAGTCCGAGCCGCCGAATGGCCGCTGCGCCCTCAGCCGGCTGACACGCCGCCAGCGGCCGCGCAGCTCGAGCACAGGCCCACGATGGCAAAATGCGCCAGGTCGGCCTCAAATCCATAGCGCTCGCGCAGGTGGCGGTCCAGCGGGTCGAGCACGCTCACGTCGATCTCGCGCTCTTGGCCACATCCGCGGCAGACCATATGCTGGTGGCGTGCCTCGGACGCGACGTGGTACTGAGCGATGCCGTCGTCAAAATGGGTGTGGCTAACAAGACCCAGGTCCTGCAGCAGCTCCAGGGTCCGGTATACGGTGGAGATATTCACCTGGGGGAACTGGGCCGCCACCCGGGCGTGGATCGACTCCGCCGAGACGTGTCCTCTGGAGCTCTCGATTGCCTCGAGGATCATCTGTCGCTGTGGAGTTAGCCGGTGCCCTCGCTCCTTGAGCGCCTGCACCATCTGCCCCATTGGCGGTACCCTCATCCTGGTGAACCTTAACGCGTTCAACGTTGAACGTTCAACGTTGAACGCGTACGCGCCACTCCTATCCCCAATCCCATTCCTGGAACTGGAGCGAAACGTTGAACGTTGAACGCGGAACCTTGAACGCCGATGATCGTTGGCGGAGTGACGAACACGCCCGGGAATGGCTGGCCAAACACGGCGGCCCGGAGGCGGACGGCAGCGAGCAGTTCCACCTCATCGCCCGACTGCTCCCACATCCAACCGAGTCTGCCCTCCGGGTGGCCGACGTCGGGGCCGGCCATGGAACACTAACAGCGGTAATCCTGGACACGTTTCCGAACGCCCAGGCTACCTGTCTGGATATCAACCCCACCATGATCGCCGCTGGCCAGGAGCGGCTGGCCCGCTTCGCCGGCCGGTTCCGCTACGTGCAGTCGGACTTGACCGAGCCAGGTTGGCCGGCCGAAGCGTCCGGGCCGTTCGACGCCGTCGTCTCCTCTCGAGCGATCCATCACCTGATGGACGCGCGCAAGCGCGAGCTGTTCGGTGAGATCCTCGCCAGACTACGGAGCGGCGGCTGGCTGTTGAACTTCGATTACGTCCGCGCTCCGAGTGACGCGCTCCGCGAGATCTATATTCGGGTACAGGAACCGGCCAGCGGTTCCCCAGCTGACCACCACCAGGGAGACCACAGCCATACCAGCCCCCTTCTGGGCCAGCTTCAGATGCTCGAGTCGATCGGCTTTGTCGACGTCGACTGTTTCTGGAAACAGTTCGGCAGCGCGATCTTCGGCGGCAGAAAGCCGTGAGCTGATGGGGCCGGTGTCAGTTTGCTCGGCGCCTACGCCTCGAAGGCGACGATGCGTTTCGATTTGGCGTATGATACGTTTGCGTTTGGCCACGTTGGCCAGCGGGGGCAGCTTCACTCGAGGGCCCGGTTGTTGACGGGCGAGGCGCGAGGATGAGGAACGGCGGCGGGGCGACGGCGACTTCGGTACGCCTCGAGAGCGACCACCTCGTGGTCAT
>WNFU01009065.1_pt1 | contig 11326 bp, 10 predicted proteins | sample 5400121 | NCBI WGS metagenome assembly WNFU01 (sample SAMN13153360, study PRJNA577476) | soil metagenome | isolation source: 100 cm soil or saprolite under grassland replicate 1 | place: USA:California | collected 2016-06-15
CCAAGTGTGCGCGATAAATATGCGCAACGATTCCGGCATGTGCTCGTGGATGAATTCCAGGATACGAACCTGGCTCAATATGCGCTTGTGAGAGAACTTGCTTCTTTTAATAAGAATATTTTTGTGGTTGGGGACCCAGACCAATCAATATATGCATGGCGCGGTGCAGACTGGCGCAATGTTCAGCGTTTTGAGCAGGATTTCCCCGATGCACAGACCATATTACTAGAACAAAATTATCGTTCGCGGCAAAACATTCTCAATGCCGCCATGGGCGTCATCAATCGAGCGCAGAACCGCAGACACAAGCAACTTTTCACTGATCGTGGGGAAGGTGAAAAAGTATTTTTCTATGAAGCACCCGATGATTACGCAGAAGCCTCCTTTGTTGTGGATACGATCGCGCAACTGGTCGCTTCGCGTCAATTCGAGCCGGGTGATTGCGCCGTGATGTATCGCACGAACGCGATGTCGCGTTTGCTTGAAGAGGCATTTTTACAAGCGAGGCTGCCATACCGCCTTGTCGGTGCACAAAGATTCTATGGACGCCGCGAAGTCAAGGACATGATCGCGTTCCTCCGTCTCATTCATAACCCCGCTGACGAGGCAAGTTTGGACCGTGTGATCAACGTTCCACCGCGCGGCATTGGTGACAAAACGTTAATTACATTGCACAATGTGGCACGACAAAATAACACTCAACCGGGCTTTGTGCTTCTCGATCTGGCGCGGGGTGCCGAGTCACCTTATTGGGCATCCTTCGCCGGACGCGCCTCCATTTCCCTTGCCGATTTTGGCGGGGTGCTTGCCACCTGGCGCACCGCGGCTCCCTCATTAACAACCTCAGAATTATTTGATCGCGTCATCATGGACCTCAATTACAAGGAATACATCAATGATGAATCGGAAGAAGGTGCTGATCGTTGGGAGAACGTGGAAGAGTTAAGACGACTGGCTCTTGAATACTCCACGCGCTCGCTGGATGAATTTCTTGAAAACGTTGCGCTGGTCTCTGATCAGGACACGATTGCGGAAGGCAATGTTCCCACTCTCCTCACCCTACACGCTGCCAAAGGACTCGAGTTCGGCGCGGTCTTCATCGTCGGTCTGGATGATGGCATTCTGCCACATAGCCGTTCGTTCGATGAACCCGAAGGCATGGAGGAGGAACGTCGTCTCTTTTATGTGGGCATCACGCGCGCCAAAGACAAACTTTATCTCATCCGCGCCATTCAACGCGGCGGGCGCGGCGCGGCGGAAGAGACCTATCCCTCGCGCTTCTTGGATGATGTACCAGCAGATTTATTAATTGGAAGATCGCGCACGGGACGTTCCATTCATGGACATGCACCCGAAACACTCTGGTCGCTCCGCTCCAGGCCTCCATCTGCATCCATTATAGATATCAAATTCCGCGCTGGGACTCACGTCCGTCACCAAATCTGGGGTGAAGGGATCGTGCTCGATAGCCGCATCCAGGATGACGACGAAATCGTGGATGTGGTGTTCGAGAGTGTAGGTATTAAGAGACTCGCCGCATCCCTCGCCAATTTGATAGTTATAAAATAAAGCCAAAGACTACAGAACGGTTTTTGGCTTTTTATTTTGGTCAGGAGAAATTCATGAAAGTTCAAACACTTCCTACTGACGCACCATCCATTCTCGCTCTCACGTGGAGTGATTATGAGCCGTATTTCCGGGAATTGGAAGCGCGTGAATTGAATGAAGGGACTATTGAAACCTGGCTTACCGATTGGTCCACACTGGCTGCCACCGTGGATGAGCATTACTGGCGTCTGTACATCGCAACGACAGTTAATACAGCAGATAAAGAAGTCGAAGATCAATTCAACAAATATATAGAAGAGCTCCAACCTGCGGCGAAAACTGCCGAGCAGAAGCTCAAAGACAAGTTGCTTGCGAGCAAGCTTTCCCCGAAAGGCTTTGAGACCGCGCTACGCATGATGCAGGCAGAAGCAGAAATCTTCACAGAAAAAAACCTGCCTCTTCTTGCGGAAGAACAAAAACTTGTTACAGAATACAACAAGATCATTGGTTCACTCACTGTACTCTGGGAAGGTGAAGAACGAACGCTTACACAAATGTTTCCTTTCCTATATGAGCCAGATCGGTCCATCCGTCAGCGGGCTTGGGAGGCAGTTCAAGCTCAATTGTTGAAGGAGAGACAAAACATTAACGAGTTATGGGAAAAGTTCCTGCCCCTGCGCTTGAAGATCGCTGAAAACGCGAATATGCCTGATTACCGCGCTTATATGTGGAAACAAAGATTTCGCTTTGATTACTCGCCCGAGGATTGCAAATCCTTCCATGCGGCGATTGAACAAGTAGTTGTCCCAGCTACGAAACGCGTCTATGAAAGACGTAGAGAACTACTGGGAATCAATTCAGTGCGACCCTGGGATGTCTATGTTGATCCATTGGGCGACTCTCCCATTAAGCCTTACGAATCCATAAGCGAGTTCAAGACAAAACTACACGCTGTTTTCGAGAACGTAGATCCAACCTTTGGAAATTATTTCCAGATCATGATGGATGAGGATTTGCTTGATCTTGAAAGCCGAAAGAACAAGGCCCCAGGTGGGTATAGCTTAGGCCTACATGTAGCGCATCGCCCATTTATTTTTATGAACAACACAAGCACACCGTTGGATGTGCAAATCATGTTGCATGAAGGTGGACACGCTTTTCACGAATTTGAGCGCGCCCATGTCCATTTCTACCAGCGCGGTGAGATTTATTTGCCTGCTGAATTTGCCGAAGTCGCATCTATGGGTATGGAACTACTTGCTTCCCCTTATAAGACAAAAGAGTGTGGAGGCTTCTACATAGATAGTGAACAGGCGCGCACCATGATCGAGCAACTGGAAGGCATTATTACCTTCCTGCCGTATATGTCGCTGGTGGATGCATTCCAGCATTGGATTTATGAAAACCCCTCGGTTAGTTTAGACGCGTCGAAATGTGAGGAAAAATGGGCTGAACTGTGGGATCGCTTCATGATTGGCATTGATTATTCTGGCTTGGAGGATGCCAAGAAAACCTACTGGCATCGTCAAGGGCACATCTTTGGGGCCCCGTTTTATTATGTCGAATATGGACTTGCCCAATTGGGGGCTGTGCAAGTTTGGGCGAATGCGCGTCGCGATCAGAAGAAGGCGGTTGCCGATTATCGCAAAGCACTGGCGCTTGGCGCGACCATCCCTTTACCTGAATTGTTTGCCACCGCTGGAGCAAAGTTTGCATTTGACGCGGAAACCCTGAAAGAGGCGGTAGACTTGATCGAAGAAGTCATTGGAGAGATGGAAGCCAAACTGTAAAGGCTGCCTGTATTGAATTTAAGGAGTGACCATGCAATACGCAAATCTCGGAAAAACAGGAATGAAAGTTTCGCGCCTGTGTTTGGGCATGATGAGCTATGGATCCAAGCAATGGCGCGCCTGGGTACTGGAAGTAGAGGAAGCCAAACCATTCATCAAGCGCGCCCTCGACGCAGGCATCAACTTCTTCGATACCGCGGATGTGTACTCAACGGGCGAAAGCGAACGGATCACCGGAAACCTTCTTAAGGATTTAGGTGTGAAGCGCGAAAACGTGATTGTTGCCACCAAAGTAAACGGACAGATGAGTGACGACATCAATGATCAAGGACTCTCACGCAAACACATTTTGGACTCTATTGATAAATCCCTGCAGCGCCTGCAGATGGATTACGTCGACCTGTATCAAATCCATCGCTGGGATTATGAGACTCCTATCGAAGAGACGATGGAAGCGCTGAACGATGTTGTGCGGGCGGGCAAAGCGCGTTACATCGGCGCATCCTCCATGTTTGCGTGGCAGTTCGCCAAATCATTACACGTATGTGAAACAAATGGCTGGACGAAATTCGTGTCCATGCAGAATCACTATAACCTGGTCTATCGTGAGGAAGAACGGGAAATGATTCCTCTGTGTATCGATCAGGGCATTGGACTCATTCCCTGGAGCCCAATGGCACGCGGCTTCTTCGCCGGGAATCGTAACCGCGGCGGTGGCGGAGAGACCGAACGTGCCAAAAACGATGCGTTTGGAAACAGCCTGTATTTTCGTGATGAGGATTTTATCGTTGCGGATTGTGCCGCAGAAGTTGCCAAAGGACACGGCGTCAGTGGATCACAGGTCGCACTAGCATGGATATTAAGCAAGCCTCATGTCACCGCACCCATCATTGGCGCAACCAAAATGGAACATCTCGATCAGGCTATTGCCGTACTTGAACTCAAGCTTTCAGATGATGAAATAAAGCGGCTTGAAGAAGCCTATAAACCACATCCTGTATTGGGGCATTCGTAAAATGTAGGGGCGAAACACACCCTTTGAGTACGATGTCCTTCGTCCCTACACATTTCACGCGGTAAAATTAGGTCATGAGCGAAACCCTCAAGATTTTCATCCCCATGGCAGGCTGGGGAACGCGTATGCGCCCCCATACATGGAGCAAACCCAAGCCGCTCGTCAGCGTGGCAGGAAAGACATCCCTTGAGCATTTGCTGGATATGTTCAACAGCGTGCCGGACCCTAGTAACGTCGAGTTTGTTTTTATTGTCGGACCTTATCTGGGGGAATTGCAGGTGCCTCCGTTTGTTCGGGAGAACTATCCTGGCATGAAGGCACATTTTGTTGTGCAAAATGAGATGAAAGGACAATCCCACGCGCTCTGGTTAGCGCGTGAATTTTTGCATGGACCTATGCTGGTCTGCTTCTCAGACACGTTGCTGGAAACGGACTTCTCGTTTCTCACGCACGAGGAAGCGGATGTGGTTGCCTGGGTGATGCCCATGCCTGATCCACGGCGCTTCGGTGTTGCAGAATTGGATGAAGAGGGCTGGGTAACCCGCTTTATTGAAAAGCCGGAAAGCATGGAGAATAATCTGGTCGTTGTGGGTTGTTATTATTTCAAAAGCGCAGAGAAACTATGTGCTGCGATTAAAGAACAAATGGAGCGCAACCTCACCCTTAAAGGGGAATTCTTCCTGACAGATACCGTCACCCTCATGATCGAGAAGGGCGCAAAGGTTCGCACACAGCAAAGTGAAAGTTGGCTGGATACGGGAACGATCGATGCCACGCTGGAGACAAACAAAATATTGCTGGAAGTCAAAGCCAACAAAACAAAAAACGAAACCCTGGATGGCGTTCAAATTATCGCTCCTTCCTTTGTCCATCCTTCTGCCGAAATAACGAACTCGGTGATTGGACCGTATTCCTCCATCGGTGCAAATTGTAAGATCGAGAACAGCAAAATTGAGGAAAGTATTGTTGAGGCGGATTGCGAAATCCAGGACGCGGTGTTGAGTCGCTCGCTGGTGGGGATCAAGGCCAGGGTTCAAGGCAGAGGCGATGGGCAGGTCATCCAGTTGAACGTTGGCGACAATAGCGATATCCTTTTGTCATGATGGATACTGTTGAATGCCGCTCGGATTTTGAATACGCGGAGCGCCCGCTTTCGCTCACGTGGCAGGGAGTGCGCTACGAGATCGCCGAGATCGTGTCGCGCTGGCGCGGGCCCGGCGAAAAGGGATTCCGAGTCAAGACCGCGGATGGGCAAGCCTTTGATCTAACCTATCGGGAAGTCCCCGATGAATGGCATATCCAACCAATTTAAATGCTCTTTGCGCCGTCCTCGGCGTCCGTTTGCGCCGAGGATGGCGCAAAGAGCAATACAAAATATTGAGGAGGCGCAATGCAGGAAGTGACCAATGTTCAACGTCTTTCAAAACGAGTAGCTGGACTCAAGCCTTCGGGCATCCGAAAATTTTTTGACATTGCCGCGACCATGAAGGATGTGATCTCGCTTGGCATTGGCGAGCCGGATTTCACAACGCCCAAGCCAATTCTGGAAGCGGGCATTCGCTCCCTGCAAAACGGTGAGACGCATTACACCTCGAACTGGGGCAAGATGGAATTGCGTCAGGCAATCGCCGATAACCTGATGCATTTATACAAAGTAAAGTACGACCCAACCAACGAGATCATCGCGACAGTGGGTGTTTCAGAAGCACTTTATCTTACGTTCACCGCGCTGCTTGACCCCGGCGACGAAGTCATCATTCCCACCCCATGTTTTGTTTCCTATCAGGCGGAAGTCATCATGGCAAACGGCGTGCCGGTCGAGGTGACTGCACGTGAAGAAAATAATTTCATGGTCGACCCAGCCGATATTCGCAAAGCGCTCACACCGCGCACGAAAGTCATTTTTATTGGTTATCCATCCAATCCGACCGGCGCGGTGGCGACCCGTGAAGTTTTGCTCGAGATTGCCAAGATTGCAGAGGAGCATGATCTGCTGGTTGTATCGGATGAAATCTACGATCGTCTGGTCTATGATTTTGAACATGTCTGCTTCCCTGCTCTGGATGAAAGCATAAAGCATCGAACAGTCTTGCTTGGCGGTTTTTCAAAAGATTATGCGATGACCGGCTGGCGCATTGGTTATGCCTGCGGTCCAGCAGACATCATTCAGGGACTCGTGCGCATCCATCAATACACCATCATGTCCGCGCCGACGACTGCACAGGATGCCGCGCTTGAAGCGCTGAAAAATGGAAATTCATATGTGGAGGAAATGGTCGCAGAGTATGATCGCCGCCGAAGACTGCTGGTGGCGGGACTCAACCGGCTCGGCTTGCGGACCTTTGAGCCGCGCGGCGCCTTCTACGCGTTCCCAAACATCCAAGCTACCGGCATGGATGATGAAGTCTTTGCTGAAAAATTGCTCCTCGAGGAGCATGTTGCGGTCGTACCGGGCAACGCCTTCGGTCCAGGAGGCAACGGGTTCACCCGAATGTGTTACGCAACCGAATATAGCAAGATCGAAGAGGCTCTCCACCGTATGGAAAAATTTATGACCAGATATGGATAATACTTCGAAGTCCTTGTAATCAAGAGAACATATGAATCAAAAATCCCCGAGATTTTCATCTCGGGGATTTTTTGTATCCGTCAGTCAATTAGTTGACAACGACCACATTGCTGGCCTGAAGACCCTTGGGGCCTTGTTCAACAGTGAACTCGACCTTCTGGCCTTCCTGCAGGTTCTTGAACCCCTCACCTTGAATGGCTGAGAAGTGGACGAAGACATCATCGCCGCCTTCGCGAGCGAGGAAGCCATAGCCCTTCGTTCCATTGAACCACTTGACTGTACCGTTGATACGTTCCGACATTTTTGCCTCCTTATGGCAAATAAAAAATATGGAGGGTACTCATTGGGTGTTGCATCGGAGCGCCTCAACGGCGTAAAACAAAGCGGCTCACGGACGATCCGTGAGCCAACCTGGTACTTCCAAAGCAAACTACTGGTATCCTACAAAGCACAAGGATAACATGAGGGATAGGTTGTGTCAAGAAAATAAAGGTAGGAATAAGGTAAGAGATCGGTAATGCTATAATCTTTGCCAAGGGACATTATGAAGATCGACCTTCAGCAGATTATCAACAATCCTTTTGCAGTAAGGCTGGCCTTCCTTTTAGGAAGGGCAATCCCGCCCGGCCTTGGATTTCCTCTCTGTAATTTCATCGGAGATTGGGCAGCAGCTCGCCGAGATTCGAATGTGACTCAGGCGGTCAGAGCCAACCAGTGGGTGGTGCGAGGGGCAAATCTGGAGAAAAAGGCGCTGGATCGAGTCGTTCGGGAGACATTGCGAAATAATATTCGCGACCTTTATCATTTGTATCACTACGTCGAAAACCCGGAGGCGACGCAGCGTTTGATCCAGCTAAATCCTCTGGCTCGCGAATTGATCGGACGCCCCGAATTTGCCGAGCGTGGACTGGTGATTGTCGGCCTTCATCTGAGTGCCTTTGACCTCATCCTGCAATCTATCGGCCGGCAAGGGCTGAAAGCAATGGTTCTGACGATCCCTGACCCGCAAGGGGGAAGATTGATCGAATATGAAATGCGCAAAAAGACCGGAATGAATTTGATTCCAGCCTCGTTAAGTACGTTGAGGCAGGTAGTAAAACATCTTGAACAAGGCGGCATGGTCCTGACCGGCATGGATCATCCCGTGCCTGATCCTAAACATCATCCCAGATTTTTCGGCAATGCGGCAGCCCTTCCCACTCACTATATTTCCCTGGCATTGAAAGCCCGTGTGCCAGTCGTCATCATGGCTGCAATTTATCAGGCAGATGGAAAATATCATATTTTGAGTTCTCAATTCATTGAGATGGAATGTGATGTGGATCGTGAAACAGAAATCATACGCAACGCCGAAAACGTTCTAAAACAGGCAGAGGAGTTTATTCGGCTAGCGCCTCAACAATGGAATATCCCTCTGCCAGTGTGGCCCCAATTATTGGGAAATGTGCCAGAGTGATCTATATTCCAAACAAGAAATTGGGGTTTTGATTCGGGAGTCAATGATAGATGGATAAAATTGCGGAACACACAAGAGTAAACGACATTCTTTTGGGTCCCTTGGAGCAACCTACCCTCCGCTGGCTGGCGGCTCATATGCCTGCCTGGGTGACACCAGATACCTGCACTGCCATTGGTACATTCGGCGCATTATTAACATTGGTCAGTTATGGATTAAGCAATATCAGTCCAAACTACCTTTGGCTGGCTTCGTTAGGATTCTTGATCAACTGGTTCGGAGACAGTCTGGACGGCACGTTGGCTCGCTACCGTCGCATTGAACGTCCGCGCTACGGTTATTACATTGATCACACAATCGATGTGGTTTGTCAGGCAATGATTTTTTTGGGATTAGGTCTTACGCCTTACGTGAGTTTCAACATTGCCTGCCTGGCATTGATCGGCTATTTGTTGCTCTCCGCACTGGTTTTCATACGTACATATGTGGCAGGAGAATTCAAGATCTCGTACGGCAAACTGGGGCCAACGGAGAGTCGCGCGTTCGCTGTCTTGCTGAATACGGCGATGTTCTTCTTCGGCATGCAAACGATTGTTTTCTTTCAAACGAAGATCAGTCTCTATGATCTATTTGTGGCAGGGATTGCTCTGCTTTTGACAGGCTTCTTCATCAATACTGCCTGGCAGGAAGCTCGCAAGCTGGCAATGCTGGGAGAATAATCAAAGGATAATGTCAAGACGCGAATTTGAAAACGGGGTTCTGACTTTTGGATAGGCGTCCGCCGCGCTGATGGAATAATGAGAATGGAAAGTATAATTTTGTAATACCCCCATCACAGGCAGTCGCGGTGGGATAACATAATCTGCACTCAGGAAACTGCAGACTTGGAAAGGATCAACACAGGCTTATGGCTCACAAAAAAATTCCCATGGAACACGACAAGAAGATAGCGCTTGTCGCGCACGATAATAAAAAACGAGACCTGGTGGAATGGGCAAAATACAACCGCGTTCTTCTGTCTCACCATCAGGTATTTGCAACAGGCACGACGGGCAAAATCCTGGAAAAGGAACTTGGCTTCAAGATCATCAGACTCAAAAGCGGACCTCTGGGAGGCGACCAGCAGATCGGCGCCAAGATCGTCGACAACAAGATCGATTTCCTCATCTTTTTCTGGGATCCGCTCGAACCCCAGCCGCATGACCCTGATGTAAAGGCACTTCTGCGCATGGCGGTGGTATGGAACATTCCCATTGCCTGCAACCGGGCTTCGGCTGACTTCATGATCTCCTCACCCCTCATGGACGGTGAATACGACCGCCTGGTACCTGATTACGACAGCTATACCACCCGTACAGTGGACCTGGGTGAAGAGGCCAGCTAGGCGTAACAGAACCGCTTTGGGCATCGTCGCAGCGACTATCCTGCCTTTATTAATAGGGCGCTTCATTTATACTGCCTTGCAGGAAACTCGCAAGCTGGGAATGTTGGGAGAATAATCTACCGTTCCCTTTATGTTTGTTTAAATGAAAATAGATTCTTGAGGAAAAGTATTAGGTGCTACCATGTCAACTGAGACCCAACTTCGCTGGCACGATCCTGATTGGCAGCAACAAGCCCATGAATGGATTCGTACAGAAACGAGTCATCAATCCATTCAACTAACGGGTGAAATAGAACAGCCACATGCCTATGCCTGGTCGACCGTGATGCGCGTTCCATCAAATGACGGGATGCTGTTCTTCAAAGCCACCGCGGCTGAAACATTGTATGAGGCCGCCCTGACTCAACAACTTGTAGGCTGGTATCCCGATTGCATGCCTGAACTCGTCGCAGTAGACATTCCGCGCGGCTGGATGTTGATGCGCGACGGCGGTGAACAGTTGCGCGCCTCCATTCGCCCCACACAGGATATCCAGCCGTGGCAACCTGTCATCACGCGTTACGCCGAACTACAAATCGGACTCGCAGAACATATCTCCGAGATTCTCGCTTTGGGAATTCCTGATCACCGCCTCGCAGCTCTTCCCCCACTCTTTTCACAATTCCTCGTGGAGAAAGATAATCTGATGATCGATCAAGAGAAGGGACTAACCTCCGCCGAGTTTCAACAATTGCAGAACCTGACTTCACGCTTCGAGCAAATTTGTACTGATCTCGCCTCCTTTGAGATTCCCGAATCACTCAACCATGGAGACTTCCATGATGGCAACGTTCTGCTCAAGAATGGACGTATTACCTTCTTTGATTGGGGCGATGCCAATGTGACCCATCCGTTCGTGTCGCTGCGCACCTTATTTGTCAGCATCGAGATCGCTCTCAAACTGGACGATTACTCTTTTACACCAGAGATGGCAGCACTGCTGGATCGTTATTTGGAACCCTGGCAAAAATTTGCATCGAAGGCTGAGCTGTTAACTGCTTACCGTCTTTCAAAGCCTGTCGCCGCCATCGTCAAGGCGCTCGCCTGGTATCAAACCATCTCCCGGCTGGAAGGTTCCCTACGCGCAGAATATGCCTGGATTCTGCCCGAATTAATGAGGGAATTTTTCTATCATGAGAAGATGCTACCTGAGCAACATTGACATTTCATTTGATGTCGTTTATGATATCGCATATGACATCATGAAAGAGGTCTGTATGACAAGATATGCCTTAAATCTACCAAATGAACTCAAGAGAGACGCAGAACGGCTTGCCAAGAAACAGGGCGTCTCGCTAAATCAATTCATCCTTTGGTCAGTTGCCGAAAAAGTGGGCGGACTCCTTCAGGGACTGGACGATCCTGATTTCCCCGATATCACCTATCGCCGCGGGGCGTCTGGATCGCTCTCCCCTGTTCTGCGTGGAACCGGAATTCGGGTACAGACAATTGCCCTTGCCAGCCAAAATAATACTCCGGCCGAAATCGCAGAAGATTATGATTTACCCCGCTCGCAGGTTCAGGA
>WNFU01013510.1_pt1 | contig 11325 bp, 8 predicted proteins | sample 5400121 | NCBI WGS metagenome assembly WNFU01 (sample SAMN13153360, study PRJNA577476) | soil metagenome | isolation source: 100 cm soil or saprolite under grassland replicate 1 | place: USA:California | collected 2016-06-15
CGCCTCCTGCGTCAAAGTGACTCGCCGGGCTGCAAAAACGTCCCGAAACGAGCCGCGATCTCCCACCGAGCAAGCTACGCTGAACTACCGCCGACCACTCAAAACTGGCAACATTGTACAGACGTTCGTAAACGCGCTTGAGGCTTCCATCCGGACTACGCAGCGGCGTTCGTAGCCCGCATGGAGCGCAGCGCAATGCGGGGCGGTCCGTCCGCGCGGCACCACCGCCCCGGATTTCGCCATCGCGCGTCGAAGACGCGCGATGGCTCCATCCGGGCTACGGTTCGTCCCTGTCGCTCAAATCGTGAAACTCTCGTGCGTCGACGGGTGGAATAGCTCCTCCGGCGCCACCAGCCGCGACGACAGCCCCTGAGCGTGGTGGTGGCGCAGAAACGTCTCCAACACCTTGCGGTTGGGGCCGAGCCCGTAAGACCAGAAGTCGTTGCCCATCAGCTCGCGGGCGGCGCGCAGCTGCTCCTCGACGAAGGGCAGCGTCACTTTCGTGGCCGCGGTGTCTTCCAACGCTTCGAGGCACCTCGCCTTCGATTCCTCGAATGCCTTGAACACCGCCGCCGGCAGCCATGGATGCCGCTCGACCAGCTCCCGGCGAATGCCGGTGACGTGCATGATCGGGAAGATGCCGGTGCGCTTGAAATAGTCCTGGCCGGCGGCGATCGGATCGGGAAACAGCCAGCCGATATTCGGGTTCTTCCTGCCGGCCAGTGACGGCGCCCGCGGGGCGATGAAGGCATCGACGTCGCCGCGCTCCAGAAGCTCGGAGATGGTGGTGCCCTCCGGCGCGTTCACCATGCTCACGCCGGGCGGCAGCGTGACGGTGATCTTCTCCGGGCGGCCCGGATCCTCGATCCCTCCCCGCACCCAGATCACGTCCGACGGCTTGATGCCGTGGTCGTCCTCCAGGATGATGCGCGCCCACACGCAGGCGGTGAGCTGATATTCCGGCAGCCCCACCCGCTTGCCCCGCAGGTCGGCCGGCGCCTTGATGCGGTCCTTGCGCACATAGATCGAGTTGTGACGGAACGCGCGCGAGACGAAGGCCGGCACGCCGATATAGGGGCAGTTGCGCTCCGCGGTCTTCACGGCGAAGCTCGACATCGACAATTCGCAGATATCGAAGTCCATGCCGCGGAAGGCGCGGAAGAATATCTCCTCGGGCGGCAGGTTCATGAAAACCGGATCGACGCCGTCGATCTGGACCGCGCCGTCCATCAACGGACGCACCCGGTCGTAATTGCCGACCGCCACCGATAACTGGAGTTTCGACATCGTCCTCAATCTTTCTGCAAGGTTTGCCGTGGCTAGATAACCTTGCCGAGGCTATGAGGGCAACCATGACCGCGTCTTTGGCCCGCTATCTTCGTCCACGTACCGGGGCCGTGCTCGTCGCGCTGCTCGTGCAGTGGCTCGCGCTGCCGGGAAGCGCCGACGAGCGCACGGATTTCCATGCGGCGGTCGCGCAGGCGTCCGCCCAGTACCGCATCGCCATGAGCACCCTGGACACCAGGGGTCGCGAGGAGACCTCCGCCGCGGTTCAGCGCTTTCGGGAAGCCTGGCAAGTCGTCATCGACCGGCGCGGATCAAATCGCCCCGCCGCCGTCGCCGACGATGACGACTATGCCGCGATGTTCATGCAGGTCGACACCCGCATCGTCGGCGCCCTGATCGTCATCGATATCGGCCGCCGCGACGCTGCCCGCGACGCGCTCGCGCCGATCGCCGAGACCCTGGCGCGATTGAGCGCGCGCTCGGCGCCGCCACTGCGATAACCGCGGCGCGCGTGGGTGCCTGCCCACACCATCGTTGTCGATTGCGACAATTCTTGATCGCGCATCGGATCGACAGCGCGCGACGCTTTGCTATAGGATCGAGCGCACGCTTGGATTGCGCCAGCCGACGGTGTCGCAACAGTTGGCGCGCCTGCGGGCGGACGGGCTGGTGGCGGCGCGGCGCGACGGCAAAGCCATCCACTACCGTATCGCGAGCGAGAACGCCCGCATCATCATCGGCGCGGTGCACGAGGTGTTTTGCAGGGAACGCGCGAACCGCTGACTAAGCGCGAACGCCGGTCAGTGGCAGTAGTTCGAGCGGCGCGGCATTGATCGAGCGCCGGCGGACCGCTACAAGATTGATGTCTCTGCGGGGCATGTCCGAACCTGGAACTACCATGTTGAAGATTGAGAGCGAACGCGAGGAAGACGGCCGCTGGATCGCGGAAGTGCCCGCACTGCCCGGCGTTCTGACCTACGGCGCGACGGAGGCTGAAGCCCACGCCAAGGTGAAAGCCCTCGCACTACGTGTGATTGCCGATCGGCCGCATACCGGTCTCAGGCCAGAAGATCTTTAACGCCACTCCGGTTTATTGAACGCCGGGGCCGAAGTCAGCCACCGCGATATCGACCAGCCGCAACTGCACCCGCTCGGCGCCGTTCCAGCGGTCGATGCACAGGGTGCCGGCGGCGTGCACCGAGCGCCCGCGATGTTGCACAAGCGCGTTCCCGAGCTTTTGTCCGGCGGCACGGAAGGCAATGGCGTTGACGACCGAGCCGTCGCCGGCGCGCAGCCGCGCCCGCATGTGGGCTTGCCCCACCTCCTCCGCGTAAGCGAGCGTATGGGCGGGGAGCGCGATGACCGGCTCCGGATTGCCGGCACCGAACGGACCCGCGCGCGCGATCGTCGCCACGCTCTCGTTGCTGGCGGCGCCGGCGGTGAGCGCGCCGTCGATCAGGAGCGCATCCTCGCGGCGCGCCGCCGCGACGGCGGAGCCAAGCGCGTCCTCCAGATAGGCGCGGAACGCCGCCAACGCGTCCTTGCGCAGCGTCACGCCGGCCGCCATGGCATGGCCGCCGCCCTTGATCAGCAGACCCTCGCTCACCGCCTGCCGCACCGCGCGGCCGAGATCGACGCCCGTGATCGAGCGGCCGGAGCCGGTGCCGATGCCGCCGGGCTCGAGCGCAATTGCAAACGCGGGCCGGCCGTATTTCTCCTTGAGGCGGGCCGCGACCAGTCCGACCACGCCGGGATGCCAGCCTTCGGCGGCGGTGACCACCACCGCGCCCTTCTCCTCGGCGCCGAGCGCGGCGATCGCCTCGGCCTCGGCCTGCGCCAAGGTGGCGAGCTCGATCGCCTGCCGCTCGCGGTTGAGGCGGTCGAGCTCGGCAGCGATGCGCGCGCATTCCGACGGATCGTCCGCGAGCAGGAGATCGACCCCGAGCGTGGCGCGGCCGATGCGGCCGCCGGCATTGATGCGCGGCCCGAGCAAAAAGCCGAGATGCCAGGGCTCGGGCGGGCCGCCGAGGCGGGCGATGTCCATCAAGGCGGTGAGGCCGGGATTCTCGCGCCGGCGCAGCGCAATGAGACCCTTGGCCACGAAGGCGCGGTTGAGGCCCTTGAGCGGGACCACGTCGGCGACGGTGCCGAGCGCCACCAGGTCGAGGAGGCCGAGGAGATCGGGCTCCGGACGTTCGGGCGTCCAAAATCCCCGCGCGCGCAGCACCCGGTTGAGCGCCACGATGGTCATGAATACCAGGCCGACGGCGGCGAGATGGCCGAGCTTCGAGAGGTCGTCGAGCCGGTTGGGATTGACCACGGCGAGCGCCGGCGGCAGCTGCTCGTCGGCCAGGTGATGGTCGATCACCACCACATCGAGCCCGAGCTTGCGCGCTTCCGCGAGCGGCTCGAGGCTGGTGGTGCCGCAATCGACGGTGACGAGCAGGGTCGCGCCTTGGGCGGCGAGCGCGCGCACCGCCTCCACATTCGGGCCGTAGCCTTCGAACAGGCGATCGGGGATATGGATGATCGGCTCGAGCCCGCACTGGCGCAAAAAGCGCGCCAACGCCGCCGCCGAGGTCGCCCCATCGACGTCGTAGTCGCCGAAGATGGCGACGGCTTCCGCGCGCCCGACCGCATCGGCCAGGCGTGCTGCCGCCGCCGGCATGTCCGCGAGCACGTCGGGGTCGGGCATCAGCGCCCGCACCGTCGGATCGAGGAAGGTTGCGACCGCGTCCGCCTCGACCCCGCGCCCAGCGAGGATGCGCGCCAACAGCTCGGGCACGTCGTCGTGGCGCTGCGCGATCGCGAGCGCGCGCGCCGCGCCGCGCTCATCGAGCCGATCGCGCCAGGCGCGGCCGCAGACCGAGCGCTCGACGCCGAGGAAGAGGCGCCGTGTGGGACTTGCCGGTATGGTCAGGGCGATTGTCATTTCATGCCGGGCGCGAATCGCCTCAAAAAAGCTTGCGATATTGGATGAAGCCCGAGCGCTCCGCCAGCTTGTCGTAGAGCGCGCGGGCATCCGTGTTGGTCTCGTGGGTGAGCCAATAGACGCGGCTCGCGCCCGCGCTACGCGCTCGCTCTTCCACCGCCGCGATCAGCGCACGCCCCAGCCCCAGATTGCGCGCGCCTTCGGCGACGAACAGGTCCTGCAGATAGCAGTAGTCGCCGACGGTCCAGCACGAGCGGTGAAAGAGGTAATGCACGATGCCGCGAAGCTTGCCGTCCACATAGGCGCCGAGCACGCCCATCGGTTCCGCCGGGTCGTGCAGGCGCGCCCAGATCACGGCCGTGGTCTCATCGGAGATCACCACCTTGTAGAAGGCCTGGTAGCCCTTCCACAGCGGCTCCCAGTCGGCGCGCTCGTCCGCCCCGATCGGACGGATCACGACGTTGGATTCGGTCATGCGGCGACCTGCGCTCCCACGGCGGTTGTCTGATGCTATCCAGCCGCTTCGGCCCAATTCCGCAAGAATTCTCTCAACCTATCCACTGGCCCGTTGCACGAACCCACATGCTCGCGGCTTGCCCGCGAAGGCGCCGAGCGCTCAATCGGTTGACCGAATCCGGGTCTTCAGCGGTGTCGGGCCCATCCATTGCCCGCACCTCGCCGGCGCTTTCGCATAGGCCTGGGTAAGGGTGTAAGAGAGAGTGTGGGTCTTGTTGAATTTGCCGATTTTGCTGCACAGCGGCTCTTCCGCTCTTCCTCCAATTGCAGAAGGACCCAAGCGCCACCGCCATCGGCGCGATGTGCCACGAGCGGAAATTTCACACGTAGCGAGTGTGCCACCGAGCCCATGTTGGCGGCGTGCGAAATCCGGCAAGGATGTGCGTGCGGCTGGCCTAACAGCGCTATCGACTAAGTCCCGCTCAACGATTCCTATTTCTCAAGGGCCCTAAGATCTTCGGCGGTTAGGCCTTCTGCGCCCGGGCATTGGGCAGGGTGCTTTAGTTCTCTGCTATGCTCCGGAGGTGCTCACCAGTGGCCTTGAGCCGGCCGTGGCGGATCAGCCCGCGCGCCACGTGGGGTGCTTCGGCGGCATCACAGGACAACTTGGTCAGCGTATCGGCGAGCTGTTCGTGATACTCCTCGATCGATAGGGATTTTGCTTCGCTCCAGAACTTGGCGTCGGCAGCGTCCTCCTCAGCGGATTGGAAGGTTGGTGCCAGTCGCTGAAGTCGGTTTCGGACCAAAATTTGTGTGTCAGACGGGACAGAATCGACAACTGCATGGACAAACCTCTCGTAAGCGGCGGCATCTCCAGCAGGAATATCATCCCCCTCAGGTCCCCAACGTTTGTCTAATATCGGAGAGGTTTTTACTTCCCAAAGGCCCACCCGAAAGACCGGGACGCTAGCGCGATAAACAAACGCCTCACTGAGCGAAGTGCGATAAAGCATCGCGCTGGGCGAAGCGCCTTGGAGCTGGGCACCCCAGAGGGTCGCGCCTTCAAGGTCTGCCCACAAAAGGAAAGCGCCCTGCAGCCGAGCACGATCGAGCGACGCGCCCCGGAGGTCTGCCGACAAAAGGCCAGCGCCCTGAAGCTGAGCATCATTGAGCGACGCGCCCTGAAGGTAAGACCAAGAAAGGCCAGCGCCCTGAAGCTGCGCGTTATTAAGGAACGCACCTTGGAGCTGCGCACCCCAGAGAGTGGCGCCCTGAAGCCGAGCGTGTTCGAGCGACGCGCCCCGAAGGTCTGCCCACAAAAGCCTAGCGCTTTGAAGATGGGCTCGATTGAGGTAAGCGCCCTGAAGCTGCGCGTTATTGAGCCACGCGCCGTCAAGAAGTGCGCACTGTCCGAGCCGCCTAAGTGATTCTCCCTTCCTGACCCCGCCGGGGACATCGCCAATGCAAAGAAATCGAGCTCGTTGAAGTTTCGCACCTTGCAGCGAAGCTCTGCGCAAGTCCGCACCGGTGAAATCAACCTGCGTCAGGTCTGAGCGATCCAGCACCGCACTGTGCAGATTGCGCCCGCGCAGTGAAAGCGTCACCTCGCCCTTCTTGAGCTTGTCATCGGTAACAAAATGCTCGTCCGGCAAGACTAGATGATTCGATAACCCCAGTAGTCCGCGCGGGAGATGGTCAGTCTCTGGACCGCCGCCACCCTCAAACATGAGCGTTGTGAGGTGTCGCCAAGGCCATAGGTAGATGGTCTCGGTCGGGGAGGCGGCGATGAGCAAAGAAAAAGCGCCTACCGCTACGCTGGCCGCAAGCGGTGGTCTCGGCAAGAGCCAGAGCACGCGGGACTTGAACCAGTCTCGTTCCCGCCTAAGCCGCAAGAGTTCCACCAAATTTGCGCTCGCTCTGGGCCAAAGGAATGCGATAGCATAGGGTGAGGTCCCAGAGGTGATGGTTCCCCAAAACCACCAGATCACCGCTAGATCGACGAGGATGATGACTCGGTGCAGCCACGTTACGAGTTCTCGCTGATACGGCAGAAAAATGATTTGTGTGAGCAGCAGCACCGCCAACGGCAAGATGACAACGGTAATCCACGCCATTAGACGATTTAGGAAACCGATAATTCCCTCGCGTCGCTCACGCGCGCCGGCGAGCACCTGGACGAACACCAAGGTATCGAGCCGCTGGCGCATTAGCTGCCTGTCAGACCGATGTGGCACCGCTTCGCGCAGCACCACCTCGTATTGGGCGATCTTGCCTGCAAGGCCGTGCAGTTGAAGCATGGAGTAGAAATGCACGATTACGAAGAGGAGCGGTCCGGCCACGAAGAATCCAACAAGCGGCAGATCGACCGCAAATACCGGCAATTTCAGTTCCTTTTCCAGGAATAAGTGCTTGTGGGTGACCGAGCCGGTGGTGATGATGAGATACGCCGCCAGAGTAATGAAGCTCAGCCAAACTGAGCCCGCCCGGCCAGCGGCATCGTTTACCGCTTTTTCGAGCGCCGCCACGTCTCGCGGGTCGACTGTTCCACTCATAACTTTTTCCGAGCCCACGCGCGAAAATCTACCATCAAGCGGGATGACTTTGCGAAAGGAACCCGGTTAGAGCTCGAATGGAACACTCATTGCACTAAAATCCATTCGATTGTGTGGACTTCCGCTGTGGGTCATTTGCGTTTCGGTCGGCCGAGGCTGCACGTCCATACGCTTCAGCAGTGCTCCAAAAGCTGACGTAAATTCAAGGCTCGGGTCTGGTCGGCGAATCAACGCGATGTGCCACTTCCGGACTCATGCAGCGCAGCAAGCTACTCTTTTATTCGATCACCTCGTCGGCCCGCGCAAGTAGCGTCGGCGGCACTTCGAGGCCGAGCGTCTTGGCGGTTTTGAGGTTGATCACCAGCTCGTATCTCACCGGCGCCTGTACCGGCAAGTCGGCCGGCTTCTCGCCCCTGAGGATGCGATCGACGTAGCCGGCCGCGCGCCGCCACGCATCAACGAAATCAGGCCCATAGGAAATCAGCCCGCCGCTGACGACAAAGAGTCGGCGGATGTAGACCGCTAGCAGTTTGAGCCGGGTCGCAAGCGTGATGATCAGATCGCGATGACGCGTCGCCAAGCCGCTCCCCGTGACGATCAGACCATCATTCGATCCGCGCGCGAACGCAGCGATGCCGCGCTCGATCTCGCCGGCATCGCGCACTCCGACCGGGTACAATTCCACCCCCAATTGCGGCGCCACCGACTGGATTGCACCCAACTGCCCGCTCCCCGCCGCGATGGCGGCATCCCGAAGCACCGCCACCCGCGTCACGCGCGGGGCGATCTCCTTGAGGAACTCAAGCCATTTTCCGCTGATGCCGTATTCATACAAGAGGAAGCCGGTGATGTTGCCGCCTGGCCGCGCGAGGCTCTCGACAAATCCCGCGCCGACCGGGTCGATGACCGTCACAAACACGATCGGCACGCTGCGGGTCGCTTGTTGCAACGCTGCTGTGGGCGGACTGGAATTCGCCAGAATGACGTCCGGCGCAAGCCCCACCAGTTCAGCCGCATAGTGGCGAGCGCGGTTCGGGTCGGCCGCGCTCCAGCGGTAGTCTATCTGTATATTGCGGCCGACTGACCAGCCCGATTCCTGCAGTCCCTGCGAGAATGCCGCAACATAGGTCAGAGACAACGGATCGTCCGCGGTCGCGTTCATGAGCACGCCGATGCGTCGCATTCGCTCGCGGGGCTGCGCGCGCGCCGCAAGCGGCCAGACGATCGCGGCGCTACCAACGAGGGTGATGAACTCGCGACGCCTCATGAGCTCTTTTCCTCAAGGCGGAAGCCGCACCTTACCACATCGTTGCGCGAGAACGCTGCTATGCGGCGCAGCAAAATTGATCGAGGAATGGCAGCGATGGGTCAATCGCGTCGGAGACGAGCGGAGCCGGGCGCCGGCTTGTCTCCGGACACCTCCAAAAGCTGACATGAATTCAAGTCTGCGGCGCAGACCGCGAACCGACGCAATGTGCCATCAGCGGACTCCGATCGCTCGGACATCTGACTGCCTACGGAACCTTTGCTAAGTGCACGACAACCAGGGTAGCCGTTAATGCCAATGTCATCGCGCTAAATGGTCCGGCTTGCCAATTGTAACGCGCCATTCGCAAACGCCCTGGCGTAACGCCCGAGCAACGCCACATCGACCGCGCCGGGCCACTGGTCAGCGGCGTGGTGGAAGACGTCAGTGCCGCAGACCAAAGCGACATAGCGTGCGCCGCCGCGATGCAGCGTGCCGGCCTCGCCGCGGGGCACCGAACCGCGTGCTGCCGTTGCGCCCACGGTCAGCCCTTCCTTTCTCATTGCGGCAACAGCCCACCGTTCGGTCTCGTTGTCCGACGCATGAATAAGATTAGGTTGCCGAGGGGCGCCGATGTTGGCGCCAAAGTGAACCCACCGGTATGCGTGCTTGATGAGATCGGGACGACTGTCGAGGTACGCCTCGATTCCAAGGAAGCCGAGTTCGTGACCGCTGCAGGCGACGAAAAGGCAATCGCGTTCAGGTCGTGCGCCCGCAATGGTCCGCATCGCTTCCAGCCAGCAGGCGATACCGCCGCCGCGCTCACTCGCGCAATGCCACCAGCCGCTGCGCGGAGTCATGATCACCAACGGTGGCAGCCCTGTATTGCTGCCGGCGATCTTCGCGGTGACGTTGAATGCTTGCGCCGCGGTCCGCATAGCCGCGGCCACGACTGTTGCCTCGGCGTGCGCAGCAGCCTGTTCCTTGAGCCATTCGCTTTCCGCACTCGACACCTGCAGCATCGGCGGGCCGCACGGCGTCCTGAACGACGGTGCATTGAGCAGAAAGAGCCCGGGCTTGTTGCCACGGGTGAGCAAGATAACGGCTTTGTGCCGGCTACGACGGGCGGCTGCTACGGCGTTGCGCTGCTCTTTCTGTGGCTCCATGAGGGTGAATGGTTCGGTTTCCGCCACCGCGATGTCTGCGTCGCTGCCGAGAGCTCCGAGACGGCCGCGCACGCCGTCGGTGCCGGTGAACGCGGCGTCGAACAGCGGCACGCCGTCGATGCGTCGACCCGCCACGCGCAAAAAGGACGGGTGCGGATCGATGCGATTGAGCGCGAACGGTTCCAGCGTCGCGTCGACTCCCAGGTGCCGCGCACAGCCGACCAACCACTCCGCCGACCGATGATCGACGTCAGTCCCTGCACGATGGATTCCCTGGCCGTCGTAGGCCGCAACCACCGAGCCGAGACGTTGCTCCAACGTGCCTACCGCGGGAAGCTGTATCGAGGTCATCAATCCACGCTCAGCCCAACAGACTTGATGACCGCTGCCCATCGTTCGATCTCGCTCACGACGAACTTGCCGAGGTAGTCCGGTGACCGGCGTTCCGGGTCGACGAGATCGGTGCCGGTCTCTTTCAATCGCTCTTGCACGGCCGGCGTGTTCATTGTCGCGACGACAGCGCCATGCAGCTTCTGCACGATCGGCGCGGGCGTGCAGCGCCTTCAATGTCTGGCTCTCGATCTGCGGAATCGCGACCGTACCGGAGAAGCATGCATAGTCGATCCGGCCGGCGATCAGGTCCTGAATGGCCGGCGGGCCGCCTCTGTAAGGAACATGGGTAACGTTGATCGCGAGCGTCGCATTCAGCAAAGCGCAGGAGAGATGGGGCGCAGAGCCCGCGCCGGGCGAGCCGTATTGCATTTTCCCCTGATTTGATTTCGCATAGGCGCCAAACTCTTGGAGATTGCTCACAGGCAGGTCCTTGCGGGCGACCAGCACGATGCTCTGCTCGACGATCAGGGCAACCGGCGCAAAATCGGTTGCGGCGTTGTACTGCGGATTTCGGTACAGCGTCTGATTGGTGGCGTGCGTGCCGCCGGTGCCGAGCACGAACTGGTAGCCGTCTGGCGCTGCCTTGGCCACGCGATTGGCGCCGGTCATGCCGCCCGCACCGCCGATATTTTCGACAACGACTTGTTGCCCCAAGAGCTCCGAGAGGCGCGGCGCAACAATACGTCCCACGATGTCGCTCGAACTACCGGCTGCGAATGGCACCACCATCGTCATCGGTCTGGCGGGCCAGGTCTGCCCCAAGGCGGGGCACGTCGCCGTCAGCATGATTCCGGCAACGAGATTGGCGCGAGTAAAAGCTTGAGCGCGGATAGAACCGGCGGCCATAGGCGCCTCCTGTGATGAACGGCCTCAGCTATCGAGCGGCCCACGTCTCGCGTGTTGAAGGCCACCCGTCGACTTGGCGCTCGGACGCTAGGCGATAGGCTCATAAATGGATAATATTATTATTCGATGCCAACATAACTATTTTTGATGATAGGGTGTCACGATGGAATGGACTGAGCGGCAGCTAGGCCGGCACCTCAATCTTCGGGATCTGAACGTCCTGATGACGGTTGCTCGTTGTGGCAGCATGGGAAAGGCTGCCGCTCAACTGTCGGTGTCGCAGCCCGCGATATCGAAGGCCATCGCCGACTTGGAATATGCGCTCGGGGTCCGCCTCCTTGCTCGAAATCAGCGTGGGGCCGAGCCGACCGTTTATGGGCGCGCGCTGCTCGACCGCGGCCTCAACGCCTTCGATGAGCTCAAGCAGGCCGTGAAGCACATCGAATT
>WNFU01022501.1_pt1 | contig 11324 bp, 10 predicted proteins | sample 5400121 | NCBI WGS metagenome assembly WNFU01 (sample SAMN13153360, study PRJNA577476) | soil metagenome | isolation source: 100 cm soil or saprolite under grassland replicate 1 | place: USA:California | collected 2016-06-15
TGCGTTCCTGCTTTAAAACTCCATCGCTGCTACCCTCACAGCTTTGCCTTCTATTTCGGAAATCCCTTTCCTCGATTGAAACTCGGTCGGCTCCCGCCTTTGCTCGCTAAACGTGCTTGTCTGATATAAATCCAATCCCCAGCGATGACGCGGCAATCGAAAACGACAAAGCCATCTTCATTATTGTCGGAACTGCATGTCCCGCTCCTGATTTTAGCCGCATTCCTTCTGGGCGCCGGCGGCATGTGGCTGATCATGCGTTCGTCCGCGCCCGGTCGCCCGGGAAAGCCGCCAGTAGAACGTCTTCCTCCGTCGGTGGCAACGGAGCCGCCCGATGTTTCACAGTTCGCGCCTGCCGACGCCGCGAGAATACTCGGGGACTGGAACTACGACCGGCATAACTGGGCACACGCGATCGAGCATTACCAGGAGGCAATCGCGGACGGCTCCGACAATCCGGATGTGCGCACCGATCTTGGCAATTGCTTTCGGTTCATTGGCCAACCTCAGAAAGCGCTTGAGCAATATCAGATTGCTCAGACCGAGAACCCGATGCACCAGAACAGCTTGTTCAATCAAGCGGGACTTTACGCCGAAGTGTTACACGATGATCAACGCGCTCTGGCAACTGCACGCGAATTTCTGAAGCGCTTCCCGCAAAGCGACCGCGCGGCCGCGGCCACACAATTGATTTCTAATCTAGAGGAAAGGCACCCATCGGCCGCCAAACCGTAACCAGCCCGGCGACGCGCGCTGCGAGGCACGACCGCAATGTAGTTGAGTTCAGGAGAGAGTTGAGCGTTTGGCGTCGGCGTGGAAAATCAGGGTATGAGTGACACTCTCCTTTCACGGTTCCTGCGCTACGTACAGATCGATACGCAGTCGGACGAGACCAGTAAAACTTTTCCGAGCACGTCAGGTCAATTGGTTCTGCTGGAGATGCTGAAGCAGGAGCTGAGTGAACTCGGTGCGGCCGACGTGCAGATGACTAAGCACGGTTACGTCATGGCCAGCATCCCCGCCAACACGCGCAAAGCCAGCGTGCCGACCGTTGCCTTTCTCGCCCATGTGGACACGGCGCCGGACTGCTCCGGTAAAAACGTGAAACCGATCGTTCATCGCAAGTACGATGGACGCGTCATGAAGTTCCCGGATAAACCGGGCCTGACTCTTGATCCCGCGACGTCGCCGGAGTTACGAACGGCCATGGGAAAAGACATCGTGACCACCAGCGGCACGACGTTGCTCGGCTCCGACGACAAGTCGGGCGTCGCGGTGATCATGACTTTGGTCGAGCGGTTGCTCCGGGAGACAAAGCGGAAACACGGACTGATTCGAGTTTGCTTCACGCCCGATGAAGAGATCGGCCGTGGTGTGGACAAACTCGATCTGCGCATGCTCGGAGGCCATGTTGCTTACACGCTGGACGGCGGTCCGCCAGGGGAGATTTGCTGGGAAACCTTTTCTGGCGATGCGGCCGAAGTCATCATCGATGGCATCACTACGCATACGATGGAGGCAAAGGCCAAAGGCATGGTGAACGCGGCCTATCTGGCGGGCAAACTTCTGGCAGCGCTGCCGCGCGAACGCTGCGCGCCGGAGACAACCGACGGGCGGGACGGATTCATTCACCCCATCCATGTCGAAGGCCGGACCGAGCGGGCCGTCGTGAAATTTCTCCTGCGCGATTTCGAGCTCAAGGGGCTGGCGGACAAGGGCAAAATATTGCGTGGCCTTTGCCGAGGATTACAAGCTAGCGAACCGCGGGCGCGCGTCCGCTGCAAGCTCCGCAAACAATATCGCAACATGGCTTACTGGTTGCGCAAGGACATGCGCCCGGTTGAGCTGGCGCGGGAGGCGTTCGTGGCGGCGGGACTCAAACCCTATGATCACGTCATCCGTGGCGGGACCGATGGCTCACGCCTGACCGAGCTCGGCCTTCCGACCCCAAACCTGTTTTGCGGTGAGCACAACGCGCATGGTCCGCTCGAATGGGTTGCGGTGCAGGATATGGAGTCGGCCGTAACCGCCTGCGCCCACCTCGCAGCGTTGTGGGAAAGAAAAGGCTGAGTTGAATTTCTCCCCACGTGCTAGGACTCCAAATCTCGCCGGCTCACTATCTCTTGGCTGTCAAGATTTGATGACTGACCCCATTTTTATTTCGCCTGGGATCGCGCCCAATCGCCAGGCCGATGAGGCGTCGGCGGCGGCCCTAGCTCTCGATGTGGCGGGCCGTACCGCCCGCTCGCGAAATCGTTCGGAGTTGCGCGCGTATCTGTGGAGGAGCACATGGCCAATTACCGGGCGGCGAGGGCGCTCCTGGGCAAGGGAAACTCCGAAAGGGTTCGCGAGCGGGGTAGCAGCGTAAAGAAGGGCGCCAGGAAGTTCGCGGTGAAGACGGCGAAACCAAAAAGGTGACCCTAACGACTGCCTTCAGCGAAAAGTGAGCATGATAAGGCTCGCCAGAAGCACGTGCGCCCGTCAACCCGAGCTTTGCGATCCTGTTCATCGCGGCGAACAATCAGCTTCAGTCTCCGTCGGCCGAAGACGAAGTGCTGTCGTCGACGGGACGCGACCAGATCGCGGCGGACGAAGACGAACGAGAACAACACCAGGATGAAGTCGAGCGAGTGGGACAAACGACATGGCCGGTGGGCTGGGATCGCGACCCGGGAGGAGTGTTTAGCGGTCGAGCATCGCGGGAGCGATCGAGATACAACGCGTGCAGTTCAAGCGGAAGCGCAGAAAGAAGTGACCCTGGCGACTGCCTTCAGCGAAAAGTGAGCATGACAAGGCTTCGCCAGAAGCACTGTACGCGGGAGCTGTGTCTTCAATCTGCTGGCGCAGTTTGAATAGTTAGCTCTGACGCCGTTTCTTTGCACTTGCCACCCTTCTCTGGTTAACTGACGAAAACAACGCGATGCACAAAGTCTTTATCAGTTACCACCACGCAAACGATCAGGCATACAAGGATGGGCTGACTCAATTCAACACGCAGCATCGCATCTTTATAGACGGTTCAGTCGACACCCGCGAGATCTCTGACGCTCTGACCGACGAACAGATACGAACGACGATTCGCGATGATTATTTGGCTGATTCGACTGTCACAATCGTTCTCGTCGGGACAGAAACGAAGAATCGCAAACATGTTGACTGGGAAATGTACTCCAGCATGCACGATGGCCCGGTCAACAAGAAATCCGGGATCGTTGTGATAGTGTTGCCCACCATAAGCTCTACCTACTTTACCGCTGCGCACGCCGAGGAGAAATCGATCCTATATCCTGAAGTTACGTCGTGGACTTCAATTACGGAGAGGTCCGTTTACGAAGAAAGATATCCAGATTTGCCTGCGCGGATTATTGATAACCTGCTGGCCCCAAACGCGAAGGTTTCGGTTGCGCCATGGGGACGGTGTACGCCATCAGGGCTAGCCGCATTGATTGAATACGCGCACAGAGATCGCGCGACTTGCGAATACGATCTTAGTCGCCCGATGCGGAGGGCGAACTATTGAAGATTCTGCAAAAGGCCGGCTATTTGCTCTAGCGCCTCCGCCGCGCTAAGCCAGTAAGGACGAGCTCGATGGCTCGATCCAACACGGCCGTGTGGAAAAGTTCGGCGTTTTCGTTTTCATCCAGGCCATTTTGGAGCAGTCTTTGGCTTCCTACTTCTTGGAAAGTTGTCCATACCGTTTTCGGATCGGTTTCATGATCCCGCGTTGCGGGATCCGTCTCGCGTAGGGGTGGCGACGCGAAGAGTTCTCGAACTTTCGTGGGTTGGCAGAAATCTTCCGGCATTAGTTTTCCTTCGATTGCGTCGATGACCTGTTGTGCTGCTCCGCCGAGCAGACCAGCAAGATAGAGCGGACGATTGTTTTGTACGCTGAGAAGAGCTTCTTCGATCACGCCGGGGAAACGTCCCTGCGAACCACCGCGTCGTCCCCCGAGACAGAAACGGGCCTGGCAAAATTCATCCAACCGATGGCGAAGGTGCGTCAGCCCGCGAGCACGCAGATACGCGTACTCAGGTCGTTCTGTGTGGCCCCGGTTCTTTGCCTCGAACTCGACCAACTCTCGCGGGAGACCGGCTAATTCCACACGCAGCGTGGAGGACATCCGGGCGCGATCCTCCTCTGAAAGCGAAGGCTTGTCTGGCCAAGGGAGGACATTCACGAGGAGCGGCTGGCCAGCGCGACGGGCTTCCCCCGGCGAAACCGGATCGGGCGACTGCATTTGTAGGGCAAAACCATGGACCGCCTGCATCACTCCGTCTTCGCGCCAGTCGTGACCGAAAACGACCCCTGCGCCTTGGCCGAACAGTGCCGTCACGATCTGGAGAGTTACGCGATTGACTTGCCAACCCGGAAATCCGCGTTGCAAGCTGTCGTCGCTCTCTGAAATAGAGAGCCCGACGGACAAGCCCGTTAGTGGACGCTGAATCGGATTCATGGCGAGGCGGCAAGTGTGTTCGGCGTGACCAGAAGTGTTCCCGGCGCGTACGTAGCGACGAGCGCTTGCGCGGCTTCAAATTGGCCGACGCCAAGGGGCGGATCGGGATAGAGAACGAGCTTCGTGATACCAGGTGGTGACGGCGCGGCCGAGAGCGACCGGCACGCGCGCAAGAGCGCGGGCATGCTCGGCGGGAATGAAAAGACGCGCATCTCCAGCGGGCTCGGCAGTTCGGTACTACTCCTCATTTCCCCCACTCGTCGCGCAAAGTACAGGAATCGGAGGCCTTCGCGTAGCGCGATGTAAAGAATTCGCAGGAGATTTCCATCGGGAATGCGCACACTTGGCACACGGTCGAACGGAAGAATATTAGCCGAATGATTCAATGCGGTTCGCGCATCTACGAGCACAGCGGGTGTCGCGTATTCATCTGACCAGCGCACCTCTTGCTGGCACCAATGCCGACTGTCATACACCTCGGTCCGTAGCATGATTATGAGCGACGAACCTACCCCGCGCTCAAGTTCTTGCTGCCAGTCGCAGCCATTTGGCAAATCATCCGCGTCGTAAAAACTCTTTAGCCAAGGAATACTCGCGATTTGGTGTTTAAGTGCGTGCGCAAGCGGTAGACCATCGATCTTGGCGTGGCTAATGAAAAGTCGAAGATAGCCGATCGGCTGCCCTAGGATGATCTGGACCGCGAGCGCCCGCGCGAGGAGGATGCGGGATTCGTGAAGCAACAGCAGCGCGAGCATCGCCGGTCGAATGGCGCGTTCGCCGAACTCCTGTACGGCGCGAATTTGTAAGCTCTGGAGTGCCGCGTGCTTTCGGCAGAACTGATCGCCCAGACGTTCTTCCATCGGGACCGCAATCAGAGTGTGCCGTCCACTTGAAGCGCCGACGTGTGACCAACACGCTGCCAACCAGTCCCATAGGGCCGCGTCACCATCTTGGAGAAATCGAGCGTCGACTAGAACGAGGATAATCGTGTGCGCAAAACCGTCGAGTGTCTCAGCAGCCGAGTTTGGAGGCGCGGCTGCGAACACTTCCAGCTGAATTCCCAAGTCCTCACCGGTAGCCAGGTAGCCGGCAGGCTCCTTGCCACCTTGAAACGCACGACGGTGCCAGTGCGGACATGATGGGATGAAGCTAAATATTTGAAACGCCTTGGACCAAGCTGAGGTGCTATTTTTTTCCTCTCGCGCGTTTCACTGCGTTCTGGATCGAGCGCGCAAGAAGTTCCAGTTGTTCGGTGTAATTCTTTGCTTCGCGAAAGTCAGCGTACTTATAGTCGGCCAGGAACAGTGGTATCTCGCAATCTTCGTATAGCAGAGGTAATATCTTTAGGTCTTCGGCGCGACGAAGATTATAAGCAGCGCGTAATTCTTCACGAACCCACGGTCGGCCCAATGCTTCTTTCGAAAGAACGATAGAAAACGTATAGCTTCTTTTCAACGCATGTTCGATCTTATCGCTGATCGAATCGCCGACTTCGATTTCCGCGTCGTCTCGCCAAATTCTTATCTGCCGCTGTTGAAGATCTGCAGTCACCCTTTGGACAAAGGGTTTGTCACCACTGAAGTAACTGATGAACGAGTCGTAGTCTTTTTCTCTGCCAATATCGATTAGCATTCGATTCGGAATTGGAACGTCCCAAAAAGAGTATGAGCGAAGGTCAGCAGGCAGCAGATAATCGATGAACTCTTCAGTGTCCACGCCGGCCAAGAATACTCCTCGTTTGGTCCAATACGTGACCTCGCCGCTAGGATCGGCAGTGTTGACAACTTTACCCGCAGCGCCCGCCAGATACTCGAGGTGCAAAATCTTTTCTGCTTCTGCCGCGGAAAATTCCAATAATAACAGGTCTTTTTGTCGTAACATCTCCATCAGATTCTCAACTTGGATTCGGTTCTGAGGATGTATGCACAGTTGCTCGTGTAGTCCCTCCCAGGGATGGAAGGAGGCGAATTGACCGAACGTAAAGAAGACATTCGGCTCTACAGGATTACTTTGACGCCAACCGCCAATTCGTTGCTGGCGAAACGCATGAAGGATCGGTTTCTTGCCGTTTTCGATTAGCGCTTTCGTAAGTCGACGATCTAATGTCGCATCAATGAAATTAGAAATAGGGATTGCGGCCACTTTACGGTGTATCGCGTCTGGTTGCATCGACGCAACGCGATTGCCCACGTCGCGCCACAGTATTTCGCGGGCGACTTTCGCCTCTAGCTGATCAACGAACTTATTCCAACGGCCGTAGTAGTCGAAGATATTTGAAGTCGGAAACGAAACATCGAACTTCTTTTGAAGCGATTCAGCTAAGGCGGGAAGCGCGGCCTCAGAGGAAAATTTTCCGCCTATCGCGATAGCCAGTTGGTTTGAACGAGCTTTCTCCTTGATGCGGGCGAGAAATCCATCGACGTCCATAGCTGTTCAGTCGTTATCGACGATAGATAGGCACCGCAACAACGTTCTTGGCTTCCAGCGTTGGCGAGAAATTAACCGAAGCAATTTCGAGACGATCTTGGTCGCCTATTGATCTCTTGATTCGCACGACATCTCTTCGCAGACTGATCCCTTCGTACGCCATCCAGATAAGGATTTTGTTTACGTCCTCTCGTATGCCTTTTGACTCGATAGCCGGTCGGTTCGAAAAATAGTGCTCGATCGCCCCAGCCACGAGGTCCGGTGCGCTAAGCAAGTCGTGCAAGAAAGAATCCTCGGCGAAAGGAGTGGCTATGCCGACCGCCGCGTAACGATTGGCCGAATAATGACTCAGCAATCGCTGCAAGAGCTTTGCCGTCTCATCCTTGCGCTTGTCATTGGCAACGATGGAATCGTTGTCTGTCATCCACAATATCTTCTGCCCATTCCTCGCCAATACGCTTATTAGATACGCGAGCGAGTGCATTATTCTAAGCAATCGCTCCGCTTCTTTTTTCGACCAATCCCCGAGGCCTGCAGCCTTTAGAGCATCGACCGGCATAATACCATCGGTTCCAGTGCTAAAAAGCCTCGTAACGTCGCTGTCCACGATGACCGTCAGCAGAAGACCTGGCACTAAGTTATTGAGCGTCACAAGATACTCCTCCAATGCGCGACTTAGCGGACCGTAACGCAGGTCCTTAAAAGCAATCTCTTTGTCGCTCAATCCATACTTGCTTCGCACCAACTGCATCTGCTCCTTAAACCAGTGGAGTTGATTGTAACTCGCCAACAGAAATGAATAACTCCGGCATTTACTAGTCTGCTGGTCGCCGCCGTAATCCGACAAGACAACGACAGTTTCGTTGTCCAGTGAGAGATCCGGTAGTCGTAGGTTTCTTTGCTCCTTTAGCCGCATGAAATGCGCTTCGAGAGCATGAGCAATAAATGGAAAATCCTCTCCTTTTCTTAACAATGGAACCGCGGGGTCAGTTCTTATGATCCGATTGGCGTAATCGGTAATCGTTGCCATTGCCTGAGGGGAAAATTCTTTGGCCACAGATAACTCTTATGCCTTAGCGTAAATTTCAGCTCCAGCTTTATTGAACTCTGTTGATTTCTGTTCGAGTCCGGACGTGACGGCATCCTCTTCCGTCAAACTTTGTTTGGCAGCATACTTTCTATCTAACCTTTGACCCAAAATGATCGTGCACCTCATTGACGGCACTTACGAAGTCTTCCGTCACTTCTACGGCTTGCGCCGGTTCACCAAAGGCAAAGACCGCCCTTACGGCGCGGTCGTCGGCGTGCTGCAGACCGTTCTCCAAATGATCGAGAACGGCGACACGTACCTCGGCGTCGCCACTGACCACGTGATCGAGTCGTTTCGTAATCGGCTTTGGCCGGACTACAAGACCGGCGCCGGCATTGAGCCCGCGTTGCTCGCGCAATTCCAGCCTCTCGAGGAGGCGCTTGCGGCGATGGGCGTGGTCGTCTGGCCGATGATCGAGCTCGAAGCCGATGATGCGCTCGCTTCGGCCGCGTATCTCGCGTCGAAAGACAAGAAGGTCGAGAAAGTCGCCATCTGGACGCCGGATAAGGATCTGGCGCAATGCGTGCGAGGTACGCGCGTGGTGCAGATCGACGGCCGGCGCAAAACGATTCGCGATGAGGCTGGGGTACGCGGAAAGTTCGGCGTCAGCCCGCAGCTCATTCCCGACCTGCTCGCGCTCGTGGGCGATGCAGCCGACGGCTACCCCGGCATCCCCGGGATCGGCGCCAAGACCGCCGCCCAATTTTTGACCCGCTATGGAAAGATCGAAAAGTTCCCGCCGAGCGTTCTCGGCCAACAGCGCGATCTCGCGCTGCTTTTCAAGAATCTCGCGACCCTCCGCACCGATGCGCCGCTCTTCAAGAAAATCGAGACGCTGCGCTGGCGCGGTGCGACGCCAGCGTTCGCGGCGTGGGCGGATCGGATGAAAGCGCCGCGGCTGCTCGAGCGTTGCGAAAAGGCTGCGATCGAAAGGGGGCAGAGCTAAGTATCGACGCAAAACAGGGCCGGAGTGTGCAGGTGGCCCCGATCGCGACGTGTTATTGGTCGCGGGTCCCGCGCGCTCCATTCTTACTTCGTTGATGCGATCCACTCCAACGGTCGCGGCTGAAAATTCAGGTCGCGTTTTGCCTTGGCATTCGACACGCCTCGGATCTGAGTCCCGTAGTAAATCGCATCGGCATCACCATCCTTTTTCAGAGCATCCTCAACCGATACCTGCGGCGGTGATGGAGCATTCAGCCATTGAGCAAACGCAGGGAGCCATTCGCGCACCGGTAAAGGTTGATCATTCGCAATCAAATAAACTCCAGGTTTGCCGTGCTCCGCTGCTGCAATGGTGGCAAGCGCCGCGTCCTCAATGTGTAACCACGACCAGACGCCTTCGCCATTCCCGATGATCGGAAACTGCTGCTGTCGCACTTGTCTGGCAACATCCCCATCGGGGTTGAACCAGGTGCCAGGTCCGTAGAAGAAACCATAACGCAGGACGATCCCTTCTATGTTGTGACTTCCGAGTAAGCCATGCTCAAGCTCAACTAGCTCGCGGGCACCTGCTGCAACCGCAGGCGAGGCATCAAATGCCAGGGGCGTATCTTCATCTGCCAATCCAGGACCAGGAATCCCATAGAATGCGACTGACTGCCTCAGGTAACGCCGCACACCGGCTGCTTGCGCGGCTGCCAGCACATTGGCGCCCCCTTCCAAACGGATCCGAGTGTTGAGAGCAGCGGCGGCGTTCATTGACTCACGGGTGTAGGTTTTGGGTAGGGCGGTGAGTTGTTCAATCACGACTTCCGGTTGAGCGCGACTGACAACCGTTTTGACCGCATCGGCATCAAATACATCGGCGATGGCAGGTTCTATGCCCTGTTGCACCAAAGCCTGAGCTTTTTCTAGAGAACGGGTCAGAGCAACGACCGTGTGTCCTTTGCCAAGCAATTTCGCGATCAGCGGACGACCGATGGCTCCCGTTCCTCCTGCAACAAAAATCTTCATCTGTGAACCTCCTCTGAATTGAAACTCGCTCGCGTCCCCGCTTGCTCGCCGCTACCCGTCACGGCTTTGCCTTCTATGTCGCTCATCCCATTCGTTCCATTGAAACTCGCTCGCTCCCCGGCTTGCTCACTCCTACCCTCGTCACTTTACCTTCCATGTCGCTCATCCCATTCACTCCATTCTTACTTCTTAATTCTTACTTCTTAATTCCCTCTATCACGCGCTCGCGACCTGACATTCGATGCCGTCCGGATCGGCAAAATACACACGCCCGGCTTCGCGTCTGGGCGTCAGGCCGGCGGCTTTGAGTCTCGCGACCGCATCGGCTGGATCGTAATTCGCGATGCTGTAGCAGTAGTGATTCAGGCCGGGCTTCTCGTCCTGAAAGAGCGCCAACCAGCCTTTGCCGGTGGTAAGGAAGCCTTCTCGTTCCGTCGGTTTCAAGCCAAGGTGTTTCTCGTACCATTTTTGCGAACGCTGCACATCGGTCACGTTCAGCGCGATGTGATTGAGATCGGTGGCATCAAAGGTGGGGGCCGAGTCCGCCGGCTGCGGTGCGGCGCGCCCTTCTTGCTGATCGGCGAACGCGATAGCCGCGCTCAGGCTCGCGGCAAACATGCCGGTCAAATACGCGATCAGTTGCCGCCGACTCAGTCGGCCGTGCTCGAAGTCGTTGATCATCTTCACAATTTGAGTTTGCATGGTGGCTCCTTTACCAATTTTAAAATTTGATCTCGTTTAGGATCGAACTGTGTACGTCAGGCTGACCTTGTTTAAACGCAAGGTTTTCGTTCGAACCTCTGCGTTCTCGGGACACGATTTTCATCAAGAAAACAATCGATCGTAGCCGGAGAATTCCCTGAAAGAATTGTAGTCGCGGATTCGAACTGGATCACCGGAAAATGCTTCTCATTTCAGACGGTCTACGTTAGATTGTACAGGCAAACGGTTCGGCAACAGGAAAGGGAAACGAAAACATGAAAACAAAATTGTGTGCCGTCGCGCTTGTTGCGAGCGCGGTCACGATTGCTCAAGCGAACCCAGGAGCTGTTCCCGCAGCGAAAGTGGGAGGGGCAGTTACACGCAGTGCCCCGGCGGTTCACGCTCCGATGCGGCCTGGCGGTATTTCATCGTTCCGCTCGACGCCGATGCGGTCATACGGCAGTAGACCGTTTTATTCAGGCCAACGCTCTCCCTCGTTTGGGATGCGTTCGTCACCATCCTTCGCGTACCGGCGGCCTATTTATTCGAGTCGACTTTTGGTCACGCGTTCCGGTCCATACACGATGGCAACTATCCCGCAACGCAATCGTGTCGCGCCAATGGCGAATCGCAGAAATCCAGCTGTCGCACGCGTTTGGAACCAGCGAAACATCGGAACGCAATTCCCGCATGGA
>WNFU01009066.1_pt1 | contig 11323 bp, 8 predicted proteins | sample 5400121 | NCBI WGS metagenome assembly WNFU01 (sample SAMN13153360, study PRJNA577476) | soil metagenome | isolation source: 100 cm soil or saprolite under grassland replicate 1 | place: USA:California | collected 2016-06-15
CCTCAGCTACGACCAGGCGCTCGAGGAGGCGCTCTGCCACGGCTGGATCGACGGGCAGGTACGGCGGCGCGACGAGACGACCTACCGGCAGCGGTTCACGCCGCGCCGGCGGCGCAGCCCTTGGTCGAAGCGAAACGCGGGAATCGCCGAGCGGCTCGTCGCCGAAGGGCGGATGCATCCGGCCGGAGTCGCGGAGATCGAGCGGGCGAAGGCCGACGGCCGCTGGGATGCCGCGTACGCCGGTCCCGCCGCGATCGAGGTGCCGCCCGAGCTCGCCGCCGCGCTGGCGGCCGACCCGAAGGCGCAGGCGATGTTCGAGCGTCTGAACAGCCAGAACCGCTACGCGATCCTCTACCGCATCACGACGGCGAAGCGGCACGAGACGCGCGCGCGGCGGATCGAGGAATACGTCGCGATGCTCGCCCGCGGCGAGACGATTTATCCGCTGAAGCGGCTCGAGGAATAGCGGTAGGTCTACGCTCTGCGGATGCGAGGTCGTTCGACCGCGCTTTGGTGCTTGGCGCTCGCGCTGGTCGCCGGATGCGGGTCCTCGACGTCAGGTGGAGGGACGGCCGACATCAAACGAGATCTGCTCCGCGGCGTCGGCGAGATTCGCGCGAGGCAGGACCGGCACATGCTCTACGCAGAGCTGACCCGGATCCTCGAGAGCCTTCGTCGCGATCGCGCGTCAACGGCAGACGCGCGCCGGGCTCGCAGCCTGGCCATTCAGGGGTTCGAGTGGACGCTGAAGGGAACCAGGAGTCAGCTCGACTTCAGCGAGAACGACAGCGGTAACGTCGCGGCTGCCACGCGGGATGCGAAACGGGCGGACCGCTACCTGACCCGCGGAGCGAACCGCTTGCGTGCTGCAGGGCGAATCCTCGAGCTTCGCATCGGCAAGCTCAACGCGCACTGACCCGATGCCGACGTGGGGGCGACGCAAGCTACGCAGCGTGCCCGTTCGTATAGGCGAAGGGATGGTTGTACACGTCGAGGGCGCGATCGCTTGGGGCATCAACGGTGAACGACTCGCCTGTGCGGAGGTCGGCGACGGCGACGACTACGCGGCCGGTGCAACGGCTCCACAGGAGCGCAACGTCCAGGCCGTTCGATGTGCGGTGGGCTAGCTCAGTCATGGTCTCCGTCCTTTGCTCGAGATGGTTGGATCTGCACGCAGAAAGTCGCATCTCCTGCCGCGCCTGCCCATGGAGGCAGCAGGCGTCCAAGAGTGCGGCTAGCCGTATGGCGCGAAATGCCTGCGGGTGCGACCATTGGCCACGTGCCACCCACCGTCCTCATCGTCGACGACCACCCGAGCTTCCGCGTGACAGCGCGCGCCCTGCTCGAAGCCGAGGGGTTCGAGATCGTCGGCGAGGCCGAGGACGGCGCGAGCGCGATCGAGGCGGCGCGGCGGCTCCGTCCGCAGGTCGTCCTGCTGGACGTCCAGCTGCCGGACACAGATGGGTTCGACGTCGCCGCCAGGCTGCTCTCGAACGGCAACTCACCCGCCGTCGTGCTGACGTCGAGCCGTGACGCGTCCGAGTTCGGTGCGCTCGTCGAGCGCAGCGGAGCGCGCGGCTTCATTCCCAAGGCCGAGCTCTCGGGAGCCGGGCTGACGGCGCTCCTCGGATGATCGCGCCGCTTCGGCGGCCCTGGCTCGCCATCGCGCCGGTCGGCCTCGCTGCCGGAGCCGGCGCGCTTGCGCTCGTGTTGACGAGCGACCACGAGGAGAACGTCGTCGCGTTGAGCGTTCTCGGCCTCCTCCTTGGCTGGTCGTTCATCGGCACCGGCCTGTACGGGTGGGCGCGGAGGCCCGACAACGCCACCGGGCGTCTGATGGTCGCCGTCGGGTTCGCGTGGTTCCTCAGCGCGCTCGCGGAAGCGAACAGCTCGCTCCCGTACACGATCGGCTCGGCGCTCGGCGCTCTGGCGGTCGCCGTCTTCGTCCACCTGCTCTTCGCGTTCCCGAACGGGCGCGTCGAGGGCAAATGGCCGCGGTTGATCGTCGCCGCGGCTTACCCCGCCGCATTGCTCGCGAACCTCACCAGCCTCCTCGTCGATGCGACTCCAACCGACAATTGCGACAAATGCCCCTCGAACGCGTTCCTCGTCGTCGACAGCGACGCTGCCGCGGACGCGCTTCAGGTCTTCTGGAATCTCGTCGGACTCGCGTTCATGGTCGCCGCCGCCGTGGTTCTGGCGAAGCGCTGGCGCGCGTCGACCGCCCCGGCGCGACGCGCGCTCACGCCTGTCTACGTGGGCGGGCTCGCAAGCGTGACGTTCGTCGGGTTGAGCTTCGCGCTCACCGGGCTGACGGGCTCGGACGCTTTCGGCACCTTCGGGACCGTCGCCTTCGTGTCGGTCCCCTTCTTCTTCCTCGCCGGCTTGCTCCGCACGCGGCTTGCCCGCGCGGGCGCCGCTCAGCTCCTCCAGGAAACGCCCGAGACGCCCTCGATCGAGGAGGCGCAGGCGGGCTTGCGCCGCGCGCTCAACGATCCGACCCTCCGGCTCCTCGTCCGGGACGAGGAACGCGACGGGTACGTCGACGCAAGCGGGCGAGCCGCCGACGTGCCGGAAGAATCGGAACGGACGGCGGTAACGCGGCTCGCGTACGAAGGGCGTCCGCTCGCAGCGATCGTCCACGACCCCGCGCTGAAGGACCAGCCCGAGCTGCTCGACGACGTTCTCGCCGCCGCGCGGCTCGCGCTCGCCAAGGATCGCAGCGTCCAGGCGCTCCGCGCGAGCGAGCGGCGCAACCGCGCGCTGCTCGACGCGATCCCCGACAACATGTTCCGGATCCGCGGCGACGGCACGTACGTCGACTTTCATTCGAATGCCCCGGACCTGCTGTCGCTGCCGCTCGACCGGATCGTCGGCTCGACGATCGAGGAACACTTGCCTGCCGAGGAGGCCGCGGTGCGGCTGGAGGCGATTCGCCGTGTCATCGCGACCGGCCGCGGGGAGACGTTCGAGCTGCAGGTCGTCGACCGCGAAGGACGCGTCAGCGACCGCGAGGTCAGGATGGTCAAGAGCGGCGAAGACGAAGTCCTGGCGATCACGCGGGACATCACCGATCGAAAGCGCGCCGAGCAGGAGGTCGTGCACCAGCGTGACTTCCTGCGCACGGTCGTGAATACGGCCACGAGCGTCTTCCTCGTCGTGACGCCTGCGGGCGAGATCGTGCGCTTCAACGACTTCTGCGCCCGGCTCGCCGGTCGCGACGACGACGAGCTCGCGCGCGGCCGCCTCTTCTGGGAGCTCTTCGCCTCGAGCGACGATGCCGCCGCGATGCGAGCTGCCTTCGTGACGGACGCGCCGGAACGGGAGTACGAACACCACTGGATCAGCGCCTCCGGCGAGCCGCGGCTGGTTGCCTGGTCGAGCACGCCGATCGTGGACGAGACAGGCGAGGAACGGCGACTCATCCACGGCGTCGACGTGTCAGAGCGAAGGCGTCAAGAGGAGGAGCTGCGCCGTTCGCGCACCCGCATCGTCGAGGCCGAGGCGGCCGAGCGGCGCCGGCTCGAGCGCAACCTCCACGACGGCGCGCAGCAGCGCCTCGTCTCCCTGTCGCTGGCACTGCGGCTCGCGCAGGGGCGGCTCTCCACCGACCCGGCGGGCGCGTCGGAGATCCTCGGCAACGCCAGCGCCGAGCTGACGCATGCGCTCGAAGAGCTGCGAGAGCTCGCACGCGGCATTCATCCGGCCGTCCTCACCGACCGCGGGCTTGCGCCGGCACTCGAGACGCTCTCGGCACGAGCGACCTTTCCAGTGGAGATCGAAGCGTTACCGGAGCAGCGCTTGCCCGACCAGGTCGAAGCCGCGGCGTTCTACGTGGTCTCCGAGGCGCTGACGAACGTCGCCAAATACGCGCGGGCCTCATTCGCGCGCATCAGTGTCACGTGCGACGACGGCCACGCGATCGTCGAGGTCGCGGACGACGGAGTGGGCGGCGCGGATGCCGCTCGCGGAACCGGTTTGCGCGGCCTGGCCGATCGCGTGGACGCCCTCGACGGCAACCTCATCGTCGAGAGCAGCCCCGGCGAGGGCACGCGCATTCGGGCGGTGATCCCGCTTGCCCAGCAACTCGTGCCAGGGGCATAGACTCGTAGCGGGTTGACCGGGCAGTCGTTGCCGAGCGGCGTTGTCACGCTTCTCTTCGCCGACATCGAGGATTCGACGGGGTTGGTCCAGCGCCTCGGCGACGACTACCTGGGCGTGCTCGAGCGCTACCGGACGGTGGTCCGGCGGGCGGTCGCCGAGTCCGGCGGACGAGAGGTCGACTGCCGCGCCGACGAGCTCTTCGTCGCGTTCGAGCAGCCCGCTCAGGCGGTGGGTGCGGCGGTCGCAGCGCAACAGGCGCTCGCCGGCGACGAGGTGCGCGTGCGAATGGGAATTCATACGGGCCGGCCGGCGCTCTCGGAAGGCACGTATTTCGGCGTCGACGTGCACCGCGCCGCGCGCATCTGCGAGGCGGGTCACGGCGGCCAGATCCTGGCGTCGGCCGACACGGGCGCCGCACTCGACGGCGAGGCCGAGCTCCGCGACCTCGGCACCCACGAGCTGCGCGGCCTACCGCAGCCGGAACGGATCCTCCAGCTCGTCGCACCGGGCCTCGTGCTTGACTTCCCGCCGTTGCGGGTCGATCGTGATCCGGCTGAAACGATGGACGACGCGACGGAGACGAAGCACACACGGGTCGTGCTCGCGGAGGACTCGGTCCTCCTTCGAGAGGGCATCGCACGCCTGCTCGAAGACGGGGGTTTCGAGATCGTCGGTCAGGCGGGCAATGCCGAAGAGCTGCTGCTGAAGGTGCGCTCGTACAAGCCCGACGTCGCGATCGTCGACATCCGCATGCCGCCCACGCACACCGACGAGGGGCTACAGGCGGCGAAGGAGATTCGCGAGAAGCACGCGGAGACGGGCGTGCTCGTGCTCTCTCAGTACCTCGAGGCGGGTTACGCGATGGAGCTGCTGTCGGAAAGCGCCGAGGGCGTCGGCTACCTGCTCAAGGATCGCGTCTCCGACGTGGAGGAGTTCCGCGCGGCCGTGCGTCGCGTTGCGGAAGGCGGCTCGGCGCTCGATCCGGCCATCGTCTCGCAGCTCGTGGGCCGCCGCCGCCGCGACGACCCGCTCGGCGAGCTGACACCGCGCGAGCGCGAGGTGCTCGAGCTGATGGCGGAAGGACGGACGAATCAGGCGATCGCGGAACGGCTCGTGGTCACGGAGCGGGCGATCGAGAAGCACGTCACGAACATCTTCGCGAAGCTGCGCCTCGCCCCGGCCGCAGAGGATCACCGGCGCGTGCTTGCCGTGCTCGCCTTTCTCCGCGGCTAGTTCGGTCTCCCACACCCCCAGACGCCTGCTGGCCGCATTCCGCTCGCGAACGCGCGCTGCGAACTTGGGGACACAACGCAAGCCCCCCGTCATAAGGAGAGTCATGTCCCCCCTGAAGCGTTCGAACAACATCGCGGCCCGGATGGGCCGCTGGAGTGCGAGCCACTGGAAGACCGCCGTCTTCGGCTGGCTCGCCTTCGTCGTCGCCTCCGTGGCGATCGGCGGGCAGGTCGGCACCAAGCAAATCAAGATGGAAGACATAAACAGCGGCCAGTCACACAAGGCCGATCAGATCCTGAAGAAGGGCTTTCCGCAGTCGAATCCGCTGACCGAGATCGTGCTCGTGCAGAGCACAACCCGTTCGGTCGACGATCCGGCGTTCCGTGCGACCGTCAACGATGTCGTCCGCACGGTCAAGGGAAATCCTCAGACGAAGAACTTCAAGTCACCCCTCGATCCCGCGAACGGCGATCAGGTCTCGAAGGACCGCCGCACCGTGATGGTCGTGTGGGACATGAAGGGCGACCTTGACGGCGCACAGACGAAGATCGACGCGATCCAGAATTCGGTCAGCGACGTCGGCGCGCGTCATCCCGGGCTCTACGTCGGTCAGGCCGGCGCCGTCAGCTCGAGCAAGGCGCTCGACAAGATGTTCGGCGACCAGCTGAAGCTGGCCGGAGAGCGGTCGATCCCGATCACGATCTTCATCCTGTTGCTCGTGTTCGGAGCGCTCGTCGCCGTCGGCCTGCCGCTGCTGCTTGCGCTCACGGCCGTCATCGCGACCGTTTTCCTCGTCGCTCTGCCGAGCCAGCTCGTTCCGATGGACCAGAACGTCTCCGCAGTGATCCTGCTGATCGGGCTCGCGGTGGGCGTCGACTACTCGCTCTTCTACCTCAAGCGCGAGCGTGAAGAGCGGGCGGCCGGACGGGGATCGCGCGCGGCGATCGAAGCAGCCGCGGCGACCTCGGGACGGTCGGTCCTGATCTCCGGCTTCACGGTGATGATCGCGATGGCCGGATTGCTCTTGTCGGGTGACAAGAGCTACCTGGGCTTCGGGATCGCCACGATGATGGTCGTCGGCATCGCGATGCTGGGGTCGCTCACCGTCCTGCCGGCGATGCTCTCGAAGCTCGGCGACCGGGTCGAGAAGGGGAGGATCCCGTACCTCCACCGGCTTCGGCGAGGCAGCGGCGACAACCGGTTCTGGAAGGCGGTCCTGACACCGGCGCTGCGTCGGCCTGGAATCGCGGCCGCGGTCTCAGCCGCCGCGCTTCTCGCACTGGCCTTCCCGGTCTTGAATCTGCATACCGCGCAGAGCGGGCTGGACGCGTTGCCGAACAGCGCGCCGACAGTCCCGACGATCAAGAAGATCCAGAACGCCTTCTCGAACGGAAGCGCAGCTGGATCGGAGGTCGCGATCCAGGCGAACCTCGACGCACCTGCGACGCAGCAGGCCATCGCCGCGCTCAAGGCCAAGGTCGTCGCGGCTCGGCTGAACACGGGCTCGATCGACGTCGAGACCAACGCGGCCCACACAGTGGCCCGCGTCAACATCCCGCTCGTCGGCAAGGGCACGGACTCCGTGTCGAATGCCGCGCTGCGGACGCTCCGAAACGACATCCTCCCGTCGACGATCGGCAAGGTCGCCGGCGCCGAGTACGGCGTCACCGGCCCGACCGCTGCGTCGGCCGACCAGAACGCGTTGCTGAAGCGGAAGGCTCCGATCGTCTTCGGTTTCGTGCTGATCTTCGCGTTCCTGTTGCTGCTGGTCACGTTCCGCTCGATCGTGATCGCGGCGAAGGCAGTCGTCCTCAACCTCCTCTCGGTCGGGGCCGCTTACGGCGTGCTCGTGGCCGTGTTCCAGTGGGGCTGGGGCGCGGGCCTGCTCGGCTTCCAGTCGAACGGCGGCATCGCATCGTGGCTGCCGATCTTCATGTTCGTGATCCTCTTCGGCCTCTCGATGGACTACCACGTGTTCATCCTGAGCCGCGTGCGGGAGGCCTACGACCGCGGTATGAAGACGGAGGACGCCGTCGCGCACGGCATCATCACGACCGCCGGTGTGGTCTCCAGCGCGGCGCTCGTGATGGTCGGCGCGTTCGCGGTGTTCGCGCTGATGCCGATCCTCGACATGAAGGAGATGGGCATCGGCCTCGCCGTCGCCGTCCTCCTCGACGCGACGATCGTGCGGGCAGTGCTGCTGCCGGCGACGATGAAGCTGCTCGGCGACTGGAACTGGTACCTGCCGAAGTGGCTGGAGTGGCTGCCGAAGCTCGAGCACGACCGCCCGACCGACCAGCCGGACGGCACGCCGGTGCTCCAGCCGGCGTAGCGAACCGCCTCCTGCTCAGCCGGAGCCCGCGCCGTGTGGTGCGGGCTCCGGCGCGTCTGCGTTCTATCCGTCGAAATCCGCCGCTCGTCGCGAACGTTCGGGCGGACGCACTGCGCGAAGCTAGTCGGCGTTCCACCTCGCAATCGCGACAGCGTTCGCCCCCGGCCAAGGCCACCCGTACATCAACTTCGCTTGCTCGGGCTCTACCTGCTCCCACTTCAGCCATTTGACACGCCTGAGGTAGCTGACGGTGCCGCCAAGCGCCCCGCCCATCAGGGCGTCATCAAGATCGCGGTTGTGACCAATCGGGAGTGTCGCGAGCATCGTCCCCCCGGGTGCGAGCAGGCCGAGCAGGTTGCGGACAGCCCGCGCGGCCTTGTCCGGCTCACGCGGGTCCTCGTCGTAGCCGACGTGCTCAAGCGTCGACACGCTGACGATCAGGTCGTATGGGCCGCCGCTGAACGTCGCTGCGTCCTCGTTCACAACGCCGGGCGCCGTCTCGTACTTGTCGATGACCTGGTGACTGGTGCGTGCGAAGTTCGGGAGGACGTTGCCGACCTCGAGGGTGCGAGCCGGCTCGGCCGTGGTGAGCTCGGCGAGCGCGATCGGCACCTCGACCGCGCGCTCGCCTCTCCACGTGTGCGCGTGCTCGTGCCAGACGTAGCGGTACTCGCGGCCGTCGAGCGTGAAGCGCGTGTCGACGATGTGCGGGAGGACTTTCGTGTAGGTGAGCACGCGCCCAGCGTGGAACGTGCGGCCGGCGAGGCGTCTCAGTCGCGGCATCGCCCAGACCGTACCGAGCCGTGGACCGGTGACTCTTGCGGGATCGAGGTCTAGGCTTTCGAAGCGAGATGTCATGTCCCGTGCGGCACGCTCCAATTCTCGCCTGACGCGAGTGGGATTGGCGGCGCCGGCGTCAGGCCGCGAGCTCGGGGTGCCGGAGCTGCATCCGATGCGTGCGATGGCGGATTACCTCGTACGTCACGATGAGCGAGCAGACGACGCTGACGAGGCCGAGCGCCGCGAGTGCCGGTATAGCGATTGCGGCCGGGATCAGCGCGAGCAACAGAACCGCACCGGCAGTCCGCCGCCGGAAGACGCGACGCGTCGCTCGGAAGAGGAACGCGATGTGCCCCAGCAGGTAGAGGGCGGCGCCGCCACAGAGTCCAACTGCGGGCACCGTGTCGAGCTCGTCGCCGACGTGGCCAAGAGTCGTCTTGACGCCGAAAGCGAAGAGCACGATGCCGGCGACCATCGGCAGGTGGAGATAGCTGTACCCGTCACGCGCGAGCCGTGCTTGCTCGACACCGATCGCCTCCCCGAGCCGCCTCCGCGCAAGGATCGCGGCCACGTCGAAGTAAAGCCACCAGAGAGCCGACACGACGACGATCGCGAGTGCCGCGGCGACGATGACTCGCGTCGTCAGCTCGAAGCCGGCGCCGACGCCGATCGCAACGATCGACTCGCCGAGCGCGATCAGGATGACGAGACCGTGCCGCTCGGCGAAGTGCTCGGGCGCAATCCGCCAGCCGCGCCCGGCGCCGAAAACAATGGGGCCGACATAGTCGATCGCAAGCGCAACCACCCAGACCGCGATGCGCGCGTCCCCCTCGAGGAAACCGGCCAGCACGAGCAGCGAGGCGCCGACGATCGAAGTCGGCGCGAAGCGGAGAACCGCGCCGAGAAGGTCCGGATCGTCGCGACCGACGATCGCGTAGAGCACGATGTGAAGGAGGCGCACAAGGAGGTAGGTGCCGCCGAACAGGACAGCGTCGTCCGCGAAGGCGCCCGGTACCGCCAGGGCGGCAACGAGCATCGCGCCCATCGCCGCGAGCATCGCCAGGCGCACGCCGCCCTCGTCGACGTCCATTGTGCTGGTGAGCCACGCGTAGCCGGTCCACGCCCACCAGAGCGCGCCGAGGACGAGCATTCCATGGAGGACTCCACTCCAGGTCGCGTCGTGCGAGAGCAGGCTCGTGACCTGGGTGATCGCGAACACGAACACCAGGTCGAAGAAGAGCTCGAGCGGAGTGACTTGGTGCTCTTGGCTCTCGAGCTGAAGCTCCGGGTCCGGCACGCGACGAATCGTTATTGCTGGCGGCTCTGCGCCTGGACCTTGGCCCAGCTATCCCTGAGGCCGAGCGTGCGGTTGAAGACAAGCCGTCCAGGCGTCGAGTCGGGATCCGGACAGAAGTAGCCGAGGCGCTCGAACTGCACGGTCTCACCCATCGGCAGCTCCGCGAGCGCAGGCTCGACCAAACACGCGTCGAGCACCGTCTCGGAGTCGGGGTTGAGGTCGGCAAGGAGGTCGCCGTCGGCGCCGGGATCTGGGTGGGTGAAGAGGCGGTCGTACAGACGAACCTCGGCCGGGACGGCATGCGCGGACGAGAGCCAGTGGAGCGTCGCCTTGGGACGGCGCCCGTCCGGTGCGTCGCCGCCGCGGGTCTCCGGATCGTAGGTGCAGCGGAGCTCGACGATCTGGCCGCTCGCGTCCTTGACCACGTCGGTGCAGGTCACGAAGTAGGCGTACCGGAGGCGTACCTCGCGGCCCGGCGCGAGGCGGAAGAACTTGCGCGGCGGCTCCTCCATGAAGTCGTCGCGCTCGATCCAGAGCTCGCGCGCGAAGGGGACGTTGCGCGTCCCGGCCGAGGGATCCTCCGGGTTGTTGACGACTTGCATCTCCTCGACCTGCCCCTCGGTGTAGTTCTCGATCACGAGCTTGAGCGGGCGCAGGACTGCGAAGCGTCGCGGCGCCGTCCGGTTCAGCACGTCCCTGACCTCGTGCTCGAGCATCTCGATCTCGACGGCGCTGTGGCCTCTGCCGCCCACGCCGACCACGTCCAGGAGGTTGCGCAGGCCCTCGGGCGGGAAGCCGCGCCGGCGCAGGGCCGAGATGGTGGGCATGCGCGGATCGTCCCAGCCGCGCACGTGCCCCTCGCTCACGAGCCGCCCCAAAAAGCGCTTCGAGAGCACGGTGTACGTGAAGTTGAGCCGGGAGAACTCGTACTGGCGCGGCCGCGACGGCACGGGCAGGTTCTCGATCAGCCAGTCGTAGAGCGGCCGGTGATCCTCGAACTCGAGCGTGCAGAGCGAGTGGGTAATGCTCTCGATCGCGTCCGACTGGCCGTGGGCGAAGTCGTACAGCGGATAGATGCACCACTCGTCGCCCGTGCGCGGGTGGGTCGCATGCAGGATCCGGTAGAGCACCGGGTCGCGCAGGTTGATGTTGGGCGACGCCATGTCGATCTTCGCCCTCAGCACTCTGGCGCCGTCCGGAAACTCGCCCGCGCGCATGCGTTCGAACAGGTCGAGGTTCTCGTCCATCGAACGGTCGCGCCAGGGGCTGTTCTTCCCCGGCTCGGTCAGCGTGCCGCGGTGCTCGCGGATCTCGTCGGCGGAGAGGTCGTCGACGTAGGCCTTGCCGGCCTCGATCAGGTGGACTGCCCAGTCGTAGAGCTGGTGGAAGTAGTCGGAGGCGTAGTAGAGATGCTCGCCCCAGTCGAAGCCGAGCCAGCGGATGTCTTCCTGGATCGAGTCGATGTACTCCTGCTCTTCCTTGATCGGGTTGGTGTCGTCGAAGCGCAGGTGGCAGCGGCCGCCGAACTCCCGGGCGATCCCGAAGTTGAGCGCGATCGCCTTCGGGTGGCCGATGTG
>WNFU01009067.1_pt1 | contig 11322 bp, 18 predicted proteins | sample 5400121 | NCBI WGS metagenome assembly WNFU01 (sample SAMN13153360, study PRJNA577476) | soil metagenome | isolation source: 100 cm soil or saprolite under grassland replicate 1 | place: USA:California | collected 2016-06-15
TGAGCCGAAGAAAAAAACCGGCGGCCGGAACAGCTACGGCCGGCTCACGTCACGGCACATCGGCGGCGGCCATAAGCAGAAATATCGCAAGGTCGATTTTAAACGGCACAAGCGCGGTGTCGCAGCGGAGGTTATCGGGATCGAGTACGATCCGAACCGCTCCGCCCGCATTGCTCTGATTAAATATGCGGATGGCGAATTGGGTTACATTCTCGCGCCGAACGGACTCCGAGTCGGATCGACCGTTGCCGCCGGGGATGATGTTGCGCCTGAGTTGGGAAATGCGCTGCCGCTTCGCGCCATCCCCCTTGGCACGAACATTCACAATATTGAATTGACCCCGGGTCGAGGTGGCCAGGTTGCGCGCAGCGCCGGGCAACAGGCGACGTTAACGAACATCGAGGCTGGCTACGCGTTGGTGAAAATGCCTTCCGGCGAGATTCGACGAATTCACGAAAACTGCTTCGCTACGATTGGCCAGGTGGGGAACGTCGATCATATGAATGTTTCGAGCGGCAAAGCGGGGCGCACTCGCTGGCAAGGGCGCCGGCCGCATGTCCGCGGTATGGTGATGAACCCGATCGATCATCCAATGGGCGGCGGTCAGGGCAAATCAAAAGGAGGAGGCGGCCGTCATCATCCAGTCAGCCCATGGGGGCAACTAGCCAAAGGATTCAAAACGCGCACCAAACATAAACCGAGCGATCGTTTCATTTTGGAAAGGAGAAGGCCGAAGAAAAAGGTATGATGCCGTAGCCGCGGCCCTGTGGGCCGCGCAGCGCGCCTCACAGAGGGCGCGGCTACAACAAACGGCTTGAATTTTATGGCTAGATCATTAAAGAAAGGACCCTTCGTCGAATCGCATCTTCTGGAGAAGATCGACAAGATGAACAGCTCGGGCGTAAAGAAACCGATCAAAACCTGGTCGCGGCGCTCGATGGTGACGCCGGATTTTGTCGGCCACACGTTTTTGGTGCATAACGGGAAGACGTTTCATTCCGTTTTCGTCACCGAGAACATGGTAGGTCACAAGCTCGGCGAATTTTCACCTACGCGCGTGTTTAAGAAACACGGTTCGCATACGGCGAAGGTGACCAAGTAAGTGAATTTGCGATTTGCGATTGGCGATTGGCCGTTCCCGAAATTGGCAATTGGCATTTCGCGACTCCGAAAAGTTTCGCGAGCCCCGATTATTTCGGGGTTGGCAATTGGGGCGGCGTTGGTCTGCTACGGCAGCGACGCAGGGAATGGTTCTTTGTCAGAATCCAAGATTGATACCGCGGCGCAGAAGGTAATGGCTGAGCCGTTGCTAGAGCAAAACGAACAATTGCGAAAGCAATTATCGATTGCGCAGGAATCGCTTAAGGCGTTAACCAGCAGCCTTGCGGAATCCAATGCGGAGGCAGAAGAGCTTCGCCGCAAGTATTCCGATTTGGAATTGCGAATGGAAGCATTGGGACTGGCTTCAGCCAGCAAGGACCGGGCGAAACTGGAGCAGCGTTTGCTGGCGGCAGTCAGCGATCTTCAACTGGCGCACAAGGAGCGCGATGAGTATCGCGACCAGATGTTGCGCCTCAATGAAGCAGTGTTGTGTTATTTGAAAACGTCGCAGGCCGGCGATGCAAAGGCGCGAATGGATGTGGAGGCGCAACTGCGTAGGACAAACACGTTGATCACAAAATCCACCAGCGAGCCGCAGTTACCCGAGCCGAGTTTGATGGATGGAAGCGTGATCAGCGTGAAGGACGAGTGGTCATTTGTAGTCGGCAACCTTGGTGAAAAACAAGGGGTAAAGATTGGGATGCCGATGCGGGTGATACGAAACGATCGAAAGATCGCGACACTGCGAGTAGTCGATGTACGGCAGAAGATTTGCGGTGCGGTGATTCAGGAAATGGATTCTGAGAAGGAAAAAATAAGAGTAGGGGATCACCTCCAGGTGGATGCCCACCACGATGTTAGTTTAAGATAAATGGAAGTGAGATCGATATATAAGTATGCGCGGATTTCGCCGTTTAAGGCGCGCGAAGTCACGCGTGAGATTCAGGGTCTGCCGGTTTCGGTAGCACTCGATCTGCTTGCTTTCACGCCGAAGAAGGCCGCGTTTCTCATTGCCAAAACGTTGAAGAGCGCAATCGCCAATGCAGAAAACAATGCCAATCTGAAACCAGATGGGTTGGTGGTGAAGGAAGCGGTTGTCGGTGAGGGGCCGACGCTAAAGCGTATCATGCCGCGCGCGCGCGGCAGTGCCAGCCGGATTCTGAAACGCACCAGTCACATTCGCATCGTGCTATCCGACGAGATTCCAATCGAAACGCGCGAAACGCGAAAAGCGAAACTGGAACAGCAAAAGAAAACGGCTAAGAAGGAGATAAAGAACGAGGCGGGCGAAAGCGCGGAACCTGTGGCTGAGAAAAAACCTGCGAAGCCGAAGCAGAGCGTAAAGGCCCAAAAATAATTTTAACTATGAACTGTCATTCTGAGCGAAGCGAAGCGGAGTCGAACAATCTCTCGACGCCATCGAGCGTATGGCGCTCGGAAGGCGCGCGGGTAACTGTGAGATCCCTCGCTGCGCTCGGGATGACACTACAAACATATGGGACAAAAAGTTAATCCAACTGGGTTTCGCCTGAGCGTGAATCGGGACTGGCGGTCGCGCTGGTACGCTTCATCGCAGGAGTTCCCGTCATTTTTGCACAGCGACCTGAAGATACGGAATTACGTGAAGAAGAAGCTGCAGTTCGCAGCCGTTTCGAAAATTGTGATCGAGCGGGCGTGGAATTCCATTCGGGTGACCATTCACACCGCGCGTCCCGGGATTGTGATTGGACGAAAGGGCGCAGAGATCGAAAAGATGACGGAAGAAATTTCCAAGATGGCCGAGGGCAAACAGGTCAAGATCGATATTCAGGAAATCAAAGCGCCGGAACTTGACGCGCAGCGCGTCGACGAAACCGTGGCACTCCAGATCGAGCGGCGGATTGCCTATCGCCGCGCGATGAAAAAAGCAGTGCAGACTGCGATGGATTTTGGCGCGGAAGGAATTCGTCTGCGATGTTCGGGGCGGCTCAATGGCGCCGAGATTTCGCGCTCGGAATGGTATCGGGAGGGAAAAATTCCGCTGCACACCTTGCGCACGCTGGTCGATTACGGCTTTGCAGAAGCAAACACGGTCTATGGCAAGATCGGCGTGAAATGTTGGATGTGTAAAAAGGAAGAACCAGCGCCTCAGCCGGCTGCACCACCGCCACCACCGCCACCCGAGCCGGTCGAAGTCTAAGGAGAAAATTTATGGCGATCGCATCATCGAGCTCTGTAGCAGCGTCTCTGTGGGACGCGCGCGCTTCGCACAGCGAAGCGGCTGCAGCACGACCGGTCGCATAAAGGAGACAATTTATGGCATTGATGCCAAAACGTGTGAAGTATCGAAAGTCCCAGCGGGGAAGCCGGAAAGGGACTGCTTCACGCAATCTCAAAATCGATTTCGGCGAGTTCGGGTTGCAGACACTCGAGCGTGCCTGGATCACCAACACACAACTGGAAGCCGCGCGTGTCGCGCTCACTCGCAACATGAAGCGCAAGGGCAAACTGTGGATCCGCATTTTCCCTGATAAGTCAGTAACCGCCCGCCCACCGGAAACGCGCATGGGCAAAGGGAAAGGCCAACCCGAGTTCTGGGTCGCCACGGTGCGACCCGGCAACATTTTGTTTGAACTGGATGGTGTGCCGGAATCGGTCGCACGGGAGTCTCTGCGTCTTGCAGCAGATAAATTGCCAGTGCGCACGAAGTTTCTTACACGTCATCACGTCAGAGCCGCTTAACAAGCATGAAAATGAAAGAGATCACCGAGCTGAGCACGGATGAGTTGCTGACCAAGAGGCGCGACTTGCGCCAGGAAAGCCTGCATCTGCGTTTGCAACAGCAGAGTGGCCAGCTCGAGCAGCCAAGCAGATTGCGCTTGCTGCGGCGCGACATTGCCAGGCTCGAAACAGTTCTAACTCAGCGGACTAAACAGGCGGAGAAAAAATAAATTATGGCCGAGCAAGAACCCTCATTAGCTGCTTCACCGCAGCCCGCGTCCCTAACTCGTCGTTCGCGCAAGACACGAACCGGGGAAGTGATTTCCAGCAGCATGAACAAGACGATTGTGGTGCGGACAGTCTCGCGTGTGCCGCACCCCAAGTTTGGGAAAATCGTCAAGCAGATGAAAAAGTTTTATGCCCACGATGAACAGAACCAGGCGAAAACCGGCGACACCGTCCGCATCATGGAGACGCGGCCATTGAGCAAGCTAAAGCGGTGGCGTCTCGTGGAGGTCATCCAAAAGTAGAGAGAAGAAGCAGAAGCAGCGGAAGATTTCGATGGTACAACTTCGATCCAGATTAGATGTGGCAGACAACAGCGGCGCGCGCATGGCGACCATGATTGGCGTGATCGGCAAGCACACCCGTTATGCCGGGATTGGCGACGTGATTACTGCGAACGTAAAGGAAGCCAGCGCGACCGGAACAGTGAAGAAGGGCGAAGTGGTGCGTGCAGTTCTTGTTCGTACGAAACAGCCCATCCGACGGGACGATGGTTCTGTCCTTCGCTTCGATAACAACGCGATCGTGATCATCGACAAAGATTTGAATCCCCGCGGCACGCGCATTTTCGGGCCGGTAGCCCGCGAGTTGCGCGATCGCAACTTCATGAAAATTGTCTCGCTCGCCCCGGAAGTCTTATGAACCGAATTAAATGTCACGTTAAAAAAGGCGATCAAGTCGAGGTCATCTCCGGGAATTTCCGCGGCTCTTCAGGGAGGATCCTGGCGGTGTTTCCGGGAAAACATCGCGTTTTGGTTGAAGGCGTACGCATTATCAAAAAGCACCTTCGGAAATCTCAGGACAATCCGAGCGGCAAAATCGCCGAACGCGAGGGGCCAATTCATATTTCCAATGTGAAATTGATCGAGCGCGAGAAGCAGCCGGTGAAAGGCACAGAATCCAAAAAAGAAAAAAGGCGTGGTCATCCCGAGCGTAGCGAGGGAGCCCGCAAGTAACTCCAGGCGTTGATTGTGCGATTCTTCGCTTCGTTCAGAATGACATTTTGTTGAAAATGGAAAACGAATTTCATCGCTATTACAAAGAGCGTGTAATGCCTGCGCTGCAAAAGGTGCACAGCTACAAAAACGTTCACCAAATTCCGAAGGTCGAGAAAGTTGTGATTAACACCTCGATTGGTTCGCAATCCGACGTAAAGCAAGCGCTAGAAGAGGCAAAAACGGAGCTCGCGTTGATCACGGGCCAGCGCCCGGTGGAAACCCTGGCCAAGAAAAGCATTTCCAATTTCAAATTACGCAAAGGTCAGGCCATCGGCGCGAAGGTCACCCTGCGCGGAGAACGCATGTACGAATTTCTCGAGCGCTTCATCAAGGCCGCGTTGCCGCGCATTCGCGACTTTCGCGGCGTCTCACCGCGTTGTTTTGACAACCACGGCAACTATACCCTCGGAATTTCGGACCAATCGATTTTTCCCGAAATCGAGCTTGATAAAATCAAGCGCAACATCGGATTTGATGTTACAATCGTCACCACGGCACGAACGGACGAAGAGGCCAAATCGCTATTGAGCGAAATGGGAATGCCGTTTAGCGACCGGGCAAAGAAGCCTGCCGCGCAACCCGCCTGATTTTTTGATGAGTACTGTTACTGATCCCATCGCCGATTTTTTGGCGCGTATCCGCAATGGCACGCGCGCGCAAAAACCGGAGGTGGTCGTGCCGTACTCGAAAATCAAGGCCGAGATCGCGCGCATCTTGAAAGACGAAGGTTATATTACCGATTACTCGATCGACACGAGCGCTGCGCATCCGCGCATCAAGATCATCAACAAAATTGTGGACCGATCGAGCGCCGTTGCAGGGTTGCGCCGGGTGAGCCGCCCGGGATTACGCCGTTACGTTGGCGCGGACGAAATTCCGCGAGTTCTCGGTGGAATGGGTCTGGCGATTCTTTCCACTTCGCGCGGTGTTTTATCCGGGCGCGAAGCGAAAAAGCAAAAAGTGGGCGGCGAAGTGCTTGCCTACGTTTGGTAAATTTTATGTCACGAATCGGAAATAAAGCGGTCGAGATTCCCGACAAAGTCAGAGTCAACATCGACGATGACGGAGCGGTTTCGGTGGAAGGGCCCAAAGGAAAGCTCCATTGGAAACTTCCGCGCCACATCCGGGCAAGCGTGAAAGACAACCGGGTATCGGTGGTGCGCGAAGCAGAAACGCGCAGCGTGAAAGCGTTGCATGGGCTTTCGCGCAGCCTCGTGCACAACATGGTGCAGGGCGTAAGCGAAGGTTTCAGCAAGCAACTCGAGATTGAGGGAGTCGGCTTCAGAGCCGCCGTGCAGGGATCGACCCTTAATCTGAGCCTCGGTTTTTCGCATCCGATTCCATTTGCGATTCCAAGGGACATTAAAATCACAGTCGCGGACAACACGAAGATTACGGTCCAAGGCGTGGACAAAAAACTGGTTGGCCAGGTGGCGGCGGACATCCGTCGCTTTTATCCTCCGGAACCGTACAAGGGCAAAGGCGTTCGTTACGCGGGCGAACAGATTCGTCGCAAAGTGGGCAAGACCGTTCAATAGATATGGCGACGATTCGTAAGGCAGCGCGGCAGCGCGTTCATCAAAGGATCAGGAAAAAAGTTACAGGCACGGCGCAACGCCCGCGGCTGGCAGTTCATTTCTCTGGGAAACACGTTTATGCGCAAGTGATCGATGACGATGCCGGACGGACACTGGCGGCTGCATCGACCACGGAGCGTTCCTTACTGGACAAAGATAAAGCCGCTGCAAACAAGACCGCGGCAGAACAAATCGGCAAGGCAATCGCGGAACGTTCTCTTGTGAAGAAACTCGAGCGAGTCGTTTTTGATCGTGGCGGGTTCCTTTATCACGGAAAAGTAAAGGCATTAGCAGATGCGGCGCGCGCAGGCGGCTTAAAATTTTAATTCATGGCTCAAACAACTTCAGGCAGACGACCAGACTTCCGCAGACCAGATAAGACTCCCGCGGCTAAGGGCGATACGACGGAAAAAGTCGTGTTTATCAACCGTTGCGCCAAGGTCGTGAAGGGCGGTCGCCGTTTTAGTTTCAGCGCGTTGATCGTGGCTGGAGATCACGATGGAAGAGTGGGATGCGGATTTGGCAAGGCCAACGAGGTCTCAGAGGCCATTCGAAAAGCCTCCGAAGCAGCGCGCAAATCGATGGAGAAAGTTTCACTGAATGAAAACACGATCCCACACGAAGTGATCGGCGAGTACGACGGAGCACGGGTGCTGTTGCGTCCCGCATCGCCAGGAACCGGCGTTATCGCCGGTGGAGGCGTGCGGGCAGTCGCTGAGGCGGCCGGTATTCGCGACGTGCTGGCCAAGTCGCTTGGATCAAGTAATCACGCCAACGTAGTAAAGGCGACGATCGCCGCGCTGCGATCACTTCGCCGGCGGGACGAAATTTTTAAAGCGCGCGGAATTCACTTTAGCGATGGAAAGGGTGAACAACACGATGCGTCTTCATAATTTGCGGCCGCGGCCGGGATCGCGACATCGCGTCAAACGCCTAGGTTGCGGTGAAAGTTCAGGGCACGGAAAGACCAGCGGCAAGGGTCATAAAGGGCAAAAGGCGCGCTCGGGTGGGAGCATTCGACTGGGGTTCGAAGGCGGTCAGATGCCGCTGATTCGACGATTGCCGAAGCGCGGATTCAACAATGCGGCCTTTCACAAGCGTTATGCGATTGTGAACCTCAGCGACCTGAATGCATTTGAAGCCGGAGCGGTGGTAAACGAACAGCTGCTGCGTGAGTCGAATTTGGTTCGGGGTCATTTCGTGGGAATAAAAATCCTTGGTGACGGCGAATTAAAGCACGGCCTGAAGGTGGAAGCCGATAAAGTCAGTGCAGCAGCCCGGGAAAAAATCGAAAAGGCTGGGGGAACAATTACATTGCGTGAGGGAAAAGGCCCGCAAGCAGCCCCAGTCCACGCCGCCGTGGAGACTGGAATCTCGGCAGGGGAAGTATCTGTTGAACCTGCCTTGCGGGCAGCAGGAAAGAGAGAGTCGTCGAGGAGACCGCCAGCCAAAGTGAAGGCGCGGACAAAGAAGAAAACATCTGAGGAGAGCTAGCGTCTCGGCAGGCAATAATCCAGATTTAGCGGATGGTCTCGGCGTTTCTCAACACAGTTAAGATACCGGAATTGCGCCGGCGCATTTTGTTTACGCTGGCCGTAGTGGTGATTGTGCGTTTGGGAGCTGCGATCACGACTCCGGGAGTCAACCAGGCCGTGCTGCAGGAATGGTTTCGGACATCTCTAGAACAACGCTCGGGAGGCGGTCTGGCGGCGCTTTTTAACTTGTTCAGTGGCGGCGCACTTGAAAACTGCGCAGTCTTCTCGCTGGGCATCATGCCTTACATCAGCGCATCGATCATGATGCAGTTGCTCACGGCGGTGATTCCGCAGCTTGGCAGACTAGCCCGTGAAGATGGTGGGCGGCAAAAGATCATGCAGCTGACCCGCTACACGACAGTTGGGCTGTGCATTTTCCAAGGGTATCTGCTGGCGCTGTCGTTTCAGCACCCGGAATCGTATCACACGATGCTGCCGGGAATCACTGACACCATCAGAAACCTCGGCATTCCGTTAGTGGACGACCTTGGCTGGAGATTTCGAATCATAACGGTGATTTCCCTTACAACTGGCGCGATGGTGTTGATGTGGCTGGGCGATCAAATTACCGAGCGCGGGATTGGCAATGGGATATCGCTTATCATTACCATTGGCATCGTTGCGCGCCTGCCTGCTGCGCTCGCACAGGCGTGGAAGACATTTGTGCCTTCGGGGGAAACCGGTTCGAGCCAGGTAAATCCGATGGTCCTTGTATTGCTTGTGTTCCTCTTGATTATTGTCATCGCTGCGGTGATTGCGATCACGCAAGGCGTACGCAAGATCACTGTGCAGTACGCCAAACGGGTCGTGGGCCGGAAAATGTACGGTGGCCAGACACAATACATGCCGTTGAAGGTGAATTATGCTGGTGTCATGCCGATCATCTTTGCCTGGGCGCTGCTTCTGTTCCCGGCCACCATCGTCAGCTACGGTTTTAAGAGTAGTCCCATCGCGAATCGCATAGCCAGTGCGCTTTCCACTGGTTGGCCCCATTATGTCGTTCTTGCGGCAATGATTTTCTTTTTCAGTTACTTCTGGGTTGCCACACAGTTTCAACCGGCTCAAATCGCGGACGATCTTAAAAAATACGGCGGTTACATTCCGGGCGTGCGGCCAGGAAAGCCGACTGCCGACTTTCTTGATTTCACGATGACGCGACTCACGTTTGCCGGCGCGATTTTCCTCACCTTGATAGCGGTTTTGCCAAGCCTTCTCAGCCAATGGTTAAATGTGCCCATCATCACAGCGCAATTTTTCGGCGGCACCAGCTTGTTGATCATTGTGGGCGTCATGCTTGATACCATGCGCCAGGTGGAGACCCACCTCATTCAACGGCATTACGACGGCTTTTTGCGTAAGGGACGAATCCGGGGGCGAGCGTTCGATCGTGCCACTTACGTTCGCGGCGAGGCAGCAGCCAGCGCCACCCTGATGTGGCTCTATGTGGGGATCGCCGTTCTCGTGATCGCCGGTGTCGCCTTTTTTCTTTACGGGCGATAAGTGAAAAGGCGGCTCGTTCTTCTTGGCCCGCCCGGTTCCGGCAAAGGGACCCAGGCGGAAATGATTACGCGCCAGTTCGGCATTCCTGTCACTTCGACGGGCGCTATCTTGCGCCGTGAACGAGATCTCGGGACGCCTTTGGGGCAACAGACTGCCGAAGTGCTCCGGAGCGGCGGCCTCGTCTCGGACAAAATCATCATTGAACTGATCGAGGACTGGCTGCGCTTGCATGGTGGCCACGGGTTCGTCTTCGATGGTTTCCCGCGGACACTGCCGCAGGCCGAAAGTTTGATGTCGATTTTGGCAAGGCTGCGCTCTGCATTGGATTTAGTGATCTGGCTCGAGGTGTCGGAGCAGACTGTGCGTGAACGCATCGCCGGCCGGCTTCAGTGCGGCGAATGCGGTTTTACCACCAGCTCATCGAGCGCGCAGTTTGCCAACCGTCCCATATGTCCCTATTGCGATGGTCCCTTAGAGCGCCGCAATGACGATGATCTGGGCGTGTTGCAAACCCGCTTGCAAGAATTCCACACCAAGACCGAGCCGCTCGCGTCCTTTTATGAAAAAATGTCCATCTTGCATCGGATCGACGGTAATCGCGATCGCGAGGCGGTCTTTAGCGATATCTCACGACTGATTGAAGACAAGAGAACGACATGATTCCGATCAAAAACGCCCTGGAAATTGAGAAGATGCGGCAGGCATGTCGCACAGCGAGCGACATTCTCGACTGGGTCAGCGATTTGATTCGCCCCGGTATTACGACCAAAGAGGTGGACGAAGCGGCAGCGGACTTCATGAGCGAGGCCCGCGTGAAGAGTGCATTTCTGGGTTACCGGCTGGGGCACCGCGTTTTCCCCGGCAACATCTGTATCTCGCTTAACGATGAAGTGGTTCACGGCATCGGCAGCCAACGGCGAATTCAATATGGCGACATTGTGAAATTGGACATCGGCATAATTCAGGATGGCTGGGTAGGCGATAACGCCACGACGGTTCCAGTTGGAATCGTCGATGAACGCACGGATCAATTGCTGCGCGTCACCGAAAATGCGCTCGCCCGTGCAATCGCCGTCGCCCGCGAAGGCCGGCGCGTCGGCGACATTTGCGCCGAAATCGAGGATGAAGCGCGTCGCTTTGGTTTCTCCGTCGTGCGCGAATTTGTTGGGCACGGGGTGGGGCGAAAAATGCATGAGGAACCACAAATTCCCAATTACGGCAAGCGCGGCAGCGGTCCGAAACTAAGGGCAGGGATGACGCTGGCAATTGAGCCGATGGTTAACATCGGCACTTCCGACGTAAGATTGCTCGACGATGGATGGACGGTGCGCACAGCGGATGGAATGCCCTCGGCGCACTTTGAGCACACCGTCCTGATTACGAAGGATGACCCGGAAATTCTGACATGGCGCGCAAAGACGCAATTGAAGTAGAAGGCACAGTCGTCGAGTTGTTGCCTAATACCATGTTTCGGGTTGAACTGGCCAATGGCCATCGTGTCCTGGCGCATATCTCCGGGAAAATGCGGTTGCACTTCATTCGGATCTTGCCAGGAGACAAAGTTATGCTAGAGATTTCACCCTACGATTTGTCGAAGGGGCGAATTACTTATCGCCAAAAATGACA
>WNFU01009855.1_pt1 | contig 11322 bp, 15 predicted proteins | sample 5400121 | NCBI WGS metagenome assembly WNFU01 (sample SAMN13153360, study PRJNA577476) | soil metagenome | isolation source: 100 cm soil or saprolite under grassland replicate 1 | place: USA:California | collected 2016-06-15
ATCGAACACTCAGCAGACGAACCGCGTACATTGAGGCAGGCGCAGGCAGCCCTACGGCGTGCTCAGATTGTGGAAGCGGCGCTGGGCCTGTTCGCGCGCCAAGGTTTCGACGGTACCTCAACCAAACAGATCGCGCGGTCGGCAGGGGTGGCTGAGGGATTGATCTTTCACTATTTTCCGACCAAAGCACAGTTGCTCACGGCGGTGCTGGAAACCCATCATTCGTTTGCCGGCGAGCTACGCGCGCTGCTGGCCGAGGCGGCTGATGAGCCGGCCAGCGTGCTGTTGTCCCGGCTGGCGGCTGGCTGGCTGGACACTCTGCGGCGCGAGGCAGCGATTACGGCGGTTCTGTTTGGTACGGCGCAGACCAACTCGGAGGTAGGGGCGGCGCTGAGTGCGCTGATCGCCGAGGGCATCGCGCGATTGGCAATGTACCTCCAGGGCCGAGTATGGGCCGGTGAGCTGCGCGCCGACCTGCCTGCGGAGAGTGGCGCTCACATGTTCTTCGCCTCGCTGATGATCTTCTTCGTCAAGCATCGCCTTCTACCAGCAGATGAGTGGCAGCAACGCGCTGACACCTTTATTCTGGAAATGGTATCGGTATGGCTGGATGGCGCACGAGCATGAGCTGAATCGCCATGTTTTTTGTAGAGCTCATTGAGTGTTTACTCAGTGAGTCGGATATGCATGGAGGTGCTGTGATGACGATCGATGCGACGCTGCTCCTGTTGACAGCCGCGACCGCGGCAACTGGCATTCTCGCCGGAGCCAGCCTCGACCAGTCGATTAAGCAACTGCCGGCGCGGCATCGTATGGGCATAGCAGCATTCTCGACCTACAGCCGCGCCGCTGATCTTGGCAACGGCATTATCTGGTATGCCATCATCGGTGTCGGCGCGGCGGCCTTGACCATTGCAGCGGCCATCGTCGCCCATTGGCAAGGGCAAACCACTATGCACGTGATGCCGCTCGATCTAGCCGCCGCGCTAGCGGTGCTGCACTCGCTGGTGACGACACAGGCCGCGCCGACAAACTTCAGGCAACGAAACGCGATGGACGACGAAGCAGCGCTCGCCCAGATCTTCAACCGGTTCGAACGCTGGCAAGCCCTGCGCGCTGTGCTCCAGGTCTTGAACTTTGGAGCGCTGTTGTGGGCATTGGTTGGCTACATATCAGCCTGATAATTACCAGGAGATATAGCCCTGAGCATGGTGGAATACAGACGTTTGCTCAGTAGGCTTGCTAGCTGAGATATCAGGCTCATGAGCAGATTTGTGGCCGGCCAAGAACAAACATGCTATACTGCCCGTGCCGTGAACCCAATAACTTATATGTAGGAGGTAACAATGGCTGCGACCGCTGTGAGAGTCCGCTATATTGTGAACGACGTTGATGCTGTGCTTCCGTTCTATACCGAATTGCTGGGGTTCCAGCTCGACATGCATCCTGGGCCTGGATTTGCGATGTTGTCGCGCGGAAATCTGCAACTGTTGCTCAACCGGCCGGGTGCGGGTGGGGCCGGGCAGGCGATGCCCGATGGGCAATCTCCCGCGCCCGGCGGCTGGAACCGTTTCCAGCTGGAGGTCGATGATCTCGCGGCGACGGTCGCACAACTCCAGAGGGCGGGAGTCCGCTTCCGCAATGCGATCGTGATCGGCAATGGCGGGCAGCAAGTTTTGGTCGAGGATCCATCCGGCAACCCGATCGAGCTGTTCCAGCCCAACCGCTGAAAACCGCGTTACACATGCATGCGGATGTGGGAAGCAATGATGTCAACCGCCACCTGGTAGTATGCCGTTGAGGTAGGCTCTGGCAGTTGCTGTGCAGAGAAACGCGCGCCTGCACCTCACCGCTCGGGGACAAAGCGCTCGATATGGTGGCGCACCGCGTAGGTGGCCGCCTCGATCCGATTGGTCAGATCCAGCTTCTCCAAGATCGCGCTGACGTGGTTACGCGCGGTCTTCTCACTCAAGAAGAGCGCTGCGGCAATTTCAGCGTTGGTCTTGCCCTCGGCCACCAGTGCGAGTATCGCGAGCTCGCGTTCAGACAGATCTCGAAAAGCCGCGCCGTGGGCATCGTGCTCCGCCCGCCGCACGCGCGCCAGCAGCTGCCGCGTCACGCTGGGATCGAGCACTGCGTCGCCGCGGCCGACCGCCCGCACCGCCCGTAGCAGATCGTCGGTGCCGACCTGCTTGAGCACATACCCCGCCGCGCCGGCGCTGATCGCATCCAGCACCAGATCTTCGTCGGCGAACGAGGTCAGCATCAGCACCTGCACCGCCGGCCAGCGCTGCCGCACCTGCTGGCAGGCCGCGATCCCGCTCTGATCCGGCAGGCGAATATCCATCAGCACGATATCCGGCTGGAGCTGGCCCACCACCTGGATCGCCGCTGCTGCTGTGCCGGCCTCGCCGACCACATTGATATCCGGCTCGCTGTCGAGCAGCGCGCGCAGGCCCAGGCGTACCACCTGATGATCGTCAACCAGCACGAGTCGCAAAACGCTCATCTTCTTTCCTCCAGGGCACATCGACGGCGACAAGCGTGCCACGGCCGGGATCGCTGCGTACCGACAGCTCGCCGCCCAGCAGACGCGCGCGATCGTGCATGTTGCGCAGGCCATACCCGACGACGTAATCGACCGCCAGGCCATGCCCGTTGTCGTGAATCTCCAGCCGCAGCCAGTCATCCTGCACCGCCGCTGTGAGCCGCACACGTGTCGCCTGGGCATGGCGCGCCACGTTGCTGAGTGCCTCGTTGGCGATCGCCAGCAGCTGCCCGATCTGGCCGGGCGCCAGGGTCTGACCCTCGGGGATATCCAGAACCAGCTCGACATCCAGGAGGGCGCGGAGATTGCGATCCTGGGCTAGTTCCTGTAGGCCGGCCGTCAAGCTGCGGCTATCCGGGAGTGGGCGCAAGGTGCCGATCGAGCTACGCAGCTCGGTCACCGCCTGGTTGAGCAACTGCACGCTCTGGTGCAGACGGGCGCGCGGCGGCTGCGCGCCATCCTGGGCCAGGTCGCGCTCAACTGTCTGCAGCAGCAGCCCAGCCGCATAGATCGTCTGGAGTGTCCCATCGTGAATCTCGCGGCCGAGCCGCTCGCGCTCGGTGGCCAGCACCTGCGCCTCTTCCATGGCGACCAGCCGGCGATCCAGCTCGATCCGAAATGCTTCCAGACTACGGATGATCGCCACCGTCAGCACCAGCCCGAATAGTGCGCGTACAATCGGCACTGGGATGAGCAGCCGATCCTCCACCCAGGTAGTGTTCAGCACGTTCGCTGGAAAGAATGGCGCCGGCCGCACGACCAGGCCGGCCATGATGCCGTAGCCGACTAGCGCGAGCGCTGCGATGCGCAACACGTGCCGGATGTGGGGCATCTGCATGCCCGTCGCGATCTGGTGCGCCTGGCGCCAGAGCCCGTAGGCCGCCAGCAGCGCGCCCGGCAGACCAATCGTGTAGCGGGCCAAGATCATCATATCCGTGTTCCATCCGCGCAGATCCCTGGCGACTGCGAGCGCCGGCCCGAACGCCCAGCCGATCCAGAGCAGCAGCACCGTGAGCGGGGCGATGCGCAGCAGGCGCTGGCGGCCGGGCAAGGGCCGCAGCGCCTCGACTCCAAACTGAAACAGGCAGGCGAAGGAAACGGCGAGCATGATCGATTGGAGGCTGCGGAGAAAATCGATCAGCGGCGCTGGCAGATACTGGGCCTGGATGGGGATGAACACATCGCCCCACTCGTACAGCGCGTGCGTCAGGCCAAAGGCTGCCAGCCACTGCAGATTGCGCGCCATCGCCAGCCGGCTATGCCGCCAGGATTGCAGCGCGATCGCCAGCGCCAGCACGAAGAAGACCTGTCCATAGATCGACAGGATGATAGTCTGGTTAGCGGCAAATAGCTCGCGAAGAAATGGGATCATGGCAGTGTGCTGGCAGTTTCTCCAGGCGGCGAATCTCAACGCTCATTATAGCCCAGCATCGGCGCGGCGTACGGGGACGATCGACCCAGAAAAAAGGGGGAACATGACCCTTCTGATTCACGCACTGGCGCAGTACAGTAGAGCCAGCAAAGGAACGAAACGCCAGTACCTGCTTTGAAGACCAACGCACGATTGCGAGTCATTTACGCAGGGTTACAGAAACACAACGCGGCCAGCTGTCGCGACTGCTATGCTGCACGTCAAACAGCGACGACCGTCGCATCGTACATTGTCGTACAGGAGGAACCACCATGGAACTCACCAATCGCGAAGTCTGGGGGCTGATCCACGGGATGGGCTTCGGCGCGCTGTTCCTGCTCGCGTTTGCGGGCGGGCTGGCCGGGCTCTACAGCCTGCGGCCTGAACTGCTCACCGTCACTGGTATGCGCGAGCGTATGACCCGCCTGGTCTCGGGCACCTGGCTGATGGCGATCGCCGCCTGGGGCACCGTGCTCACGGGAACGTATGTCGTCTACCCCTGGTATCGCGCGGCCGCGCCGAAGGGCGCCGACCTGACCGCATTCCCACGCAGCTTTCTGCTGGCGAACCCAAGCCTGGCCGAGTGGCACAACTTTGGGATGGAGTGGAAAGAGCACGTCGCCTGGTTCGCGCCGATCCTGGCGACCGTGGTGGCCTTCGTCGTGCTACGCTACGGCAAGCGGCTGGCCGAGATGCCGTTCCTGCGCAAGACCCTGATCGTCACCTTTGTCCTGGCGTTTGGCGCCGCAGCCGTCGCAGGCCTGATGGGCGCGCTGATCACCAAGGCCGCGCCGATTCACTAGGCCGCCGGTAGGCTGATACTAAAACGATAGCAATCACGAAAGAGGTGCCACTATGGCAGTTACACAGCTTCCCAAGACGGCCGCCACCAAGGGGCAGGAGCAAGTCGAGACCCGTGTGGCGACGGGCGAGGCGGCGGCAGCATTCCTGGCCGGTGGGATCGGGTGCTTCGTGCTCGGCTTGCTGGTCACGCTGACGGAAATGCCCGCGCTGGTTGATCTGAAGAATGGATTGAACTGGAGCAATCCGGTTGGCCCGCTGAGCGGCAAGACTGGGGTGGCGGTAATCGCCTTCTTGCTGGCCTGGGCCGTCGCACACTTCACGATGAAGGACAAGGACGTCAACCTGAAGACCTATGTGATCGTCGCGGGTGTGCTGACAGCGCTGGGCTTCCTGATGACCTTCCCGCCGTTCTTCGATCTGTTCGCAGGCGCGTAGCCACGCACCCACCGCAGCACATATCGTGAGGCCAGTGGGCGGCGCTCCCGTTCACTGGCCTCAGTGTATTCAGCACCCCGATCGCTAGCTGTGGCCAATCTCAGCCGCGAGCTTACGGCTCGTCGGGACGAGCCCGAGCTGCTGCCACAACCCCAGCCGATCGCCGAGATAAACCTCTTCGGCGATCTTGCCCTCCTCCACGCGATAGATGCTGATGCCCGCGTAGGACAGCGGCTTGTCCGTCGCTGGAATGCCGCGGAACGCGCCCGTATGCGTGGCGTGCGCCGTCCACTCAACGACCACGCGATCACCCTCTGCGACGATCGTTTGCGGTGTTATCCGCAGATCGGAAAACGCCTGGTGATACATCGCGACACTCTGCTTGAGGCGCTCCTTCTCGTGCGTTACCTGCTCCTCGTGGCCGGAAGTGCCCTGGAGCACGCGCAGCTGATAATTGGGCGCCAGGAGCTCATCCAACATGTCGGTGTTCCCTGTACTCCAAACCTCCTCCAGGTACCGGCGGGCGAGCGCTTTGTGGTCTTCAGCAGACATAGGGCCTCCTTGTGATAAATGAGGCATCGCGGTGGGGCGGATGCTTGCCCTTGCTGATGCGCCGCCTGATTCGCGCGCTGTTGCTGAGTGGCAGTGGCTGGGACGGGCGGTGATGGGAGACAGGCCGGGATATGGTCGCTTTATGCAGAGTATACCTGGCATGTCAAGCAGTGGTGGTCAGGATGTACGTCTACCCGCGCGAAAATCTTGTCTTCGCACCTCCATCGAGCACGATGCGCTGCGCGTGCCAGGCGCCGTCGCCGCGGCTCCTGGGCACCGGTATCGACGCCGCGCAGGAACGCGGCGTGGATCAGCCAGCGCGGCGATTTCGTGCCCGACGCGCTGGGCAACTGGAATACCACCTGATTGAGGCATAGCCCGCCGCCTTCGCTCAGCCCTCCGGCAACGAGCGTGGGATATGGACGAATATCACTATCTCGCGCGCCACCAAAACATCCAGCGACAGGCGCAGCGCCCGCGCCACTCCGCCTGCGACGACCACGCCGCCTGGCGGCAGCGCAAGCGCCAGCGCCCGGCTGTCGCGGTCGCACAGGAGGAGTTGGGCCAGTTGCCGGCCCGCCGCGATCCGATCGGTGCAGCGCTCATCGAGATCGATGCTCGGGCAGTCGCCGCTTCCATGCTGCCTGGATGCGCGTATCAGCATCGTTGGTTGCCGTCCATGCATCAGTCAGCGTTCACAGCGTTCAGCGTTGGCCGCGCGCATCGTAAAGATATGTGAAGGCCGGGCAGTGTCGGCCGGGGAGCGGCTCGTGACACTCGATGTGTCCGAGCAGGCAGGCAATCCGGTCGAAGAAGCGGTTGTCCTCGCAGCGGTGCAGGTGATAGTAGCAGTACGAGCAGGCGTCGTCCGGTTCCAGGCTTGCGAAGAACCGTCCACGCAGCACGGCTCCGCTGTGGCCGCAGACCAGCGCCGCCCGTCGCGAGCGTGATCCTCGACACCGCTGGCGCCGGCGATCAGTAGCCAGAACAGGTCACGCTCGGCAATCATGCCGATGGCGCACTTTGCGTTGCTCCACGATCCGTTGGGCGTCCGCTAGCTTGGTCGTGAGTCGAGCCAGGATCGGCGGCTTGCTCATCCGGTTCGCAATGTGATAGGTTCGCAGCGGCCAGCTACTAGCCGGCGCCGGCGGTCGCGTTGACGACAACGCCGAGAATCATCACCAGCCAGAACAACCCGATCGCCAGAAATGCCCACTTGCGTTGCCGCCAGTCAAAGGCTTCCCGCCGATTCGCGGGCTCCTGCGGGGCGCGATCCACAAACGGAATCGCCAGCAGTGCCACCGTCATCAGGATCATCCCGACCACCGTGCCCCAGATATCGGGTTCAATCCCGAGATACTCGCCAATGAACACATTCATACCGTGCGTCCAGCTGATCGGAAATGTAGGCTTGGCGCCCAAAAACCCCGGGCCATGCGTCGAGCCGTAGAATGGGGACTCCGGTAGCAGCTGCGGTGGGATGCCCGGATTTCGCGGCCAGAACATCGCCAGGAGCAGCACTGCGCCCAGGATAACGCTGCTGTACACCAACCACGCGCGGATGTGCGTACTGAACGGCGCGGTTCGGCCCGAGGATTTGACCCAGAACGGCAGGGAAATCCCCTTCACCTTGACCAGGTACAGATGCCAGGCGATGAACACCACCAGCAGGATGACGGCAATACTGACATGCACACCATAAATCTGGCTCAGCTTTTCCGTGGCAGTCGGGATATTCTTCAGCGCCGCGAAGGTGTAGCCGAAGAGGTTCTCCAAGCCAAGTGCCTGGAAGAACTCCGAGATATGCCACGGTACGGCGAAGCCGACCTCGTCCCAATGGAGGGTCTCACCGGTCAGGGACGCCAGGAATGCCAGGCCAGCCAGCACGGCGCCAATCAGCCAGGTGCCTTGCTTCCCGCGGCGGTAGCCGCCGCTGACGAAGACCCGCATCATGTGGATCATCACCAGGCCGAAGATGACATAGGCGTTGAAGTAGTGGAAGTTGATCACGATATGCCACAGCGGCGAGTTGATCAGTGAGCGGGTGATTTGGTACGCCTGCCCGGCGTCCGGCGTGTAGGTGAACAGCAGCAACCCACCGCTCAGAAACTCCAGGATCAGTGAAATCATCAACACGCCGCCGAGGGCGTACCAAATGATGTTCGTCTCCACTGGAATGAGGTACTCGCGGATCAGTGCGCGAAGGGCCAGTTGGTCCTCCACGGTTTCCAGAACGCCCGGATGGGTAGGTTCATCCACTGGCATGGGCGTTGGCGGTGCTGGGAGGGTCTGTTTCATGATGGTCCTCCTCTCGTGAACGGTTGCCGTTACTAATGCGCAGTAAACCGTGCAGAAATGTTCTATTGCAATGGCCTTCATTGAGATCCCGGGCTGCTGGCGTAAAATCTCGCCGGCCCTTGTGCTGCCGCAGCTGGGACGAGTTGATGCCACATGCCAATCTGAGAACCTCTGACCGCCGGGTCAGCAACTTCCATTGGCCTGCGCTTCCTCCGTGGCACGAATCTTCACATTGGGCCATCAACGGCTCATCTGCCGCTCACCGTCATCGGGAACTGCCACGGGTGAACCGGGCAGTTCTTCGACGAATTGTACCCAGCCCGGCCAGCCGCCATAGGCCAGCACCTCGCGATTCTCGTCGCTGATGACGATGGCCTGCTGCTGATCCCCGTATTGCAGAACCAGTGTGGTCGCTTCCTTCCCATCGTCGACCACATTGGTGATGCAGGCGCGATCGGGGGCGCACCCATGCATGAGAAAGGAGGCGAAACAGCTCTGGCAGAAGGTTCCGCCAGTACTCTGGTGTTCGTTCGAACACAACCCCGGTGTCATCATGATTTGCATAGCCCAGCTCCTGTTCTTGATGATTCATCACTGGTTTCTGAGGTACGAGCAACCTGCGGCGGAAGATGATCTGGTAGACATGTTGCAAGAAGCTCCTCGTCGTACCATTCGCCGATCTGCAGACAGCTCAGCGCCCAGAGATGCCTGAAATGAAGTCGTGTGAAGACCCGCCCATCGCCAAGATCAGGATCCGCAAGGATCTGCGGGAGGAGCTGGTCAACCAAGGTATCCAAATATATGGCAGACATAGAGCGTTCCTCTCATAGGGGTATCCATTCTTCCACCGGCCAACGCTCCAGCTCATCGTGTGGTTTCAGTAGGATCGGTCGCGACCAGTCCAGCGCAGGCATGGCGAGGAGCGTGGCGTCTCCATGCATTGCCACGCACCGACACTCCGCATCGAGGTGCAACGCTGCCGCGCAGCTGGGCGTTGTGGTGACATCGTAGCCAGCGGTCCGCAATACTTCCTCGATGGTGAAGCGCAGTGCTGGTGCAGGTGCAATGACTAGAATCCGTGGTACTGTCCAGTCCATCACGCTCCTCTCCGCCGAACAGAGGGCGACGTTCCCATTTCGCGTTGGGCGCGAGCAAGATCCATGGACGGGAGGCGCGGGGGCGCGCGATACAGGTGACCAGGAACGGCCTAGGGAAACAGCAATGAACGTCAACGTGGGCGGGATTGAAGCGACTACTCCTAGTATGGGCCAGTATACACTGCGTAGGTAGGTATCTAGGGTGAAAAGCGGCTACTGTGCGTGAAGCAATCACAACCCACATGCCTACTCGGGGAAGACACGCGTATCCACCTCGCAATGGCGCTTGAGCACGATGAACCCCTGACCCGGCGTCGGCAGCGGCCGCGACCGCAGGAAGACCACCCAGTGCGCGTAGTCGTAGACGATGCCGCCGGGTGGCACGACCTCCCCTGCAAGTGTCCGGCATGAGACACATGTGGTAGCCTCCACGATGTTCCCTTTCACAGCTTGACCAAATCTTGATGATCGCGCACATCGTACCTTGATCTGTCCCTGGTAGACTCATGGCATCGAACGAAACGACGCGCACTTACGCGCTTGAACGGTATAAGGAGGAACCAACGATGATGGGTGGATATGGCATGATGGCCGGCATGGGCTGGCTGGGGATACTGGTGATGGCGCTGTTCTGGGTCGGCGTCATCCTGCTGGTGGTCTGGGGCCTCAGCAATGCGTTCCCGAGCCGCCGACAGGCGGTCGAGCCGGATGCGGAGGAGATACTGAAGCGCCGCTACGCGCGGGGTGAAATCAGCCGCGAAGAATATGTGCAGGCCAGCGAAACGCTGCACATATCTACGAGGTGAACGCCATGAAGTATCGATGGATGGGCATCACCGGCCTCGCCTTGATTCTGGCGTCCCTGTTCCTCGGCTCGCTGGGGCCGTCGCTCTGGCCGCGTGCGTTCTGGAGTAGCCAGTATAGTGCGATGATGAGCGGCGGCATGATGGGCGGCGGGCCGATGGGACCGGGGATGATGAATGGCGGCATGATGGGTGCCGGCGCGATCACGAACCCAGCTGCGTCCTTCGACCAGCGCTTCCTGGATCAGATGATTGTACATCACCAGGGCGCAGTCATGTCGGCGCAGATGATGATTGCCGACTCGGCGCGGCCCGAACTGCGCGATCTGGCCCAGCGCATCATCACGGGCCAGCAGCGCGAGATCGACCAGATGCGCCAGTGGCGCCAGGACTGGTACGGGACGGCGGCCAACCGCACCCTACTCGGTATGATGAACGGTGGCATGACGGGCGCGGCCATGATGGATCGCGAGCAGATGCGCCAGATGATGGGGGCGAGCGCTGATTTCGATCGCATGTTCCTGCAGATGATGATCCCGCATCACGAGGCTGCGATCGCGATGGCGCAGCAAGCGCTGGCGCAGGCGGAACATTCTGAGATTAAAACGCTCGCACAGGGCATCATCACGACGCAGCGCGCGGAGGTTGGCGAGATGCAACGGTATTTGCAGTAACTGGCTGGGGGATGCCTTGCGACCCTCATCGCTCAGCCGAGAGATTCGCCCTGGAACAGTGGCCGGCATCGTGCCGGCCCCTCATCGCTCAGCCGAGAGATTCGCCCTGGAACAGTGGCCGGCATCGTGCCGGCCACTGTCCTTTTCTAGTGTCGTCGGATGAGGCGCCTGGGTCGCTTCATACCCTCAGCCGAACCTCAGGGAAGACTCAGCCAGGCCTCAGTGCGCAGAGGCAGACTCTAGACAGGCAAGTCGAGACGAATGAAGGTGCGACGAGGGACGACCATGCTTCGCGATCCAGTGTGTGGGATGCAGATCCAAGAGGCTCATGGCTATGCTACGCGCCGCGTCGGCGATGCGCATGTCGCTTTCTGCTCCGCGGCGTGCGCGGCGCAGTTCGATGCTGCTCCGCACCGCTATATGCAGCTGCCGACTAACCCGGCCACCGCGCGCCGTGCCGGTACCGCGCCACTGCTTCGCCCGCTTGCGGCTGGAGCGGTCACGGTTCTCGGACTCCTGGTCTTCTACCTCGGCATCATTACACTCGCGCAGAGCTGGGCGCACGCCAGGGCGCAGTTGGTCGACGACCGCAATTTCATTGCAGCGATTGTGCTCGGGTTCGGCACACAGGTCGCGCTTTATACCTATCTGCGCGGGCTGCACACCCACACAGCAGTAAGCGGTGTGGCAGCCAGTACTG
>WNFU01009469.1_pt1 | contig 11320 bp, 7 predicted proteins | sample 5400121 | NCBI WGS metagenome assembly WNFU01 (sample SAMN13153360, study PRJNA577476) | soil metagenome | isolation source: 100 cm soil or saprolite under grassland replicate 1 | place: USA:California | collected 2016-06-15
GCGCGCAGCGAGCGGCCACGCGGCGGCCGCGCCGCCGAGCAGCGTGATGACATCGCGTCGCCTCATGATCTTCCCTCGGTGGGAGGATTGCACCCTACCACAACGAGGATTGCACCCTACCACAACTCAAGAGCGGTTGTGCACCACAGCAAAATTCGCTGTCGATTGGCAGCTATGGGTCAAAATGCGAAGAACTCGCATTGAGCATATGTTGTCCGCTTATCACTCGATCGCGACCGGTGAGCGGACATCGTCGCACGGCGCATTTGTGCCACATCCGGACATTCATCACGAGACAGCGAGAGCGCGATGGCCTCGTCATCGTTTTTTGGATAATGTTTTTATCATGTCAGGGGAGGAGGAGATGACTGACGTAAGATCGTCGATCCAAACACACTATGGTTCCGATGGCCTTGTCGAGCGAATGATGGGCGCTCTAATGGCAGCGGGCCACGACACAGCGAATCCCACGGTGGAGATGCTGAACTTAATCGACCAACTGCACGTGGGCGGTCTCAATTCGACGAAAGCCCAGGCGCAACTGGTCGGCGTAGCAAAAGACATGCGGGTCCTCGATGCGGGCTGTGGCGTTGGCGGCTCGAGCCGCTATCTCGCCCACACTTATGGATGTCGGGTCGAGGGCCACAATACGTTGAGACGGCGTCACGTCTGAATAAGCTTTGCGGCATGGGGGACAAGATTGCCGTTCGTCAGGGAAGCGTCACCGATTTGCCCTATGAGGACCGGAGTTTCGATCTCGTATGGTGCCAGAACGTCACCATGAACGTCGAAGATAAGCCCCGCATGTTCGCCGAAGCTTATCGCGTCCTTGTACCGGGTGGCCGTTACACGTTCAGCCATGCGGCGCAGGGTTCGGCCGGTGAGCCGTACTATCCGCTGCCGTGGGCTAGGGCCCCCTCCTACAGCTTTCTTGGGACGCCGGAGGAAATCCTGGAATCGCTTAGGGCGGTGGGGTTCACGAACATCGAGAGTCGCAACGAGACGGGCAGCCCCGGGAGCACGCGGGAGCGGCGGGCCGACGAGCTTGGAGCAAGCACAATTTTGGGCCCCGACATGCCTGAACGTCAGGCCAATGCAGCTCGGTCCGGACAGGAGGGCAGGCTCATCAGGATGTTGGTTGTCGCTGAACGCCCCTCCTGATTCTATGGTGCTGAAATTCCATCCCTGTTCATCGTTTTTGTAGGCGCATCGCTGGGTTCTTCTCCGCCGAATGTCACGTTGTTAGCAACGAGCCAAGTTCGCACCCTATTCCGGCGCCACCCGTACCCCGCCCTTGAGGTCAGCTTGTTCGAATGCCTTCTGGACTACGCCGGTCCTTTTGGCCTCGTTTACTAGCTCGAGCAACTTCGCTTGCGCCGCCGATGATCGCCCCTTCGGCAGCGCTATCGCCACTCGAACAATGCTGAATGTGCCAGGAACAGTTTTTGCTTCGGGGTAGCCCCCGGCAATCGCAGCGATAAGCCCAGAGTCCGCTCCGAACACGTCAGCCCTGCCAGTGCGAAGCAAATCGACCGCGTCCGCCGGAAAGTTCGGACTGAGCGGCAAGCGTAAAAGCTGCGCCGACTTCAGTGTTCGAGTCAGGATGCGGTCCGATGGACTGTTCTGAATCGTCCCGACCTTGACCCCGGCACGGTCCACGTCAGCGGCACTCGCAAAGTTATGGCCCGCACTAGCAAGATAGAGTAGTTCGATCAGCCAAATGTCAGGTGTGACGTCGGCTTTGTCGGCGGGCGCCAGAACGCGTGGTCCGAGGGCGATATCCCATTCGCCCTTGCCGAAGCTTGCCTCGTAGCTCTCGGGGTTGGGGTAAACGACAGGCTCGAATGTTACGCCAAGCTTGCCGGCGATAAACCGTCCGATGGGCTCGCCAATTCCTCCGAGCACCTTTATGCCGATAACAGCACCTCGCAGCTTTCCGTTCGGTGCGATATCGTTGGTGATCGAATCCTGCGCCAACGCGCCAGACATCTGCATTGCGATGAATGCGAAGGCGGCCGCACAAGACGGAACGCGCTTCATGATTTCCCTCCACGGCCCGACAGGATCGTAGCATTTCGTGGCGAGGCCGCAAAGTTCAGCAAAAAAAGGGGTGCGATGTCGCAAACGGGTCAGACTCGGCCCTGGGGCGATGTCCGCTCAATGTCCGAATTACCGCCGCGAGCGGGACCTTCGCACGTCATCACTGCAGGTCTCAAAAGTGCCATAACCGGCTGTGAGCGATCGCAGCAAAGCAGGCCTCTATTCGATCACCCTGTCGGTAAGCGCGAGCAGCTGGGACGGAAGTTCGAGTCCGAGCACCTTTGCGGTCTTGAGATTGATCACCAGCTCGAATTTCGTTGGCTGCTCGATCGGCAAATCGGCCGGCTTTGCGCCTTTCAAGATCTTGTCGACAAAGACGGCCGCTTTCTCAAAGACGGCTTGGTAATCGGGGCCATATGACATCAGCCCGCCCGCCTCGACATACAGGCTGTCCTCGAACATCGCCGGAATCTTGTTGCTGTTGGCAAAATCAACAATGCGCGCGAGATAGCGCCGCGTGAATGCCTCCGCCGTAACCAGAAGCGCGTCGGGCCGCGCCTGCAAGAGTTCAGCAAATGCTGCATCCAGCTCATCGAGATTGCGTGGACCGACGGGGCGCAGCAGGACGCGCAACTGACCGGCTGCAATTTTTGTTTCCTGCACGCGTTTCGCCATGCCGGGATTCGACGAATCCCACAGGATTGCGAAGCGGGTAATTCCCGGCGCCAGCGTGCGAAGGATATCGAGCCGTTTGGCGCTCAGGTCCGGCGCCATCAGCGAGTTGCCGGTTGCGTTTCCGCCAGGCCGGGCGAGGCTCGCGACCAGACCAATACCGACCGGATCGCTGATCGCGCCAAGAACAATGGGGACCGTGCTGGTGGCTTTCTTGGCGGCAACCCCCGCTGGCGTGCCGGCCGTCACAATGACATCGACTTGCTCCCGTACCAGGTCTGCCACAAATTCGTTCAAGCGCTCGGCATTTCCCTGCGCAGATTTGCGCTCGATGACGACGTTCTTTCCCTCCACATAGCCAAGCTCACCAAGCTTGCGCATGAAGGGCACGCTGAAAGCCGCACCGAGCCCCGCATCAAGGAGGCCGATCTTGAAGCGCTGCTGCGCGCGCGCCGCGAGCGGCCACGCCGCCGCGCCGCCAAGCAGAGTGATGAACTCGCGGCGACGGATCATTCGATTACCTCGTCGGCGCGGGCGATAACCGTTGACGGAATCTCCAGGCCGAGCGCTTTCGCAGCTTTGAGATTGATCACCAGATCGAACTTAGTCGGCTGCAGCACCGGCAAGTCGGTAGGCTTTGCGCCTTTGAGAATCCTGCCGACATAGATGCCGGACTGGCGCCAGGCGTCGACAAAGCTCGCTCCGTAGCTCATCAGTCCGCCGGCCACGACATACTCGCGAAACGGATGGATCGTAGGAACCTTGTAGCGCGCCGCCAGCGGGGCGATTTGTTGGCGCCGGGCGAACAGGAAAGAATCGATGTTGATGAACAGGGAGCCGACTTTCTGTTCGACGGCGGCGGCGAACGCTGTCTCGAGCTCGTGGTCGGCGCCGGCGGTCAGCACCTGCAGCCGTCGCCCGAGCGCTTGCGCTGCCGCCTCTAGGTCCCGGGTATCAGCCTCCGCGTTGGGATTGGTTGGGTTCACCAACAAGCCGAGCACCATGGCGGTCGGCACGGCCTCGCGTTTGGCTCCCAGCACGTTCATGAAATTGGTTATGCCGGTGACGTTGCCGCCAGGCCGGCTGAAACTCCCCGTCAGCCCGACTTTGACCGGGTCCTCGCCGATCACGAAGACGACAGGAATCGTGCTGGTCGCAGCCTTCGCCGCCAATGCGGCGGGCAACGTCTGCGTGGCAATGACGGTCGGCCTCCGGCCGATCAGATCGGCGGCCAAACCGGGTAGCCGGTCCACTTGGCCGTTTGCCCGACGGGATTCGAAAGGAACGTTGCTGCCGTCAGGAAAGGTCCCTTCGCTCAGGCCCTTGCGAAATGCCGGCTCGAACGGCGCGAACGACTCCGCCGTTCCGCCGATAAGAATTCCGATCACCGGCATCGCCGGCTGCCGCGCGCTCGCTGCGTGCGGCCACGCCGCCGCGCCGCCGACGAGAAGGGCAATGAACTCACGCCGTTTTACGTTGATCATGGGGATTTCCTCCCCTCCCGCTTCAAGCGGGTGTCTGTCGTACACCTGGCTGACGACAGAGCCCTTGCGGGACAATCTTCTTCGCGCTCAGCTTGGCGTGGGGCGGTCGGCAGGTCCTTGGGGCAGTCCTGAATCGTTCTGAAGCAAGTCGCTGCGGCCCTCCTGTCCTCGACCTAAACAATAGCACGTCACTCCGGTGCACTGCGAGATTTCGACCCGCCTGACGTCGGCTCGGGGTCATTCGCGTCGTTTTGGGCGTGCCCCCGGCATGTCTGTTCGAGTCCGACGAGCGGACATTTTTGGAGTTGATTTACAGGCGTAAAATCATGCCGCCAATTGTGCCCCTCCTAGGTACATGTAAGTCATTGGACGTGGCCCGTTTGCGTATTCTGTTCGAAGGCTCGTCATGTCGAAACCGGCTGAGCGGATAAGGTCGTCCATCTTCCGGTTCAGGTGACAACGGCGCGGACACCGGCCGCGGGGCGGCACGTCGGCGCGCAATCGCGAGCAAACGGGGCGAAGGGTCGATCCCGAATACGAACTCGACCTGCTTGCCGTAGAGCGGAACGTTCAATCCCGATCCGACCCCGACTTCGTGCACCCGCCCATTAGCAACGGCGACCATTTCGCGGCGATACTTCTGGAGCTGATGCTGCCGCATGACAGATCGAGGATAGGTGGAAGAACCCGGCGGTCTACGCTTCTCTTCAACCAGCCGCTGTAGAATGTTGACTCGTGCTACGCGCCAACCCGTTGATCTACTTGCGTCTTCGCGCCCTCTTGCTTCCACAGTGCTTCCAGACGGCGGGCCCAACATAATCGCAAAATAGCAACGCCGCTAAGTCATTGACTTAGCGGCGTATTTGGTTGCGGGGGGTCGCAACATCCACTCCCCACGACTGCCGCCGCTGATAGTCACTGTTCATTCCCGCTAGAAACGGCAGCGGGGTCCGGGACTGAACGATCTTCTAACTACGAATCTGGGGGTCGGCGGTTCGAATCCGTCCGGGCGCGCCAGCACTTAGCCCTTTACTTGGACGCCCCCAAACCGGCCTGGGAAGCACCGGGGAAGCACGAGCAGTCCACTCGGGCATCAGACGCACGTTGATAGTTGGCAGTTTTGCCAGCCGTGATGACACGCCACACCTTGACACGACTCCGCAACAACCCCAAAAGCGGACTCAAACCCAAGCCCGTTTCGATACGGTGCATCCGACCGCCGATCCGACAGATGTCGGCGGCGGGCGATTCGCTGTTGCGACTGCTACGGGAAACAGCATAGGCCGATGGCAAAGGAAAAACGAAGTAAGAGGAAGCGTTTCTTAGACGGGTACAAGCTTGACGAAACCGTGCTCGTCGCAGGCGACGTCGCGTCCGGTCGGCCGGAAGTGAGCAGGGCGCGGCCGCCCGATGGAAGAGAAGTCCTCGTTAAATTCTGGGCGCGCACCAGCGCCGATCCTGACACCGAGGACATCTGGCGGAGTGAGATACGGCAGCTCCAGCGTCTGGCGGCAATTCCGCGCGCCGACGACCTTTTCGTTCCCATGTTCGCCCACGAGGAAGACGATACCGGGTTCTTTATCGTCGTCGATCCTGGCCAGGGATCCCCGTTGGAGATCTTCCGCCGGGCCAAGAACCAGCCCGATGCTATAACTCAGCCGCGGCTTCCGCGAAATCGGCGCCTGATCTGGGCGAATGGGCTGAGGATCGCCCAAGCGTTGGACCTTCTGCACTCCCAGGGAATCATTCACCGCAACATTGATCCGTGGGCGATCGTCACGTCGTTTGCGGATGAACCTGATTTCCGGCTCACCGGTTTTGAGTGGTCCATGAGAATTGCGAGTGTGGATGGCGCTGCCTCGCGAAGACGCATGGAACGCGGCGGCCAGGAGGTGGCCTCCTTCCGCCATGACTGGAATAAGTTCGGGCTGCTTCTCGCCGAGCTCCTATCCGCACCAGCGGAACGGGTCGCAAATCTCGCAGTGGTGCCCTCCGAGATCGCCGACCACATGACGGCTGCCGAGGGACGTCTTCTCCGGACGATTCTCGGACTTGACGAAGCCGACCGCCTGGACGGTGCCCTGATCTGCCGTCAGTTCGAAGAAGTTATCGCCGGCATCGAGGCTCAGGTCGCTGGCAAAGAGCTCAAACTGGCCATCTCCATTCGCCTGGGCCGCGGCTCGGCCGTTTCGACGGCCATCCGGCGTGCATCAGATAACGAGATCGAGATTGACGACACCAACGCACAGCTTCGATTCATCGCCGATGATCTCTCCGAAGAACCTGTCCTCGCCAAGGCCCGCGAGCAAGGCCGCGCGGAGCAGCCTGTGCTGTTGGGACGGCATCTCACCTATCCGCTGATCCAATACAGTCAGCCCAATTCTACCGAACAGGCCACTTGGGAATTCGCGGCCTGCGAGCGTGCTCAGGTGGGCCGACCGTACTCAGTGGGCGAGAATGCGTCCATCGCACCGGCGATGCTCGACATCCTCGACAGCCGGGATGCGGCCAAGAACTTTCCACGACGGCGCAGCCGCGTCGCCCGGTGGGATGATCGCCTCCGTTCCCTCGAACCGCGCGAGCGGACGAAGTCGGAGCTCGAACGCAAGCATCAGGCGTTCGCGCTTCTATCTGTTCTGGAGATGGCGTATGCCGCCGCCGACATCTTTCCCGTCGACGTGCGGCCCGGATCTTCCGATCTCTCGTCGGAGATGCACGTCCTGATGCTTTCGCCGCGTCACGACCCCGATAGGGCCGCACTGTCGAAGGCTCTCAAGCTTGGAGCGCCCGCAGTACGGCTTTCAAAAATGCTGGAGGGCGACGAGCTTCCCGATGACGAGGGCTGGGCGCTGTCCGAAAGCGGATCGCTCGGCGAACGCAACCGGGAAACGGAATGGCGGTACGTGAAATCCTCGCAGGATGGAGCATCGCAAATTCTGCAATTCGAGGGCGCGGTTGCCACCAAAATACGCGGCCCGGCTTTTCTGGCTCCGGCCGGGATGAGCGGCCAGATCGCTCAATTCCGCCGGCGGGTGAAAGCCCTCAAGGTGCTGCGCGAGCATACCGAGCTTCTGAGGATGTTCGTCGATCGCCGCGAGCGCATCGACCACAGCCGCGATCCGGTCGAAAAGGACGAACGGTTCGCCGAGCTAGATCCCTCGAAGCAGCTCGCGCTGACCGAGATACTCTCCACCGTACCGCTGTTTCTGCTGCAGGGACCGCCGGGCGTCGGGAAGACCTTCATGGTCGGCGATCTAGTGCGCCGACGATTCAAAGATGAGCCCACGACCCGGCTTCTGCTATCGGCCCAAAGCAACGCCGCGATCGACCATCTCATGAAGGAGGTGCAGGCCGTATTCCCGGAAGGCACCGAGCCGGTAATGGTGCGAGCCCGGCCAGCGGACGACGACCCCGCAGATACAGATCTGGAGATCGATCGGCAGGCGGACAAGCACTTGGAGGCTCTCGCAGGAAGCGACTTGGTCAACCACGCAAGCCGACACGTTGCCGGCAAGGTGCGTGCCCTGGCAGAGTCCCGGCGCGAACAGAACCGCCGCAACACCAGAAGCCGGCGGCGGACCGCGGAAGCGCGCGCGTTCGAGTCGATGATACTGCGGGCGGCGAACGTGGTGTTCGCGACGACCAACTCAGCCGCAGTCGAGCAGCTAATCGAGGAGAGAGGTCTGTTCGATTGGACGATCGTCGAGGAGGCCGGAAAGGCCACCGGTGCCGAGCTTCTGTCGCCGCTGTTGCTATCGCACCGGCGCCTGATGATCGGTGACCATAAGCAACTTCCGCCATACGGCGCCGATAAGATGACCCGCCTCCTTTCAGACGCCGCGAGCGTGAGGGCAGCAGTCCGCGCTTCCGAGACGCTGATCGCCCGCCAGCTTAAGGATCCGGGCATGGAAGAGATCTTTGAGGAAGTTGAATCCGAGGACACCGATTATGGAAGGCTTTGCTCCGACGCGCTCGAAACTCTGAGCCTCTTCGAGACGCTGGTCGAGGCGGAGCTCTCCTGGCAGGCCGGCCATCCAAGGCACAGACCTATCGCACGGAGGCTGACGGAGCAGCACCGCATGCATCCGGCGATCGCGAAGATCGTATCGGATTGCTTCTACGGCGGCTCGCTCAAGACGAATCCAGAAAAGATCGACGAGTACCGCAAGGGCACTCCGCCGTTCCGCTCGACAAATCCGCTGTCGCTGCCGGAGACGCCAATCGTGTTCATCGATATGCCATACGTGCGGGAGCAGCATGGATACAAGGGCGGCGACCGCCCTCCCGCATGGTCTAATGCTGACGAAGTCAAGGCCGTCCTTCAGGTGTTGAAGTTGCTTAAGGCGGACGGTGGCCCAAACCCGCCGTCGCTGGCGGTGTTGTCGCCGTATCGCGAGCAAGTCAACCGGCTGCGGCACGGAATCGAGTCCCGTCTCGCCGGAGAGCTGTCGAACCTCAGCGGCTTCGCGCGCGCGGTGGGCGGCGAGGAGTTCCACGGTACGGTCGATTCGTTCCAAGGCGATCAGGCGGATCTGGTCGCGGTCTCCCTTGTCCGGAACAACTGGCACTCCATCCCGGCTAAGGCGCTCGGGTTTCTGCGGGATGACCGCCGCATGAACGTGCTGCTCAGCAGAGCGAAGTGGAAGCTGATCGTTGTGGGGAGCCTGCGATTCTACGAGAGCGTGGTCGCAACTTCAAAAAGCCTGCCGGATGCGGACATCGGCTTCCTTGAGCGATTTCTCAGATCGCTTGACGAGGCCAAGCGCGCTGGTGATGCGTCAATCATCCCCTGGTCCGCACTGCCGAGGCTTGCCAGATGAGCGTCGTGCACGTCGCCGTTCCGATGCTGCGGGGTCGCAGCCGCTTCAAGGTCGAGAAGGGCCGCCGCTGGAGCGTGATCGAGCATCTGATGCTGGATGCCGTCGCCGACAACCCGGCGTCGGCCGCCGAGCTTTCCGCCAGATCCAAGCTTCCGCGCCGCATCGTTGTCGAAGCGTTCATCAGGCTGATGCGGGTCGGCTGGGTCGAAACCACGCCCGGGCCGGACGGACCTATCTTCCACGCCACGAGCGCCGGTCTCGTTCAGGCGGACTCGATTGAAATGCGTGCAGCCACCGTGCTGCAACCTCGCTGGATGGCCTTCTCGGTTGACCGTGTCGCAGGCTCAATCTTCCGCGGACGCGAGGTGCTCGTCCGGCCGCGTAGCAAGATCGAGGTACCAGACGGTGAACCCCTTATCTTTCTGGAACCATCGCAGCGCCATTCGGTGGCGGACATAGGTGAGGTGTATGAGGCGCTCGAAAACGAAGACGAGGTGATTCTCGGAATTGACTCACTTCCTGAGCCTCTGTTCAAGGGCTACGCGGTATTCGTCGTCCGCGATGGTGTGATAGATTCTCTCCCGGGGCGCGCCCGGGATGGGTTGCAAGCTGCGATCCTAGAGGTCGCTGGCGTGCCAGACTCGACTCGCGCAACCGCGGCGACAGACGTCGTGCCGGCTGCCGCAAGCTCGCCGGCAGTACCCCTGCGCCGCAGCGCTGAGGCCCTATTCGATCAGGACGATCTCATCCTCGACGGCGCGAGCCACCGCGCCGCGCTCGAAAGGATTCTTGGACATGCACGTCAGAAGGTTCTCATCCACTCAACGTTCGTCTCTCCCGACGGATGGAATGTCGCGCTTCCCACGCTGCTCGGAGCCGCCTCGCGGGGCGTCAAGGTGCAGCTGTTCTGGGGTCAGGCCGACGATTCGAGGGGCAAATCCTCGTCGCGCGATGCATGCGAAGCGCTCAGGGCTGCCATATCGAATGCAGGTCGTTCGGACGACATCGTCGTGCATCCGTTCACGACTGGATCGCATGCCAAGCTTCTGATCGCGGACGATGGCCAGGGTGGTTGGTCCGCCGTGATCGGATCGTGCAACTGGCTTTCGGCGGATTTCGAGAGCTTCGATGCGTCCCTGCGGATGCGGGATCCTGCGATTGTGGGCGAAACGATCGGCCACCTCGCCTCGCTATCGGTGGGGTCGGACGGCCTTTGGAATCTCACGGCCGGCGACCTGACCGTGCTGGGCCGCAGGATCGCATCGTCACCGCGCCCCGCCGGCCGAACGACCCGCGTTCGCCTCCTCCTCGCACCCGACCACGCCGACCTTGTCTTGGATGCGCGCGACCACTCGACTCGCAGAATGCTAGTCGTAAGCCACAGATTCGGCATCGCCGGCAGGCCGATGACCATACTTCCCGCCCTTTCGGCAGCGCAAACGAAAGGTGTCGCCGTGGGACTCTATTACGGCCGGCCGACGGGGCGCCTATCTGGGGCCGACGCATCGGCGCTCGCCCTCGAGATGAAGCGCAACGGCGTCAACATCCGGCCCGTCCATCAGCCGCGGCTTCACGCAAAGATTCTTGCGTGGGACGACGATGCGCTCGCCGTGACGAGCCTTAATTGGCTTTCGGCTGACCCCTCAGAAACGGCGATCCGAAGCGAGATAGGATTATTCGTCGAAAGCAACAAGCTCGCGGACCATTTCGTGCGCCGATTCGAACACGCAATTGCGCTTGTTTGACTCTGCGATGGGCCTTCCTGTTTCCGGAAAAAATTTCAGGCAACACCCCGCCGGCAAAGCGGAGCGCGAATTCCCGAGGTGCCGGGGGCGGGTGGGGGCGGGGGGGTGGGCTCATCTCGGGCGCGTGGCGCGCCTTCTGCCGCCAGCGACGCCAGCGACGAACCTTCCTTGCTTTGATCGCACCAGCATGCCCCTTTGCTCCAAATGTGGAAAACGCAGTGAGCTGGTTGCAATCGGATTTTCAGGGCGGACGCTGCGACCTCAGATTCACTTGCTCGAGCGAGAGATTTTCGAACTCTATGCCAGTCGGCCATTGATGAAGGCCCATGACGCAAGGCCGTCCAGCTCCGTACTGATTCAGCACAGTCCAAAGCTTGGGAGAGAAGAGGGCGAACAGAGAGCGCGGCGCGTTGCCGCCCCCCAATTGGGTCGCGTCCGCGCGCGCGCGTGCGCGCGTTATGGGGTCTTAGTGGTTGGAGAGGAAATGAAGGGATTGGTAAACTGTAACTTTCTGCCGGGAAGCGCCCGACGGCTTGAGCTTGGCACAGTTTCAGCCGAG
>WNFU01018480.1_pt1 | contig 11319 bp, 10 predicted proteins | sample 5400121 | NCBI WGS metagenome assembly WNFU01 (sample SAMN13153360, study PRJNA577476) | soil metagenome | isolation source: 100 cm soil or saprolite under grassland replicate 1 | place: USA:California | collected 2016-06-15
CCTCATGCGGGAAGAACTGCCGGCCGATCTGGGACGCGAAATAGCCGTAGATCGCAAAATCGTACCATTCGAGCACGTTGCCGATCATGCCCGCGGCGATCACCCGGCGTGTGTGCGCGCTATCCATCTGGTTGCCCGAATCAGCCGGCCCGTGCGCCGCAAACTGTAAGCTTTGCCGAATTCCTGTAAAGAAGCCGTGCTATCAAGGGGCCATGGCCACGCTGAAATGGTACCTGACCTTCGGGCTCGTCTTCTACGGCGGGTTTGTCGCCCTGCTCTATGTCGCGCAACGCTCCCTGCAGTATTTCCCGGAGAGCTTTCGCACCGCACCGGCCGCGGCGGGTCTTCCCGAGGCCGAGGAGGTTGTGCTCGACACCGCCAACGGCGAGCGGGTGATCCTCTGGCATGTGCCGCCGCGCGGGGACAAGCCGGTCGTGCTCTATTTCCACGGCAATGGCGGCGCGCTGCGCTACCGGGTCGATCGCTTCCGCGCGCTCACCGCCGACGGCACCGGGCTGGTGGCGCTGAGCTACCGCGGCTATGGCGGCTCGACCGGACGGCCGACCGAAACCGGCCTCCTGGAAGACGCGGCGGCGGCCTATGCCTTCACCGCCGCGCGCTACCCGCCCGAGCGCATCGTGCTGTGGGGGGAGTCGCTCGGCTCCGGCGTTGCGGTTGCGCTGGCGGCCGAAAAGCCGGTCGGGCGCCTGGTGCTCGAAGCGCCGTTCAGCTCGGCGGCCGACGTCGGGGCGGGCGCCTATTGGTACGTGCCGGTGCGCCTCTTGATGAAGGATCAGTTCCGCTCGGATCTGCGCGTCGGCAAGGTCATGGCGCCGGTGCTGGTGCTGCACGGCGACCGCGATAATATCATTCCGATCGCCCTGGGCGAGCGGCTCTATGCGCTGATCAATGCGCCCAAACGCTTCGTGCGCTTTCCCGGCGGCGGGCACGAAAATCTCGGCGCCTACGGGGCAATCGAGGCGGCAAAGCAGTTTCTGGGCGAGCGATGACTCCGTCCTGACCTTGTTTGCGGGCGGGTCGTGGTTGACCGCTGCTCAGTCGTGGACGCTGAACCGTCCGTGCCGGGCCTCCGCCATGAGCCGGGTGAATTGCGCCTGGTTCACATGCACCAGCGTCGTATGATCCCCGCCCTCGAGATACACGTCGGGCGGCTCCTGGATGCTGTCATCGACGATCACGTCCAATTCGTAACACTCGCCGACCGGAGGAATCGCACCGAGCGCGCAGTCCGGGAACAGCTGCCTGATCTCCTTTTCGTCGGCCAAATCGACGTCATCGCCGATTTGCCGCCGCAAGTCCGACAGGCGGATATGATGCGAGGCCGGCAGGACGGCCAGAACGTAGCCGCCATTGCGGCGCAGCACGATGGCTTTGGCGAGACAGTTGCCCGAGACGTGGCAGGCCTGGGCGGTGCGCGTCGACGACATCGTGGCTTCATGCGTGATCACCTCATAGGTGACGTTTTGGTCCAGATGTTTCTGAAGTGTCGGGGCGATGGTCATAATCCATCCTCCATGCGATGAGCAAGCGCGCACTCATGAGGGCCCGACGGCGGGCCGTCGTCTCACGATGCGCGGCCGCGTGGTGTGATTACTAGATTATGCCCGATTGCGACGGACCTCAATCTCCTCAAGCCGCAAAAACGACAGCTGTTCTGCCGCAAGCGGAAATCAATGCTATCGCGGATGCCGCGAGGGAGTGCGCGCTACCCCGCGACGCGTCGCTTGGCCGGACGCTGCGATGCGGCGCGTTTCGCCGGCGCCCGTTTCGCCGCCGGCCGCCTAGCGGATCGCCGCCACAGCTCCTTGCTGGCGAGGCGGGCACCCTCGACCAGCGACTGGAGCTTCGCCCACATGATCTGCGGATGCACGCGCGCAAAATAGGTGACCTGCGCGAAGCCGCAATCGGTGCTGGCGATCACGTTCTCTCGGCCGACCAGGCGCGCCAGCCGCACGATCCGCTCGGCGATGAGCTCCGGATGCTCGACGATGTTGGTGGCATGGCTGATCACGCCGGGGATCAGCACCGTGTCCTTGGGCAGCTTGAGCTGCTCCCACAGCCGCCATTCGTGCTCATGCCGCGGATTGGCAAGCTCGATCGAATAGGCGCCGGCGCGCACCTTGAGCACCAGATCGGCGATGTCCTTGAACGGCACGTCCGAGGCGTGCGGCCCCGGCCAGCTTCCCCAGCAGATGTGATAGCGGATTTTGTCGCGCGGCAGGCCCTCGATCGCGTGGTTGGTGATCTCGACCTGCTTGGCGAGCCAGGCGCGGTATTCCTTGAGGCTCTTCGGCGGCACCATGCGGTCGTAGCTGACCGCCGCGCGCGCGTCGTCGAGCTGCACCAGGAAGCCGGCGTCGATGATCATCTTGTATTCGGTGCGCATCGCCTCGCCGATCGCCTTCTGCAGGTCCTCGCCGCTGGCGTAGTATTCGTTCTTGCGGTCGGGGATGACGCTCGCTGGCGCCGCGACCGGCAGGAAGGCTTCCGCGACCTTCACGTTGCGCAACGCGGCTTTGAGATTGTCGATGTCCTGCTGCAGCTCGGCCTGACCCGTATAGGTGATCGGCGCGACCGCGACCGAGTCGGCGACGGTCTCCACTTTGTCGCGTGAATCGAGCTCGGCGTAGAACTCCGCGAACCGCGTCCGATCGGCGCCGCGGGTGAACGGGTTGCTGCCCGGCTTGAATGGCCGCCGCTCGAAGCCGGCGAGGCGGAACAGCGCGTATTGCGCCCAGCTGATCGCCTTGCCGAACTCGCCGTCGCTGATCACGTCGATGCCGATGTCGGCCTGCTGCTGCACCACCTCGGCGACCGAATCCTTGAGACACTTCGCATAGCCGGCGTGGTCGAACGGCTTGCCCGCCTCCTTCTGGCGCAGGAACCGCCGCAATGGCTCCGGGCGGATCAGGCTGCCGACATGGGTGGTGAGAATTCGATCGCTGCTGCGCTTCATGCCGTCTTGCCTCCTCCCGCTCGTGTCAGTCGAACGTCTTGTATTTCGTTCCGTATTTGCCGCCGACGCGGGCGAAGCCGTCGGCCGCCGGCCCGTAGTCCTTCTTGATATTGAGCGCCTTGCCGGGGGAGGTGGCGTATTGCGCCTCTTCGCTCTCGGGCGCGGAGAGCGAGCTGATGGCGGCGACCGAGCAGCCGGCGAGCGCCAGCGCCGCGGCGACGAGGAGGGCGCCGCCCGTGCATCGCGATCGCTGCCCGTTGAGCGCTCGGCCCATGTGCTGCCGCAGGTCCGATCGGCTGCCGGGTGAGGCCCGGCCATCACCCCGAATTAGATACTGGCGGGGCAGCCAAAACAACAGCACGGGCCGGGGTCACCCCCGCCCGCGCGGCCGAAAAACCTGAACGAACGCGAATTAGAAGCTCGGGCGGCGAGGACCGCGCGCCGGGCCGCCGGGACCGCCGGGGGTGAGCTTGGGCTTCATCGGCAGGAGGCCCTCGCGCTGCATGCGCTTGCGGGCGAGCTTGCGGGCGCGGCGGACCGCTTCCGCCTTCTCGCGGGCCTTCTTTTCGGAGGGCTTCTCGTAATGGCCGCGCAGCTTCATCTCGCGGAAAATGCCCTCGCGCTGCATCTTCTTCTTCAGCGCCTTGAGGGCTTGGTCGACATTGTTGTCACGGACGAGAACCTGCACGCGTCGTTCCTCGCTCTGGTTCCTGGATGTGCCGGGGCCCGCCGACACGCCTGTGAGCGCGATCGCGCGGGCCCCCGATTGGCCGCGCCTGTAGCAGAATCAGGTTAAGGAGTCCACCGGCTGCCGCTCGCTTCACGCCCGGGATGCCCGGACGACGGCCTGCTCGTCGCGATCAAGGCTGCTGATATTGAGCGGGTGCGCCCGCAAAAATCCGCCGGGCGCTCGCCCGGCGGATTGTTTGTCGATGCCATCGGCTCAATCGCAAACCCAGACGCGGACATACTCGCCCTGCCTCAGGCGGATCTGCCAGCAGTCATCGTCGTTCTCGTAAACATACGGCGTAGCGTAATCGTAGTAATAGGGCGCGGCGAAGCCGAAGGCCACGCCCGGGCCGCGGAAGTGGGGACGGCGATGCTGCCAGTTGCCGCCGCCCTGCCAATTGCCGCCACCGCCGGGGCCCGCGAAGCTCTGGCCACCGCCGCCGGGACGGACCGCGAAATTGCCGCCACCACCGCCACCGCGCGGGGCCGCGATGCCGCCGCCACCGCCACGGGGTGCGACGCTAGCGCCCCCGCCGGGTGCCCCGCCGCCGACTTTGCCGCCCGGGCTCTGCGCGCCGGCCGAGATCGGGATCGCAGCGGCGGCAGCCAAAGCCACCGCCGCCCCGATCGATAATAGGGTTCGTTTCATGAGCATTCTCCATGCCTAAATCCGGTTGCTGATGAAACGTCTAGAAGGCCGAGATGTTCGGTGCAGAATCATTAACTCCACGTCATGAAGCCGCATCCGACCCAGTCGGCGCGCGGTTTGTGACGGTAGCTGATGAAGGCGGCGTAGCGCGTCGCGGCCTTGGCCATTGCCTATGTGCTGAAAATTCTTGGAACCGCCCGACGCCATCAGCTTGGCCAAAATTCGAAGGCTCGGCAGGTCCAGGCAGGTCAGCGCTACGGCACAGCTTAGCGCTGCCAATGATTTAGCGATTTCCCGGCATTGCTTCGATCCGACGCGTCCGACTGGCCCTAATTTCGCCAATTATGAGAGTGAACGTTCATTCTAGTTATTGCGTCAGGGGATGGGGATTTCCGTATGCGCCGGGCGAACGCCCAGCTCCAATCCGACCGCCGCGCCGAGATTCTCGCGGCCGCGCAGCGCTGCTTCGTGCGCTCCGGCTTCCACGGCGCGTCCATGCAGGACATCTGCGCCGAGGCCGGCATGAGCCCGGGCAACCTTTATCGCTATTTCCCGTCGAAAGAGGCGCTCATCGCCGGCATCGCCGAGCGTGATCGCGCCGAGGTGGCGCAGCAGTTCGCGAGCGCCGACCTCTCGCACGGCTTCTTCGCCGTCCTCGAAGGCATGGCGCACCACCACTTCGCGGTGCGGCCGGACGAGCAGGTGCTGTTGTGCACCGAGGTGATGTCGGAGGCGCGCCGCAACCCGGAGATCGCGCGCATTTCCGCGGCCTTCGATGCCGACGTGCGGAAGTGGCTCCTGGACTTGATGCGTGCCGCGGCCGAGCGCGGCGACATCCCCGCCGACGTCGATTTCGACGGCGTCGTCACCATGCTGATGATCATCGCCGACGGCGTGTGGTGGCGGCGCGCGCTCGACCCCAATTTCGATCCGAAAGCCGTGCTGCCGATCTTCATGGACCTTACCCGCCACATGCTGCGCGGCCGCCCCAAAAGCGTCGCAGACACCAAAGCGCGCGTCGCCGACGGCAAGACCCGCGTGCCCAAGCACAAGGAGAGCTCCCGATGAAAGCGAGCCGCATCACCGCCGTCGGCCTGGTGGCCGCTGCCGCGCTCTGGATCGCGTCCGGGCATTTCCTGCCGCACGAGACCGCCGAAAGCCGCGCAGCCATTCGCGCCGGCGAAGGCGAGGCAAAGAAGCTGTTCCGCGTCGCCGTCATCGACACGCGCGTGGTTCCGCACAGCAGCAAGCTCGTCCTCTCCGGCCGAACCGAGGCCGACAAGCGGGTCGTGGTCACGGCGCGGACCGCCGGCGTGCTGACGGAGCTGCGCGTCCGCCGCGGCACCCCGGTGCAAAAGGGCGACATCATCGCCGTCCTCTCGGACGAAGCGCGCGAGGCGCAGGTCCTGCAGGCGCAAGCCGTGGTGATGCAGAAGCGCACCGAGCTCGACGCCAAGCGTCAGCTCATCATGCAGGGCACGCTGCCGAAGCTCCAGCTCGTCGATCTGGAGGCGCAGCTCAAGGTGGCGGAAGCGGCGCTGGCCACCGCCGAAGCCGAACGCGACCGTGGCGTGGTCCGCGCCCCGTGGTCGGGCGTCGTGCACGACATCGCGGTCGAGGTCGGCCAGGCCGCGTTCTCGTTCGCCGGCCGCGAAATCGCGCAGATCGTCGCGCTCGATCCGATGCTGGCGGTGGTCGAAGTGGCCGAGCGCAAGCTCGCCGGCATCAAGGTCGGCGATGCGGCCGACGTGCGCCTGGTGACCGGCGAGAGCGCGCGCGGAAAGATCCGCTTCGTGGCCAAGACCGCGAGCCAGACCACCCGCACCTATCGGATCGAGATCGAATTGCCGAACGCCGACGCCAAAATCCCGGACGGGATCACCGCCGAGGTGGCGGTGCCGCTCGCGGCGGTGCCGGCGACGCGGATTCCGCGCTCGGCGCTGACCTTCTCATCGGCGGGCGACATCGGCGTGCGCGTCGTCGGCGCGAATGACACGGTCGGCTTCGTTGCGGTCAACGTGATCGAGGACGAGCAGACCTTCATGTGGGTCGGCGGCATTGCCGACGGCGCCCGCGTGATCGTGCAGGGCCAGGATTTCGTGCGCGAGGGTCAGAAGGTCGAGGCGGTGGTCGCGTCCGAGGTGACTGCGACGGCGAGATGAGCGGATGGCGAAGCGGTCCTACTCGCTGCTCACTACTCGCCATTCGCTACTCGCTACTTTCTACCAAGGTTGAACGATGTCCGTTTTCATCGATTACGCCATCAATCATGCGCGACTGACCATCGCGACGCTCGTCTTTCTGCTCTGCGCGGGCCTGGTGGCCTATGTGACGATTCCGAAAGAGGCGGAGCCGGACGTCAAGATTCCCATCATCTACGTCCAGCTGTCGCAGCGCGGCACCGACTTCGAAGGCGGCGGCTTCGTGCTGCTCGAGTTCGAGGCCGGCTTCGATTCCAAGTCCGCGCTCGCCGACGTGCGCGCCAAGGTCGACCAGGCCAAGCACGATTTGCCGCGCGACGTCGACGAGCCGCAGGTGCTGGAGGTCAACCTCTCGCTCTATCCGGTGCTGGTGGTCGGGCTCTCCGGCGACGTGCCCGAGCGCACGCTGTTGCGCATCGCCCGTGCCGCCAAGAACGCGATCGAGCAGGCGCCCGGCGTGCTCTCGGCCGAATTGCGCGGCGCGCGCGACGAAGCGGTCGAGATCATCATCGACCCGACCCTGATGAAGAGCTATGGCCTTTCGCTCGAGCAGCTCGGGGCGCTCACGCAGTCCTTCAATACGCTGATCGCCGCCGGCGCGATCGAAGGCCAGACCGGGCGCTTTGCCGTCAAGGTGCCATCACTGTTCGAGAAGCCGCAGGACATTTTGAAAGTCCCGGTGATCGCCTCGCAGACCGCGTCGGTGACGCTCGCCGACATCGCGCAAATCAAGCCGACCTTCAAGGACGCCACCTCCGTGACGCGGGTCAACGGCCGGCCGGCGATGACCATCGAGGTCTCCAAGCGCACCGCCGCCAACCTGATCGAGACCGTCGACGCGGTGAAATACGTGGTCGGCGAGTTGCAGAAGACCTGGCCGGAGGCCGTCCACGTCACCTTCACGCAGGACAAATCGAAGGTCATCCGGCAGATGCTCGGCGACCTGCAGAACTCGGTCCTGACCGGCGTGCTGCTGGTCGCGATCGTGATCCTGTTCGCGCTCGGCTTCCGCGCCTCGCTGTTCATCGGCATCGCGATCCCGGCGTCCTTCCTCGCCGGCGTGCTCGGCCTGCAGCTCGCCGGATTGACGGTCAACATCGTGGTTCTGTTCTCGCTCATCCTCGCGGTCGGCATGCTGGTCGACGACGCCATCATCGTCTCCGAATTCGCCGAGCGCCGCATGGCCGAGGGCATGCCGCCGAAAGCGGCCTATTCGCTGGCGGCCAAGCGCATGGCGGGGCCGGTGATCGCCGCCACCGCGACCCGCGTCGCCGCCTTCTCGCCGCTGCTGTTCTGGCCGGGCGTGGTCGGGCAGTTCATGAAATACCTACCGATCACGCTCATCGCCACGCTCTCCGCATCGCTTGCGGTCGCGCTGTTCTTCACGCCGACGCTGGGCGCGCTGCTCGGCAAGGCGGCGCCGGTGCCGCACGACGAGCGCGCCAAAGATCGCAACAAGGATCGCGGGCCCTATATGGGCACCGTGCGCCTCGCACTGCGCCATCCCGGCACCACGCTGGCGCTGGCGGCGTTCCTGCTGGTCGCCGTGCAGGTCGCCTACGGCAAGCTCGGCCGCGGCGTCGAGTTCTTCCCCAAGGTCGAGCCCGATTATGGCCAGGTGATCGTGCACGCCCGCGGCAATCTCGCGCTCGACGAGAAGAACCGGCTGCTCGCCGAGGTCGAGAAGCACGTGCTGGCCTTCGACGGCCTCAAGACCGTCTATACCCGGGTCGGCGAGCAGCCGCGCGGCATGAGCGAGCTCACCGAGGATACGATCGGCGTCATCCAGTTCGAATTCGCCGATTGGCGCACGCGCGCGCCGGCGCACGAGATCATGGACGCGATCCGCGCCAAGACCGCCGACATCCCCGGCATCCTGGTCGAGGTGACGGCGCCGCGCGCCGGCCCGCCGACCGGCAAGCCGATCCAGGTGCAGCTGGCGGCGCTCGATCCGGCGGTGCTGCCGGCCGCCGCCAACAAGGTCGCGGCGATGCTGGCGGCGCGCGACGACGTGCGCGATCTCGACGACGGCCAGCCGCTCCCGGGCATCGATTGGAAGATCGAGGTCGACAAGGCGGAGGCCGCAAAATACGGCGCCGGCGTCAACACCGTCGGCAGCGCCGTCCAGCTCGTCACCAATGGCCTCAAGGCGACCGAATACCGTCCGGTCGATAGCGACAAGTCGGTCGACATTCTGGTGCGCTTCCCGCCCAATCGGCGCAGCCTCGACCAGATCGATGAGCTGCGCGTGCAGACTCAAATGGGTCACGTGCCGATCGGAAACTTCGTGCACCGCGTGCCCGCCCAGCGGGTTGGCTACATCAACCGCGTCAACAGCAACCGCGTGATGACGGTGTCGGCCAACATCGCCGAAGGCGTGCAGGCCGCCAAGGTGCAGCAGGCGATCGCCGCGCAACTCGCCAGGGCCGATCTCGGGCCGGGCGTCACCTTCAAGCTCAAGGGCGAGGACGAGGAACGCGAGAAGGCCGGCGCCTTCCTGATGAAGGCGTTCGGCACCGCGATCTTCTTGATTTTCGCGATCCTGCTGGCGCAGTTCAACAAGCTGACCTCGGTCGGTCTGGTGCTCACCGCGGTGGTGATGTCGACCTTCGGCGTGCTGCTCGGGCTCCTGGTGATGGGGCAGGCGTTCGGCGTGGTGATGACTGGCATCGGGGTGATCGCCAATGCCGGCGTGATCGTGAACAACAACATCGTGCTGATCGACACCTATGACCGGTTGCGGCGCGAGGGCGTGGCGGCCTACGAGGCGATCATCGAGACCTGCCGCGAGCGTGCCCGCCCGGTCGTGCTCACTGCGGTGACCGCGATCCTCGGCGTGCTGCCGATCGCGTTCGGCATGAACGTCGAATTCCTGGCGCGCGAAATCACGGTCGGGGCGCCGGCGACGCAGTGGTGGATCCATCTCTCGACCGCGATCGTGTTCGGCCTCGGCTTTGCGACCGTGCTCACGCTGATCGTGACGCCGGCCGCCTTGATGGCGATCGAGAATCTGCGCGAGCGGCGGTTGCGGTGGTCGGCCGCGCTGCGGGCGAGAAAGCCGGCGTTCGGAAGATCGTGAGCAAGGCAGCTCTCGCGCCGCCCTCATCCTGAAGGAGCGCGAAGAGCGCGTCCTTTCGGCAAGACCAGACTAGCGTGCGCGCGTCTCGAAGGCAACCGATCTCGGGTTTACCCGAGATCGGCACTTTAAGTGCGCAAGTCGGCAACAGCCGACTTGCGATGGCGGCCACATGCTTCGAGACGCGTCGCAGCGCGCTCGAGCGTGTGGAATCTGTTCGCGACTCGCCTGCGTTGCGACGCTCCTCAGCATGAGGCCGATCGAATGATCGGCACGTTGCAACAAATCACTCCGGCGTAATTCCCGCGTCCTTCACCACCTGCGCCCATTTCTTGATCTCGGCCGGGATGAGGCGGGCGAGCTCGTCGGGCGTGCTGGTCAGCGGCGTGATCGCGAGCGCATTCATCTTGTCCTGCGTCTCCGGTCGCTTGATGAAATCCATCAGCGCCTGGTTGAGCTTGTCGATGATCGGCCGCGGCGTCCCGGCCGGCGCCACCACCGAGAACCAGCCGGTCGCCGCATAGCCCGGAAGGCCCGCTTCCGCGATGGTCGGAAGGTCGGGCATGGCCTTGACCCGCGTCGGCGAGGTGACGCCGTAGGCTTTCACCTTTCCTTCCAGGATCATCGGTATGGCGACCGCGAGGTCGACCATCATCATTGGAATCTGGCCGGTCACCACGTCGGTGAGCGCCGGGACGCTGCCCCGATAGGGAACGTGCTGCGCCTTGCCGTCGATCATCCGCAGAAACATCTCCATGAACAGGCGATGCGGCGTCGACGCGCCCGAGCTCGCGAAGCTCATCTGGCCGTCCTTGCGCTTGATCAGCGCGATCAGCTCGGGGAGCGTGTTGGCACCGAGCGCGGGATTGGCGACGAGCGCGAACTGCGCCGATCCGACCAGGCCGATCGGCGCGAAATCCTTCACCGTGTCGTAGGGCAGCGATTTGTAGACGTTCGGTCCGATCGCCAGCGTGGTCACCGGCGCGATGAAGATCGTGTGCCCATCCGGCGCGGCGCGCGCGGCCGCTTGCGCCGCGACAATGGTGCCGGCGCCCGGACGGTTGTCGACGATGAATGTGCGCTTGAGCTTGTCCTGCAGCTCGTGCGCCAGCATGCGGGTGAGGATGTCGGTGCCGCCGCCGGCCGGGAACGGGCAGAGGAAGGTCACGTTGCGCGTCGGGTAGTCGTGCGCGGTCACCTGGGCGCCGGCCGTAGCGAAGGCGCCGAGCGACACGCCAAGACACAAGCCAAGGACGGCGGCGGTTCGTTGCATTTTCCTCCCCTTGCGCAACTTGGCACCGATTGAGCGCCGGTGCGTCATTATCCGATGCTACTGCGGCCCGCTCTATAAAAGCGAGTGGATTCAGGTCCGCCGCCGCGTGGCGAAAATTTGACCCGCCGGGGACGGCGGCTATCCTTTCGGCGCGCGATGATTCGCGAGGGACGGATGCCGAAAGGTGAGACCCGGCGATCGAAAGCGAGCGCCGCTCCCGCGCGTCCGCGTGCGGCGACCGGCGAGCGCCGCCTGCCGGCGCCGGTCGAGCGCATCGAGCCTCCATCGCGGCCGCCGCGTTCGACCGCGATGCGCCTGGCCGCCGAGGTCGAGCGGCTCGAGCGCGAGCTGGCGGCGGCGCGCAGCCAGCTGGCGGCGCTCGAAGCGCGCGCCGACGTCGATCCACTCACCGAT
>WNFU01013037.1_pt1 | contig 11318 bp, 11 predicted proteins | sample 5400121 | NCBI WGS metagenome assembly WNFU01 (sample SAMN13153360, study PRJNA577476) | soil metagenome | isolation source: 100 cm soil or saprolite under grassland replicate 1 | place: USA:California | collected 2016-06-15
ATCCACTGCCGACCGCATCGCCGATCGCGGCCATGACAATCGGAATGGTATGGGTAGCTTTCATAAGCGCTCGGATTCCCGGAGAGCCCGACGTGACGATGACGTCGGGTTTGAGCCGCACCAGTTCCGCGGCCAGTTCGGGAAATCGATGATCATTTCCCTCTGCAAAACGATAATCGACGAGGATATTTTGGCCTTCCACGTAACCCAGTTCGCGCAAACCCTGCTTAAACGATTGCGTGCGCGATGCCATTGAAGAAACGGTGCCCGAGCCTAGGAATCCGATCCGAGGAAACTTCTTCACTTGCTGTGCCCACACCGTGGAGCAAAGCGCAAAGGGCATGGCGCAAAGCGCGATGTAGAAAACGCCTTTGCTGACTCCTCTCCACTGACTGCTGATGACTCTCATCGAATAACTCGATCTGCTCTGGCTAAGACGGTCGGCGGGATCGTCAGTCCAATTTGCTTTGCAGTTTTCAAATTGATCACGAACTCAAACTTGGTCGGCTGCTCGACCGGAAGGTCCGCCGGTTTGGCGCCTTTCAGTATTTTGTCGACATAGGTCGCGGCGCGGTAATGTTGGTAAACCACATCGGGCCCATATGACATGAGACCGCCAGCGTTCGCGTACTCTCCTTGTGAGTAGATTGCTGGCAGCCGGCTCTTTGTCGCCAGCTGCGTAATCCGTTTCTGGTGCGCCGAGAAAAACGGGGACGGCGTCACCGCGAGGGCGTCACTACGCGCCTTATGTGCGTCCTCGAACGCGCGCTCGAAATCGCTTAGATTCCGCACCTCCATTGAATGAAGCTGGAGACGCAGTTCTCGCGCCGACAATTGGCTTTCCTTCCAACTGGCGGAATGACCTGGATCAGCGGGGTCATTCCACCATAGCACGGCCACACGGGATAGCTTGGGAACTGCTTCCTTGAGCAACTCCAAACGCTTGCCGGCTAGCTCAGGCGCCATGTTCGTCAGTCCAGTAATATTACCTCCCGGTCGCGCTAGGCTGACCACATGCCCGGGTCCGACAAGATCGCTGGTGTTTGAAACGATGATAGGAATTGTCGTAGTCGCCTCCTTTGCCGCACGGACCGATGCGTTTCCCGACGTAACAATCATGTCTACCCTGAGACGCACCAATTCAGCGGCAAGTTCGGTCAGGCGATCTAGTTTTCCCTCTGCATATCGATACTCAATGTTGACGTTCTGGCCTTCAACGTACCTCAGTTCGTGCAGACCCTTGCGGAAGGCCTCGATCCGGCTCCCGTAACCGGAAGCGGAACCGGGCACGAGAATTCCTATCCTCGGGACTCTCCCAGGCTGTTGCGCTTCGGCTGGAGCGCTGAGCGTAAAGAGTATGGCGCTAAGTGCAAAAGCAAAAATCTTTTCATTCATTGGTTTTCTCTGGCTCTCTTACTGCTAACTGCTCGCTGCTCACTGCCCTGCTTTTATCGGATCACCCTATCCGCCCGCGCCAGCACGTTGGGGGGGATCGTCAGTCCGATCTGCTTCGCCGCCTTCAGATTGATGATGAACTCGAACTTTGTCGGCTGCTCCACAGGGAGATCGGCGGGCTTGGCGCCTTTGAGAATCTTGTCGATAAAAACGGCTATGCGCTTGTAGCGTTCGGTGCGGTCGGCTCCGTAGGACATCAAACCGCCATTGACAACGAAACTTCCCTGAGCGTAAATCGCCGGCAGCCGATTTTTCGTCGCCAGCTGCGCAATCCGCTCTTGATGGGAAGCCGCCAATGGGGTCGACCACACGGCAACAGCGGCGCTGTGCGCCCTCATCGCCTCTTTGAACGCGCCCTCGTATTTGTCGGCGCGGCTCACCGCCATGGAATGAAGCTGTAGCCCAAGGTTTTGGGCCGCCATCTGGCTCTCTTTCCATTCCTGTGCAGAGCTTGGGCTCTGTGGATCCCACAGCACTGCAACCCGCGAAAGATTTGAAACAGCTTCTTTGAGTAACTCCAGCCGTTTGCCCGCCAAGACCGCCTCGATGCTGGTGAACCCTGTAATGTTTCCGCCGGGTCGAGCGAGGCTCTCAACCAGTCCAGCTGCAACCGGGTCAGTCACATCTGCAAAAACGATGGGGATCGTTTTGGTAGCGTTCTTGAGGGCGAGAGCACCAGGAGTCCCGGGCGTGAGGAGTACGTCAACTTTAAGACGGACCAGCTCATCGGCCAGGGCCGGGAAGCGGTCGAGCTTGTCATCCGCATAGCGATACTCGAAGGCGATGTTCTTGCCCTCAACATAGCCGAGATCACGGAGCATACGCACGATTATCTCTTGCCCACTGTTCAAAGCGCGGCGGGCTGAGAGCCAACCGATCTTGGGTGTCTTTGCCGGCTGTTGCGCCCGAGCCCCGCCCCCACACATCACGAGTGTGACAACGAGAGCAACACTCCCCACCAATTTTCGATTTTGGATACTTCGGCTTAACTCAGTACAGGTTTTAGATTTTCGATTATCGGATCGAGCAATCCGAAATGCGGTGCGAAATATCTTAAACATGTATTACTCCGTCAATCCAAAATCGGCAATCCAAAATCCAAAATCGTTTTGAGTCGTTTCACGCCTAACGCCTCACCACTTACGCCTATCGAATGACTCTATCCGCCCGCGCCAACACGTTCGGCGGAATCGTCAGACCGATCTGCTTGGCGGCTTTTAAATTGATCACCAGTTCAAACTTCGTCGGTTGCTCGACGGGCAAGTCGGCTGGTTTGGTGCCCTTCAAAATCTTATCAACGTAATACGCCGCGCGCCGGGCAAACTCACGAAAGCTCGGAGCGTAGGACATCAGTCCGTCAAGAAAGGATCGGCAAAGACGAGAAGCGCGTCGGCGCCCTCGCGGGGAATTGCGGTAAATGCCCGTTCGATGTCGTCAAGCTTTGACACCTCCAACGACTGCACTCTAAGAGCGAGCGTCTGGGCTGCCGTCCGGATTTCTTTCACTTGGAGGGAGTTGCTGGAATTCGTGGGATTCCACAAAATGACAACGCGTGAGGCGGTAGGAACGACCTCTTTCAACAGCTCCAGCCGTTTTCCGCCAACTTCTGGCGAGAGACTAGCCAACCCCGTGATGTTCCCGCCGGGCCGCGCCAGGCTGGCAACTATTCCTTGCGCAACAGGATCGCCGACTCCATGGAACACAACTGGAATGGTCTTGGTCGCTTGCTTGGCAGCCATCGCACTTTGCGAAGCCCCGGCAACGATCACGTCAACCTTGAGACGGACTAGCTCTGCCGCCAGGTCGGGAAGCCGTTCCGCTCTGCCGGCCGCGTGTCGGTACTCGATCACAATGTTCTGTCCCTCGATGTAGCCGAGATCGCGCAGACCCTGCAGGAATGCTTCACGGGAGGAAGCGGTAAGCGTTAGATACCCTATCCGCGGGACTTTCCCTGACTGCTGGGCCTCGGTCGGCAAGCAATGCGCAAAGAGCATAGCGCAAAGAGCAAGACAACGAATCATTATATTGCTAACCACTGGCAACTCACTCCTGATCACATTTTTCCTTATCAGGACTGCGGTTGCGGGCGTCCGTCCGTAAACACCTTGAACGTTTTGAACGGTTTGAACCCTTGAACGTGCTCAGTCCTGTTACTTGATGACCTTGTCCGCTCGTGTGAGGACTCTCTGCGGAATCGTTAGCCCGATCTGCTTCGCCGTCTTGAGATTAACTGTTAACTCAAACCGTGTCGGCTGCTCCACGGGCAGGTCGGCCGGCTTGGTACCTTTTAGGATCCTATCTACATAGTGTGCCGCTCGCCGGTATAGGTGTGGAAAGTCCGTGCCGTAAGAAATGAGACCGCCAGACTCTACAAAAACGCTATCGTCGTGGATCGCTGGAATACGGCTCTTTATCGCCATGTCGGCAATACGTTTTAGGTGCGCGTTGATAACGGGAGCCCTCAACATTATAAGAGCCTCGGCTCGTTCCTTGGTCGCGGCTCGAAACGCGCTCTCCAATTCGTCGGGACCTCGTACCTCGAGAGATTGGAGCTGGAGACCCAAGGAACGAGCTGCAGCCTCGGACTCTTTGAAATTAAGAATGAAGCGTGGATCAACCGGACTCCAGAGAACTGCGATACGCCTAAGCCGGGGAACAACTTCTTTGAGTAGCTCCAGCATTTTTCCTCTTAACTCCGTCGCCAGTGTCGTAACGCCGGTGACGTTTCCGCCCGGATGCGCAAGACTGGCAATTAGCCCCATTTCAACTGGATCATCTCCGATCGCTATGACGATAGGGATGACACTCGTTGCTTGCTTGGCGCGCTGTGCCGCGGGCGTTCCCGTCGCTACAATGACGTCAACTTTGAGTCGAACCATCTCCGCGACAAAGCCGGCAAGCTCCTCGATCTTTCCGCGGGCATAGCGATACTCAATGGCAATATTCTTGCCTTCGATGTAGCCGAGATCACGAAGCCCTTGGCGGAATCCCTCGTCGCGAGGCTCCGGACTCGACCGGGCCGCCAGATAACCTATCCGGTGAATTTTTCCTGACTTCTGAGCCTGTGCGGAAAAGCAAACTGTAAAAAGAGCAACGGCTAAAGCAACAAAAAAATAAATTTCTTTCATTAATCGCCTCACGCCTATCGAATCACTTTGTCCGCTCTCACCAGCACGTTCGGCGGAATCGCCTAACTATTTTAGATTTTCGATTTTGGATTTTAGATTGTTCGATCATCGGATAACACGATCTGCTCTAGCCAAAACATTAGGTGGAATCGTCAGACCGATCTGCTTCGCCGTCTTAAGATTGATCACTAATTCAAACTTCGTCGGCTGCTCGACTGGAATGTCGGCGGGCTTAGTGCCTTTGAGAATCTTGTCCATTTGGCTGGCGGCGCGCCTGTGCGCGTCAAGATAGTTGGCCCCGTAGGATATGAGGCCCCCGGCTTCGACCCAACCCCTGCTCTCGAATATCGCCGGTAACCGATTTTGTACTAAGAAATCCAAAATCCGCTTCTGGTGAGAAGTCAGTACTGGATCCATTAATGCGAGGAAGCCATCTGGTCGATCCTTAATCATGAGTGCAAAAACCGTATCGAGCTCATTAGGGTCTTTCACGCCTCGATCTTGCAACGCTACCCCCAACGGCCCTGCCACCTCTTGAGTTGCTTTCGCTTCGAGTGCCATGCCGGCATTGCCCTTATTCCAAACCATGGCCACCCTTGAAAGCTTGGGAAAGATTTCTTTTAGCAGCTCTAGCCGCTTGGGCCACAAATCCGAGGCTAGGACGGAGATGCCCGTGATGTTACCACCCGGGTGCGCGAGACTGGCAACAACGCCGGTTCCAATCGGATCGCTCGTGCTGAAGAAAACGATAGGGATTGTTTTAGTCGCTTGTTTAAGAGCGAAAATAGCTGGCGTACCACCTGTAAAGATCGCGTCGACTTTCAGTCGGACCAGTTCGATTGCGAGCTCCGGAAGACGTTCTGCCTTTCCCTCCGCAAAGCGGTACTCAATAAGAATGTTCTTTCCCTCAATGTAGCCGAGCTCCCGAAGCCCCTCAATGAATGCGTCGAGATTGGCGTTAGGAGGCGCACCGAGTAGTAAAACACCAATCCTGGGCATCGTTGCTTGTTTCTGCGCGTGGGCCAGATAGAGCGGAGCAAAAAGAAGTGCGGCCAAGATGAACAATGTGGAAGTGACTTTTTTCATGGATTTTTCTCCTGCGGTTATGTGACGCCCCGTGCGCTGCGCCTGTTTTTTCACTTGATCACCTTATCCGCTCGCGCCAGCACATTCGGCGGAATCGTCAGACCGATCTGCTTTGCCGTCTTAAGATTGATCACCAGCTCAAACTTCGTCGGCTGCTCGACTGGAATGTCGGCTGGCTTAGTGCCTTTGAGAATCTTGTCCATTTGGCTGGCGGCGCGCCTGAACATATCGGCAAAGTTCGGCCCATACGATATGAGACCACCCGCTTCGACCCAATCTCTGTTTTCGAATATCGCCGGCACCCGATTTTTTGCTAAAAATTCTAGAATATGCTTGCGGTAGGAATTGAGGACTGGATCCATTAAGGCGAGGAACGCATCCGGTCGATCCTTAGTCATTACTGCAAAAACCACTTCGAGCTCATTGGGGTCTTTCACCCCTCGATCTTGCAACGCTACGCCCAAGGGTCCAGCGACCTCTTGGGTCGCTTTCGCTTCGAGGTTCATGCCGGCATTACCCTTATTCCAAAGCATCGCCACCCTTGAAAGCTTGGGAAAGATTTCCTTAAGCAGCTCTAGACGCTTGGGCCATAAGTCAGACGCTTGGGCCGTTATGCCCGTGATGTTGCCACCCGGGTGCGCGAGACTAGCGACAGCGCCGGTTCCAACCGGATCGCTAGTGCCGAAGAAGACGATAGGGATTGTCTTAGTCGCTTGCTTGAGAGCGAAAATGGCTGGTGTTCCCGCGGTGAAGATCGCGTCGACCTTCAGTCGGACCAGCTCGGTTGCGAGCTCAGGAAGACGAGCTTCTTTTCCCTCCGCAAACCGGTACTCAACAAAAATGTTCTTCCCATCAACGTATCCGAGATCTCGCAGCCCCTGAATGAATGCATCGAGGTTGGCGTTGGGCGCACCGAGATATAAGACACCAATCCGTCGAGTCGTCTCTTTCTGCGCGTGAGCCAGATGGACCGGAGCAAAAAGAAGTGCGGCCAAGATGAACAATGTGGAAGTGACTTTTTTCATCGATTTTTCTCCTTCATTGACGAATCATATCTCGTGCCTGGTTTTCACTTGATCACCCTATCTGCTCTCGCCAGCACGTTCGGCGGAATCGCCGAACGATTTTCGATTTTGGATTTTGGATTTTAGATTGTTTGATCATCGGATAACTCGATCTGCTCTGGCTAAGACATTGGGCGGGATCGTGACGCCGATCTGCTTCGCGGTTTTGAGATTAATGATGAACTCGAACTTCGTTGGCTGCTCGACTGGCAGGTCGGCTGGCTTCGCGCCTTTCAGAATTTTGTCTACGTAGTTTGCAGCCCTCCTCGCCAAATCGATTCCGCTCGGCCCATACACCAGAAGAGCGCCAGCCTCCGCGAACCGGCTGGTAGAGTAAATCGCCGGGAGCCTAGTCTTAGCTATTAGCTCTGCCGTATCTGGGGGAATGACGGAGCAGTCAGACACGAACAGGGCGTCGGCGCGCTCGCGAGTCGCTGCCCGTAGTGCACCCTCGATCTTTTCGGGACCACTCACCTCCAGGTATTGCAGACGCACTTTCAGAGCTCGAGCTGCGGCTTCCGATTCACTCTTGCGTTTGACGCCCACGGTTCCTCCTGATGGCGGACAGTAAAGAACAGCCACACGCGAGATTTTCGGGAAAGCCTCTTTGAGGAGCTCGAGTTGCTTGCCGGTAAGGTCGGGAGTGATGTTGGTCAACCCTGTGACATTTCCGCCGGGCCGCGCCAGACTCGCGACGAGTCCTTGGCTTACGGCGTCGGTGGACGCGGTCATGACAATGGGGATCGTGCGAGTGATTTTCTTTACGGCCAAGGCAGCTGATCCGCTGGTCGTCACAATGATGTCCAATTTGAGACGAACCATTTCCTCGGCGAGGGACGGGAGTCGATCGGCGCGATTCTCCCAAAACCTGCGCTCGATCAGAATATTCTGGCCCTCGATCCAGCCGTGATCGCGAAGTCCGTCGAGGAAGGCTTTCTCCCGCGGTGATACCGAGGAAGATTGTTCAAGGCCTAGGTAGCCGATTCGAGCGATTTTTCCTGTTGTCTGCTGCGCCTCGGCGGACGGGCAAAGCGCAAAGAGCATGGCGCATAGCGCGAAACGGAGAAGGCTCTTTCTGACTCCTGACCACTGACTACTGACGATTCTCATCGAATCACCCGATCTGCTCTGGCCAAAACATTGGGCGGAATGGTTAATCCGATCTGTTTGGCGGCTTTTAGGTTGACGACAAACTCAAACTTCTTTGGTTGTTCTATAGGTATATCCCCGGGCTTGATGCCTTTGAGGATCTTGTCGACGTAGGTTGCCGCGCGCTTGTCTAAATCGGTGATGCTCGCGCCGTAGGTCATGAGTCCACCGCGATCGACGAAATCACGCGTGAAATACATCGCTGGCAACCGGTATCTGACAGCGAGATCCGCAAGCTGGGTTCGCCGGGCAGCGAAAATGGCGCCACCCAGCACCAATACGGCGTCCGCTCGTCCTTTCCGCGCGTCCCGAAAGACCGTCTCAAGGTCCTTTGGCTCTTTTACGTCCAGGTATTGAAACGATACCTTGAATGCCGTGGCGGCCGCCTCCACTTGCTTTAATTCTTCTGCTGTCCCCGGTTCGGTCGCAATCCCGAACACGGCGACGCGCGACAGTTTGGGAACAGTCTCTTTCAAAATCTCAAGCTGCTTGCCGCTTATTTCCGGCGCTAGGGTGGACAAGCCCGTAATGTTTCCGCGAGGGCGCGCAAGGCTGGTGACGAATCCGTTGGCGACCGGATCGCTGTCCTGAGCCATCACGATTGGAGTTGTCCTGGTAACTTCCTTGGCAGAACGAGTGCCTGCCGGACCGCCTGTCACGATCACATCAACGTTGAGGTGCACAAGTTCCGCGGCGAGAGCGGGATAGCGATCGAGTTTACCCTCGGCATAGCGATATTCAATGAGGATGTTTTTCCCCTCGACGTAGCCAAGCTCGCGAAGCCCTTTCCGGAACGCATGAAGGCGAGCCGAGTTACCGACCGCGGATGCATACAAAAGTCCCACGTACGGAGTTTTCGCCAGCTGCTGCGCGTGGGTGGACGTACAAAGCGCGATGAGCAGAGTGCACGGAATCAAACCAAGGATCCTATCCTTCATTGCTGTCCTCTCACGCCTTGCGCCTCACGGCTCGTGCCTCACCGGATCACTCGATCAGCCCGGAAAAGTACTGATTGCGGAATGGTTAGATTGAGCGCTTTCGCAGTTTTAAGATTGATGACGAATTCAAACTTCGTCGGCTGTTCCACCGGCAGGTCGGCGGGATTGGCGCCTTTGAGTATTTTATCTACGTAGATGGCAGCGCGGCGAAATAGTTCGAGATCGTTTGCCGAATAGGACATCAGTCCGCCGCGTTCGACCCAGGTGGTGCCCTCGTACATCGATGGAAGCCGGTTCTTTAAAGCCAGGTCCGTGACTTTCTTCGAATCACGAAACAGTGGATTATTCGTGATCGTGATCAGCGCATCCACGCGCGCCTTGAGCGCTTCTTTAAACGCGGCTGGCAAATTTGGATTGGAACCGCGCACATCTAGAGATTGAACCTCTAGCTTTAGAGCACGTGCCGCCGCCTCGTAGTCTTTGAAGCCAATAGCCGAGGTTGCGTCCACATCCCGAAGGATGCCGACGCGCGATATCTTCGCAACCGCCTCCTTAAGTAACTCCAGCCGCTTCCCGCTCAAGTCGCGCTGAAGCGTGGCGAGTCCCGTGATATTGCCACCGGGGTGCGCCAAGCTATCGACCATCCCCGCCCTGACCGGATCCACTTGAGTCACCATAATAATGGGTATCTTGTTGGTCGCCTGCTTGGCGGCGCGGAGCGCAGACACAATCGGCAGAACGAGAATATCGACCTTGAGCTGAATCAGCTCGACGGCGATGCTTGGGATCGTCTCGACTTTTCCCTCGGCGCCGCGAAACTCAATCGCGAAATGTTTCCCCTCGACATAGCCGAGATCGCGCAGCCCCTGACGCAACGCCTCGACGTAAGGTCCTTGATTCGACGGCGTGCCAGTTCCCGATATGTAGCCGATCCGCGGTACTTTCGTCTGTTGCTGCGCGTGCGTAGGAAAGGTAAGAGCAACGAGCGTAATGCCTAGAGCCAGACAAAAGAGTCTTATTTTCATTTTCTCCTCACGCCCGACGCCTCACGGCTCACGCCTCTGGTCACCGAATGACTCTATCTGCCCGCGCCAGCACATTCGGCGGGATCGTCAGTCCGATCTGCTTGGCGGCTTTCAGATTGATGATGAATTCGAACTTCTTTGCCTGCTCCACGGGGAGATCGGCGGGCTTGGCGCCTTTGAGGATCTTATCGACGTAAATGGCGGCGCGGCGGTGCTGCGCGACTGGGTCTGAGGCATAACTCATGAGACCGCCTTCCGCCACAAAGTCAGGACTGGAATACATCGTTGGCAACCGTGAAGTAGCCGCGAGATTTATGATTCGCGGCCGGTGACTGTTGATCAGACCCGTCGTCACGACGCTAAGAACCTGTGCGCGTCCCTGACGCGCCGCTTGGAACGCGTTGTCCAATTCTTCAGGTCGGCGCACCTCCAGCAGCCGCTTACCGGCTAGATCATAAGCAATGGCGGTGAAACCGGTGATGTTACCGCCTGGTTGCGCCAGACTGGCAATGAAGCCTTGTTCCACAGGATCGGCATCGATAGTACCCATGACGATCGGGATCGTGCGGGTCAATTTTTTCAGCGAACCGATTGCGCTGACGCCGACGGCAAGAATGCAGTCCATCTTGAGATGAACGAGTTCGGCCGCAAACTCAGGAAAAAGATCCGTCTTCCCTTTGACAAACCGCCACTCGATCACCAGATTCTGTCCTTCGATGTATCCAAGATCGACCAGACCTTGTCGAAACGCTTCTGCGCGGGAGTCGATGCCGAGTCGCGGTGATAGATAGCCGACTCGATAAGTCCTCTTGGGCTGCTGCGCCTGGGCGGAAACGTAGAGCGCAAAGACCAAAGCGTTAAGCGCAAGACAGATGATGCTAAGTTTTCTCCCGCTTCTCACCCTTTGCACTTTGCACCATGCACTTTGCGATTTTTCACCGAATGACTCTATCTGCTCTCGCCAATACGTTCGGCGGTATCGTCAGGCCGATCTGCTTGGCGGTCTTGAGGTTGATCACTAATTCAAACTTCGTTGGCTGCTCGACTGGTATGTCGGCTGGCTTGGCGCCTTTGAGAATCTTGTCCATTTGGCTGGCGGCGCGACGAAATAAATCGGGATAGCTCGGCCCATAGGATATGAGACCGCCAGCTTCGACCCAGTCACTGCTTTGAAATATCGCCGGCACGCGATTTTTTGCTAAAAATTCTAGAATACGCTTGCGGTAGGAAATGAGCACCGGATCCACTAAGGCGAGAAACGCATCTGGTCGATCTTTAGTCATCACAGCAAAAACCACTTCGAGCTCATTCGGATCTTTCACCCCTCGATCTTGCAACGCTACGCCCAACGGCCCCGCCACCTCTTGGGTTGCTCTCGCTTCGAGTGCCATGCCGTCATTGTTTTTATTCCAAAGCATGGCAACCCTTGAAAGCTTGGGAAAGATTTCCTTGAGCAGCTCTAGCCGCTTGGGC
>WNFU01025540.1_pt1 | contig 11317 bp, 9 predicted proteins | sample 5400121 | NCBI WGS metagenome assembly WNFU01 (sample SAMN13153360, study PRJNA577476) | soil metagenome | isolation source: 100 cm soil or saprolite under grassland replicate 1 | place: USA:California | collected 2016-06-15
ATGTGCTTCAAGCGCTGCGCAATTTGAAGCCGCTTTGCCAGCGGCATACTCGCTTGCTTATTTCGACCTACAACCATCTTTGGGAACCGCTTGTCACTATCGCCGAAGGGGTCGGCATGAAGGTACCGCAAGTCGAACAGAACTGGCTCTCCGGCGCGGACATCCGAAATCTTCTGGGCCTTGCCGGTTTCGAAGTACTCGAAACGTACCGGATCGTTCTTTTGCCGAAATACGTTCCGCTCCTCTCGAATTTTTTGAATCGATTCTGTGCTCGCCTGCCATTTTTGAACAAGCTCTGCATGACGCAGGTCCTTACCGCCAGAGTAATCCCCCCCTCGATTTCCAGAGAAAACCTGGCAGTTTCCGTCATCATCCCCTGCAAAGATGAAAAAGGAAATATAGAGGACGCTGTCAGACGCGTTCCGCAATTAGCGGGCCGAACAGAGATCATTTTTTGTGATGATAAATCCAGTGACGGCACTTCTGAAGAGGTAAGGCGAGTCCGTTCGCGGTACCCGGACAAAGAGATTCGGCTCGAAGATGGGCCAGGAATTTGCAAATCCAAGAATGTCTGGACCGGCTTCGAGACAGCAAGCGGCGATATTCTAATGATTTTGGATGCTGATCTGACGACCATGCCGGAAGAATTGGTTTACTTCGTTGACGTGATCGCGTCTGGTCGTGCGGAATTTGTAAATGGATCCAGGCTCATTTATCCAGTGCCAAAAGGCGCAATGAAGGAAGTAAATATGCTGGGCAACAAGTTTTTCAGCCTCGCTTTTTCTTATCTGCTCGGTCAACGCGTCAAAGATACTCTGTGTGGCACGAAGGTCCTTTGGAGAAGCGACTGGGAACGGATCAAGCCGATGATCGGAAGTTGGGGGATTGAAGATCGGTGGGGCGACTATGAGTTGTTGTTCGGAGCCTCAAAACTGAACCTGCGCATCGTCGATCTGCCGGTGCACTATCAGGAACGGATCTACGGAACAACAAAGATGACCAGAGTTTTCCACAACGGTTTAATCATGCTTAGGATGTGCTGGCACGGATTCCTTAAGCTCAAACTTGGATATTGAGATGAGGCCGGTTAGATCGGAGACGCCCGACACGAACAATCTCCGCGGCCCGGAAGCCGCGAGCGTACCGGAGCGAATGCATCATAAGATCGAGCAAGTCCGCTATCCTTCGAATCAGTATGCGGAAGACCGAGCTCTTACGCTGCGAAATCGCTCAAAGCTCGGCGCGAACCGCAATTTGCTATACTGGTATCGCGAGCTTTATCGGACGCAGTTTGCGAACTTCCCTGATCCGAACCATCTACGCATCCTCGAAATAGGGAGCGGCGTTTCGCCATTAAAACGGTTCCATGACAATGTTCTAACAAGCGATGTCATGGATTTGGATTACCTCGATTACGTTTTCGATTGCCATACGATCGATCAATTCGATTCCATCCGCGATGAGAGTCTGGACATGATCACGCTGACAAATGTTCTCCATCATCTCAGAGATCCAATCGACTTTCTGAACAAGGCGGCGCGCAAGTTAAAGCCGGGCGGAAAAATTATCGCCACCGAACCTTATCTTTCCACGCTCTCGACATTGATCTTCAAGTATCTGCATCATGAACCGGTCGATTTCGATATCGCTGAGCCGGTCTTGCCGGACGTTCGAGGTCCGCTCGCATCCGCGAATTCTGCCTTAGTATGGCTTATCTTTATCGGGCACTCGCAATGGAGCGACAGGCTGCGGGCGAAGTTTGATTTTAATGAGGCGAGCTTTCAGCCGTTCAGTTCTATTTCATATATGGCGACTGGCGGGATTTCGCGGCGTCTGCCCATTCCACGGTCAATTTACCGCATACTTTTCCGATTAGACATGGTTCTAAGCCGCACCTTTCCCAGACTGTTGGCTTCGTTCTTCATTCTCACGCTTACTCGCAAATAGATGCCTACTGCTGCGTACTTTGGTCGCCGGCTTGGCAACAAACTCTATAAAGCGGCCTTCCCGATCTATCGGCCGCTCTACAGCGTATTTAAGAGTTATGCTGACCGCGCCGAACGCCGCCTTCTTGCCCGTCACCTTTCGCCTGGCTCAGTCGTAGTTGATGCCGGCGCGAATATCGGCATCTATTCGCAATTTTTGGCGAGGTGCGTGGGCGCAGCGGGTATGGTGCACAGCTTCGAACCCGATCTGGAAAATTTTGCGCGATTGCGCGCAGCGGTAGCGAGCTTGCCAAATGTGCGGGTCAACAGACTCGCGTTGAGCGACAAAACAGGTGACTCTCTGCTCTACCTTTGCCAACAGTTGAACGTAGATCATCGCGCCTACCCGACAGAGGGTGAAACGCGACGAAGCGTTTCTATTCGATCGATCACGCTGGACGACTACTTCAAACCGGGCGAGCGCGTGGACCTGATCAAAATGGATATTCAAGGATATGAACTTCACGCTCTGCGAGGAGCTAATCGCGTTCTAGAGGATAATCCAGACATAAAGCTTCTGGTCGAATTTTGGCCCTACGGACTAAAACAGGCCGGAGCGAACTGGAGTGATTTGATTGCGGCCCTGGAGCAGAAACACATGATTGTTCAGGAAGTAGCAGACGAAGGTCTCATACCGTTTGACTCGGGTGCTCGGCGTGAGAGCCCCGATTGGTATGTGAATTTATTCGCTTCGCGCACGTAGGGTCTTCGCGTCTCTCGCGTTTACGGTTTTGTTGGCTTGGTCATCCCGCCGACCTGCACCGGAATTTCTTCCTCCGAAAGAATTCCATTGTCTGCGCTGCGGACTGCATATTTTAGTTGCGGATTGTAATCGCGTATGTAACCCAGAAATCCATTCGCCTTAAATTTACCCAGGTAAAACGCGCGATTAATAAACGGGCTTGTCGGCGAAGAGCGCGCCACTCCACGGACCGCTCCGGTGGGATCGACTATCGCCAGCGTCTTCGGAATGCGACCCCCATGTTTCGACGCCTGACCCACAACCCGCGCTGCTGGGGCGCCATTATCGCACTCAACTAAGGCAGCAACGGCGCATCGACCTTTTAGTTTCTCGAGCTTGTGCCGCCCCCCGAACAAATTTCAAGCTGGTCGCACCGGATTCGGCCAACTGTCTCGCCCATCTAAGGCGCAACCCAGACTGGTAGTGCTCGGGAAAAGCCAGAACGGGTAATGCGAGAGCAACGAGATATATTGGCCATCGTAGCCATCGCTTGGATTCGGCGCATTGAATGGCCATTAGCAGGAGACCCGTCCAGAAAAGTGTGCTCCAAAAGAGGTAACGCGGTCCGGCAACTTCAAAGGGTTGCGCGCGAAAACGGTCTGCTCGGCCAGCGACAACGAGGGCCATCGCGACAAAGTTGAAAGTCACCAAGCCCAGCCCAATAAGTTTGAGGCTGCTTTTACTGAGATCTCGGCGAATCATTGTCAGAACCATTGCAACCAGGGCGATTGCCAACCCGGCCCCGCCGCACCAGAGCGACAGTAGAGAGGACTGGGCTGCTTCAGCGGAGAGCGGCTTTCCGTGCCAGCCCCGAGCTGCATAAAAAAATGGGCTGCCGGCCAGTCTGCATAGCTGGGTGACCAGAGCCAGGCCGGCAGAGCCAGCCGCCTGGATCACCCTGTAATCCGCTGAGTGCGGTGGCGGGAGCCGCTGGTAGATGACCGTTGCTGTCACGGCGGCGATGCCAAGTGGCACAAAAGATCGCCACGGAAGGCGCAAGCACCAAGCCAGAAGGAGCAGAGTTGGCCAAATCGCCAGGCCAGTACCGAAGCTGAACGAGGCGACAAATCCGGCGCACACCACGATCAGGGTTGCTAATGACCAAGCCGAGCTGCCGCACATCTTCGGCAGAAGGAGAAATGCAAGCGCCGCGCCCGCCATCACCAGCGAGCAGATAGAGTTAAATCCCCCCGACGCGGTAATAGAGGCCCGGGCCATCCAAAAATTGCCCACGATTACGACGAGAGTAGCCATGGCCTTGGCGGTGAGACCAACCGTCTCATCCCGCCAAACCAGAATCAGTAGCAGCGCGACGGTGATAAAGAGTAGTACGAGCCCGGCAAAGAAGAGCGGTTGCTGACTACCGTGAAAAAAACGGAGATCAGTCAGACACAAAAAGATTGGGAAGAAGAGCGAGTGACCATTGTGTTTAAGCAACGCGCTCTCGAGCCACGTGTGGTTCAAGCAAAAGTCGTATATCCGCCAGTAATCCAGGTGCGTTACAGGCCAGTGACCCAAGCACAGATAAACGACACCCGAGATAAGAAAGACGATCCCCGCCAGAGCGGCGCATATCTGGGCAGCCCTCTCGGCTGGGGCGGCAAACTTATGCATCAGGTTACGTGCGCACTCGACCCCAAGCGAGGATGGATGTACCAAACGGCATTGTGAACGGCAGGGCCGTCTCAATGTTTCTCATGCCGTGCAGCAACAGTCGCGATATTGCGTTTGGCGGCACGAAACCGGCACGAATGGCGTCGGCTGTCTTCCCCCTACGCAGGAGCGCCTTGCGTGCAAACAGCAAGGGGACCATGAGCAATCCCCATGGCTGAATAGCCTGATTTTCCACGCCGCAACGCTCCAGTAAACGTGCCAGACTGCCCTGCGTATAGCGTCTCACGTGACCGGCCGCTCTGTCGTAATCGCTAAACAGCAACCTACTCGCCGGCACGTTGACAACCAGAAGCCCACCTGGTTGCAAATGCCGCAACGCGGCGACAAGAAATGATGTGTCATCCTGAATGTGTTCGATCACGTCCAGCAAAAAAACAGCATCGTACTGCCCAAGCATCGACGGTTCCTGGTCGAATATGTCGTACACAAAAAGCCTGCCCTTACCGGGTTGCGCCATTTCCAAAGCCGTTCGATTCAGATCGCAGCCGTCCACTGGGAAACTGCAATCGCGTTCCAGCATATCCCGGGCGACTCCATGCCCACATCCGATTTCCAACGCGCGCTGCACCCGGCCACCAGCACATTTGAGCGCTCGGACGAGCAGGCGGTGACGCCATTGCATCCAAAAATGGTCCGCGGTCGCGAACTGAAACCATTCGTCGGCCATGGACACCGCTTGAGGTTGGGAAAGAGTCTCAATCTGGCTCATCGATCTTTGCAGGTTCCTCAACGTTTAGTGTGCGCTCAATAATGAAAGATGGACGCCCTTTCACTTCCATAAACATCTGGCCGATGTACTCACCAAGAATCCCCAGGTACAGGAAGATCAATCCATTGGAGAAGAGCAAAATGATCACCAGCGTCGAGAACCCGGGTGCTGCGATGTGAATATCGGTAAACAAGGCAACCCCAAGATAAATGAGCGCACCGATCACCGCACCGAGACAAAGAAGGCTGCCGCACACGAAGCCCACCCTCAACGGTCTTGTCGAAAAGGACGTGAGCCCCGAGAAAGCCAGCTTCGTCAGTTTCGGCAACGAATACTGCGAAGAACCAGCCGCACGGGCTGGTCGCGAAATAGGAAACGGCTTCGCCGGCAATCCGACCCAGGCACGTAAGCCGCGCACGAAACGCAGCTTTTCTGGTAGACTTAGCAACAGGCGAACGGCCCGGCGGCTCATCACGCAAAAATCTCCGCTGTCAACCTGGACAGGGCTATCGGCCAGGAAGAGGTAGAGCCGGTAAAAAACGAAATAGAAGAACCGCTTGAGTTTCGTCTCGCGCCGGCTGGTTCGCACGGCGTAAACCACATCGACTTTCTCCGTCAGTAATACCTGATACATCTCCAGGAGAACTTCCGGTTCGTCCTGCAAATCCGCGTCCATAATTCCGACGCGCTTTCCTGATGCGAACGAGAGACCGGCCGAGATCGCACTTTGATGGCCGAAGTTCCGCGTTAGCACGACGAGTTTCACAAATGGAGTGGCCTGAGCCCACGCCTCGATGAATTTTGTGCTTCCATCGGTGGATCCATCGCTCACAAAAAGCAGTTCCCAGGCGGGTAACCGATTTCGTATCTTTTCTAATCGCTCACGCAACAAAGGCAAAACCTGCTCCTCGTTCAGGAAAGGAACCGGGACCTTCAGTCATTTTGAGAAAATTTGCCATTTATTATCCCGCGTTTTCCGGACAACTGCGAAAATCACAAAAAGGAGCAGCAGGACGAATGTGATTTGATTCAATGCCATCAAAATCCGGAATAGCGTCGGACGATACTCGAACTCGACACGATTTTTGCCGGCTGGCAGGAGCACACCAGTTTGCCACTCGTTTACACGCAGAACTGGCTGCTTTTTGCCGTTCACCCGGACCTTCCAGGCCGGTGTAAACCATTCATTCAAAATCAGGAGCGAAGCCGAATCAGATTCAACCGTCGAATAACTCCGGTTCGGTTGATCGACGATCTTTACGATGCGATCTGAAAGATGCGGCAAGCTCCGAGAACTGTTCAAGAGTTTTTGTGAGGCGCCGAATTCAGCAGCAGTCACATAGGCTTCGGAGAAGTAGTCAAAGCCCTTCCTGATAATGCCTACGAATTCACGCTCGTTGCCGGCGGAACCTGCAACCCGATGCACCAGAGTGATTCGGCGCATCGGCCTAGAATTTTCGTACAGCCGGTAGCCTTCCGTTTCCAATAGCTCCTTTGCCTCCCCGTCAGTCGGCGAATCAGTGGGACCGCATAACACGTAACGTGCCCCCATCATCGCACGGAGATGCGGAACATTCGTTAAATTGCTGAAACGAAACTGATCATACGGCTGTGGAGTTAGCTGACTGTAAAAGCTCTTTATCCCATAATAACTCGCGTTCATTGCCCAAAGCCGATGCGAGAGCGCCTTGTCGCGGAAATCTACCCGATAATCCGTAGCATCGATCTTGTCCGCGAAGCTCTGGAGAACTCTGTGACTGAGCAAATTGAGGGGCGCGTTAAAACCTGACTCGGAAACGGAGAATCCTCTTACCGGAATAACCACTGCCGCAGCCGAAACAAACGCCGCGGCTGACACAACACTTTTATAACGAGATAGTCTGCACAGGCTAGCGAGCACGAACAGGATCGGCGCTAAGGCGAGAATCCAAAATCCGCTCTGCGTTCGGTCCTCGCCATTCTGAAAAAGCTCCCAGAGAATGATTCCGGCAAAAATCAGCGCCAACACTCCTAAGGCAATAAGCAGGCGCGCATTGCGGTTCTCCTTGTATTGCTCGAGGCGTCCCACAAGGAGGCTGTACCCGAGGCCGCTTAAAAAAGAAGCGCCAATCACGAACAAAACAAGATGCCGTCCCGCTTCCCGGATGCGGTTAATGAAAGGAAGATGAAAGTTCACATAGGCCAACCCCAGATTGGTTCCAAAACCAGAAAGCAATCCATACAGGGCGATGATTCCGAATGCCACCGCCAGCATGCGGAGAAAAGGGTCGAGCCGGCGAAAGTAAATTCCGGCCAGCAGCGCGCCAATCACACCAAGTGGGCCTACGTAAGGGCTGCCGACGATGGCAATCCAAGTTGGTCTGACCAGGATCCCTGTTGCCTGATCCAACGTAAGTTGACGCACGTTGAAATTTTCCCATGGAATAGAGGCGTGCCCGAGCACGTACCCGGTCACCCCGGGGCCAGCGCCGATGTGCCGGATCATCTCACCGGTGGCGATGTACATCGGGAGTATCGCGGCCCCGGCGAGTCCGAATGCGATCCCGGCGCACGCCACCACGGACCAGACTACGCGCCAGGCGTCGTCAAAGCGTCGATGAAGACACATCCACGCAATACCTGTCCCAAAGAGCGTCAGGCAAATCAGGGTAGCGTGAATTACCGGTTGGGAGGCGCTGGCCAGTGCCAGCAGGCCAGCTGCGACGGAAAATACAACTATTCCACAGGCTTTCCCGGGAAATCGCAGTAACAACACCCCGCCCGCAAGCACTAATGGTAGCCATGCATAGGGCGCTGTAATCATAAGCCAGCTTGCATAGACATCCGTATTTCGGGCCAGCATCCCAACTGATGCTCCAATGTATGAGGCCCATGGCGCGATCGTAGCGCATCGTAACAACACATAGAGGTTCAGATAAAAGACCAGGATGTGGAGCAGCGTCAGATTGGTCAGCGTGTAAAGGGATGCCAATGGTCCCCCATAGTTGAGTAACCCAAAAAAATAAAACGGATAGAGAATCGAAAAATGCGGACTCTCGAACATCGGAAAACCGGTCCCAATATTGGGCAGGTAGTACGGAACAGCGCCGGACGACGCCAGGCGCGATACCTCGGAAAATATCGGCCCGTAGATGTAGACGTTGTCCGCAAAGGGCCCAAACAGCAGGTGCGACGCTAAAAATGGCGCAAAACGAAGCAAGAACGTGATAACCAGCGCGAGAACAGCAAAGCTATCCGACGCACCCCTGTGCTGTGATCGCGCGTTAGTCATCGGATCGGTTTGCCATTTTACGGAGGTCCATGCCGACGATTCGGGATCTTGTCCAGGGCAAGACTATTCACCAGTAGCACATTGCCTATCGGAGACCGGCCAAGCCAACTGCGCAAGGCTGTAACGAAAAAAATCCGATCGTCTACGAAGCCAAGTTCAGTGGCTTTCGGCCTCGGCTCGTTGCTCGATCTGTTCCAGAGGCGGATCGGCGCTACGAATCCAATCGCGTGCTTCGTTGATTTGTTCCGGATTCACCGGAACGGCACGCGGGATTTCTTCCCCTCTCGCTACCAGCGCGCCCTCATACTTGACCGCTTTCGCGCGTTTGATTGGGAACTTCCAATGATGCCCGAAACGATAGAGTGCATAAAACATGGTCTTCGCTTCCACCGCGCTAACGCCGCTGCACCGCATGGCGTTGTAAAACATCCGGTCGCAATCCTGCCACGGCCGATTGCGTTGCCCATAAGCGACATCGTGCAATACGGAGGCGTTTCGATACTTTCCTTCGAAGGGTCCACCCATGATCGACCAAGCGTAACGAGGAATTGATGCGCCATCGACTTGCGATCCCGCAGGCGCGATCCAAACAAACCCGTTCGGATCGGTATAACGCAGTTCGTTCAGCAGCGTCATGCTTCTCCCATCATTCTCCCACCGTGTCTCAACTGGCCCGCTGTAGTAGCCCCACTTGTTCGATTGCGCCGCGCCGACGGTCGGATTCGGACTTTTTCCCGAACCGCATGCCGTGAGGAGGGCGGTGCCAAACAGAATGAAACTCTTGAATTTTACTTTCATTGTCGATCCCGTTCGCACTTCAACGCTCTGCCGGGACGAGAGAAACATTAGGTTCCTCCGCTCCCGGCTCGGACGGCGTGATCGGCTCGCCTTCGGTCTGTTTTCGGTACGGTTGAAGATAAAACATCATGAACACGCCAACCACGACAAGAAGCGAACCGACCCGTTTCAACAGCCATCCTGGATCGCGCAATATTTGGACGGTGCTTTGTCCGAGATTTCCCGGGTTCCACGATGCCTGCTAAATTTTGTAGGTCAAGCCAGTCCACGTTCGCCACCACTGACCGGGAAAACTAAACGGATTATTGATCCAGCACGAGCCGGTGGCGCTTTCACCGTTGGCGGTAACGACGCGCAGAGTACTCTTAAATCCCGCCGGACTGTCGCTTCCCTTCATTGCGTTTCACTTCAAAGTCGAGCAATTCAAGAGCGATCGGGAGGGAAACTGCTTTCCAGCCGTAAGCGATGAAGGTCTGGCTAGGCGAAGTAGGTGTCGTGACTTGCCAGCCAGCCGACACCCATTGCTCGAGCGTTTCGCCATTTTGTTGAAGGCGCACGCGCACGCCTTCCGGCAAATCACCCGTGGCAGAAGATGTCGATGTTCGCTCAGATTTCACAGGCGTGAAGTCGACCCACTGCTGGGCGTGCGGCATCACCTTGTCGATATTGAGCTGCCAATCGGCCCAACCGGTCGAGAGCGGTTTGTTCAGCTCGATCTTGCCGGATGATTTGCCAGTCTTGCGCGAAGTCAGTTCGTAAGTAATTGCGCCGTCGTCCGCGATAAAGAGCGCAAGGTGATTCGGCACCTGCTCGCCGGGGGCAGGCATCGTCGGCGGCCCCCCCCCGTGGCCGGCTTTTCAGTACCGCCGTGTGGATTTGTCTCGGTTTCTCCAGCAGGAACAGCTTTGCCGCGGATCGTCACGAGCACCGCAGGATTGTTCGGCTGATCGTTGAGTGAACGCGGTTTGCCATTCTCGATCCGGAAATCGGGCCAGTAATTATTGATCTTGAGTGTGAATGGTGTGCCCTCGATTGCCACGTCGCGCCCAAGATTTTCCGCCACATCGAAGCTGGCTTCTCCGTTTGGCGGCGGCTCGAGCCGGACCTTTGCGCCGGTGGTGCCGCCTTTGGCTACCCGGCCAATTTGTTCTTCCGGCGCTTTGCTAAAAGCGAAAATCGATTCTTCAAGATCGACTTCTTCTCACTCTTGCTCATGCTCTCTGGCGCGGTGCCGCGTTGCAATTCGATGTTTGCCAGACCCATTGAAAAATTTCCGTGCTGCGGATCATCGGCGAGCAACCAGTGATCAAGACGCTGGTTCATCATTGCGGTCGACATCGTGAAATGCAGCGCCGGCGCTCCGCCATCAGTCACTGCTTTAGGGTTCAGCTTGCCCTCAATCGCTGACGCGTAATCGACAATCTGCAAACGCGCGCCGCTGGCGAGAAGGCCAAGGTTGCGCGGATGCTGCGGATTCGGCGGATAATGCAGAAATTCCGCCGGAAATCCTTTCACGATTCCATCGACATCGTGCACGCGCAGCTGGCGTTGATCGACAAGGAGACGATTGGTTGGCGGTTCGTCTTTGAAGAGTGTGATCGTGCCTTCAACTCCCCAAATCCTGCCGATGAGCGACCCGAGCAGCAGCGTGATAATGCCGAGATGCGTAATCAGAAACGCAAGATGATGTTTGCGCCAGGGCCAACGGGAAAGCGCCGAGACTGCCAGGTTCGCGCCAAGCAAAACAAGCCAGAGATTGAACCACGGCGCTCCGTAAACGTAGGCGCGCGCCACCCTTGCGTCGAAGCTTGACTCGTAAATCGTCCCCGCGATCGCAGCGACGATGAGCGCGGCGAGCAAAACAACCGCGAGCTTGAGCGACGCAAAAAATTCGAAAACCGGGTTGCGCTGCCAGGCTCGCCACGGGACGAGTCCGTCCGACTGGCGGACGGGTTGCTCCGATGAATTCGAGTTCACATGAGAAGATCGACATCTTCCGCGAGGATAATGTCGTGTTCAAGGTGGATCGCGTCGCTCCGCCATGCAGCGTGACGTTCGTGAGAGGCTATTACCGCCACGTATTTGACGCTCGCAACGCTTTTTCCGATGATCGCTAATGGCCAGTGATTCGATAGGGA
>WNFU01009077.1_pt1 | contig 11314 bp, 9 predicted proteins | sample 5400121 | NCBI WGS metagenome assembly WNFU01 (sample SAMN13153360, study PRJNA577476) | soil metagenome | isolation source: 100 cm soil or saprolite under grassland replicate 1 | place: USA:California | collected 2016-06-15
AATGGAGCGAAGATGCTCTGTTCGGAGTCTTCACGCGCGCCTACCCCTACGCGAGCTTGACGCGCGACGAGTATCTTGCCGTGGTGCGCATGCTCGCCGAAGGGTTCACGACGCGCCGAGGCCATCGCGCCGCATACCTGCACCGTGATGCGGTGAATGGCGTCCTGCGCGGCCGCCGCGGCGCACGGCTCACTGCGATCACTTCGGGCGGAGCGATTCCCGACACCGCCGACTACGACGTCGTGCTCGAGCCCGCGGGCCAGCTCGTCGGCACGGTCAACGAGGATTTCGCCATCGAGAGCCTGGCGGGCGACATCTTCCAGCTCGGCAACACTTCGTACCGCATTCTGCGCGTCGAGGCGGGGCGGCTCCGCGTCGAGGATGCGCACGGGCAGCCGCCGAGCATCCCGTTCTGGCTGGGCGAAGCTCCCGGGCGGACCGACGAGCTCTCGCTCGCGGTATCGCGGCTGCGCGAAGATGTGGTAACGCGGCTAGCCGACGCTGCGGCGCTCGGCTATCTGACGCAAGAGCTCCGGCTCGGCTCCTCGCCGGCGGACCAGCTCGTCGAGTACCTGGCCGCCGCGCGCGCCGCGCTGGGCACGATACCGACGCAGACCACGATCGTACTCGAGCGCTTCTTCGACGAATCCGGCGGCATGCAGCTGGTCATTCATTCGCCGTTCGGCAGCCGCATCAACCGCGCGTGGGGCCTCGCGCTGCGCAAGCGTTTCTGCCGCAAGTTCAATTTCGAGCTGCAGGCGGCGGCAACCGAAGATGCGATCGTGCTCTCGCTCTCGACCAGCCACAGCTTTCCGCTCGACGAGGTGCCGCGGTATCTGCATTCGAACAGCGTGCGGCCGCTGCTGATCCAGGCGATGCTCGATGCGCCGATGTTCGCGGCGCGCTGGCGGTGGACCGCGACGACTTCGCTGGCGCTTCCACGCTTTCGCTCCGGCAAGAAAGTGCCGCCGCAGCTGCAGCGCATGGCCGCCGAGGACCTCCTCGCGGCGGTTTTTCCCGATCAGGTCGCTTGCGGCGAAAACCTCGTGGGAGAGCGCGAGATTCCCGACCATCCGCTGGTGAATCAGACCGTTCACGATTGCCTCTACGAGGCGATGGACATCGAAGGTTTAGAGAGACTGCTGCGGGCGATCGAATCCGGAGCGATCCGCATCGAGCACCGCGACCTGACCGAGCCCTCGCCGCTCGCGCTGGAGATCCTGAGCGCACGGCCGTATGCCTTCCTCGACGACGCGCCTCTGGAGGAGCGTCGCACCCAAGCGGTGATGAGCCGCCGCTGGCTCGACGAAGAGGCTGCCGCGGGTCTGGGCCGACTCGATCCCGACGCGATCGAACGCGTGCGCGCGGAAGCGTGGCCCAGCGTCGCCAACCCGGACGAGCTGCATGACGCGTTGCTGGGACTTGCCTTCGTCACCGAGCAGGAGGTCGCTGACAATGATCAATGGGCACTGTTTCTCGCGGAGCTAGCGGAGGCCAAGCGCGTCACCCGGCTGACCGTGCGAGCACCTACGTCGACGGCAGCGACCCCAAGCGAAAGAGCGCTATGGATCGCGGCGGAGCGCCTGCCCCAGTTCGCCTCCGTGTTTCCGCATGCGCAGCGATCGCCGGCGATCGCCGCGCCGGCGGAGTTTGCGGCACGTTCATGGTCCGCTGAGGAGGCATTAACCGAAATCGTACGCAGCCGGCTCGAAGGCCTGGGACCGGTGACCGCCAACGCGCTGGCGGACTCGATGTCGCTGCCGCTCGCGGACATCGAAGCGGCGCTGGCGAAGCTCGCGGCGGAAGGATTCGCCATGCGCGGTTCGTTCACGCCTGGCGCGAGTCAGTCCGAATGGTGCGACCGGGCGCTGCTCGCCCGCATCCATCGCTATACCGTCAAGCGGCTGCGGCAGGAAATCGAGCCGGCATCGAGCCAGGATTTCATGCGCTTTCTTTGTCGCTGGCAGCACGTGATTCCGAGCGAACGGCGCGAGGGCCCCGATGCGCTGGCGGCACTGCTTACGCAGCTCGAGGGCTTCGAGGCCCCTGCGGCGGCGTGGGAGGCCGAGATCTTGCCGGCGCGGCTCGACAACTACGACTTCACTTGGCTCGACGATCTGTGTCTCGCCGGGCGTGCCGTGTGGACGCGCCTCACGGCGCCAGCAATGGTCGCTGCAAGGAACGCCGGCCCGATCCGCACGACGCCGGTCACGCTTTTGCCGAGGCGCAACCTGGGGTTGTGGAACCGCGCGGTACCCGCGCCGGTCGAGCCCTCTCCGGTAAGTGCGCGCGCCCAACGCGTGGTCGAGCATCTGAAGGATCATGGCGCCTGTTTTTTCGACGAGATCGTCGATGCGACCGGCATGCTGCGCACGCAGGTCGAAGACGCGCTCGCCGAGCTGGTCGTGCTGGGATTCGTACACTCCGACAGCTTCGCCGGGTTGCGCGCGCTGCTCACGCCCTCCGATCGACGCAAGCCGCTCACCAAGGGCAAACGGCGCCGGCGCACCGCGCTCTTCGGCATCGAGGACGCGGGACGCTGGGCGCTGGTCCGGCGGCCCCCACCGAGACTCGCGGCCACCGGCGCGCTCTACGAACCCGAGCACGAAGTCGTCGAGCATATCGCCGATACCTTGCTGCGTCGCTACGGCGTCGTGTTCTGGCGCCTGCTCGAACGCGAGGCGGCGTGGCTTCCCCCGTGGCGCGAGCTGTTGCGCGTGCTGCGACGTCTGGAAGCGCGCGGCGAGATACGCGGTGGCCGATTCGTGGCGGGCATCACGGGGGAGCAGTTTGCGCTACCCGAAGCGGTGGGCCTAATGCGCGAGATGCGCCGCGCGCCGCCATCGCCGGCCTGGATTTCGCTCTCCGCTGCCGATCCACTGAACCTGATCGGCAGCATCTTGCCGGGTCCCAAGGTGCCCGCCCTGACCAACAATCGCGTTCTTTACCGCGATGGCGTGGCGGTGGCAGCGCTTGTCGCCGGCGAGACGCAGTGGCTGCAGCAGCTCGAACCCCGCCAGATGCGGGAGGCCGAAAGCGTGCTCGTCAAACGACAGGCGGGATCGCCGCTGCTGGCATACCTGCGGTGAGCGCCTAGCGGCGGCGCGCGCCTCGGCCTCCTTGAATGCTTGGCGCGGCATGTTTTGCCGTGCGTCGGCCTCAAGCGTCGACTCGCCTCGCGCGATCCCCGCGCACTGCGTGCGCAGGGCCCCTCGCTGCGGGCTCGCGCCGCTACCGCAGGAGAACGCCATCCACCGTCTCGGGCGAAGCCGGAGAACGGAATAGGAGCAGCGTCGTCCCGCCATCCGCGGCCTCGATGCGAAGCCCTTTGTGCGCTCCTTCTTCCGTCTCCTCGAGCGCGATGCGGGTCGGGCCGTTTATGATGTGGTTCACGTGATCGTCGGACCGATCTCCGGCGATGATCGAAATGGCGTTTGAGCCGTTCTTCAGATCGGCACTGACGCCGATCAGACGTTTTTCCCGCACCTCCCTGTGTGCACCGAGCCCATCGGTGACGACTTCCACGTTGACCAGCCACCCCTCATGCTGACGGCTGAAGCTGTCGAGGAACGTCACCCACTGTTCGCGTGGGATGTCCCGGCTTGGCATGGTGCGCTCCTCTCAAACACCCGTGGGAAATGTTTCCGCGACTTCGCCGCTCGGCGCCGCGACGCGCTCGAGAGGCTCCACGGCGCGCGTTTCGTCGAAATGCAGCACGGCATCGAACTGATCGGACAGCCGCGCATGGAAGTAGTGGCTCATCCGTTCGGTCTCCGGCCGGTAGATGACGCCGATCGCCCGCTCGAGTCGCGGTTCGCGCAGTCCGTCCCGCGCAGCGCCGCTGCGCAGGCCGAGCATGAAGCGGCCGACGTCCACCTCGTGAAACGGCGCTTCATAGCAGCCCGGGAGAGCCGGGCGCACCCGCTTGCGTTCCGCAGGCGAGTCCCAATTCGAAGCCGCGGTCACCGTGCCATGATGGGTGGTGAAGCCGACGAGCACCGCTTCCCCGGGATAGCGTTCGCGGACGAGCTGACCCACGTTGAACTCGCCGCCCTCGCCGATCTCGGTTGCGCGCGCGTCGCCCAAATGCGAGTTGTGCTCCCAGAGCACGATCTTCGCTGCGCGTCCGCGGCCCTTAGGTGCGCGGCCAACGCCTCCAGCGTCTCCGCCATATGCGCGTCGCGTCTGTTCCAGGATTCCACGCGACCGCGAAACATCGAGCGGTAATACTCTTCGGCGTTTTTGACCAGCCGGGCGTTCTGCTCGGCGAAGAAAAACTCGTCGTCGGCGACGCGCCCGTCCCGGCTCGCATAGGCAACGGCGCGCTGCTGCAGCTCGATCAGTTGCCCGAGCACTTCTTCTTCGCACGATTCGGCAAGCCCGAAAGTCGCCGCATAGCCGTACGCCTGCGTGTCTTCGCCGAAATGATCGAAGCACGAGTACCGGTTGCGCGCGCGCCTTGCTGCCTCCGGATCGACTTTGTGCAGATAAGTCAGCACTGCGTCGATCGATGCATGCAGACTGTAGAGGTCGAGGCCATAGAATCCCGCCTTCTTCGCAGGCGATACGCCGTCGTTGTGCTCGCGCAGCCAGCCCACGAAATCGAGGACGTCGGAGTTGCGCCACATCCACGTCGGAAAGCGCCTGAAACCGGAGAGCGCCTCCTCGCTGTCGGAATCCGTCGACGCAGCCTGGACGTAGCGGTTCACCCGATATGCGTCCGGCCAATCGGCCTCGACGGCAACGGCTGTGAAACCTTTCTCCACGATCAAGCGCTTTGTAATCTGCGCGCGCTGATCGTAGAAATCATGCGTCCCATGCGACGCCTCGCCCAACAGTACGAAGCGCGCATCGCCAATCAATTCCAGCAACGGATCGTAGTCTCTTGTCGATCCCGCGAGCCGGCGAGCGGCCTCACGCAGGCTCCTAACAAGCATCGCGTCTTTTGCATTCGTCATCGCATCCGCCTTCGATCAGCCCACGTAGGTTCGCGCTTGCGCGAGCAACTCGTGCACCTCGTCATCGCTCGTCTGGGAAAAGTCCTCGTACCAGCGACCGACGCCGTTGAACATCCGTGGCGTCGCGGCACAAACCGTTTCGTCGACCTCCGTCTTGAATTCCTCGCATGTCTCCGGCGCGGCGACGGGCACCGCGACGACGATCCGTGCAGGCCGTTGCTTGCGAAGCGCAGCCACGGCCGCGCGCATGGTCGAGCCGGTCGCCAGACCATCATCGACAAGGATTACCGTGCGGTCGCGGACGTCGGGTGGTGGGCGAGCGCCACGATAAATGCGCTCGCGCCGCTCCAATTCCCTTTCTTCTCTCGCCGCGACGGCATCGATCACCTTGGCACTCAGGCCCAACGGGACCACCACGTCCTCGTTCACGACGCGTACGCCGCCCGTTGCGATTGCGCCCATCGCAAGCTCGTCCTGACCGGGGACGCCCAGCTTGCGAACGATGAAGACATCGAGAGGAGCTCTGATCGCGTGGGCGACCTCGAATGCAACGGGCACACCACCGCGCGGCAGCGCAAGGACGAGCACATCGTCGCGATCGGCGTATTTTGTCAATAGCCCCGCCAGTACTCGTCCAGCATCGCGTCGATCGGCGAATAGCATGGGCAGAACCCGCGCTCACACGCCCTTGCCCGGCCGGACGCCTGCATCCGGGCGACCATGCAAATGCCGCCCGAACCATTCGCCGGCGAGGCGAGCGACTTCCTCCAGCGCCCCGGGCTCCTCGAAGAGATGCGTCGCTCCCGGTACGATCCGAAGCTGCTTCTCGCACCGCAAAAGCGCGAGAGCTTCCTCGTTCAATTTAATGACCGGTTCGTCCAAACCGCCGACGATGAGCAGGGTTGGCGACTTGACCCGGGTCAGCGCGTCTGCGGCCAGGTCCGGCCGGCCTCCGCGAGAAACAACGGCGCCGATTTCGTTGCCGAGCTCGGCAGCCGCGACCAGCGCCGCACCGCCTCCGGTGCTCGCACCGAAGTAGCCGATCTTCAACTCGCGCGTTTCGGGCCTGCTCCGGACCCAGCGGCTCGCGTGCACGAGGCGCTCGGCAAGGAGCCCTATGTCGAAGCGAAGATGACGCGTGACAAGGTCGACCGCTTCTTCTTCGCGGGTCAGCAAATCGAAAAGCAGGGTCCCCAAACCGGCGTCACGAAGACTCCGCGCAACGAGCTGGTTACGCGCGCTGTGGCGGCTGCTGCCCGAGCCGTGCGCGAACAGCACGATACCGCGGCTTTCCTCACCAACATGGACCTCGCCTTCGAGCACTGCCGAGCGCGCGGGAATGCGCGCTTCAAGCGTATATCCGTTACCGGCATCTGCGGTGCGATAGCGCATTGCGAAACCTCTGCGCCTGGTTCATGCGCCCACTACCTTTGCAGCCCTTGACGCTCCTCTAATCATCCGCACTGCCGAGGTCATCGCCTATAGGCGCGCATCCGATTCTGGCGTAGGCGAATCGGGCTCGCCGCGTCGGAAGAGCGCTGACAGAGCCTTCGCGTCCTGCCTACAGGCAAACCAGACAGCGGCCGCTACCGCGCCGGGATCGCAAGATGCAGCATCGCCGCTAGTTCGAGAGGGCTCCCCAAAGTCCGCGCATCAATCAATTAGGCGGAATTGGAGCCCGCTGCTCGAACCTCTTCAGGTCAACCCAACTCGTGGAGCATTCTCATGGCTACTTCAATTCCTCCAACCCAAACGACCCGCGCCCGCGGCGCGAACATCATTCCAGGCGACGACGAGTTCGATGCCTCCGCCGGACCCGGACCGGAAGTCATGGATGCCGGAACGCTGATCGGCGACAAGGTCGTCAACGCGCAAGGCGAGAGTCTCGGCGAAATCGAAGCGATCATGCTCGACGTCAGATCCGGACGCATCGCTTATGCCGTGCTGTCGTTTGGCGGCTTCCTGGGCATGGGCTCCAAGCTGTTCGCGATTCCGTGGAGCGCATTGACGCTCGACGCAAAGGAAAAGCGCTTCGCGCTCAACGTCAGCAAAGAGAAGCTCGAGACCGCGGAAGGCTTCGACAAGGACCACTGGCCGTCGATGGCAGACACGGCGTGGGCGGTCAAGGTGCATGAGTACTACGGGGTCGTGCCCTATTGGGAAGATCCGCTGCGCGGAACAGCGGATGCGCGCACCAGTAGCGGATCGCTCCGCGAGCGGCCGATCGAATCCTTGGGGGGCCTCGATCGGGAATAAGGCGAGGCCGTCAACTGACACCTCCGATCAGTCCTACAAACAAATCAGTCTTTCGCCGATAGCCGCGGCAATCCAGCCGCGGCTATCGTACCTGCGGTTCGCCCAAAAAAGGGAGTACGGGGATGACGATCGACGCAACCGGACTGCACCGCTGCGATGGGGCGACCAGAATGCGCCGGCAGATTTTTCATCGCGCGACTGCCCTGCTCATTTTTCCCGCAGTCGTCCTGGGGGGTTGCGCGACCGCACCGAGCGAGCGTGCATCGGCTGACGTCGCCCCCCTTGAGTTCGTACAGGTCGCCGCGCGCACCCAGCCTCGCCAGCTCGACGCAGCGCAGGAAAAGCGCATTCTCACCCTTGACCCGGAGCGGATCAGCGAGGCGGACCTGCGTACGACGCTTGCCTCCGCGCCCGCGCCGCGTATCGTTCTCGTGCACGGCGGCGTCGTCGGGGTTTACCTGCTCATGGAATCCTTCGCCAAGTTTCTCGTCGGCATGGGCTATCCGGAGACGAAGATTCGCGATCCGCACGACGGCGCCTATTCGCAGAATCCGTACGGGAGCAGCGAACGGCTTGCCGGCGAGGTGGCGTGGTACTACGAGCACGACGCGATGCGGCCGATGTTGATCGGTCACAGCCAGGGCGGAATGCAAACGGTCAAGGTGCTGCACGAGCTCGCCGGCGGTTTTGGCGACAGGATCGCGGTATGGAATCCCGTGACGGACAGGCGCGAAGAGCGCTACACCATCACCGATCCATTCGCTCACGTAGAAAAGCCGGTCGTTGGTCTTTCGGTGGCGTATGCTTCGGTCGTGGGCGCAGGCGGCGTCGAATTCTTTGCACCAAGCGTATGGAACATGGCGGGCCGCCTGCGGATCATTCCGGACAGTGTCGACGAATTCACCGGCTTCGCCATCGCCGGCGACTTCGTGGCGTGGACCGCGCCGGGCGGCGCGACCAGCGCCGACGAATATCAGACCACGGGTAACGCGGTCGTTCACAATGTGAATCTTCCCTCGAGCTACAACCACGTGTTCGTACCGAATACACAGCATCTGGCCGACGACCCCAGGATGCGCGACTGGATCAATCGCTTCGCCACCGGGAAGACTGCAGATCTTTCGAATCTGCCCGGGGGTCCGAGCGACAACGTGCTCTGGGCGGCGGGTGTCTGGCACGATATCAAGAAGCACTGGTGTCTCGAGGCGCAGCGCCTGATTCGCGCGCGCCAACTCGACGCGGCCCCAGCGAGCCAATCCGCTCAGCTACGCGAGACGACCGGCGAGTGAAGATGGCGTACAGCCGACATCTGCCGGAATCGAGGACTTCGCGAACGCAACGCTGCTTGCGAGCTATCGCCGTGCTGACGCTGGCGATGCTTCCGGTCGCGGGATTGCAAGCTGCGACGGACGAAGACATCGAGGTCCGCGTCAAGAAAAACGGGGCGGAAGTCGCGGTCGATGTCGATTGTCCCGTGAACGCGTCGGTCGCCGTGATATGGGAGGTTCTGACCGATTACGATCACATGTCCGAATTCCTGTCCGACGTCCAGCACAGCAGCGTGCACGCCCGGGACGGGCACACGCTGCAGGTCTACCAGAAGGGCAAGGCGACGAGAGGCCTGCTGTCGATCACCTTCGAAAACCTGCGCGAAGTCGAGCTCGTACCCCGTCAGGAGATTCGCTCGCGCTTGATCAGCGGCGATCTGAAAGCGTCGGCCTTCACGACCCGCGTGGTCGACGATGGGACCCTTGTTCACATCATCAACAGCGGGCGGTACACGCCCAAGATCTGGGTGCCGCCGGTCATCGGCCCGACACTGATCGAGGCTGAAACGCGCAAGCACTTCGGTGAACTGCGCAACGAGATCCTGCGCAGAGACGCGCTCCGCGTGAAAGCACCTTCCGCCTCGCCTCGTCCTTCCCCGCCGCCTCGGGGCAGCTCGCTCGCTTCCGAAGAGCCGCGCTAGCCGGTTGCCGGTCGAAATCACCTGAGAAATCAAGCGCGCGCTCCGCTAATAGGGGACGCCGCCTCGGTCCCGCCGCCTCCGTGCGCTGAACCCGCGCGCCGATACGGCGTCAAATAGGTGACGGCATAAAACCCTGCCGCCGGGTGAAGAATTGCATCATCAACCGCATCTCTACCGACCGCCCCCGCACGATCTTGGTCGTCGGGTGCATGAGCTTGTGCATGGCTATCGGCCATTCCACGGCGGCGGGCCTCCGCTCTCGGCACCGCATTTGCGCGCTTTGCTCGAGCTCCTCGAGGCAGAGGGCCATGATGTCATGGAGCTACGCGAAGAACTCGCGCATCTGCTGCGGGCGTTGATGCGTGCACGGCACAGCGCCGTCAAGCTCGAGAGCCGGAGAGGGCTGCGCTGATTACGAGCCCCTATGGCACAAAAACACGCCGCCACTAATCCGCGCAGCGTTCCGCGCGGCGAGATCCGCCCCGGGGCGATCGTGCGTTTGCGCGATCCCGACGGGAGAGTGTGCGAAGGCGTCGTACATCACCTCAACGCTTTCCACGAGCCTTATATCCTGCCCCACGAGGCGCTGAGCGAGCCGTTCTACGCGCAGCCGGCCGATATCGAGGAAGTGCTGGGCTTCCACGCGGAGCTCGTAGGGCCGCGCCCCGATACCCAACCTCGCCGCCGCCCGGCGAGCCGCCGTCACCGGCCGCATTGATGCAGTGGCCGGCGCGCTGCGCCAGGCCACGAAGGCCGCCGGGGCGCGTCATCGCGCTTGCCGCCGAGAGCGCATGGCGAGGAAACCCATCGCGATGATGAGGCACATCAGGCTCCATGCGCTCAAGGTCGGAATCGATTGACGTGTTCCCGCTGCGCCAGCGGTGCCGACGACGTCGATATCGGCTACTGAGTTGTTGCTGGCGTTCGGATCGCTGACGCCCGCCGGCGGGGTTACGCTCGCGCTATTGGACACGCTGCCTTTGGTCGCCGTGACGCTCGTCATGACGGTAAATGTCACGCTGCCTCCCGCCGGCAACGCGGGAATCGCGAGTCCAGCCTGCAACTGAGCGACCGTCGGATTGCTCGGGCACTGTGCGCCGCCCGTCGCATTGCCGCAGCCGACGCTGCTCTTGGTGAGCCCGGCGACTGTCGCATCGGTCACGACCGCACCGTCAGCGGCTTGCGGCCCGGCGTTGCTGACCACGATGGTGTACGTCGTGACTGTGCCGGACGTCACTATCGAGGCGCCATTGGTCTTGGTGACTGCAAGGTCGGCGCTGCTCGCCACCACGCCGATGCTGTCGGTGTCGGTTGCCTGATTGTTGGCGCCGTTCGGATCGGTGACACCAGCGGGTGCCGCCACGCTTGCCGTGTTGGATACGCTGCCACTCGCGGCCGTCACGGTGGCAAGAACGGTAAAGGTGACGCTGCCACCGGAGGGCAACGTCGGGATCGCGAGCCCCGCTTGAAGCTGCACGGGCGTCGGGCTGCCCGGGCATACTGCAGCACCGGTCGCGCTCCCGCAGGACACGCTCGTCTGGGTGAGTCCCGCAGCGACCGCATCGGTCACGACCGCACCGTCGGCGGCTTGCGGCCCGGCGTTGCTGACCACGATGGTGTACGTCGTGCTTGCGCCGGAATTGACTGTCGAGGAGCCATTCGTCTTGGTGATACCGAGATCGGCATTGACTACCCCGGAGTCGATCGTCACTGCGTCGGTTGCGCTATCGTTCGCGGTATTGGTTTCGCCGCCGCCGCCGACCGTCGCGCTATTCGACAGGCTGGCCGCCGCGCTCGACGCGACGTTCACCGTCAGCGTGATTGCGGCATAGCTCGATCCCGCGCCGAGCGCATCGCTGCGCGTGCAGGTCAATGTGCCCAGCGTGCAGGTCCAACCCGTGCCGGAAATATCCGTCGCGGTGAGCCCCGCGGGAAGCGTGTCGACGACGGTAACCGTGCCGCTGGTGTCGCCCGGGCCAGCGTTGCCGATGGTAAGGGTGAACGTTGCGCCGGTCTGCCCCTGAGTGAAATTACCGATGTGCGCCTTGGCAATCGTGAGATCGGGCAGCGCGCTCGCCGCGACGTAACCCGTATCTTTGGTTGCGGTGCCGCCGTCGGGCACGGCCACGAT
>WNFU01009426.1_pt1 | contig 11314 bp, 10 predicted proteins | sample 5400121 | NCBI WGS metagenome assembly WNFU01 (sample SAMN13153360, study PRJNA577476) | soil metagenome | isolation source: 100 cm soil or saprolite under grassland replicate 1 | place: USA:California | collected 2016-06-15
GTCAGCCGGGGCGGTGCTGTATACTCAGAGCTATTCATGAGTACCGCGATAATCGGATGAGCATACCGTGGACGGGAACGAATCGTTTGGCCGGCTGCTGCATCGGCTACGCAAAGCGCGTGACCTGACGCAGGAGGCGCTGGCGCAGCAGGTCTATTGTGCCACCGACACGATCAAGAAGATCGAGATGGGGCTGCGCCGCCCCTCGCGCCAGTTGGCCGCGCAGTTGGCCGACTGCCTCGGCCTAACGGGTGACGAGCGTGCGGCCTTCCTCACTGCGGCGCGCGCCGAACAGGTGATCGATCAGCTAGACGTGACGGCCCAACCCCTCAATCAGCCGCCCGGCGCGCTTGGCCCGACGGCCGCACCCAGTGGAACTGTTATCTTCTTGTTCACCGACATCGCAGGCAGCACCGTACTGTGGGAACACTACCCCCAGGCCATGCGCGCCGCCCTCGCCCGCCACGACACCATCCTCCGGCAGCAGATCGAGGCACACGGCGGCCATGTCTTCAAGACCGTCGTGAGAGCGCCGGCCAATCCTCAAGCGAATATCCAAAAGCTACAATCGACACTTGACGTGCGGGTGCGGATGGTACTGCATACTGGCGCTGCGGACATACGCGAAGGCGACTACTTCGGCCCGCCACTCAATCGCGCCGCGCGCCTCCTGGCCGCAACCCACGGCGGTCAAGTGCTGCTCTCGCTCGCGACGGAGGAGCTGGTGCGCGAGGAGTTGCCCGCCGATGTAACGCTCCGCGACCTGGGTGAGCATCGCCTCAAAGACCTGACCCATCCCGAACAGATTTTTCAGGTCGTCGCCCCCGGCCTGCCCTCCGACTTTCCGCCGCTGCGCACCCTGGAGACCCGCGGGACCAATCTGCCCGTGCAGCCCAACGCGCTGATCGGCCGCGAGCACGAGATCATCGCCGTGCGCGTACTCTTGCGCCGTGCGGACGTGCATCTGGTGACCCTGACTGGCTCTGGCGGGGTGGGCAAGACCCGCCTGGCCCTGCAAATTGCCGCCGAGGTGCTGGAGGACTTCGCGCATGGCGCCTATGTTGTCGCCCTTGCGCCGATCAGCGACCCCAACCTGGTGATCCCCACCATCGCCCAAACGCTGGGCGTGCGGGAGGCGAGCGGGCAGCCACTGCTGGAGAGCCTCAAAGACCACCTCCGTGCAAGGCAACAGCTGCTGCTGCTCGACAATTTCGAGCAGGTGCTGGACGCCGCACCACAGGTCGCCGAGCTCGTGGCGGCCTGCCCACAGCTCAAGCTGCTCATCACCAGCCGCGAGGTGCTGCATCTCTACGGCGAGCGCGATGTCCTGGTGCCGCCGCTGGCGCTGCCACCACGAGAACCAAGAACCACCCAGAGGGTACCCGCCCGCAGGGTCAACCGAGAACCGTATCTCGATCAGCAAGATCAGATTCTTGGTTCTCGGTTCTCGGTTCTACCTTCGACGGCAGACCTGACCCAGTACGAGGCGGTGCGGCTGTTCAGCGAGCGGGCGCAGGCGGTCAAGCCCGAATTCGCGGTCACCAATCAGAACGCGCCGGCCGTGGCCGAGATCTGCGCCCGGCTGGATGGGCTGCCGCTGGCGATCGAGTTGGCGGCGGCGCGGGTCGGGCTGTTCCCACCCGAGGCGCTCTTGGCGCGACTGCGCAGCCCGCTGAAAGTGCTGACCGGTGGGCCGCGTGACCGGCCCGCCCGGCAGCAGACCCTCAACAACACGATCGACTGGAGCTACCACTTGCTGAGTAGTGGCGAGCAGGCGCTGTTCGCGCGATTAGGCGTGTTCGTAGGCGGCTGCACACTGGATGCCGCGGATGCGGTATGTAACGCGGACGGTGATCTGCCATTCGAGGCTGTGGATGGCATCACGTCGCTGCTGGACAAGAGCCTGCTGCGACAGATCGAGACCGCCGACGACCAGCCGCGCGTCACGATGCTGGAGACCATCCGCGCGTACGCGTTGCAACGGCTGGAGCGGAGTGCTGGAGCGGATGCACTACGGCAACGTCACGCATCATACTTCTGCATAGCATTCCATGGGCACGAGGCCGAACTGGTCGGCGGGCTCCCGAGTGCAGCGGTGGACGAGATCGCCGCCGATATCGATAACATCCGCGCTGCGTGGCAGTGGGCGGTCGACCACGACGATCTCGCGTGTCTGCAGCACGCACTGGAGAGCCTCTTTTCGTTCTACAATATGCGTGGCATGGCCGCGGAGGGTATGTCCGCGTTCGGCCGGGCGATCGACAGGCTGAGCGTTGGCGTGGCGGGCGAGCCGACACCCCAGCGCACGCTGGCTCTGGGCCGGCTGCTCGTGCGCCAGGGCTGGCTGCTGTGGCGGACGAATCTGCTGGGGAGCTTCGAAACGATACAGCGCGGCCTCGCGCTGCTGGAAGCGGTCGAGTTGGACACCCGCGCCGAGCGCGCCTCCGCCCTGGGAGACCTCAGCTGGTTTTACTACATTAGCGGCGACCCCGAACAGGCCGAAGCAAGTGTTACGAACGGCCTGGCGCTGGCGAGGGCGGTCGGGTCGGACGGTCTGGTGGCCAACCTGTTGATGACCCGCGGACAGATACTCGAGTTTCAAGGCGAGGCACGGGCGGCCGCGGAGCAATTCCGCGCCAGCGTGGCCGTGTATGATAACACCGACGACCTGGAAGGGCGCGCGTCAGCCCTCAACAACTGGGGGCGGGCGGCCTACGCGATGGGCGAGTATGCGCAGGCGCGGCGGCTGATCGAGGACGCGCTGTATATCCGCCGCCGCAGCGACGAGCGGTACGGTATCTCGTACTCGCTGCTCGATCTGGGCCGGCTGGCCGAGTTTGCCGGCGACTACGTGCAGGCACGCGAGCTGATCGGGCAGAGCATGGCCGTCGCTGAGCAACTCCAGTCGGGCGACCACTCGGCACGCGCGTATGTTGCGCTTGGGGCGGTCGCCCACGCCGAGGGTGAGTTCGACGAGGCCGAGAACTATTTCCAGCGTGCTCTGAAGTTCTGGCGCGATCACCGGGTCGGACGCGGCCCGGCACTGTGCCTGAACGGTCTGGCGGAAGTCGCACTCGACCGCGGCGACATAGCGCGCGCACGTGCGTACTTTGAAGAGAGCCTCACCATCGCACAGCAACTCAAGAACGTCGGCGAGGCGGCCGTCGCCGAGCTGGGCCTGGGCCGCGTCGCGCTCGGCTTGGGCGCGCCTGCTCAAGCGGCTGCGCACCTGCGCCGGGCGTTGAAGATTGCCGAGCGCACCGGCGCCGCGCCACTGGCCCTCGACGCGCTGATCGTCCTCGCGCAACTGGTAAGCTCCGGCGAATCGACGCGGATCGAACAGACGATCGAGTTCCTCGCGCTGGCGACGACCCATCCCGCCGCCCGGCATGCGACGCGCGCCCGAGCGGCGCGGCTCTTGGACGCCGTGATCACAACACCGCCGCCGGAGGTAGCACAGGCGGCACAGGCGCGCGGCCAGGCGCTCGATTTGTGGGCGACGGCGGGCGAGCTGTTGGTAGAGCTGGAGGCTGCCAGATGGGCTACGGAAGAGGCGGAGAGATAGTCGGCGAGGAACTACGCGCCCCCCACGCCACACAGCCGACCCACGCTGATCAGAGCGCCCGCTTGCCGTGGCCGCCGCCCGCGCGCAGCTTGACGAAGTGACCTTTGCGGCAGCGTGGGCGCGCGATGACGCTGGAGCAGGCAATCGCCGAGGCGTTGAACCCCTGACGCACTGAAATTGCTGACGCCACTGAATGGCTTGTTCCGGCCAGCGCCGTCAGCGCCTCAGCGGTTCGGCATGGGGTGTGCTGGGGCATCATCACCCAGGGCACTCTCCTGCCGCCACGCGCTCCCGCGCTCGTAGATCCAGAAAATATAGCAGATTGGGATGAGGAAGATCGCGTCCACGGCGACGTAGATCCAGAAGATCGGCGCGGCGCCCCCCAGCAGCAGTTGGTAGAGCAGCGCGATCAGCACGACGATGCCGTAGACCAGCGCGACCGTAAAGAGCGTGCGCGCGTTCTCCCAGGTTGGCCGGCGAACGATCATCACTGCGCCGACGCCATTGGCAAGGACGATTGCGCCGATAAACCGCATCAGCGCCAGCGGTATCGGCGTGGGCCAGAGGGTCAGGCGCAGCTCAGGCCCAAGCAGAAAGGCTAGCCCGATCAGCAGATCAATCGCCGCGGTCGCGGCAATAGCGGCTCTCAGCGCTGGTGCGAGCGTCTGGTTGGTTGTTTTGGCATCTACCATATCGATCCTTTCACAACACAACGAAGTCAAACCAGCGGCTTGCGCCCCCACACCTGCGTGACGGTGAACGAGATCTCGTACGTCTGTGGATCGGCGATGACCTGCTCCATCTCGGCGATCGTTTGGTCTAATTCGGCCTCATTCATCAGCCCCGCGCCGACGATCACCTTGCGCATCCCCGTGGCGCCGAGGATCGGCATGCGCATGTAGGGGTGGCTGTGCTGCAGCGCTGCCACGGCCGCGCGGACGCGCACATCCTCCAGCCCGGCGCTACCTAACATCGCATAGAGCTGCTGCCCGATATCCGCGTCGCCACCCATATGGATGAAGGCCGCCTCGATCATTTGCTTCAGCCGCGGCCAGACCGATCGCTGCGGGAAGTAGCACCAGGAGTTTTGGTCGGTCTCCTGGCTTACCACGATGCCGCCCGGCTTTGCGAGCGCGAGCATTTCGCGCAGCAGGTCGCCGCCGCGGCCAAACGCTATAATGAAGCGGGCGTGAACCATGTCGAACGACTCGCGCGGCAGCCCGGCGTCGAAGGCATCGCACTCTCGAAGTTCAACATTCGTCAGCCGTTCTTCGCCGACATAGGCGCGCGCGGCCGCCAGCAGCCGCTGGTCCCTATCAACGCCCAGACCCGGCCGCCCGGGCCGACGCGCCGGCTGAGCGGCGCCAGGATGCCGATGGCGCCGCAGCCCAGGTCGAGGCAATTCCAGCCGGGCCGCACGCCGATCTGATCGAGCAGCAGCTCGACGTCATGCTCCCAGATGCGCGCCTGCACGCGCAGCCGCTCGGCCTCGGCAGTGTTTGATAGAATATAATCGGATGTTTCACTCGTCATATTGGCTCCTTTCCACATTCCTAATCGAGCTCTCAAATAGAAACAGGACAACACAAGCTCACGCGAAGCCGCAAAGATCGCAAAGGAACGAGGTTTACGGTTTTGCGTCGCCGGGTACCCTCTGGGTGTGGGCACCCGGCGACTTTGCGTGAGATCTGTATAAGAGAAGGTTTCTCATCCGTTTGAGGAGCTTTACAGTCTGGCCGTCAGTTGTGAGTACTGACGACGGACAACGGACAACGGACAACGGACAACGACATGGGAACTTTCTCTAAGCGACAGCTATGTGACGAGCGTCATCGTTCTAAGCTGAAAACCACGCACCGTGAGCACCCCCAACATCGCCGTGACCACGCTGAAGCCGCCGAACCAGAGCCAGCCACCCAGCCCAGCGTTAGCAAACAACTCGCGATGGATCAACGAAGCGATCAGCACGCTCGCCGCGAATACCAGCGTCGCGACGATCGCTATGCGCGCCGCCTGCCAAGATTGCCGGACGGCCAGCAGCAGGCTGCCCGCGCCGTAGGCCAGCAGCGGCGCTGAATAGATCTGTGCGAGCAGTGGCGTAATCGGCCAGGGCCAGCGCGCGGCCATGCCAGCGGGCGCGACCAGCAGTGCCAGCGCCAGCAGCGATGCAACGGCGCCCTGGGCGAGCAGATAGCCGCTCGCCCAGCCCGGCAGTGTTGGGCCTGCCGCCGCACGATCGGCGCGCTGCCGCCATGCAATCCCAATCGCGATCAGCGGGAACACCAGGTACAAGCCAAACCAGCCCCAGGTCTGCTGCCGCGCGAAGTCGAACTCGCCAAGGTGAAACAGTGAGACGACAAACAGCATGCCGGTCCAGATCGCGATCATCGGCACCACAACACGCACCTCGGCGTAGCGGCGGGCCAGGAGGGCCCCCAACATAAACGCCGCGCCCGAGAAATACATCGCGCCCAGGAAGCGCGCGTGCAGCGGCGGTACCAGCCAAGGAATAGCATTGTCGACATGCGCTGGGAAGAAGTAACCCCACACGCCTACCCATAGCGCGAATATGCCGACCGCCGCGAAATAGATTCGCTGAAACTTGGTTATCGGTGTCATATCCCCTCACTTACCTGCCATGGTTCCAGCCCGTCTTGACCAGTAACCAGTCGAGCGGGCCAGGCAGCAGATTGTGGAGCATCACGGTCAGCCGCAGTGTGAAGGGAAGAATCACTTCTCGCCGGTTGCTCTCCACCGCCCGCACGATCGCTGTAGCAACCTGTGCGGGCGTCAGCGTCCGGTACATCCTGGCGATCCGCGGGATGCGTTCCTCCGAGCCGGGGTTGTTCGCGAAGTAGGCCGAGCTGACCTTGCCGGGCGTCATCAGCGTCACACCAATGCCGGTGCCATGCAAATCGGCGCGCAAGGTGGCACTGAAGCCGCGCATGGCCCAGCGCGCCGCGCCGTAGGCCGTCGCCCCCGGCCAAGGCAAGTAGCAGATTGGCGAGGACATATTGACGATGTGGCCGCTGCGCCGCTTCAGCATCTCGGGCAGAAACGCCCGCGTGACATAGAATGCCGCGAAGTATGGCGCCGCCATCATCTGTACGGCCTCGTCGGGATCGGTCTCTTCGACGAACCGCCAGCGCCCGGCGCCGGCGTTGTTGATCAGAATGTCCGGTGTGCCCAGCTCTTTCCGCACCGCGCATGCCATGCGTTCGACATCGGCGGCATCGGCGACGTCGGCCGGGTAGACATGCGCCGCGCCACCGGCCGCGGTAATCTCGGCCGCGACCTGCTCAAGAGCGGATTTCGTACGCGCCACCAGCACCACCCGCCCGCCACGCCGCGCAATCGCCTTTGCCGCCGCCGCGCCGACACCGCTGGAGGCGCCGGTGATCAACGCCAGGCGTCCGTTGATATTCATGTTTCCCTCGCGCATATACCGCTTGCCGATACTGACATACGACTCCTCGTGATATCGCTTGCAGATCGCGGTCATCAGGCGGCTCGCGCTGCCGCCGGCATGCCCTGCCAGCCGAACTGCCTCAGAAATGCGGCCGTGTGCTCCGCCGTGGAGAAGACCTCCCAGAAGCGATCTGGATGATGCACACCTTGCACAAATGCATTGGCGATCGCCTGATCGTGTGCCGCCGCGACCATCAGCTCGACCACATGCGGCTGGGGCGGGCGGAGCCGCGCGTTGGAATACTCCGAGACCGGCAGGGCATAGGCGCAGATCTGCTGCTCGGCGCGCCGGCAGAACACCTCGTCGCAGATGTAGTTATCGCGGATCGCCGCGCCCAGTACCCAGGCCGAGTGCGACGCGGTGTTCGCGCCCTGGCCGATCAGTGGGTCGATCACAGTGTGAGCGTCGCCGAGTGCGATTGCGAACTTGCCGCAGGAAAGCTGAATGTAGCCGCGCCGCACGGTTGGCGTGATCGCGGCGCGGCAGAGATCGATCGGTCTAGTCAGGGCGATCGTTTTCGGATCGACGCGTGCGTAGACCGCCAGCGCATGTTCTCGTAGTAGGCCAAGCACTGTCGCATGGAAGCGCCCCGGATCGTCTTCGTAGCGCATGTGTCGCAGCGCCTCGAATGCGCCGCCGCGGATTGTGTTGAACAGGATGCCGGTCAGGCCCGGCTCAAACGAGAACAGCGGGAGGGATAGGATCTCGCCGTGGCCGCGGGCGACGGTAAGGTCGAACCCCAGCTATACTCGGTTATGCAGCTCGCACACAAAACTCCGCGGTGCACCAGCCCACGCCGGATAAACAGCGAATACGACTTCGCCACCCGGCACCGCAGCAGCCTTGAACGGGAACAGCCCGAATCCGGCCATGAATTGGGCGTGCTCATAGGCTACCAGCCCGCCGCCCTCGCCCGGGATCGGCGCGATCTCGCCATCGCCATTGGCGTCGTCGCCGCGCTGGATCCACTGGCTAAGCGTCGTAAGCCGTTCGCTTGCCTGCTTGGTAGCTGCCAGATCGCCGGCCTGGGCGAGCTGAAGCGCCAGATCGCGCGCTTCGATCGCCCACTCTTGCATATTCTCGGTGCAGATCAGTACATGCTCGGAGTGTGCCTTGATTGCGTCGGTGGCATCGGCCGCGTTCTTGGCCGCGGCAGCGGCGTCGGCAGTGGCGCGCAGGTAGCCGGCCTGCGTGCCATTTTGCAGCAGCCCGAAGCCGTCGCCGGGGTTCTGCGAGCGCCCGTCGCCATTGAGATCGCCGAACTTTGCGTCGAGCGAGCCGGCGATCAGGTTGTAGACATGCTCGGCATGGCGCTTGACGCCGGCCAAGTCGCCGGCCGCCTGCGCATCGGCCACGAATTTCGCGTGGCGCACCAGTTCGTCGGTTTGCAGCCGGATGCCAGTGACATAGCCTTGCTGAGCCGGCAGCCCTGGGCCACTGGCCAGCAGCTGATTGAGCGACCCAAACGCCTGGCCGGGCAATTGGCCCTCGAACACCAGCTGGCCGCCTGGCTTGCTTGGGCTGCTGCCGGCCGGCTCGCGGCTGATCACCAAGCGGTTGAAGCGTGCGGCAAGGTTGCTGCCGTCGGGCGCCGTAAATGAACCGGTCGCGCCGCCGCCAGCGTCCAGCGTGAGCGCACCCAGCGCCTGGGTCGCGCTGCCGTCAAGCGTGGTCAGGAACGCGTACAACGCCTCGCCTGCCGGCGGTGCCTCGGCGCGCAGATTCAGCACGATCTGATCGCTGCGGCCCTGTGCGTCGCGGAAGGCAGCAGTGCCGCTCGGCTGGCCGAAATATTTCGCCGGCAATGGGTTCGGCGTGGGCTGCGGTGTCGGCGCGGCGATCGCCGGCGCGGCGGCCGCCAGCACCGGAGCCTGGCCGGCCGGAACGACCTTGATCTTGCCGGCCATATCTTGCCCGCCGGCGCTGCCGTGTAGCTCGCAGTAATATGGGAACTCGCCGACCTGATCGAAGGTGTGCTTGAAGCTTTGGCCCTTCGAAAGCAGGTCGGATTTGAACAGCTTGCCATCGTCGGCGGTGGCGGTATGCGGCGCGCCATCCTGATTCACCCAGATCACCGTCGTGCCGACCGGAACGACGACATCTTGCGGGTTGAAGACGAAATTAGCCATTGGGACGGTCAACTCGTCGGAACGTTGCGCCACCGGCTGCACCTGCCCTTCGGCGACGGCCGGCTGTGCAGTATTGATATACCAGGTGATATAAACCCACACTCCAAGAGCTGTGACGAGGATATACAGGCTATAGGCAGTGCGCATAAACAGCTTGTAATTGTTGAACTTGAGCGCCTGCGGCACCAGCTCATTGCCGCGCAGCGCCACAAATGTGCCAAACACCAGCGTGGTGAGCCCAAGCATGGCATGGATAAGTGCAGCATAGTAGTACGTCTCGCCCAGCCTCTGTGGAATACCTGGCGCGGCCGATTTCAGAAACGATGCGACCATGATCGTGAGCACTTGCGCGACATTGATCGCCACGGCGGTCGATTGCACCCAGCGATGCACCTGATAGCGCTTCAGAACTGCCAGGATCATGCCAACCGTAAGCGTCAGCGCGACTAATATCCCAAGGATGAGCGAGATATCGGCGAGCACCGAGGCATTGGTTCCGAGGAAGCCTCTGCCATTCATGGATCGATCCTTTCGTTACTTATGCGCTGAGTGTTGACTATTGCAAGTCTGTTGCTAGTTCCCTTATTTCCCTTTGGCCTTGCCACGGAAATGAGGGGGTACTATGGGAACTAGGATCGAACCTACGATAACCTGTACTAAGTCTATACCAAGCCATGCGGCATTTCTTCAGTTGGCGTATCGATGCCGAGTTCCTGCTCGATGAAGGTGTTCAGATCGTGCAAGGTGGTGAAATAGATATATTTGCCGCCGCGCACATGCTGAATCCACCCGCGCCAATGCCGGTGTTCCGCTGAAGTGCTGCCTTGTTCCCACCAGATCCGCACGATGAACGACCCGCCTGGTTGTTGTGTCGATTTACTCGACATAGTTGCACCTTGCCTGTTGATTGCCCACACAGCTATTCTACAAAGGCGGTGTCGTGTGAATATCGATTGTGGATTGGGCTGAAAAACCTGCACGACATTTTCGGTATAGGTCCAATTTGAATATGATACTGCCTTATGCCTTAAATGGCCAACCGTTGCTCGCGAACGGAGTTTGCGGTGGCATAGATTTTGCTGACAAGTACTACTATTCTGGAATGATCTAAACTTTATAACCTACTTGGCTGCCTCATGAATAGATTTTAATTAGAAATCTTGGAATGAAAGCGGGTGCTCGTGACGGGCCGCGAACTACGCAACCGGGTCTTAGTGCTCGACGACAGCATGGATCAGGCGCAAATAGAGCGCGTGCTCAAAGCGCTTGACTCGCTCAACCGTATTCGCATTTTGCGCTATTTGGCGGATCGAGTGGCGAGTGTGAATGACATTGCCGTGGCGCTCGACCTGGCGACCTCAACGACCGCGCTGCACATCGAAACATTGGAAGAGGCCGGGCTGATCAGAACCGAGTTCGAGCCGGCCAGCCGTGGGCTGCGTAAAGTGTCGGCGCGGATGTACGATCGCGTTGTGCTCGATCTGCCAATCGCCGAACAGCCGCGCGAGCAAGCTGTCGAAATGACCATGCCGATTGGCGCGTTCGTCGATTGCCAGGTGATGCCAACATGCGGGCTGATCAGCGAAACGGGCATCATCGGCATGTTGGATGACCCGGCCTCGTTTTACGAGCCGGCGCGCATGACCGCGCAGCTGCTCTGGTTCCATCAAGGCTATGTTGAGTATCGCTTTCCCAACCGGCTGCCGAGCGGCGCGCACCCAGATTCGTTGCGCCTAAGTATGGAGATCTGCTCCGAGGCGCCGCTGTTCAATTTGGACTGGCCATCGGATATCACGGTATGGATCAATGGCGTCGAGATTGGAACGTGGATCTCGCCGGCGGACTTTGGCGGCGAGCCGGGGCGCCTGACGCCGGAATGGTGGACGCCGCGCAATACACAGTATGGCTTGCTGAAGGTTTGGCACGTCGGCGAGCGCGAGACCGAGGTCGACGGCATGCGCTTGTCGGGGGTCATGCTGCACGACCTCAAAATAAACGACGTGCCGTTTATCGCTGTGCGGATCGGCGTCAAAGCCGATGCCGAACATGTAGGAGGATTAAACCTTTTCGGTAGCCGGTTCGGCAACTACCCACAAGACCTCTTCTTACGCATCGGCTATCGATCGTCCGCGCGTACGGCCTCAGGTTGAT
>WNFU01012361.1_pt1 | contig 11313 bp, 10 predicted proteins | sample 5400121 | NCBI WGS metagenome assembly WNFU01 (sample SAMN13153360, study PRJNA577476) | soil metagenome | isolation source: 100 cm soil or saprolite under grassland replicate 1 | place: USA:California | collected 2016-06-15
GGCTCGCGCCCGAGCTCGAAGACGCGCTCGTGGGCGTGGCCTCCGGCGCGACGACGTCGGTCGCGATTCCCGTCTCCGAGCGGGAGACGAGCGCGGTCGAGGTCACCGTGAAGGAGATCCATGAGAAGGTGCTGCCGCCGCTGGACGACGAGCTCGCGCGCAAGGTGAGCGAGTTCAACACGCTCGACGAGCTGAAGGGCGACCTCGAGCGCGACCTACGCGAGCAGCTGGCCGCCGAGCTCGAGGGCCAGTTCCGTGCGGCCGCGGTCGACGCAGTCGTCGCCGCGGCGAACGTCGAAGCCGGCGGGCCGCTCGTTGAATCCCGCACCCGCGAGCTGCTGAACGGTCTGGCACAGAGCGTCGAACGTCGCGGGATGTCACTCGACGCGTACCTTGCGCTGAGCGGTCGCAGTCCGGACCAGCTCGTCGAGACGTTGCGCAACGAAGCAGCTCAGTCGGTCGCGCGCGAGCTCGTGCTCGAGGCCGTCGCCGATCGGGCCGGGATCGTCGTCTCGGACACCGAAGTCGAAGCGCTCGTCCGCGAGCAGGTCGACGACGGGGAAGAGGAGTTCGAGCAGGCAGTTGCGCGGCTGCGCGAGAGCGGCGCCTACGAGCGGCTGCGCGAAGACCTGCGGCTTCGCGGCGCGCTCGACCGACTCGCCGCCGATGTCAAGCGCATTCCCGTCGAGCTCGCCCAGGCGCGAGAGAGCATCTGGACGCCCGAGCAGGAAAAACCCGAAACGTCTGCGAAACTGTGGACCCCCGGCAGCAAGGAGCCAGCATGAGCCCGCTAGAGCAACACGTAGTCCCGATGGTGATCGAACAGACGTCGCGCGGGGAGCGCGCGTTCGACATCTACTCCCGCCTCCTCAACGAGCGAATCATCTTCCTCGGCACGCCGGTGGACGACCAGATCGCGAACCTGATCGTCGCTCAGCTCCTCCACCTCGAGTCGGAGGACCCCGACAAGGACATCTCGATCTACATCAACTCGCCGGGCGGCCTCGTCTACGCGGGCCTCGCGATCTACGACACGATGCAGTTCATCAAGCCGGACGTCGCCACGATCTGCGTCGGGATGGCGATGTCGATGGGCGCCGTGATTCTTGCGGGCGGGACACAAGGGAAGCGGATGGCGCTGCCGAATTCCAAGATCCTGATCCACCAAGGGTCGGCCGGCTTCCATGGGCAGCCGACCGACATCGAGATCCAGGCGCGCGAGGCGATCAGCCTGGTGCGGTTGATGGAAGACATCATGGCCAAGCACACGGGACAACCGGTCGAGAAACTCAAGAAGGACATGGACCGGGACTACTACATGACGGCTCAGGAAGCGCAGGAGTACGGCATCATCGACGCAGTTGTCTCGAGCCGGGATTCCACGAGAGCGGCCGCGGCGGCCTAGCGGAAACGGCAATTTAGGGGTAAAAGAAAGAGAGCGATGGCGAGAGCGAGCGAGGGTAACGAGCAGCTTCTCTGCAGCTTCTGCGGGAAGAGTCAGCGGCAGGTCAAGAAGCTGATCGCAGGGCCCGGGGTCTACATCTGCGACGAGTGCATCGATCTCTGCAACGAGATCATCGACGAGGAGCTCACCACTCCCGCGCAGCTCGACCTCGACAACCTGCCGCGGCCGAAGGACATCTACGCGGTCCTCAACGATTACGTCGTCTCGCAGGAGGAGTCCAAGCGCGCTCTCTCGGTGGCGGTCTACAACCACTACAAGCGCGTGCAGATGGGGCAGGAGGACGGCGACGTCGAGCTCCAGAAGTCGAACATCCTGCTGCTCGGTCCGACCGGGTGCGGGAAGACGCTGCTCGCGCAGACGCTCGCCCGGATCCTGAACGTTCCGTTCGCGATCGCCGACGCGACCGCGCTCACCGAGGCGGGCTACGTGGGCGAGGACGTCGAGAACATCCTGCTCAAGCTGATCCAGGCGGCCGACTTCGACATCAAGAAGGCGGAGACGGGGATCATCTACATCGACGAGGTCGACAAGATCGCGCGCAAGGCGGACAACCCGTCGATCACGCGTGACGTGTCGGGGGAGGGCGTGCAGCAGGCGCTGCTGAAGATTCTCGAAGGAACGGTCGCGTCAGTTCCTCCGCAGGGCGGCCGCAAGCATCCGCACCAGGAGTTCCTCTCGATCGACACGACGAACGTCCTCTTCATCTGCGGCGGGGCGTTTGCAGGCCTCGACAAGATCATCGGCAAACGCATCGGCAAGAACGCTGTCGGCTTCGGCGCGCAGATCCGCTCGAAGAACTCCGCCGAGGCGTCAGAGCTGCTCGCACAGGTAATGCCGGAAGACCTGCTCAACTTCGGCCTGATTCCCGAGTTCATCGGGCGTCTGCCCGTCATCTCGGCCGTGCACCAGTTGAAGAAGGACGATCTCGTCCAGATCCTCACCGAGCCGAAGAACGCGCTCGTCAAGCAGTACCAGCGCTTCTTCGCCTACGACAACATCGAGCTCGTACGTCATGTTCGAGCTGCCGTCGCGCACCGACGTCTCCAAGTGCGTGATTACGAAGGAGACGATCAGCAAGGGCCTGAAGCCGACGCTCGTGACCAGCGCCGGCTCTGCCGCCGCCGCCGACGACGACGAGTTGGCCGAAGAAAGCGCCTAGGCGGCGGCTTGGCCCGAAATGCTGTGCATTTCGGGCGGGTAGACCGGACAGGCGCGCTGCGCGCGCGCGTCCATTTGGAGGCCGTCGAGGCGAGCTGCTTCGGCGGCGGTTAGTGTCGGTGCGGCGGAGCCGCGCCTTGGCCGTGACCGCGTTAGTTGCTGCCCGGCTTGCCTCGAGCTGTGTCGCAGGCGTACGGGGCGAGCAGTGCGTCGGCGGACGCCTTCGTTGCTGCGATGGGCACGAGCTGATCTGCGAACGCGGGACCGCCTGACGTCTGGTTGACCGTCGGCGTCGCCGTGACCTTGGCGCTGCCGGCCGCATAGTTGAGCATGTTCTTGAAGTAGAGGAGGATCGCGCGCTGCTGCCACCAGCGGTCGAAGAAGTACGCGTGCTCGCCGCGCGTCGCCTCGAGTGTCTTCTGCAGCGCGTTGCCGACCTCGTACCCCGCCATCATCTGCGCTTCGAACGCCGGCACGAGCGAGTCGTCCGCCGAGTACACGTTGAGCAGCGGCACCTTGACTTTCTGCTGCGCGTGGAACGCCGTCTCGTGCGAGAGGATTCCGAAGCCGTCCGTTTCGTACCGAGTTCCGGCGCGCGCCAATGCGACGCACACGTCACCGTTGTCGTACGGGGGCACGACGAGCTGGACGAGCACGTCCGTTACTGGATACGTGCAGAGCGGTGTCTGGCAGCCGGCCGGAACCGCGGTCGAGTAGATCTGAGTGTCCTGGTCCGCCGGACCGCTGAACTGGATGCCCGCCTTGAAGACCTTTCCGGAATCGAGGGCGAGTGCGAGGACGGTGTTCTGGCCACCCTCGCTGTAGCCGACGAGGCCGATGTCCTTCGTCCCCTTCTGTGCGGCGAGGTAGCGCCCGGCAGCGAGGACGTCCTCGGACTCCTTCCAGCCGAACGTCTGCTGCCAGGCCGGATATCCCCACCCTGCATCGTTTTCGAAGCTGAAGCCGCGCTGGTCGGCCGCGAGCACGTTGTAACCGTTCGCGTACAGCATTGCGGCCCACCGGATGACCGATGCGTAGCCATGCGTGTTGAACCCGTGGACGACAACGATGCCGGGAGCGTCGCCGGTGTGCACGGCAAGCTCGCCGAGCAGGGGCGCGCCGTCTGCGGACTTGAACTGCACGTTGCGGAACCAGGCAGGCCATTCGGGCGCGTCGGGACTGCCCGGGATCGAGCCGGTCGTGTAGTCCTGCGCCGGCGCGGTGTTGAGCACGTTCGCACTGCCGAACGCCGAGTCGTATCCCTGCGGGACATAGTTCGGTTGGTAGGGCTGCGAGACGATCTGGTTGACGGCAGAGCGGAACTTCGAAGCTGTGTCGGCAGTTGCCGCCGAGGCAACCGCGGCGGCGAGTGCGAGCGCGACGCCGAGCGCGAGGGAAAACCGCATGATTCCTCCAGGGTCCGAACCTGACAGGTCGTTCAGGTTGCCATATTCCCACGAAATGATCGATCCAAACGCGAACCTCGGCTTGACACCGATGCGCCCGGTGCGATAAGAGACCTGAATCGGGTCTCATATTCGGCGAGACCCCATCCCTCCGGAGGGTTCAGATGAGACGAGTGTGGTCGAGGCGGGCGATGGTCGTCGTCGCCGTCGCCTCGCTGCTCGGCGTGGCCGCCACTGCGGCGGCGACTGCCAGCACTGACATGCGCGGCGGTGCCGCCGCGAAAACGGTCAAAGTCGGATTCATCTACTCACGGACCGGCGCGCTCGCGGCGTTCGGCGCCGCAGAGGTCGAGGGCTTCCAGTTCGGCCTCTCGTACCTGAGAAGTCACGGCCAGACCTGCGGCGGGCGCAAGTTCGACGTCAACTACGTAGACGATCAAGGAGTTGCCGCAAACGCGGTTAATGCGGCGAAGGATCTCATCGGCCAGGGCTACAAGATCATCGCCGGCTCGACGTCTTCGGCGGCAGGGGTGGCGGTCGCACCGATCGCGGACCAGAACAACGTGCTCTTCATCTCCGGGCCCGCGGCCGCGGACGCAATCACCGGCCTGAACCGGCACACATTCCGCGCGGGCCGGCAGAGCTATCAGGACGTGCAGACGGCGGCGAACATCCTCCCGCCGCGGACTGTGGGCAAGAAGATCGTCGTGTTCGCCGAGGATACGCCGTTCGGCGCCAGCAACGTCGCCGCCGTCCAGCAGGTCTTCGGCACCAAGGGCCACAGCGTCTCGTCGATCCTCGCTCCGTTCCAGACCGCCGACCTGACGCCGTACGCCGTCCGGCTGAAGAACGCGAACGCGGACCTCGTCTTCGTCGCCTGGGCAGGCTCGAACTCGCCCGCGATGTGGCAATCGCTCGACCAGCAGAAGGTCTTCGACACTGCGGACGTCGCGACGGGTCTCGCGAATCGCGACACGTACGCGACGTTCGGGCCGATCGTCGGCCCGAAGGCGAAGCTGCTGTCGCATTACGTCTACCAGGCCCCGAAGAACAACGTGAACAAGTGGCTGGTCAAGACGATGCGCCAGCGCACGGGTCATCCGCCGGACCTCTTCACCCCAGACGGCTTCAACACCGCGCTGATGATCTGCCACGCGGTTCAGGTGGCGAAGGGCGACAACGTCGACAAGATGATCTCGGCCCTCGAGGGCTGGCAGTTCGTGGGGCCGAAGGGCATCTCGCGGATCCGCAAGGCCGACCACGCGCTGATCCAGCCGATGTTCGTCGTTCAGCTCGTGAAGGGGACGAACGGCAAGTACGACGCCAAGGTCGTCAAGACGGTCTCGCCGGGCAACGTGCAGCCGCCCGTCAAACCGTTCGGCTAATCGGCTGAGTGAACCCTCCGGTTCTCGCAACGCGGAACCTCGGGCTTGACATCGGCGGCGCGAAGATCGTCGCCGATGTCTCGCTCGAGGTAGCCGAGGGCGAGCTGCTCGGCATCATCGGCCCGAACGGGGCCGGCAAGACGACGCTGTTCAATCTGCTCTCGGGCCTCTATCGTCCGACTGCCGGGACGATCGAGCTCCGCGGCCGCGACGTCACCCGCGATCCGACGTTCCGGCGTACACGCCTCGGCCTGGGACGGACGTTCCAGGTGTCGAGCGTCTTTCCGCTCTTGACCGTCTTCGAGAACGTCCGCCTGGCGGCGGAGGCGGCACTCGGCGGAACGCTGCGGCTCTGGCGGTCGGCTGCGAACGTTGGGCGGGCGACCGACAAGGCGCGCTCGTCACTGGCGCGCGTGGGGCTCGAGCGGCGTGCGCTCACGAGGGCGGGTTCGCTCGCGCACGGCGACAAGCGCCGGCTCGAGCTCGCGATGCTGCTCGCCGCGGATCCGCACGTCGTCATGCTCGACGAGCCGATGGCCGGAGTCTCGGCCGAGAACGTTCCGGAGCTCGTCGAGCTGATTCGATCCGTGCACGAGCAGGAGGGCAAGACCGTGCTCATCGTCGAGCACCACATGGAGGTCATCACCGGTCTCGCGCAGCGCATCGCCGTCATGCACCACGGCGCGCTGCTCGCTTGCGACACGCCCGAGGCGGTCATGGCGAACCAGACGGTCCAGTCGGCGTACCTCGGCGAGGAGCTCTGAATGGCGGTCGCCGTCGCGGCCGAGACGCTGCTCGAGGTAGAGCACCTCCACGTTCACCTCGGTCAGTCGCACGTCCTGCAGGGCGTCTCGTTCACGGTGCGGGAGGGCGGTGTCACTGCGCTCCTCGGGCGAAACGGGGTGGGCAAGACGACCACCCTCCGCGCGATCCTCGGGCTCGTGGGTAGGCGGGGAAAGGTCACGTTCGCCGGCAACGACCTGACGTCCCTTCCGACTCACCGCATCGTCCGCCAGAGCGTCGGCTACGTCCCGGAGGACCGCGACATCTTCGCCGGCCTCACGGTCGAGGAGAACCTCCGTCTCGCGGAGCGCGACGCCGAGCCGCGTTACGACCTCGTCTACGACCTGTTCCCCGAGCTGCGGCAGCGCGGGGGGCAGCGCGCCGGGACGCTGTCCGGCGGCCAGCAGCAAATGGTCGCGATCGCGCGCGCCCTCCTGAACGACAACCGCCTGCTGCTCGTCGACGAGCCGACGAAAGGGCTGGCGCCTGCGCTCGTCGCGGACGTCGCACGTGTCCTCGAGCGGCTGTCGGAGCTGACGACGGTCTTGCTCGTCGAGCAAAACCTTGGCGTCGTCCGCCGGATCGCTCGAGATGCCGTCGTCCTCGACCAGGGGCGCGTCGTGCACACGAGCGACGCGCAGGAGCTGCTCGCGCAGCCGGAGCTGGTGCGCCGGCTGCTGAGCGTCAGCGCGGGTGCCGCCGCGTGAGCACCTTCATCGTCCTCTCGATCACCGGTCTCGGGCTGGGGGCGATGTACTTCCTGATCGCGTCCGGCCTCTCGCTCATCTACGGGCTGATGGGCGTGCTGAACTTTGCGCACGGGGCGTTCCTCACCGTCGGCTCCTATGCGTCGTGGTGGATGTCCGAGCACGCGTTTCACGACGTGAGCCCGATCCTCCTTCGGTTCTTGCTCGGCGCGCTCTGCGGTCTCGTGGCAGGCGCGGTCTTCGCGGCCCTCGTCGAGCTCGTGCTGATCAGGCCGCTCTACCAGCGCCACATCGAGCAGGTGCTCGTGACGGTCGGCCTCTCGCTCGCCTTCGTCGCGCTCGTTCAAGGGATCTGGGGCCCGACGCTCCGGCCGTACGCCGTGCCCGGCTGGCTGCACGAGACCACGACGATCTTCGGGGCGCACATCCCCAACGACCGCTGGATCGAGATCGCCACCGCCGGGGTCGTTCTCGTGCTGCTTCAGCTCTTCCTGCGCCGGACCCGCTACGGCCTGATCATCCGCGCCGGAGTCGAGAACCGCGCGATGGTGACGGCGCTCGGGATCAACGTCCGCACCGCGTTCACGCTCGTGTTCGCCATTGGCGGAGTTGCTGCGGCCATCGCCGGTGTGCTCAGCGGCGTCTACTTCAGCACGATCGATCCAGGCCAGGGGACGCGCCTTCTCATCTTCGCGTTCATCGTCGTCGTCATCGGCGGGCTCGGCTCACTCGGTGGGTCGGCGTTCGCGGCCGTCGTCGTCGGCCTGCTGCAGCAATACGTCAACTTCTATGCGTCGGCAGGGATCGGCGACATCGCGGTCGTCCTCCTGCTCGGCCTCGTCTTGCTGGCGCGTCCACGCGGTCTCGCGGGAGCGTTCGCCACGTGAGAAAGCGGATCGTCGCCGACTTTGCCTGGCCGCTCGCCGTGTTCGGCACGCTCGCCTTCGTGCCGAAGGTCGGGTGGGACATCCCGAAGCTCTTCGACAGCCCGATCTCGAGCCCGGGAACGCTCAATCTCCTTGCGCTCTGCCTGGTCTTCGGCGGGCTCGCGCTCACCTACGACCTGCTCTTCGGGTTCACCGGCTTGCTGTCGTTCGGTCACGCGCTGTACGTCGCCGTCGGCTCGTACATCACCAACATCGCGATCACGGACTGGCACTGGAGCTTTGCCGAAGCCGTCCTCTGCAGCGCGGCCGTCGGGCTCGTGCTGCCGGTCGTGCTCGGCTTCGTCAGCCTCCGCGTCAGCGGCATCGCCTTCGCGATGGTCACGCTCGCGTTCGCCCAGGCAGGTGCTGTGCTCGTGGACAAGGACCCGCACGGATGGACGCACGGCAACGAAGGTCTCAGCCCCGACTACACGAAGCTCCCTTCCGCGTTCGTCGGCGTCTTCAACACGAAGCACCTGTACTGGCTTGCGCTCGCGTACGTGGCGATTGTCTTTTTCGTGACGCGCTGGGCGGTCGAATCCTCGCCCGGACGAATATGGCAGGCGATTCGCGAGAACGAGTTGCGCGTCGAGGTGCTGGGCCTGCGTCCGCGTGCTTACAAGCTGATGGCGTTCGTGCTCTCTTCGTTCCTCGCGACCATCGGCGGGATCGTCTACCTGCTCCTCAACAACACCTCGGATCCGTCCGTGATCTCGCCGAACTTCACGTTGATGTTGCTGCTCATGGTCGTGATCGGCGGGGCCGGGTCGCGCTGGGGCGCCGTTCTCGGCGGGATCGTCTACTACTACCTCGACAACAGACTCGGCGCCGTCGGCAGCTCCTCGACGGTCCAGGATCTTCCACACGTGCTGCGCACGCCGCTCGAGCAGCCGCTGTTCCTGCTCGGCACGATCTTCATCCTGATCGTCTTCTTCCTGCCCGGAGGGATCGCGGGCCTGGCCGCGCGGGGGCGGCCCGCGGGCCTGCGCCGGCTCGAGGAGGCGATTCGCCCCGGCGGCGCGGTCGGTGGTGCACCGGAGGCGACGCTCACCGAACCGCAGGAGGGCGCATGAGTACGGCGATCTATGAAGGGGTGCGTCTTGCGTACGACGTCGAGGGTACGGGGCAGCCGCTGCTGCTCATCCAAGGTCTCGGTTACGGCAGACGCGGCTGGGGACCCGCGCCGAGCATGCTCGCGCGGCGCTTCCAAGTCGTGACGTTCGACAACCGCGGCTTCGGCGAGAGCGACGTTGCGCCGGGTCCGTACACGACGACGCAGCTGGCCGCCGACGCGATCGCGGTGCTCGACGCGGCGGAGGTCGACAGCGCAGATGTCGTCGGCATCAGTCTCGGCGGAATGGTCGCGCAGGAGCTCGTGCTTGCATGGCCCGAGCGCGTACGCAATCTCGTCCTCTGCTCGACGACGCCGGGCGGCCCGAACTCTGTGCCGATGCCTCAGCAGACCGTGGCATTGATGGGACGGCAGCCGCAGCTCGACCCCCAGGAGGCGCTCCGCCTGTTCGTCGTGAATGCCCTCTCGCCTGACCCGTCGGACGAGCTCGTGGAGGAGATCGTGGCCTACCGCGTCGCCAATCCGCCGGACGGCGCGGGTTGGTGGGCACTCGCGGGCGCCGGTGCAGCGCACGACGCCATGGCTCGACTCGGCACGGTCCGCGTGCCGACCCTCGTCGTGCACGGCACCGCCGACAACGTCGTCGATGTCCGAAACGCGCCGTTGCTCGCGGATGCGATCCCCGGCGCGCGGCTCGAGCTGTTCGAGGGCGTGGGGCACCTGCTGCCGTGGGAGCGGCCTGAGGAGTTCACGGCGCTGGTGGAGGAGTTCCTCGCGTGAGCCTGCACACGCTCGGCCCGTGGATCCGCAACAGCGCCCGGCGCACGCCAAGCCGCATCGCGATCGACCATCTCGGCCACGAAGTCACCTATGCGGAGCTCGACCGGCGCTCCGAGGCCCTCGCCGCCGCTTTGCTCGAGCGCGGCCTGCGGCGCGGTGACCGCGTCGCAACGCTGACCGGGAACTCGCCGGAGCACGTGATGGTGTTCTTCGCGTGCGCCAAGGCCGGCTTCATGCTCCTGCCGCTCAACTGGCGGCTCGCGGCGCCGGAGCTCCGCTACCAGCTTGAGGATGCCCAGCCGGCGCTCTTCCTCGTCGAGAACGAATACGCGGAGCTTGCGATCGAGACGGGGTGGGAGTTCGAGCCGCTCGCGCCGCCGGACGAGGCGGTCGATCCGATCGCCGCCGAGGTCGCCGACGACGACGGTCTGCTCCTCATCTACACGTCCGGCACGACCGGCCGGCCGAAAGGAGCCGTCCTCACTCACGCCAACTGCTTCTGGACAAACCTCAGCTTCGACCTCGCAACGGGGGTTACCGGCGAGGATGTCGTGCTCCAGGTGCTGCCGCAGTTCCATTGCGGCGGCTGGAACGTCCAGCCGTTGCTCACGTGGTGGAAGGGCGGCAAGGTCGTACTGGAACGAAGCTTCGAGCCGGGGCGCGTGCTCTCGCTTCTCGACGAGAAACACGTGACGACGATCATGGGCGTCCCTGCGATCTACCTGTTCCTTTCGCAGGAGCCGGCGTTTGCCGACGCGGATCTTTCGAGCCTGCGCCTGGCTGTTGTCGGAGGCGCTCCGATGCCCGAGCAGCTGATCCGCGTGTGGCAGGCGCGCGGGATCGAGATCGTCCAGGGCTACGGCCTCACGGAAGCGTCGCCGAACGTTCTCTGCCTGCCGCCAGAGGACGCGATGCGCAAGATGGGGTCGGCCGGCAAGCCGTACCCGTACGTCGACGTGCGGCTTGGCGAAGGCGGAGAGCTCCAGGTCCGCGGTCCGAACGTCTTCCCCGGCTACTGGAAGAACCCCGAGGCGACCGTGGCGGCGCTGCGCGACGGCTGGTTGCACACGGGCGACGTGGCCGAGGTAGACGTCGACGGCTGCTACCGGATTCGCGGGCGCCTGAAGGACATGTACATTTCCGGCGGCGAGAACGTCTACCCGGCGGAGGTCGAGGGAGTCCTCCACTCGCATCCGGCGGTCGCGGACGTCGCGGTGGTCGGCGTGCCGGACGAGCGCTGGGGCGAGGCAGGCGTCGCGTTCGTCGTGGCGAAGGAGCCCGTGAGCGACGACGTGCTGCTCGACCACTGTAGGGAGCGGCTTGCGAAGTACAAGGTGCCGAAGCGCGTGCGTTTCGTCGAGGCGCTCCCGATGTCGGGGATGAACAAAGTGTTGAAGGACGAGCTGCGCGCCCTCGATGCGCAGGAGGTGCCGGCATGACCGACTTCGCGGCGCCACTGCCGACCGGGGTGGACGGCAAGGAGCTGACGAGCCGCGGCGCAGCGACTCGCGAGCGCCTCCTGACCGCGGCGGAGAGCGTGTTCGCCGAGCTTGGTTATCCCGACGCCTCGATCGTCAAGATCACCGAGGCCGCCGGTGTCGCGCAGGGCACCTTCTACCTCTACTTCTCCA
>WNFU01021067.1_pt1 | contig 11313 bp, 10 predicted proteins | sample 5400121 | NCBI WGS metagenome assembly WNFU01 (sample SAMN13153360, study PRJNA577476) | soil metagenome | isolation source: 100 cm soil or saprolite under grassland replicate 1 | place: USA:California | collected 2016-06-15
GGGCTTCACACCCCGCCATTACCAGCGACGCATGCCAGGAGCGGGGACGAGCGTTGAGCACTCGCTCGGAGCTAACCGTCGAACATTCGACCCTCCATTTCGATTAACTCACTCACACAGTGCGACATCACGTCGCACCCGACCTTCCAGTGTCCGCGGGTTGCCTGGTACACCTCGTCGTGGCCCATGTCGCTGCGCCACGCCCGATTGATAACAAAGATCACCACCGGTTCGGCCAACGCAGGCGCGAGCGGGGCCGACAGCCGAGCCACAGCCGCCTCGACTGAAGCCAGGCCATAAGCGGCCGAGTAGTGACCGCCCTGAAGGTTGGTCAGCGAGAGCCCAGCGGCGCGGAACGCATCGATCACCGCCTGCTCGACAGTCAGCGCCTGGTCCTCACTGGCCAGCCCGGTCCGCACGAACAGATGCTCGACCCGCCGACCCGCGGCGTGGATGTTCTGAATACGACCGATCTTCGCCGAGGTCACTTGCACGTCGTCGGTCACCGCCGCGGCATGGGCGTAGACCCGATTGCCTACGCCCTTGCCGACATAGAAGACCTGACCGTCGCGTGGATCACGGAGCAAGTACACGTAGAAGCCCAAGTCCTGCTCGACCTCGTACGGGATGTTGCCATAGCTCACAGGTTCCGGATTCGCCGTCATCCACCGCAGTCTCCCAGCCCAGCGAGCAAGACGTACATGGCCGATGAAGTCTCCGCCGCCGCTGCGCTGATGGGGAGCTGAACGCGGCCTCGTCTGCTTCGATGCCCAGTGGCATCGACTTTGACCAGCTGCCAACGAGCACCAACCAGCGGGCGGGTAGGTGCGGAGTTGGTGCACTCGACGTGGGCACCAACGACACCGACAAGATCCGGAACATGTGCGGAACGATCAACCGCACGACCTGAGGCAGCCGGGACAACTGCCTGGTCGCAACGTTTTCCGAGCCGCTGCACTACCCCGTTCCTGACCGTGTCCATCGGGCGGCATCCTCTGGCGGATGCGAAGCTCCGTCGACGTAAGGAACGAGGTCTCCACTCGTGATTGCGAGGTTACCGGCGTCTGCCGGAGCGTGGGACGGACATGGCAACGAAGATCGAACGTGCGATCCACGTGCGATGCGCGACGGCGATCGAGGGTCTCCGGCGATCAACCACGGTCAGCCGCGACGGCGAGGACATCGACGGAAAGCAAAACGGCGACCGCGTTTCCGCTAGTCACCGTCTTGTCAGCCCGGCGAAGGACTGGTGGGCAGGGGCGGGGTCGAACCGCCGACCTTCCGCTTTTCAGGCGGACGCTCGTACCGACTGAGCTACCTGCCCAGGTGCCTCGCGGTCCTGACGGGACTTGAACCCCGATGGGGGCGGCCTCGCAATCATTGCACAGCGTGCCATGTTCGCGTTCATGCTCCCACCGGGCCCCGCCGGAGGCTTGCTAAGCGTACGCGACCCCCCAAATCTTCGCCAACTCGGATACGCAGGTCACAAACGATCATCGGACGCCCAGCTACAAACCTGTCCTTACGCCGGCAGCGCGATGAGCGTGAAGCGCTCGGACAGCCACGGTAACAGCGTCCGGTACGCCTCGACGGTCCATCGCCGGTCGCCGCCCCCGTCGTGCGAGAGCACGATCGCGCCGGGTGCCGTGCACCGCTCGACCACCGTCACGATGCGTCCCGTCAACGCCGGGCCCTGCCGTCCGGTGTCCCAGTCACGCGGGTCGACGGTCCACCCGATCGACGCCATCCCCAGCTCACGAGCGATCTTCACGGCGGCCGGGGTGAAGTTGCCACCCGGGTGGCGGAAGTAGGTGATCGGTGCACCCGGCACGGCCAGGTGGATCTCGTCGTTCGTCCGTTCCAGGTCCGACCGGATCTCCTCGGCCGAGCGCCGGCCCAGGTTCAGGTCGTGGGCCCAGGTGTGGTTGCACAGCGTGTGCCCGTCCCGCACGATCGCCCGTACCAGGTCCGGGTGGCTGCGCACGTTCACGCCGATGACGCAGAAGGTCGCCTTCACGCCGTACGTTCGCAGTAGGTCAAGGATCTGCGGGGTGTAGTCCGGGCTCGGGCCGTCGTCGAAGGTCAGGGCGACGCCCGACGACGCCGTCGTCCGCAGCACCCCGTCGACGGGGGCAGGCGAGGACGGAGCCGCTCCGGCAGACTCAAGCGCGCCAGGCGCCGGCGACGGGTCGATCACGCTTCCGCCGCCGCCCCCGCCGGACGCCGGACCGGGCGTACGCCATGAGGCCGGCGCCCGTCCGCCATGGCCGCCGCAGGCACCCGCGAGCACGAGTACTCCGGACAGGAGTACGAGCGCGGCGAGCCTCCGGTGAACCATCGGGGGTACTCCAGACGTGTGCGGCGTGGCTGAGTGCGGCACACGCTAGGAGCGCCCGGTGGCCCGAGGCGGCCACGCGTCGACTGCTGGCAGAGAGTGGGGAGCCGAAAGGGACGAAACAGACCTTCACCCGGCCCAGGTCGACACCACGCCGGCCAGCCAGGGTGCGTACCGGTCTGAATGCGCGCGCAGCTCGTCCGGCTGTACCCAGGCAACCGCGGCCACCTCCTCGGGGTCCGGTGACAGCCGGGCCGACGACGGCAGCGTTCCTACGAGCACGTGGTCGTACTCGTGCTCCACCCGTCCGGTGGCCGGGTCGGTCGCCTGGTAGACGTACACCCCGGCCGGCGTCAGCTCGACGCCGGCAACGCCCATCTCCTCGGCCAGCCGCCGCTCGGCCGCCAGAGCCACGGACTCGCCCGGCGCCGGATGGCCGCAACAAGCGTTGGCCCATCGCAGCGCGAACCGGGTCTTGCCGGCGGCCCGTTGCTGCAGGAGCACCCGGCCGTCCGGCGCCACCAGCAACACCGAGAAGGCCCGGTGCAGCAGCCCGGGCGGGGCATGGGCCAGCTGCACGGTCGCCGTGCCGGAGGGCGTGCCGTCGAGGTCGACGAGCTCGACCAGCTCCTCCTCGCGGCTCACCGGCCGATCGTAGTCGGACGCCCACGACGCGCCGTCGGGGCGCGCCCCCCAAAGGCGCGCCCCGAGGAACGAGACACCAGACCTGACTAAAGGCGGGAAACCGCGACGACCGTGTACGGGGTCGTCGGCGTCGGGGGAGTGGTGAACCGGGCGTTGGGCAGGTACAGGCGCGGGCCGAACGCCGCGACGGTGGTCGGTACGTCGAAGCCCGGGTTCGGCTCGCCGCGTGACAGGTCGGGGATGTGGCGTACCACAGTGCCCTTGGTCCCGGCGCGGTTCAGCTCGACCACCGCGATCTGGTTCAGCCGGTTCTGTACCGCGAAGAGCGTGCTCCCGATCAGCAGCAGGCCGTCGCCGTTGGTCAGCAGCTCGCCGCCGAGGTCCACTGTGGAGGTGACACCGGTCGCCGGGTCGACCCGGAAGAGCAGTCCGGTGTTGGACTGCACGATCAGGAGGGCTGTGCCGTCCGGCGTACGGGTGATTCCGTTGGCGTTGGTGCCGGGACCGAACACGATGGCGCCCGTGAGCGGGAGCCGGACCACCTGATCCTGGGTGGGCAGCTCACCGAGGCGGCCCAGCGGCAGCTTGTACAGCACCGGGTTGGCCGAGTCGGTGAACCACGCGGCCCGAGGCGTGAGGATTACATCGTTGACGAAGCTCGTACCTGTCGCGAACTGGTAGCTGGCAAGGATTTCACCGGTTCGGATGTCAATCACCCGCGCGTTGCCGGCATTGCCGCCGGATACGAAGAGCCGTCCCCGGTTGTCGGTCTTCAGGCCGAGCGACTGCGTGTTGGGTCCCACGCTGATGATCGAGCCCTGGCCGGTGACCAGGCTCGCGCGATAGATGGAGCCGGTGGCGCGGGATCCGAAGTACGCGAACGGGCCGGGGCCGATCGCGATGCCTTCCGGCTGGAAGCCGTCGGGCAGGGAGAAGGCGCTCGGGAACCGGTCGACCGCTGTCGACGCGGCGCCAGCCGGTGGTGCGAGTACGACGGTCAGTCCCAACGCGGCGGCTACCAGGCCGACCGCGATCCGCATGCGTCGGTTCATCGGCGGCTGTCCTCCTTTCGACTGTGCGGGCCCGCGACGGGGAACGACTCGGGGCGGACCCGCCCAACGATCCACCCTAGTCGATGTAGAGCTCAGCGGCGCGAGCCGCGTCCCCGGCCGGAGGTACGGGCGAAGCACTCCTGGAGGACCTGCCGGGCCGCCCGCGCCTCCGCGGCCGCCTCGGCGGCCTCATCCACCAGCGCCTGGGCGGCCACCGAGGCGACATCGGCGGCCTTGCGCGCCGTGCGTTCGGAGGCCGCGAAGCCGTAGTACCGGCGCCGGGCCGCCCGCTCGCGGGCCCGCAGCTGGGTGACCCGGTGCTCGTGCTGCTCCTGCTCGGCGTCCCAGCCGCTGGCCCGGCGCACGACCTCCTGGAGCTGGTCGATCGAGATGTCCCCGCGCCGGTACGCGCCGTACGCCGCCCGGGACACCTCCCGTTCGACGTCGTCGCCCGCGAAGGCACTGGGCCCGTCGGCGGCGGGAGCGTCGGCGGCGACCGACGCCTCCGCGGTGGGTGCGCTGGCCGCTGCCCGCCGCTCTGCCTCGAACGCCTGCTGGGCCGCCTCGTAAGCGTGTTGCGCCGACTCGATCGCCTGCCACGCGGCCTCGCGTGCCTGCTGGATGTGCTGGTATCGGGCCCGCGCTTCGGCCGCTGCGGCGACCGCCCGCCGGGCAGCCATATCCGCCGCTGCCGCGATGGCCCGCAGCTCCTCGGCTTCGGCGCGCAGCCGCTCGCAGTCTTCCCGGGTGGGTGGCCGGGGCCGAGGCGGCGCCGGCGGGGCGGGCGTCGCGGGTAGGGCGGCGGCAGCGCCGGCCATCGGCGGTCCGGACCGCCAGACGTCGACTTCGAGGGTGGCGGCCCGCCGGGCGTTGTTGCGGTTGTTCAGCCAGGCCGCCGTCCCGACAAGGGCCACGACGGTGATCGCACCGGCCATCAGCACCGCCCAGGTGAGCAGGACGGAGGCGTACCCGCCCGCGTCGTAGCGCTCGGCGAGAAGGGCCGGCGCGTACAACTGTCGTCGCTCTCCCAGGTTCGGTCTAGTTGGCTTGCGACTGCGGTCCTCGCAAGCTGCGGTCCTCGCGCTGCGCGTGGCGGCGCTTGAGCTTGGTGCTCCGGATACGAGCCTACGGGGCGTGGCGAAATCCGCACCAGTGGGTAGTCACTGCTGTCAATTCGGTCAGCGAGATCGCGAAAGCTGGCATAGGCTCCGGGCCCATGACAGCGGTTGCGGGCAACGGCCCGGATGGCGAGAAGCCGGAAAACCCGGACCAGGCCGCCGACAAGGACCGCGCCAAGGGCGCCGATGCCGGCGAGACGGCACCCGAACCCACCGACGACCTGGTCACCACGCAGCACACCCTGGTCGCCGGCGACCGCGAGCTGGGGTACACCGCATCGGCCGGGCGGATCGTCCTGCGGCAGGAGAGCCACACCGAGGACAAGTTCGACGGCAACAAGGCCAAGGCTGAGGTCTTCCTCACCGCGTACGTCCTCGACGGCGCCGATCCGCGCCAGCGGCCGGTCACGTTCGCGTTCAACGGCGGGCCGGGCTCGTCGAGCGTCTGGCTGCACCTCGGGCTGCTCGGCCCGCGCCGCGTGGTGATGGGCGACGCCGGCGACCTGCTGCCCCCGCCGTACGACCTGACCGACAACGCCGAGAGCCTGCTCGCCTACTCCGACCTGGTCTTCATCGACCCGATCTCGACCGGGTACTCGCGGGCCATCAAGGGCGAGAAGACCAAGGACTACCACGGGTTCACCGCCGACATCGAGACCGTCGGCGAGGTGGTCCGGCTCTGGACCTCCCGCAACGGGCGGTGGATGTCGCCGAAGTACCTGTGCGGTGAGTCCTACGGCACGGTGCGCGGCGCCGCCCTGTCCCGGCACCTGCAGGAGCGCTACGGCATGTACCTCAACGGGCTCGTGCTCATCTCGCCGGTCCTCGACGCCGGGACGCTGGAGTTCAGCGGCCACAACGACGACCCGTACATCCTGTTCCTGCCCACCTACGCGGCCATCGCCCAGTACCACGGGCTGCACGGCGACCGCCCGCTGCACGAGGTGATCGCCGAGGCCGAGGAGTACGCGGCGGACGGCTACGCCCGGGCGCTGGCCCGCGGTGCCCGGCTGACCGCCGAGGAACGCGCCACCGCGGTCGCCAGGGTGGCCGCGCTGACCGGCCTGTCCGAGGACTACGTGGACCGGGTCGACCTGCGGATCGAGCACATCCGGTTCTACACCGAGCTGCTGCGCTCGCGCCGCCGGACGGTCGGCCGCCTTGACGGGCGGTACCTCGGCTGGGAGGCCGACTACGGCGCGGAGCGCTGGGCCGACGACCCGTTCCTCAACGCGATCATGGGACCGTACACGGCTGCGCTCAACCACTATGTGCGCGCAGAGCTGGAGTACCAGAACGATTTACCGTACGAGATCCTCAACAGCCGCGTGTTTCCGTGGTCGTTCAAGGAGTTCGAGGGGCAGCACCTCCACGTGGCCGACCGGCTGTCGGCGGCGATGCGGGCCAACCCGCACATGCGGGTGTACATCGCGTGCGGGTACTTCGACGGGGGTACGCCGCATTTCGCGGCCGAGCACTCCGTCGCCCATCTGGCGATCCCGGAGGAGCTGCGCGGCAACGTCGAGATCGCCTACTTCGAGGCCGGACACATGATGTACGTGCATGAGCCGAGCCGGCTGGCCCAGGCGGCGCAGCTGGCGGCCTTCGTCACGCGGTAGCGTCCGGGCATGCGCGCGCCACTGGACACAGCCGCCGTCAGCGCGGCCCTGCGGCCGCACGGTGAGTCGGTCATGCTGCCCGCGGCGGCCTACACCAGCGACGAGGTGTACGCCTGGGAGCTGCGCCACATGTTCGCCGGCGGCTGGACCTGTGTCGGGCGGGCCGACGAGCTGACGGCCGGACCGGTCACGCATCGCGCGCTCGCGGTGGGCGACATCGGGGTGCTGCTGACCTTCAGTGATGGAGCCTTATGGGCCTTCGCCAACGTGTGCCGGCATCGTGGCCACGAGCTGCTCCCGCTCGGCGGGGCGGCGCAGCGCCGGGCCGTCGCGTGCCCGTACCACGGCTGGGGGTACCGGCTTGACGGCACGCTGCTGTCCGCGCCCGGGTTCGACACCCCGCCCGAGGGGCTGTCCCTGGTCGAGCTCCCGGTCACCACCTGGCTGCCCGCTGATCCACCCGGAGCTGTGCGAGGTCTCCCCGCCCTCGTCCGGGGACAACTGGGACCTCGACGGCCTCTGGGTGGGCGGCTCGATGGACCTGCGCGACGGCGTTGAGACGATGTCGTTAGATGGCGTGTCCGGGGGTCGCCCGCTCCCCGGGGTCGACCCGCGTACCGTGCGCTATCTGGGCCTGTTCCCCAACCTGCTGGTCTCGGCGCACCCCGACTACGTGATGGCCCACCGGCTTGAGCCGGTGGCGCCGGAGCGGACGCTGATCGAGTGCTCCTGGTTCCTCCCGCCGGGCGTGACCGACCCGTCGTACGCGGTCGACTTCTGGGACCTCACCAACCGCCAGGACTGGTCGGCCTGCGAGTCGGTGCAGCGTGGCTTGGCCAACCCACACTTCCGCCCCGGCCCGCTGGCCGCGAACGAGGACGCCGTGTACCAGTGGGTGAACCTGGTGGCCCGGATCTACCACGACCCGGCCGGCGCGCTCGCCATGGCCACCGCGCCGTAAGCGTGGCCACCGCGCCGTAAGCGTGGCCACCGCGCCGTAAGCCGGGGGTACCTTCGAGGCATGCCAGTGCATCGCCTCAACCACGCCGTTCTCTACGTTCGCGATGTCGCGGCGAGCGTCGCCTTCTACCAGGACGTGCTCGGCTTCCGCACCGTCAACCGCTTCTCTGGTGCGGCGTTCCTGCAGGCGCCGGGCTCCACGAACGACCACGACCTCGGGCTGTTCGAGGTTGGCGCGCAGGCTGGGCCCTCGGCCGCGGGCCGCTCGACGGTCGGCCTGTACCACCTGGCCTGGGAGGTCGACACGCTCGGCGAGCTGCAGCGGCTGGCCGGCGTGCTGTCCGCGGCCGGCGCGCTCGTCGGCGCATCGGACCACTCGACCACCAAGGCGTTGTACGCCAAGGATCCCGACGGCATCGAGTTCGAGGTCTGCTGGCTGGTGCCGGCGGACCGGATCGACGCCGCCGTCAAGGATGGCGCCGCCGGGACCAGGCGGCTCGACCTGGCGAAGGAGATCGAGCGCTACGGAGCCGACACCCGCGGCGGAGTCGGCGTGTCCATCCCGGCCTGAGGCCCTGGCCTGACGCGACGGTGGCGGCCGCCCGTTTCCGGGCGACCGCCACCGTTGGCGTCACGGGTGTTACGACACTTCCAACCAGTCGAGGTTGGCCGCACCTCCCGCGGTTGTGGCCGTCAACCTGATCGTGTTGTTGGTCGCGTTGAGCGGTACCGAGACCGACACGGTCGACCAGGTGTCCCAGTTGGCCGTGGTCCCGAAGTTCACCGACATCGGCGTCCCGCCGTTGACCACGAGGTCGCATGGCCGGGCGGCGGTGCTGCCGTTGGAGAACCGGAACGTCAGCGTCCGCGTGCCAGCCGTCGCGTTCACCCCCGTCCACTCCACGAAGGCGCCGGCAGCGTTCGGCGTGTTGACGAACCCGGTGCCGCTGAAGCCGAGGTGGTTGCTGTCGATGGTGCTCCCCGCCGATACCGTCGCGTTCTCGGCTTCGAAGCGGTTGGGTGGCGGTGGCTGGATGATCCCGCCGCGCGCGAAGTCGGAGCCGACGAACATCTCGTCGATGCCCAGCTTGTGGAAGAAGTTCGGCACGTCCGACGACGCCCAGGTGCTGTTGACCCGCAACCGGATGAAGCGGGTGTTGGCGGCGAAGTCGATGAACGAGACTCCCCGGGTGCTTGGCATGTCGGCGGTTCGTACCGTCGTGAACGAGCTGCCGTCGTTGCTGGTCTGCAGCGTGTAGTTGCGGATGCGGGCGGAGTCCTCGGCTCTGCCGAAGGTCGTCCGGTTGTGGGTCGGCGACCACTCGCGCTGGTTGATGGCCAGGTACGCCACCTTCTTCACGCTGCCCAGGTCGAGGGTGATCGTCACCGGCACCGAGTTGTTGTTGTCCCAGTACCGCAGATAGCTGCCGTCGACCAGGTTGCTGGCCGGGAACCCGCTGCGCGATGCCGATGCGGTCGCGGTCACCGAGCCGACCGGGTAGATCCCGACGCGTCCGGTGGTGGTCACCCTGAACACGGTGTCGAACGGGTCGAAGCCAGACAGGCCGGTGAGCGTGAGGAACCCGCTGCCCTGGCTGAAGTTGACCGCGGCGCCAGTGCGCAGGTTGGTCACGCTGGACACCACGTACCCGTTGTCGCGTACCCGGACGGTGCCGTTGGTCGGCGGGTCGACCACGTGGATGTACTGCTCGCTCGGGTCAACCTTGAGGAGGTCGCCGTCTACCTGCTTGACGGTGGTGAACCCGTACGCGCCGTTGCCGAACGAGCCGCCCTTGAGGCCGCCGTACATGTACCCGCCGCCCTGGGTCTTGTCCAGCGCGCTCCAGATCGGGCTGACCCAGCTGTTGAAGAAGGAGTTGAAGCTGCGCTGCTGCGACGGGAAGTCACCGTTGACCATGGCGGTCTCGGCCATGAGGGACTTCATCGACGATCCGGCGTTGGCGAGGAAGCGGCCGATGGTGAGCTTGCGGTCCACACTCGAGTCGCCGCCGCTGAACCACCAGTTGCCGCTGGTGGGCAGCTTGTAGTCGGGCTCGGTCAGGCGGGGTGCCGGCGTCCAGATCGCCTGCGGCATGTCGTAGGACGGGGTCATGCCGGTCTTCTGCTCGTGGCTGACCGTGTCCATCTCCGGGGTGTCTTCGTTGTTGTTGCTCAGCAACATGTGCGGGCGCAGGGAGTGGATGTGGGCGTAGAGTCCGCGCCGCTCCCAGACGGCGTTGTCGTTGTCGATCCAGAAGCCGTCCAGGTCCGGGTACTTGTCCAGGAGCTCGATGAAGTTGTCGTAGCTGAACTCGCCGAAGCCGTCGCGGGTCGTGATGTCGATGGTGCGGCCCTTGAACGCCGAGTACGCCGCCGAGTTCAGGTACTCCGGGCCGTTCTCGTTGTGGTGCGATGGGTCGTCGGTCATGTAGTTGATGACCTTGAGGTCAGCGGCATGCGCCGCGTTGAGCAGCTCCCTGAGGAAGTCCCGCTTGGTGGCGCAGCTGCCCGGGATCTTCGACGGCCACGCCCGCGCGTAGCCAAGCCGGCTGTGGAACACGGCCAGCACGATGTACTTCGTGTGCAGCTGCTTGGCCGCGTTCACCCACTTGCTGGCCTCCCACCGCCCGCCCGTCTGGCTGGTGTTGTTGACGGCGTTCTCCCACGTGGTGCAGCTGCCGAACGTCGGCGACGTCCGCATGCCCCAGTGCAGGAACAGTCCAGCCTGCGCCTCGCGCAGCCATTTCTGCCGGTCGTTGAGCAGGTCCGCGGACGCTGGGCGGGAGGCGAACCCGACCAGGGCGACCATCGCCGCGACCACGGCGGCAAGGATGCCAGCCTTGACGGCTCTTGCTCTGGTTCTCGTGTGGCGCATGTGCCTCTCCAAGGCGCTAGTCGTAGTCGCTGGTGCGCCTTGGGTGCCTAGACAGATCGAGGGATGGCTCGAATCTTCCGTCGCGGCGGAGGCGACACCTGGCCATGCACTCATCCGGCGGGGAGACGAGTCCGTAAGAAACTTAGCGGTTATTCTGTTGAAACATAGGATCTATAGATGTCACTCGTCAAGCGGTCGTACCCCCTGGTGGAACCCGATTCGACCCGGCGCAGACACGGCCCGCTACCCGATGCAACTTCCATGTAGCATGATCGCGCTCGCGCCCATCGACAGCCGCCAGTGTACGCCGCCACGCCAAATATATCGCCAACTGCCGATGCCTTGACGCCACGACCCGTGACATCCTACGTTTCTTCCAACCGCAGCCCGATTTCTCCTGTCGCCGCCGGGAGTGTCGCCCTCGGGAGGCGCTGCAGCTGCCGCCGGTACCTCAAGGAGAACGTTCGATGCGACCACCCCGCAGGCTCCTCGCCCTTCTGGGCGCGACGGCGCTGGTGGCGGCGAGCCTCACCGCCTCCACGGTGTACGTCGTGAGCAGCCCGGTCCCGGCGCTGGCACTGGAGAACGGCCTGGCGCGCACGCCGCCGATGGGCTTCAACAACTGGAACTTCACGCAGTGCCGCCCTGAGTTCAACGAGACGTTGGTCAAGGGGATCGCCGACGCGTTCGTCCGGCACGGCTTGCGCGA
>WNFU01009081.1_pt1 | contig 11311 bp, 13 predicted proteins | sample 5400121 | NCBI WGS metagenome assembly WNFU01 (sample SAMN13153360, study PRJNA577476) | soil metagenome | isolation source: 100 cm soil or saprolite under grassland replicate 1 | place: USA:California | collected 2016-06-15
GTTCTTGTTCATGGCCAGGCGCGGGTTGATCTCGACGGTGCCGCGGTTGCCGATGACCGCGATGCGCCCGCGCATGGCGAGGGCGCCGAAGTCCTTCTGGAGATTCACGTTCGCCAGCATCTCGAGGATGACGTCCACACCCTGACCCCCGGTGAGCTTCAGCAGCTCGTCGAGATAGCCCGACGCCGTATGGTCGAGGACATGGTGGGCGCCCTGCTCCGCGACCATCCGTCGCCCCTTGTCGGTCCCGGCGGTGCCGATGACGGTGAGCCCGCGCGCCCGCGCGAGCTGGACGGCGGCGATGCCAACGCCGCCGCTCGCTCCGTGCACGAGGACCGATTCGCCGGCCTCGCCGTGGGCGCGATGGAAGAGCGCGTGGAAGGCGGTGGCGTAGGGGACGTTCATCGCCGCCCCCTGGGGGTAGCTGACGTTCCCAGGCAGCGCGTGGACCTGCGTCTGCTCGCAGAGCGACAGCTCGGCGTACGAGCCGGAAAGCGTGCCGCCCACGTAGACGCGATCGCCCTTCTTGGCGCGGGTCACGGCATCTCCTACCGCCTCGACGACGCCCGCCGAGTCCGAACCCGGCGTGTAGGGCAGCTTCGGGCCGCGATTGTCGGCGTTCGCGCGCAGGTACGTGTCGACGGGATTCACGCCGACGGCGTGGTTCCTGACGAGCACCTGGGTGGCTCCGGGCTGCGGCGCGGGAACTTCCTCGAGCTTCAGGACGGACGGGCCACCGTACTCCGAGACGCGGATCGCTTTCATGACCATGGTTCCTTTCTTGTGTGTGGGTGTCGCGCCGGTTGCTGGCGAATGATCGTGAGGACCACCTTGACCGAACTGGGCTCGGTCACAGCGTCGAGTTGGGCGACAAAATGGCGGTCCTTGGTGAAGAACAGATCGTACCCTGAGGCGACTTCTCGATAGAGCCGACCATTTTCCAGCCCCTTCAGCCGCAGCGAACCGACAGAATCGACAATGTGTCCGAGCTGTCTGAGAGGCTCGATGAGACCTTCAGGGAGGTTCTCATCGAGCAGGATCTTCACGGTATCGTTAGTTCTTTCGAGTGCGCCAGCTCTTCCAGGGCTCCCCGCACAGCATCTTCGGTCAACGTTGGATACGCACGCACGATCTCGGGAATCGTCATGCCGGCAGCGAGCGACTCCAAGAGAAATGCGATCGAGATCCGAGTACCGGCGACTCGGGGCTTGCCTCCAAGATGCTCCGGATCAGCCGCGATCCACTTCATGGCAGAGCGATCTCGTCCGTCCGCATGGGCTATTCTACCGCGCGATCGTCTTGAAGCCTTCGTCGCCGACCTTCTCGACGTATTTCTTCGGCACGATCCAGCCGGCTCCGGTCGCGTTCGAGTAGAAGGTCATGAAGTCGGGCCACGCCCGCTTGAGGCGGATGCGGACGCGGCTGGGCTCCGGAGTCTCCACCGCCGCCACACTCTACTTGAGAGGCTTGGCGGACGCGCCGCGGTAGCGCTCGAACGAGAACTTGACGTCCTCGGCGCTGACCGTGTCACCGTTGTGGAACTGCACGCCTTTGCGGAGGACGAACTCGTAGACGAGCCCATCCGGCGAGACGCTCCATGACTCGGCGAGGCTGGGCGCCATGGGCTGACCCGGGCTCGGTCTCACCATCGCATCGTGGAGCGCGTACAGGACCATGAAGGGCGTGATGATCCCGGAGGTCTCGGCAGGGTCGAACCACGTGGGCGCGAGCGAAACGTGGACCGCCCACGTCATCTGACCTGCGGGCGCGTCTGCGCGCCCCTCCGGCGCCGCGGCGCCGGGCGGGGCGCCGACAGCGGAGATCGCGAGGACGAGCGACGCGGCGACGAGGCGTCGAACGCGGCTCATGGTGAAAGCCTCTGCTTACTGGGGAACCCAGAGGACCGAGGACACCTCGCCGAACTCCCGCCACAGCTTGCGCCAGGAGTCCCCGCCGTCGTCGCTGCGATAGAGGTAGCCGTACCGGCTGGCGCAGAACATCGTGTCGGGCGCCGACGCGGAGATGCTCACGGTCCAGATGGCCGAGTTCGGCTGCACCGGGAATTTCAGGTTCTCCCAGGTGACGCCCGCGTCACGGGAGCGCACCACCGTTCCGATGCGACCCGGAGTGGAGTCGCCCAGCGTCAGGAATACCGTGCGCGGATCATTGGGCTTGACCGCAATGCCCCGAGGGTAGTGCCAGGGGAAAACTTCCCGGGCCCGCGCGGCGTGCCAGGTCTTGCCGTCATCGATGCTGCGCCAGATGTCGTCGTTCACCACGGTGAACACGGTCTTGGGAGGCCCCTCGACCACCAGCACGTTGTGAACGTCCTGGTTCGGGATCTGGCCGTTCACCTTGGCCCAGGTCTCGCCGCCGTCGGTGCTGTGCCGGACGCCGTCCACCTCGAGGCCGACCCACACGTTCCGGTCGTTGGTGGGATCGACCGCGATTCCCGTGGGTCGCGGGACGCCGACGTTCGGGCAATCGTCCGCGATCTCCACGCGCAGCCGCGTCCAGCTCTTCCCTGTGTCCGTGGAGCGGAAGATGCCCGGTGTGCTGGGCGTACCGGTGCCCGCGAACATGACGGCCGGATCGACCGGGTCGATGGCCATGCTCCAGACCACGGATCCCTTCATCGGGTTCTCGAGCAGGCGCCATTTCGCGCCCGCGTCATCGCTCCGGTAGAGTCCGAGGTCGGTCCCGGCGTAGACGACCTCCGGGCTGCGGGAGTCCGAGCGCAGCATGCGGACGATGGAGTCGGAATGCATCCCCTGGCGCACGCTGGCCCGGGTCCAGCTCTCGCCGTCGTCGGCGCTCATCATGACACCCTGACCGACGGTCCCGACCAGGATGTTCCCCTTACTCGTCATAAGCCACCTCCTGACTCGAATTCGGCGCGTGAGTAGCCCAGACTATACACCGCTTGCCACGGCCCGGCGCGCCGCTGCGATCTCCGCCGGCGCAGCGTCCGGTCCCGGGAAATCGCGGTCGGCCCGCTTGTACCAGCCGCGCGCATTGTCGAGGTCGCCCTCGAGGATGTGCACGATCCCATGCAGCCACGCCGCCAGCGTCGACTTCTCCTTCTGGACGATCTCGTGCGCTTGCTTCCAGTCGCCAGCCGCCAGCAGCTCGATCGCGCGCGTGAGGGAGTCGCTCATGAGTGTCCTCCTAGAGGTTTGGAGCCTGGGCGTGGCCGAGCACGTCCTCACACCATGCCGCCGTTGCGAGAAGCGCCGCTTCCCCGAACGTCCCGCTCACGAGCTGGATCCCGAGCGGAAGGCGCGAGGTCGTCAGGCCGCATGGCACGGTGACCGACGGCAAGCCGGAGAGTGACCACGGGATCTGAAACTGCGGATCGCCCGTCGCCATGCCCTCGGGAGCCGGCGCGGGCGTCGTCGGCGTCAGCAGCACATCGTACCTGTCCAGCAGCGGCTTCAGCTCGCGACGGAACTGGCGACGAATCCTGAGCGCCCGCACGTAGAGATCGCCAGGGATCAACATGCCCATCTCGATCGAGCTCCGAATCGCCGGCCGGTAAAGGTCTGCCTTCTCGGCGAAGCGCTCGGCGTGGATGCTCGCCGTGTCGCTGCGCGTGATCAGGTAGGCCGCGGCGGGCACCGCGCGGAAGGTCGGAGGCAGCTTGGCCCCCTCCACGCCTGCGCCGGCGTCCGCCAGACGGTTCACCGCCTGTGCCGTGACGTCGGCCACCTCGGCGGTGGTGCGCTCGAAGAACTCGCGCAGGAGCCCGATGCGCGGCGCGCGCCGGCGCGTGATCGCCGTGGGGTAGTCGGGCACCGGCGCGCGCGAGGAGCTCGGATCATCGGGATCGTGACCGGCCGTGACCGCGAGCGCGAAGGCGATGTCCTCGACGCTCCGGGCCATCAGCCCGACGTGGTCCTGGGTGTAGCTGAGCGGCATCACCCCACGCGTGCTGATCCGGCCGAACGTCGGCTTGAGGCCCACCAGCCCGCAGTACGACGCCGGGCGCACGTTCGAGCCGATCGTCTGGCTGCCGAGCGCCAGCGGGACCATCTGCGCGGCCACGGCGGCCGCCGAGCCGCTCGACGAGCCGCCCGGTGTGCAGGCGAGGTTCCAGGGATTTCGCGTCGGCGCCGGGTCGGACGTCGCGAACTCCGTCGTGTGGAGCTTGCCGAGGAGGATCGCGCCGGCGGCCTTGAGCCGCCCCACCGCGGTCGCATCATAGTCCGGAACGAAGGAGGCCATCACCTTCGAGCCCGCCTCAGTGGGGAGCCCGGCGCTGTAGAAGATGTCCTTGGCGCCGAAGGGCACGCCGTGCAGCGGGCCCCGGAAGACGCCCCGCGCCGCCTCGTCGGTCGCCTGTCGCGCGGCCGCGCGGGCGCCGTCGCGGTCGACGAGCGCCCACGCTTGAACCCGACCGTCCACCTTCCCGATGCGCTCGAGCAACGCGTCGACCAGATCGACGGGCGACAGCACCTTGTCGCGGATCGCCCGGGCCGCGTCGACCGCGCAGAGCTCGTGCAAGCTCACGCCGAGAGCTCCGCATAGAAGGCCGGCGGCTCGTCGGCGTCGACGGGGAACGTCGCCACCTCGGCCATCCAGCCGGCCACATCCTCGATAGTCTGGTGGAGCGCCTCCGCGCGGGCGGCCCCGAACCGCTGCTCGGCGGCGGCGCGCAGTGCCGCAGCGTATTCCGCTCGCTGCCTGTCCCGATCCATGCGTCACTTACCCTTCAGTTTGACGTCCTCGTAGGGCGCCGAGAACCCGTACCCGCCGACGAGCCCGAGCCCGGATTCCTCCACGCGCGGCCCCACGCCGTGGAGGAAAGCGAAATCCCAGACCGGGGCGAACATCGCCCGTTCATGGATGAGCTGTTGCATCCGATGGAGGATCGCCTCTCGCTTCGCGCGATCCAGCTCCGCGGCCTGCTCCCGGAAGAGGCCGTCGATGTCGGGGTAGCCTCCGTAGGCATACGTGCCACCGGAGACGGCGAGGGTTTCCAGCCAGGTTGCGGCGTTTCCCGAAGCACCGAGGAAGAGGTAGACGAGGTTTCTGTACTTCTTCTCCGCGACGCCCTTGAAGAAGGCAGCCCGTTCGAGCGGGCGCAGCTTCAGCTGGATTCCCACGGCCTTCAGGTCGGTGAGCATCGCTTCGCCCCAGCTACAGACTTGCAGGTCGCAGAAGAACTCGCCGGCGTCGAAGCCGTTCGCGTATCCGGCCTCGGCCAGCAGTCGCCGGGCGCGGGCCGGATCGTGGGGGTACGCGGGCGCCGGCCAGTAGAAGTCGAAGCTCGACGGGACGATGCTCCCGGTGATCTTCGAGAGGCCGAGCGTCGCGGCCTCGTTGAGGGTGTGGCGATCGATCGCCAGGTTGGCGGCGAGACGCACGCGCTTGTCGTGCCAGGGCGACTTCGGATCCCACTGATCGGCGAAGATCAGCCAGTGGTTGGACGGAAACACGGCCTTCAACGTGAGCCCGGGCGTGCGCCGGACCTCCCCGGCCAGCTCTCCGCTGATCAGGTAGACGACGTCGGCATCACCGCGCTTGAGCGCCGCCAGCCGCGTAGCGTGGTCGGGAATCACGCGGAGGACGAGCCGCTTCACGTGCGGCGTCTTGCGCCAATACTGGTCGAACGCCTCGAGGACCAGCTCCACGCCGGGCGTGAACGAGACGAAGCGGTACGGACCGGCGCCGATTGGCGCTTTCTTATAGCCGTCGTCGCCAACTTTCTCGACGTACTTCTTCGGGACGATCCACCCGGCGCCCGACGTGCGTGTCCCATAGAAGGTCATGAAGTCGGGCCAGGGCTGCTTGAGCCGGAACCGGACGCGGCCGGCATCGAGGATCTCGACCGCCGTGACGCGCTCCTTGAGGGTCTTGGCGAAGATGCCCCGATAGCGCTCGAAGGAGAACTTCACGTCCTCGGCGGTAACGGGCTCGCCGTTGTGGAACTTGGCCCCCGTTCTCAATTTAAACTCGTAGACGAGCCCGTCGGGCGAGGTACTCCACGATTCGGCGAGGCTGGGCGCCATGCTCTTGCCGGGCATCGGCTTCACGAGGGCGTCATGAGTGGCCGAGAGGACCATGAACGGTGTGCCCTGGATGGTCTCCGCGGGGTCGAACCAGCTGGGCACCAGCGTCGTGTGCACGGCCCACGTCATCTGCCCCTCGGGGGCTGCGTCGCCCGGTGATGCCCCGAGGGCCAGGAGCATGACGATGAGCAACGAAACGGAGAGGCCTTTGACGTGTGTCATGGCGAAAGCCCTTCCTCACTTGCCCTTCAGCTTCACGTCCTCGTACGGCGCCGAGAACGCGTAGCCGGCGATGACTCCGATCCCCGACTCTTCCACCCGCGGCCCGAAGCCGTTCAGGCCGGCGTTCAGCCAGATCGGCGCGATCATCGCCTTCTCGTGGATGAGCTGCTGGATGCGATGCAGCGTGGCCTCGCGGCGCTTTGGATCCAGCTCGGTCGCCTGCTCCAGGAAGAGCCCGTCGATGTCCCTGTAGCTCCCATAGACGTAGGTGCCGCCGGCGGCGACGAACGCCTCGATTCTCGTGGCCGCGTTGCCGAAGGCGCCGCTGCCGCCCTGGACGAGGCCTTTGAGCTTCCTTTCCGCCCACCCTCTGAAGAAGGCCACGCGCTCGATCGGCCGCAGCTTCACGCGTATACCGGCCGCGTTGAGGTAGTTGACCACCGGCTCGCCAACGTAGGTGATCGCGGCATCACAGAAGTAGTCGCCGGCGTCGAAGCCGTTGGAGTAGCCGGCCTCGGCGAGAAGTTGCTTGGCCTTGACGCGATCGTAGCCGTAGCCGGGCGGCTGCCAGTAGAACTCGAAGCTCGAGGGAATGATGCTCCAGTTGATCTTGGAAAATCCGAGGGCGTCCGCCTGGTTCATCGCCGGCCGGTCGATGGCGTAGTTGGCGGCCAGGCGCACGCGCCGATCGTGCCACGGCGATTTCGAATCCCATTGGTCAGGGAAATTGACCCAGAAGGTGGCCTGACCGACGTTGGGCTTGAGCGTCAGCCCCGGGCTTCGCCGGATCTCCTCGGCCAGCGCGCCGCGGATCACGTAGGCGATGTCCACCTCGCCGCGCTTCAATGCGGCGAGGCGCGTGGCCTCGTCCGGGATCGATTTCAAGACCAGCCGCTTCACGTTCGGCGCCTTCCGCCAGTACTGATCGAAGGCCTCGAGCACGAGCTCGACACCCGGGTTGAACGAGACGAACTTGTACGGGCCGGCCCCGATCGGGGCCTTCTTGAAGCCCTCGTCGCCGACCTTCTCGACGTACTTCTTCGGCACGATCCAGCTGGCGCCGGTGGCGCCGACGTAGAAGGTCATGAAGTCGGGCCACGGCCGCTTGAGACGGATGCGGACACGCCCGGGATCCGGGGTTTCGACCGCCGCAACGCTCTCCTTGAGCGGCTTGGCGGACGCGCCCCGGTAGCGCTCGAGCGAGAACTTCACGTCCTCGGCGGTGACCGGGTCCCCATTGTGGAACTTGACCCCTTTTCGGAGGACAAAGTCGTACACGAGCCCATCCGGGGACATGCTCCACGATTCGGCCAGACTCGGCGCCAAGGGATTGCCCGGCATCGGCTTGAGCACGGAGTCGTGCAAGGCGTAGAGCACCATGAATGGCGTGATGATCCCGGAGGTCTCCGCGGGGTCGAACCAGGTGGGCGCCAGTGAGATGTGCACCGCCCAGGTCATCTGACCTTCGGGCGCCGCGGCGCCCGGCGAAACCCCGATGACCAAGATCGCGAGGACGAGGAACGAACCGAAGAGGCCTCGAACGCTTCTCACAATGGAAGCCCCCCTGTTTAGACCGGTTCCGTGCGACCCCAGACCACGGCCAGGACGGTCGCACCGTTCTTCGTCGTCACGGTGTGAACGCAACCGTTCGGCCGGTAGTTCATGTTGCCCGTGTTCACAGGGCCCGATTCGTCGGCATTCGCCCCTTCGATGACGAAGATCAGCTCGTCACCCACGTGACGATGACGGGCGAGCGTGGCTCCCGGGTCGAAGCGCGCCAGGATTGCGCGACGCTCCCCTGCTTTATCCTCCCAGATCCTCTTCTGCCGGACACCGGGGCGAGCCTCGATCCACGGCAGCTCGCTCAGCGCAACGATCTGCGACGGCGGTCCACTGTCCCGCTGCGTCAGCGGTTCCACTCCCCCGGCGATGATCGCGAGGACGGTCGCTCCGTTCTTCGCCGACACCGTGTGCACACAGCCGTTCGGCCGGTAGCCCACGTTCCCGGCCGTCACGGTGCCAAACTCGTCCGCAATCGCGCCCTCGATGACGAAGACCAGCTCGTCGCCGACGTGCCGATGAAGCGGGAGTTTCGCGTCGGGCTCGAGGCGAGTCATGACGGCCTGTCGCTTGGTGTCCGGATGCTCCCAGATGCTCTTCATCCGGACCCCGGGCTGCCGCTCCTGCCAGGCGAGGTCGCTGACGGAGATGATCTCGGACAATGGGGATTTCGTCGCGCTCATGGCCAGACCTCCGTCGGACGAGTGGGACAGACGTTCAAGGTGCCGCGAGAGTAGCTCGCGGAGGCGCACCGGTCAACGCCGGTGCGCCTCCTTGGTCTTGAGCTTCATGTCCTCGTAAGGCGCCGAGAAGGCGTAACCGGCGATGAGCCCGAGCCCCGACTCTTCCACGCGCCGGCCCACGCCCGCGACGAAGGCGAGCTCGTAGATCGGCGCGAACATTGCGCGCTCGTGGACGAGCTGCTGGATGCGCTGCAGGATCGACTCGCGCTTCGTCCGATCGAGCTCGGTGGCCTGCTCCTGGAAGAGACCGTCCAGATCGGGGTAACCGCCGTACGCGAACGAGCCATTCGAGAGGACGTAGGCCTCGAGGCGGGTAGCGGCGTTCCCGAAGCCGCCACCGATGATCTGGACGAGGCTCCGGAGCTTCTTCTCGGCGACACTCTTGTTGAAGGCCGCCCGCTCGAGCGGGCGCAGCTTGGCCCGAACGCCGACGGCCTGGAGGTAGCCGATCATGGCTTCCCCCGCGTCGGTCGAGGTCATGTCACAGAAATATTCGCCCGCATCGAAGCCGTTCGGATATCCGGCCTCGGTGAGGAGCTGCTTCGCCCGGGCAGGATCGAACGCTGGGGCGGGCGGCTGCCAGTAGAACTCGAAGCTCGATGGGACGATGGTCCCCGTGATGCGCGAGAGTCCGAACGTCCTCGCCTCGTTGATCGCCTGCCGGTCGACCGCCAGGTTCGCCGCCAGCCGGACCCGCCGGTCGTGCCAGGGCGATTTCGGATCCCACTGGTCGGTGAACGTGAGCCAGTGCACCGACGGGAACACAGCTTTCAGCGAGAAGCCCGGCGTGCGACGGACCTCCTCGGCCAGCTCGCCGACCATCGAGTACACGATGTCGACTTCTTCACGTTTGAGCGCGGCCAGCCGCGTGGACGGGTCGGGGATCACCCGGAAGATCAGGCGCTTCACGTTCGGTGTCTTGCGCCAGTAGCCGTCGAAGGCCTCGAGCACCAGCTCGATCCCCGGCGAGAACGAGACGAAGCGGTACGGGCCCGCACCCACGGGAGCTTTCTTGAAGGCCTCGTCCCCCACCCTCTCCACGTACTTCCTCGGGACGATCCATCCGGCCCCGGTGGCGATCGTGCCGTAGAAGACCATGAAATCGGGCCACGGCCGCTTGAGGCGGAAGCGGACGCGCCCGGCATCGGGCGTCTCGACGCCGACGACCCGCTCTTTGAGGGGCTTCGCGTAGATTCCGCGATAGCGTTCGAAGGAGAACTTGACGTCCTCGGCCGTGACGATCTCGCCGTTGTGGAACCTGACCCCCTTGCGGAGGACGAACTCGTAGACGAGCCCGTCGGGCGACACGCTCCACGACTCGGCCAGGCTCGGGGCCATGCTCTTTCCCGGCATCGGCTTCACGAGGCCGTCGTGGAGCGCGTACATGACCATGAACGGTGTGACGATCATCGTCTCGGCGGGATCGAAGTACGTGGGGACCAGCGTCGTGTGCACACCCCAGGTGACCTGCCCCACGGGCGCGGCCGCGCGCCCCTCGGGCGCGGCACTGGCCAACACGGCGACGACGACAACGACGAGAGAAACGAGGAATGCGGTCGGGAGCTTCATCGCGCGAGCTGCCGGCCGATGAAGTCACGCATCATGGCGATGGCCTTGTCCGAGTCCGCGCTTGCCTGCTGGATGAAGCCATGCTTGGCGCCGGCAAAGTGGACGCGCTCGATCTCGCCGCCGGCCTGCTGGTAGGCGCGGACGAGCGCCTCGGTGATCGCGGGCGGCACGTTGTCGTCGAGCTCCGGCTGGGCGACCCACGCGGGCGGCAGCGCCCGGGTTTCGCGCGCCGTCACGATGCGCGTCACACTGGCCTCGGCCATCTGGGCCTCGTTCGTGAAGTAGCCGTGGTGGGCGGCAATCAGCCGCTTGGCGTCGAACCCCGAACCGTCGTCTTGCCGTCCGACCACGTAGCGATACCGTGCCAGCGGATCCGCCACGGGATAGAGCGCCAGGACGAACGCGACCGACTCGTCGCCGGCGGTGGCGCCGAGCGAGCCGTCATGCAGCACGATCGGCGTGCCGGCATGCTCGGGGGCGCCGGGCTTGACGGCGCCGAGCAAGGCGAGCTGCCCACCGCTCGAGCTACCCACGAGCCCGATGCGTCCGGGATCGACCCCGAGCCGGCGCGCGTGAGCACGCACGTAGCGGATGCCGGCCGCGACGTCGGCGCTCGCGGCGGGATGCTTGTGCTCGGCGCCCTGACGGAAGTCGAGAGAGACGACGAGCAGACCGGAAGCGGAAAGCGCCCGTCCGTGATGGGCTCCGGTGGTCCTGTCGCCCCGGCTCCACGCACCGCCGTGGACGTCGACCAGCGCGGCCAGGGGCGCGACGGGCTCGCCCTTCGGCCGGTAGATGCGGGCCTGGAGCTCCTTGCCCTCCGGCCTGGCGAACGGCACGTCCACTTCCTCGACCTCGTACGGCGCAGCCGGATCGAAGCGAATTTTCATGGAAGGCTCCTCTTTCTATAGGCTCGCCTCGCACGGCGGGGCCCCAGCCCCGCGACGTGCTGCGGCTCGCACTCCCTCGTTCGCGTCAGCCTCGCAGGGCGGGCCAGACCTCGGCCGTGAACCGCTCAAGCTGGGCGAGCTGATCGGCGCCCACGAACCTGATACAAAGGTCGTCGACTCCAGCCGCAGCATACCGTCCAAGCGCCGCGAGCACCACGTCGGCAGGGCCGAGGCCCATCGTACCGCGCGAGTGCACGCCGCCGCCGTAGTAGGTGGCGAGGAATTTCTCGGTGACGCGCTCGGCCTCGCGCGGATC
>WNFU01009084.1_pt1 | contig 11309 bp, 16 predicted proteins | sample 5400121 | NCBI WGS metagenome assembly WNFU01 (sample SAMN13153360, study PRJNA577476) | soil metagenome | isolation source: 100 cm soil or saprolite under grassland replicate 1 | place: USA:California | collected 2016-06-15
AACTCCGCAGCGGGAACGTCGGACACAAGCCACGATCATCACCATCCACACCGGAAGATCAAGCATCCCCGCTCAGACAGCGTGCCGCCCGCATCCATCCTCAACCCCGCGGGCCACACCCCACCCGTGAATGGACACGTCGGGGTCTGTAGACGTTTCCTTCGCGCGTTGCACAGCATATGCAACCAGGTCAACCTCCGCTGACCTCTCGGCCGTATCAAATAAATCACCCGGCCGCGTTCGCCTCTCTGTCGTGTTCAGGACCATTATTCCAATCAATGCGACGGCAGCGCTTGTCCATAGCGCCTTAAAGAACTCGTCAATCGGTGGGACGACAAAGCCAAATGGTCCTGGGCCAAACCCGCCTGCGATCGCCGCCATGAGCGACGCAAGGATCAGTCCGAGCTGCAATAGAACGTCTGGCGTCCAGATCTGTCGCGGGTTATGGCGAATGATTATCAAGGCTGGGGAGCCATGATTTTGGAGGCCATGGCCAATGCCAATCGCCAACGCAACAAGCCAAGCCAGTCCCCGCTCCCGTGCTGCTAGCGTCGACATCAATAGCGAGACGAGGTACACGGGTGCCAAGATGAATAGGAGATATCGCCTGACCGTTCTATTGACTACTAAGCCGAATCTGCGAGTCGTTGTGACGTAGTTGGACGGCCACTCAAGTCTCACGGCAGCATAGAATACTCTCAGCAAACCGATACCAATTGCTCCGCAAAGAATGGAGACTCCAATCGTTCTCATATCATCACTCCTATTGAGGTGACGCATCGTCCGTGACGCCCCATTAGCAGCGTCGCAGGGGGTGCTTCGAGTGGGTCATACACGCGCTGCCTCGGCCACTGTGAGCCAGGCCAATACGTGTTCGGGGTCAGCGCCGCCTTCCCGCGCGAGGCACGGCACACTCATTGCGGGTGGCATGACGCTGGCTGCGTTGATCGCCACGACGGCGAGGTCATAGGCGACCTCGCCGGCCACGCCGCGCGGATCAATGAGCATCAGACGCCGGTCATTGCCAAGCAAGAGGTTCCACGGAGAGGCGTCGCCATGGCAGAGCCCCATGGAGCCCGTGGCCTCCAGCTCGTCGAGGACAGCCAGGGCGCGCTGTCGCTGCTCGATGGGGGCGGTCTGCGATCCGGGTGCGAGATCGTTCAGACTGTCATCGGTTAGCCGGCTCCGCAGCCAGTCGGTCAGGGTGGCCATGTCGGCCGCAGGTGCAGGCTGGCCGGCGAGTGGCCGCAGGGCCGTGCCGATCATCTCGATGTCGATCGCGGTCGGGTCCATGTCGCCGATCGGCGTACCGGGAGAGATCCGCTCGGCGATGGTCCATGTCCCGGTGGTGGTCTCGATGAACGCGTGTACGGCTGGACTGACACCGAGCCTGGCGAGTGCAGCCGTGACGCGTCCTTGGTGAACCCCTCCCGGGTCGGGGCTGCCCCGGAACACGAGCGGCTGACCGTCGGCCGTGACCTCGACGACGAGCCCGTAGCGCGAGCGCATGACGGCGACTGGCCTGGCGCCGTACTGGTCGCACAGCTCGCAAACTCGCGCTCTACCTGGTCGCACCAGGCGCCACCGACGTCCGGCCACCGGCTACGGACAGCGGACGCCACGTCGGGGGACAGGAGCGGAAGGCCGAGGATGCTCACGTCACCCCTGCTGCTTGAGATGGCCCAGGCAGGTGGCGATCTCACTCATGCTGGTGACCACCGCGTCCGGCTTCGCCGCGCTGAACGGCTCCGCCTTCGCCGGCCGGTTGGCGTAGGCGACGACTTTGACCTTTGCGGCCTGGCTGCCCGCGATGTCGGCCAGCGAGTCCCCGAGTAGCACGCAGTCCTCCGGCTCGACGCCGAGGGCGGACACAACTCGGCGGATCGGCTCGGGATTCGGCTTCATCAGCTCCGGCTGTGCGTGGGCCCGGCCAACCACGGCAGCCACGTGCACCGCCAGCCGATGAAGCTCCAAGTACGCGCGGACCGCGTCTACAGAGTTGTTGCTGACGACGGCGACCGGCTTTCCCGCCTCACGTGCCGACACTATGACCTCTCGCGCGTACGGTGTCGGTTCGGCGGACTGGGCCGCGCGCAGCTCCGCCGCGCACAGCGCGTCCTCGACGGCCCGGGTCAGCTCCAGGTCCCCGAGTTGCCCGGTCCAGCGCAAGACCTCCAGTGGATCCGGCTCGGTCGCGATCGTGTCAACGACAGCCGCTCCCCTGCCCGTCAACACATTCCGCAGCTCTTCGGCGACCTGCGGCGCCGGGTACCCGGCGAAGATGCTGCACACCGGTCCGTCGAAGTCGAGCAGGAGCGGCCCGGTTCCGGCGAGCAGTTCGGTCAGGCGGCCCTCGTCGTCGGGCGTCATGACTTGTACTCGTGGGCGATGCTGCTCCAAATCGAATCGAACCAAGCGCGGGACGCCTCGACGAACTGGGTACCGGCGGCCGTGTCGTCGTCGCTGACGGCGTACTGGAACAGCGGCACGTCCTTGCCCAGCACGTCGTAGATGGCGACCGGTTGGCTGCCGATGGTCACAGTGCGCTCGATGGCCGGGTAGAAGCCGAAGAACGCCTCCTCGTTGTTGAGCAGGTAGAGCTTGAACGCCGGCGCGATGCCGTGCACGCGGACCTGCGCGTCGGCCGACCGGACCAGGCCCAGCTCACCAAGTTCGTGTACCTGGTCGACGATCCCTTCCGCTGCGCGTCGGGTGATCCGCCCAGCGCGTTCCCGTACTGCCGGGTCGTCGGCCTGGGTCTCCGCGCGAGCCGGTAGCGCCAGCGGCGCGGACGTGTCGGAGAGCATGAGCCGTACCGCGATGGTCTCCGGGGCGAGCCGGCCGACGCGTACCTTGTCCAGCACTTCGGCCAGGGCGTCGCGCAGCGTCTCTCCGGAGAACCCCGCGAAGTCGATGGACACGTGTGGCCGCTCGAACGCTGCTTCGATGTGGGGGCGTAGCTCTACCGGCCGTTGACTCTGGGCGCGGACGAACGCGCCGCTGCCCTGTCGGCTGACGATCAGCCGCTCCGCCCGCAGGATCTCCAGGGCGCGTTTGACGGTCTCCCGGGCCACCCCGTAGCGAGCGGATAGCTCGGGCTGCGAGGGCAGCCGGTCGCCCGGGGCGAGCTTGCGGGTCAGGATCGCGGCTCGCAGCTTGTTCGCGATCTGCTGCGACGCCTGTTTCGGGTCATCCGGGTCCAACTCGCCCAGGAACTCCAGGTCTCGCTCGGGCTCCACCGTCTCGCTCCCCGCCTCGGGTCCGTCTGCCTGCTAGCAGAGTACGTCTGGCTAGCCAAGTTAGGAAAGCATCCGTCTAGGTCTTGACCTGACTAGCCATGTGATTCTAGCGTCTCCTGCATCGAGCCTGACTAGCCAGGTCCACCAAGTTGGAGGAGGAAGGTGTGGCAACGCACCGGTCCCATGGTCGCGAGCAGGAGCCGACCCCGGCGGACCTGGCCGCGATCGAACGAGAGTGGCCGCTCATCGAGGCCGAGCTGGCGCTGACCGACATCGAGATCCGCATCTGGTGCGCCCAGGGCAAGGCGACCGAGCTGGACCGGCACCGGCTGCGTCGGGCCGAACAGCGGGTCATCCGTGAGGCTCTGGCTTTCCTGGCCGCCGAGCAACGCAGGAGCGCCGGGCGCCGCACCAGCGCGGCCGCGCCGGAAGGGCGGGCCGCGTGATCCGGGTCGACGAGCTGGCGGTCGGCGATCAGGTGTTCACGCCTGCCGGCCGCTGGGAGACGGTCGCCGCCATCGACGCTGCGACGTGGCTGGTGCGGGTCTTCACGGACCGGACCGGGTCGGCGTACTCCTGGTTCCTGCCGAGGCACCGCGAGCTGCCGGGTCTGCGTGCCGCCCTGGCGCAGATCGCGCCGACCGTCCGCGTCGAGTCCACCCGACGAGGCGTGATCGCGTTCGTCGGCACGGAGGAGTACGTGGACGGTTGGGCGTCCTACGTCCTGGCCGAAGCGTCGCCGCTGGGTCGGGGCGAGGGCTGGGAGGTCCGCGATCGGCCCTCCGGTGGCGAGCTGGCCCGGCTCAAGGTCCCGGGTAAGGGGGAAGCCATGTCCGCGATCCGGCGTGCCGCCCGCGCGCACGCTGCCGCGCTTGGCCTGCGGCTTCATCGTGGGGGAGGCGACGCCCGATGACCCTCGCCCAGCTCAAGCGAGTCCGGTGGGCGGTACGCGCCGCGCTTGCCCTCGGCGTGGCCGCATCCGTGGTCGCCAATGTCCTGCACGCGCGGCACAACGCGGTCAGCGAGGGAATCGCGGCCTGGCCGCCGCTGGCGCTGCTGCTGACCATCGAGCTGATTTCCTGGGTACCGGTCCATCACCGGCTACTCGCCGTGGTACGGATGCTCGCCACGGCCGCCATCGCCGGCATCGCGGCCTGGGTCTCGTACTGGCACATGGTCAGCGTCTGCGCCAGGTACGGGGAGTCGCCGACCTCCGCACACCTGATCCCGTTCTCCGTTGACGGCGTCGTAGTGGTCGCGTCCGTCTGCCTGGTCGAGATCGCCGGACGGCTCCGTGCCGCGCTCGACGCGGTACCGGTAACTGATGCGCCGCCGACGCCGGTACCGGCGCCGGAACCGGCGGACAGCGGCTCGGACGTGCGCGCGGACATGGTGACGGACATCCGCCGGACGCTCAAGCGGACACCGCGCCGGACGAGCAAGCCGGACACCGCGACGGCCGCCCGCCGGCTGCGGGAGCGGCACCCGGACATGCCGACCACGGACATCGCCCGCCGGCTCGGCGTCACCGACCGCACGATCCGCCGGCACTGAACACGCCCCCGGCAGCCGCGCCCGCCGACGCGCCACCGATCGCCGCGTAGCGGGAACGGGGTGTCCACCGTGACCGACCCGACCGCGATCGCAGTCGCCGCGATCCTCTACGTCACGCGGCGGACGGGCGGACAGTTCCCCGTCGAGTTGACCAGCCTGCCGGACGAACAGGTCCGTCGCGTCATCAACGCCGCCGCTCGACTCGCAAGCGCCGCCATCGAGCCGTCGTATGTACCTCGCCACGCCGCCCAGCCGCTCGATTGACCACGCCCGGGGCGCGGCCTCACGGCCTAGGAAACCCGGCCGCGCCCCGGCCCTCTCGATGGAGGTACCGCCCATCATGACCGCCGTCACCTACCCCGCAACCCCGGACGGCCTGACCGCCGCCCTGAAGGCACTCGGCAGTACCGCCGCGAAGGTGGCAGACACGCTGGCGCGGACCGGATACTCCGGTCAGCGCGGCGACGAAGCGTCCTGCCCGATCGCCCGGTACCTGCGCGCCGCCATCCCCGACGCCACGGACGCCTACGTCGGCGTCGTCAACCCGCAACACGACGACAGCCAGCGCGCCGGTATCTGCCTGTTCGACGGGACGGGATGGGTCGATGTCGCCCTCCCGTCCAGCGCTGTCGCGTTCATCGACGCATTCGATGACGGCGCCTACGACGAGCTGGCCCGTGACCCGGCCGCCCACCTCGCCCCGAGCATCCTGCCCCATTGGACGGCAGGCAGGGCCGCATGAACCGACCTGAGTGCACCTGCGCCGAAACCGGCACATGCGGCGCCTACTGCCCGAGCATCGGCGCCATCGCCAACCGCCAAGCCCAGCCATACAACAGCCCCGCTTGGCAGGGCACCCACCCGCTGAACCCGACCGTTCGCACCACGCCACCCCCCTCGGAGGACTCGCAACATGACCAGCAACGACGACGCCAACGGCCTCGACTGGCAGCGCTACGAGGCCGAAGTGGTCGACCTGGGCGCCCAGCGCGTCCGGCGTGACTGGGCCGACCTCGACGCCCGGGCCGCCGCGCACCCGGTCGACTCGCCCGAAGCGCAGCGCCCCGCACCCGTCACGATTGCCGGGCTGACGGCCGGCCAGCGCCGCCCACTCCTCCCCGCGTGGCTGCGCTCTCGCGCGCAACTGCGGGACACCGCGCGGTGGGCAGCCGGATACGCCGCACACACCAGCGCCTACCACCTGACCCGCAGCCCCAAGTACGCCGCCAAGCTCGCCTTCCGCTCACCGGTCGGCGCTGGCCGCGTTGTCCGCACGTTCACCCGCTGGGTGTTCGACCTGGAGGGCGAGCCGGTACGGCAGCACACCGTGCGGCAGGAGGACCCAGAGACGTACCTCAAACTGTCCCGGCAGCGGGACCGCCGGGTCCGGTGGCGCGGCATGGTCGCCGTGTTCATCCTCGGCGTCCTGCTCGCCGCCGGGGGAGTCCTGGCCCTGTGCCCGCCGATGCCGCGCTACGCCGTACTGGCGGTACTGGTGACCCTGCTCGGCGTCATTGGGCGCCCGGCGGACCGGCCGCTGTTGGACACCGCCGTCATGGTGCCCCGAGTCGCCCGGCTGACCTCCGACGTGGTGAGCCGCGCGCTGTCCGTGCTCGGTATCGCCGGTATCACGCAGGCCCTGGCGAAGAACCCGAAGGCCATCACGTTCCCCGCACCGATCACCCGCGACGGACCGGGCTGGCGGGCCGATGTCGAGCTGCCATACGGCGTCACCGCAACCGAGGTCATCGAACGGCGGGAGAAGCTGGCCGCCGGTCTGGCCCACCCGCTGGGCTGCGTCTGGCCCGAAGGCAACGCGTCTGTCCACCCTGGACGTTTGGTGCTCTGGGTCGGTGACGAGGACATGTCCAAGGCCAAGCGCCCAACCTGGCCGCTGCTCAAGTCCGGCACCGTCGACCTGTTCAAGCCGCAGCCGTTCGGTACCGACCAGCGCGGCCGCTGGGAGCACCTGACCCTGATGTTCATCGCCATGGTGATCGGGTCGATTCCCCGCATGGGCAAGACGTTCGCGCTACGCCTGGCCCTGCTGATCGCCGCGCTCGACCCGCGCGCCGAAGTCCATGCCTACGACCTCAAGGGGACCGGCGACCTCTCCGCGCTGGCCCAGGTAGCGCACCGGTACCGCGCCGGGGACGAAGAGGATGACATCGAGTACGCCCTCGCGGCGATGCGGGAGCTGCGCGACGAGCTGCGCCGTCGGGCGAAGGGTGATTCGGGAGCTGCCCCGGGACCTGTGCCCGGAGAACAAGGTCACGCCGGACCTGGCCAGCAAGAAGGCGCTACGGCTACACCCGATCGTCATCGGCGTTGACGAGTGCCAGGTCTGGTTCGAGCACCCGGAGTACGGCAAGGAGTTCGAGGCCATCTGCACCGACCTGGTGAAGCGCGGCCCGGCGCTGGGCATCGTGCTCATCCTCGCAACCCGCCGGCCCGACGCGAATTCGCTGCCGACCGGGATTAGCGCCAACGCATCGGTCCGGTACTGCCTGAAGGTCATGGGCCAGACCGAAAACGACATGGTGCTCGGCACCTCCAAGTACAAGCAGGGCGTCCGCGCACCATGTTCTCCTGGCAGGACAAGGGAATCGGCTACTTCGTCGGCGAGGGTGCCGATGCCCGGATCGTCGGCACCGTGTACATCGACGGCCCGGCCGCCGATCGGATCGCGCTGCGCGCCCGCGCCACCCGGATGACCGCCGGCACGCTCACCGGACATGCCGCCGGCCAGGCCGAGCCAGACACAACCGCCACTGCACGGCGCGACACGCTCCTCGACGACATCCTCACCGTGGTCCCGCCGAACGAACCGAAGCACTGGACGGAGACCGTCCTCGACCGGCTCACCGGGCTCCGCCCGGCCGTCTACGCCGCCATGACCCGCGACCAACTCACCGCCACGCTCAAGGCCGCCGGCATCGGTACCGGCCAGGTGTGGGGCACCGACTCCAGCACCGGCAAGGGCGCCAACCGGCGCGGCATCGAACGCCGACACGTCGCCAGCGCCGTAGCCGACCGTAACCAACAGCGGGGAACCAAGGCCGCCAGTTAGGCCGGGCGAGGCCGCTAGACCTAGCGGCCGTCCCCGCTAGGTCTAGCACCCCCGCTAGCACCCGAAGTAACCCCTGGCCAGCGCCCTAGTACCTAGTGGCGCCGACCCCGTGCACCCTCAAACAGGCTCTTGGAGGCATTTCGTGGCCCGCGCCATCCCGCTAGCCATCCTCGCCGTCACTGGTTACGCAGCGTTCTACCTCGCCGCCTGCGCGATCTTCCCGTTCGGCAACTGCCGCCGCTGCCACGGGACCGGCCAGCGCCGTTCCCCCACCGGCCGCAGCTTCCGGCTGTGCCGCCGATGTGAGGCGACCGGCCGCCGGGTACGCATCGGCCGCCGCGTGTACGACTACTTCCGCAACGAGTACGAGCGGGGCAGCAAGTGAGCCGCCGCATCCGTCACCCCGTCTGGTGCGCCGCCGACCACTCGTGCACCGCCGAGTGGGCCGAAGGCAAGCACCGCAGCGAACCGGCGAGCTGGGTCACCGCCTACGGCCTAATCATCGCCACTCGCACGCAGACGATCCGGGGACGGTCGCAGGTCGAGCTTCGCGCCGTCGTCAATCTCGACCAGGACGAGGTCACCAGCCGCTCCCAGATGACCCGCGTTGTGGTCGGCGCGGATCTGGCCGTGCGCAAGGCGATCGGCGGGCGATCCGCCGTCCGCAGAGCCGTTCACCCGCCGGCCCGCCGCGCGTCTGTCACCCGCTGACATCCGTACCATCGAAGGGAGTTCGACGCCTTGACCCGCGTACCGCCTCACGACGTCGCCGCCGAACGCGCCGTACTCGGCGCGGCCATGCTGGCACCCGGAGTCGTCGGCGAGCTGGCGAGCCGGCTCGGCCCGGACGACTTCTACCGCCCCGCGCACGCCGCCCTGTGGCAGGCACTGTGTGAGCTGCACGCCGCCGGCACGCCAACCGACCCGGTAGCCGTCGCCGCTCACCTGGCCGAGGCTGGCACCCTCGGCCGGGTCGGCGGGGCGCCCTACCTGCACACCCTCATGCAGTCGGTACCCACGGCCGCCAACGCCGGCCACTACGCCGGCATCGTGGCCGAGCACGCCCGGCGTCGCGCCGTGGTCGACCTCGGCGAGCGACTGACCCGCCTCGCCGGTACCGGCGCCGACACGGCTGAAGTCCTTGCCGTGGGCCGCATTCTGCTCGCCGACGCACCGGAGCCGGAATGGCCCGCGCCGATCCCGCTCACCGCACGGCACGCGCCGCCGCCGTTTCCGGTCGCCGTCCTGCCCGGCTGGGTCGCCGACATGGTGGCCGCCGTCGCCGAGTTCACCCAGACGCCGCCGGACCTCGCCGGGTGCATAGCACTCGCCGCGCTGTCGACCGCCGCCGGGGGCCGGGCCGAAGTGGAGGTACGCGGGAGCTGGCGCGAGCCAACCAACCTTTTCACGGTCGTCGTGCTGCCGCCCGGGTCCCGGAAGTCGGCCGTGTTCGCAGCGATCGTTGGCCCGCTACTGGCCGCCGAGCGGCGCCTGGTCGAGCGCACCAAGCCCGCCATCGTCGAGGCCGAGCTGGCGCTCCGGGTTGCCGGCAAGGCCGCCGAGCGGGCCGCCGACTCGGCCGCTACCGCGCACGCCGGCAACCGAGACTCGTTGCTCGCCGAGGCGACGGCGGCCGCGATGAACGCCGACGCCGTGACGATCCCGGCCCTACCTCAGTTGGTCGCCGACGACGTGACCAGCGAACAGGCCGCATCACTCCTGGCCGAGCAGGGCGGTCGCCTGGCCGTGCTCTCCCCCGAAGGGGGCATCTTCGCCACCCTCGCCGGCCGCTACTCGGGCACGCCTAACCTGGAGGTCTTCCTCAAGGGGCACGCCGGGGACCTGCTGCGCGTCGACCGGCGCAGCCGCGCCGCCGAGCACATCGACCACCCGGCGCTGACTCTCGGCCTGGCCGTGCAGCCCGAAGTCCTGCGCGACATTGCCGCCATGCCCGGCTTCCGAGGCAAGGGGCTCCTGGCCCGGATCCTGTTCGCCCTACCGGAGAACACCGTGGGCCGCCCTCGCGTCGGCGCCGACCCGGTACCGGCCGCCGTCGCCGAGGCGTACGCGGAGAACCTCGCCGCTCTCGTCCTGTCCCTGGCCGAGTGGACCGACCCGGCGGTACTCCCGCTCACCCCCGACGCCAACGCCCGGGTCCTGGACATCGAGCGCGATGTCGAACCACGGCTGGCGCCCGGCGGCGCATGGGGACACATCGTCGACTGGGGCAGCAAGTACACCGGAGCCGTCGTCCGCACCGCTGGACTACTACATCTCGCCGAGCACCTGCGCGACGGGTGGGGCAAGCCGATCGCCGCCGACGTCGTCGACCAGGCCGCCACGCTCGGCCGGTACTTCGCCGGACACGCCCTGGCCGCATTCGACGACATGGGCGCCGATCCGGTCGTGGAAGACGCCCGCTACATCCTCGCCTGGATCAGCCGAACGAGCTGCGAACGGTTCACCAGGCGGGAGCTGTTCAGCGCCGTAGCCCGGGGGCGCTTCCGCAAGGCCGCCGACCTCGACGCACCGCTGAACCTGTTGCAGGCACCGGATACCTGCAACCCGAACCACAACCCGAACGTCACGGCGCCGGCCGACCGCCTTCGCCGGCCTGGCTCGTGCACCCCGACGTAACCGCGCCCGCCGCACCGGTCCGCCCGATCAGCGCCGGGCAGGTGGCCTGATGCCCGCAACCACTCCCCACAATCCGCGATATCCGCACAACCGAACCCGCCCCGCCGTCGAACGCCAATCTGCGGATAACGCGGATAGCGCGGTGCGCATCGCGGCCTCCAAGTCCCGCCCGCGCAATGGGTTCGGTCGAGCGGGAGCGGCAATCACCCCGGGCGAGCGAAGATCTTGGCTCTACGTCGCTTACAGCGGGCCGCCCGTTCGCCTCCTGTCAGCCGCTACCGCGAACCCCTTGCGAAACCCCGAAATGCCGCGATAGCCGGGCAGTGTGCCGCTCAGCGCTGCCGGGGGTCATCCAGCAACGCCGTGCCAATCCACGACCGAAGCGTGAGGACAAGTGACCACCCCTATCACTCGTTCCCTTGCCGACCCGATGCCGATCGTCCTGACCATCGAGGAAGCCGCACGCCGGCTCGGGATCGGTCGGACCCTCATGTACAGACTCGTCATGACCGGCGAAGTCGAGTCTGTCTCGATCGGACGCCTTCGTCGAATCCCTGTCGAGTGCCTGACCGAGTACGTCACGAACCTGCGGGCGCAAGCCCAGCCTGTCCAGTCCATCGCGGCATAGGGAGAACCATGGGACGCAAGCCCAACGGCGCATCCAGCAACTACCCAGGGCTGTTGCGTAGTCGGTTGAGGGGCGGTTGAGCTGGGTGTTTGAGCGGGATCGGGGTCTACGTGGGGCGGGTGCGATCCATCGGTGATCATGGAGTTGCGAAGCCACATGATCTCGGAGAGGACCGCACCCG
>WNFU01011420.1_pt1 | contig 11308 bp, 13 predicted proteins | sample 5400121 | NCBI WGS metagenome assembly WNFU01 (sample SAMN13153360, study PRJNA577476) | soil metagenome | isolation source: 100 cm soil or saprolite under grassland replicate 1 | place: USA:California | collected 2016-06-15
CACCCCCAGAGAACGTCGCCGGCGGCAGCGGCCAAAGGCGCTCCGGAATGTTGAGCCGACGAAGGAGATCGGCCGCCCTGCGCCGGGCATTGTCCCGCTGCACCCCCGCAATCACCAGCGGCTCGGCCACGACGTCGACCGTCGGCACGCGCGGGACGGCGCGCAGATCGAGAATCTCGATCGATGGGGCTACCCTTACGTGTTCGAAGACTTTCGAGTCACATGACCCTGACGGGTCCGATCGACGCCGACCGTCGGCGCTCGATCCTTGCGTTGTTGCAGGCTTGTTTCGACGACATCAACGGCAACCAGTCGCTGCCGATCGCGCAACTCGCCTTGGTGCGCCAGGAGGCGCGGTCGACGCCGTTCCGGATCGTCGGCCAGGCCGCGCTGACCGCGGTGCGTTCCGGTTCGTAAATCCTTACCCCGAGTCAAGTCCGGGTAACGCGTATGAATATGCAATGCTGAATGGCGAAAGCCCCAGCGGGTCAGGTACTTGCATCGTATCGATATTTGGTGAGAACACTCCCGCGCTGTAGCGTTGCATGTTTGTGGAAGGACAATACGGTGGACCAGGCTTTTCTCGAGGATCTCGCGCCCGGACAGGTGTTCACGTCGGACGCGCGCGCCGTCGTCGATGCCGGTGCGATCAAGAGATTTGCCGGCGAGTTCGATCCGCAGCCGTTCCACCTGGACGAAGCGAGCGCGCGGCCGACGTTCTTCAAGAAGCTAGTCGCCAGCGGTTGGCACACGACGGCCGTGACCATGCAGCTCCTGGTCCGGACGCTGCCGCTGTCGCACGGCATCATCGGCAGCGGCGTCGACGAGTTGCGCTGGCCGCGCCCGGTCAAGCCGGGGGACACGCTGCGCGTGCATTGCGAGGTGATCGAGGTGACGCCTTCCAAACTGGACCCCTCGCGCGGCACGGTGCGGATGCGGATGACGACGCTCAATCAGCACGACCAGCCGGTGCAGACCATGATCGCCAACCTGGTGGCATTCCGCCGACCCGATCGGGCGGCTTGAGGCGAGCTGCGTCCGCCCCTCACCCGCCCTCGCTGCGCTCGAGCACCCTCTCCCCGCTTCGCGGGGCGAGGGCCACGTGCGCCGCATGCAATGCACTTGCTCGCCGCGCGGCGCTGGGCGACGATAGCCCACACACTCACCGGAGCGCCGCAGCACGTCGCTCCGGCTCCGCCCAGAGGAATCCCATGATCAGCAAAACATCGCTCTTCGCCATCGCGCTCACGGCTGTGCTGGCAGCCCTGCCGCTGCCCGTCGCCGCCAAGGACAAGGTCAAGGTCGCCTTCATCGGCCCGCTCACCGGCGGGACCGCGGCTAACGGGCTGGGCGGCCGCAACTCGGCTGATCTCGCGGTCAAGCTCCGCAACGCCGATCCCAAGGCGAAATACGAATACGAGCTCGTGGTGCTCGATGACGAATGCAAGCCGAACATCGCGGTGCAGGTGGCGACCAAAGCAGGTGCCGACCGCAGCATCATTGCGTCGGTCTCGCACTATTGCTCGGTCGCGGCGATCGCGGCGGTCGAGACCTACAACCGGCTCGGCCTGCCAATGGTGGTGTGGGGCGCGGTGCTGCCCGATATCACCTACCGCAACAAGTTTCCCGAGGTGCACCGGGTCAACGGCACCATGATCAACCAGAACGAGGTCGCGGCGAAATTCATGACCGGGCTGGGCTTCAAGACCTGGGTGGTCATCCACGACACCACCGACTACGGCAAGGGGCACAACGAATACTTCTCCAAATACGTCAAGGCAAACGGCGGGCAGATCCTCGGCACCTTCGGCGTCACCGCCGACCAGCAGGATTTCACCGCCGAATTGACGCAGGCGAAGGCGCTCAATCCCGAGGTCATCTATTTCGGCGGGCTTACGCCGATCGGCATCAGGGACTGGGGCCGCTCGCGGAAGGCTCGCTCAGCTTCATCGAAGGTGGGCCGATCGAGAAGCTGCCGGGCGGCAAACAGTTCCAGGAGCAGTACGACAAGGCCGGTTACAAGGAGCCGCCGGAAGCCTACGGCGCCTTCGCCTTCGTCGCCATGCAGCTCATCCTCGACAAGATCGAAGAGGTGGGGCCGGACCGCAAGAAGGTGACCGACGCCTTGGGCAAGGTCGTCAATTACGACTCCATTGCCGGCCCAGTCACCTTCGACGACCACGGGCAGAACGCGGTTCCTCTGATCACCAAGTTCGTCGCCCAGGACGGCAAGTGGCTGGTGTGGGAGGACAGCGAATACGCCTCCGGCAAGCGCAAGCTGAAGAAGTGACGGCGCGTTGACTCGTTGCGCCTACGGGTGACGGCGTAGGGTGGGCAAAGGCGGAAAACGCTCGTCGCCAAGAACGCGGGTTATGGCGCGCCTTTGCCCACGCGACTTATACGCCTGCGAATGCTTCCCGTTTTTCGCGTGGGCAACGGCGAAATCGCCGTTGCCCACCCTACGTCAATTGGACCGGAGCTAGCCGCGTTGGACATTGCGCTGCAGTACCTGATGAACGGGCTCATGCTCGGCGTGATGTACGCGCTGGTGGCCGTCGGCTTCACGCTGTTCTTCGGCGTGCTCGACGTCATCAAGTTCTCCCACGGCGACGTGCTCACGGTGGGAGTGTTCACCGCCCTAGCCACCTACCTCGCCTTGCGGGCGGCGCAGGTGGGCTCGCCGGTTCTCCAGCTCATCGCGATCTCGGTCGTGGCCATGGGGGCGATGGCGGCGCTCGGCGCGGTAATCGCCCGCGCACTCGTGCTGCCGCTGCGCTCGGCGCCCGCGCTCAACACGCTGCTGATCACGCTGATGCTGGGAACGGTGCTGCGCGAAGGCGTGCGGCTCATTTTTCCCGATGGCTCCAATTCGAAGCCGTTCCCGGTCCTGCTGCCAACCACCGCGTTCAGCTGGGGCCATTTCACCTTGCGGCTCGACAGCCTGATCCTGTTGCTCGCCGGCGTGGCGATGATCGTCGCCGTACATCTCCTGATCAACAAGACCAAACTCGGGCTGGCGATCCGCGCGGTTGCGCAGGACGGCGAGACCGCGCGCACGATGGGGATCAATTTCACGTCGGTGGTGCTGATCACGTTTGCGATCGGCTCGGCGGTCGCCGCCTTTGCCGGCGTGATGAACGGCCTCTATTACAACGAGATCAACTTCGGTATGGGTCTCCTGCTCGGCGTGTTCGGCTTCAGCGCCGCGGTGGTGGGCGGGCTTGGCAACATCTACGGCGCAATCCTCGGCGGCTTCCTGTTCGCCGGTCTGCAAACCGTCGGCGCAGTCGCCTTGCCGTTCGCCAGCGCCTACAAGGACGTGTTCGCGCTCGCCGTCATCATCGCCATCATGACCTGGCGGCCGACCGGCCTGATCGCGGAGAAATCGAGCGAGCGGGTGTAATGTCCGCCCCCTCGCCGCTTCCCGCGCTCGCCTGGACGGCCGTCGCCACGCTGTACGGAATCGTCTTCTTCGGCGCCGAGAGCGAACGGGAAGTCGGCGCGCTGCTAGCCTTCGCTGCGATCGCGATCGTGCTGGGCGCGCGCTTGCGTCTCGTCGACAAGATCAGGGCAAGCATCGGTTCGAACGAGCGCGCCTTCGATCTCGCTGCGTTCGCCGGCGTGCTCATCGCGGCCTTGTGGTTCCACGAGGAGCATTTTGTCATCCTGATGATGACGACGGCGCTCTTGCTGATGATCGCCGCGCTGGGGCTCACGATCCAATTTGGTCACGCGGGCGTCGTCAACTTCGCCGGCGCGGCCTTTCTCGGCGTCGGCTGCTACAGCGCGGGGGTAATCACAAAATACACCGCGCTGCCGTCGTTCTTGACGCTCCCGCTCGGCGGGCTCATGGCGGCGCTGATCGGATCGATCCTCATCCTGCCCGTGCTGCGCACGCGTGGGCACTACGCCGCGCTCGTCACCATCGCCTTCGGCATCCTGTTCAAGGTCTTTCTCGAGGTCAACGACACGCTCGGCGGACCACAAGGCATCCAGGTCAAGCCGCTGGTGCTCTTCGGCTGGAACTTCAACAGCCCGATCCGCATCGGCGATTTCACCGCCTCGTTCTATTTCTCCTATCTGCTGCTGGCGCTCGTGCTGCTGGCGGTAAGCTTCGCGCTGGTGCGGCGGCTCGAGCGCTCGTGGATCGGGCTCAGCCTCGACGCTATTCGCCTGGATGAGGTCGCCTCAGCCTGCTACGGGCTCGACCTCGCGCGCTGGAAGGTCTTTGCCTTCACGCTGGGCAATTTTCTCGCCGGCGTGGCGGGCGCGGCCTACGGCCACGTGCTCGGCTTCATCGCGCCCAATAATTTCACATTCGGCGATTCGCTGATCCTGGTGTCGATCGTTCTTCTCGGCGGCATCGGCAATCTCTGGGGCGTAGCGGTCGCCACCGCCTTCGTCGTGATTCTGCCGGAAAAATTTCAGGTCATCCAAGAATACCGCTTCGCGCTTTACGCGGCGCTGGTGATCCTCATCCTGCTGTTTCGCCCGCAGGGCCTGCTGCCGCGCCAGTTGCGCGGGTATGTCGGCGGTGGGAAGGCGGAGAGAGTTCGATGAGCGCCTTGCTCACGTGTCAGGGTTTGACCTGCCGCTTCGGCGGGCTCGTAGCCCTCGACGCGGTCGATTTCCACGTCGAGGAGGGCGAGATCGTCGGCCTGATCGGCCCGAACGGCTCGGGCAAGACGACGTTGTTCAACGTGGTGACCGGCATCTACGGCGCGGACGCGGGCAACGTCATCGTCGCCGGCACCGACATGACCGGCGCCGCTCCGCAAGCGGTGTACCGCGCCGGGGTGACCCGCACGTTTCAGCGCTCGCGCATGTGCCTGCCGCTTTCAGTGTTCGACAACATCATGGTCGGCAACCACAAGCGGCTGAACCACGGCCTCGTGTTCAATCTGCTGCGCCGGCGCGCATTCGCCGTCGAATTCGCGCGCAGCATCGAGGAGGCGCGCGAGCTCGTCACCGTGTTCAACCCGGAGCTGGCGTGGCGCATCGACGAGCCTGCGTCGGGCTTGCCGATGATCGATCGGCGGCGCGTCGAGATCTGCCGCGCGCTCATCAGTCGGCCGCGCCTCGTCCTGCTTGACGAGCCATCCGCCGGCATGACGCACGAGGAGACGCGCCAGCTCATGGATGACATTCTCATCGTGCGCGGCCGCATCCCGGGCCTCACCATCGTCATCATCGAGCATGAGATGGGCGTGATCGAGCGCATCACCGATCGCTGCGTGGTGCTCAATTACGGCCGCAAGATCAAGGAAGGCACGTTCGCCGAGGTTGCCGCCGACCGGCAAGTGCAAGAAGCCTATCTCGGGGTGGCCTAATGGTGGGCAGGCTCGAGATCACCGACGTCGCCACCGCCTACGACAAGGCGGACGTGCTGCAGGGCGTTTCGCTCACGGTTGAGGCCGGCAGCATCACCTGCCTGCTCGGCTCGAACGGTTCCGGCAAGACGACACTGATCCGCTCCATCCTGGGACTGACGCCGCCGCGCACCGGGCGCATCCTGTTCGATGGCCGCGACATCACGCGGCTGCCGACCCACAAGGTGATCGCAGCCGGCATCGCCTGCATCCCGGAAGGCCGCAAGGTCTTTCCCAAACTTACCGTCGAGGAAAATCTGCGCGTCGGCGCCTATCAGGAGAGCTCCGAGGCGGTGACGCGCACGCGCATCGAGGAGATCTATCGCCTGTTCCCGCGCCTGGGCGAGCGCCATGCGCAGATCGCCGGCACCATGTCGGGCGGCGAGCAGGCGATGATTTCCATCGGCCGCGGCCTGATGCGCGCCCCCAAGCTGTTGCTGGTCGACGAGCCGTCGCTCGGGCTCTCGCCGATCCTGGTCAGGGAGAATTTCAACATCATCCGGCAAATCAATGCGCGCGGCATCACCGTGTTTCTGGTCGAGCAGAACGTGCATCAGACGCTCGCCATCTCCCATTACGGCTATGTGCTGTCGAAGGGACGCGTGGTCGCGGCCGGCCGCCCGGACGAGCTCGCCGGCCGCGCGGAGGTGCGGGAGGCGTATTTCGGGTAAGGTCTCTGATGTGTGTGTGTCCCGGATGCGGTGCAGCGCGAGCGGCAGCGAAACGGTGCACCGCTGATCCGGGACCGCCACAGACTGGAGCGGTCCCGGGTCTGCAGCGCACCACAACGCAATCAAGTGTACGCAGATTGCGTAAACTTATCTGCGTTGCTGCGCTGCGCCGGGACACAATCGGTCGAGAATAGGACCAACTCCTTGCAAGCACACTCGTCACACATTGCGGCGCAGGGTGAACTCATCCGCCCATGCCCCGCGTGCGGCCGCGCGAGCGAGCACGCGTTTCGCTTCCGCGTCAACGGATGCGACATCCTGCGATGCTATGCATGCGGCCTAGGCCGCACGGAAACGTCCGCTTTCGATCCCGCTGCCTACTACACCGAGGACTATTTTTCCGGCCGCCGCGCGGACGGCTACTCCGACTACCTCGGTGCAGAGCCGGTGCTGCGCCGCGAGTTTGCCCGCAGCGTCGATTTCATCCGCCAGTACTGTGCAGGCGGCAGGCTGCTTGAGCTCGGATGCGCCTACGGGTTCTTTCTCATGGAGGCGGCGCGCTATTTCGACGTGACAGGTATCGAGCTCGCTCCAGAGGCCGCCGAACACGGCCGGCGCGCGGGTTTGAATGTTTTGCAGGGCATGGCAGACGCGGCGAACCTGCAGCGGCTCGGCCGGGTGGATGTCGTCGTTCTGTTCGACGTCATCGAGCATCTACCGGATCCGCGCGAGACGCTGGCGCTGTGCCGCGATCATGTCAATGCCGGCGGCGTCATCGTGATCACGACGGGAGACTTCGGCTCCACGGCCGCGAGACTAGCCGGTGCACAATGGCGGCTCATGACGCCGCCGCAACACCTATGGTTCTTCACGCAGGAGAGCGTACGCCGCTTGGCCGCCGGCCTCGGGCTTGCGGTGGAGCATCTGGACCATCCTTGGAAGATCGTTCCAGCCTCCCTGATCGTCTTCCAGTTGCGGCGAATGCTTGGCTTGCGCGGCGAAAGCGTCACCGCGGCCAGCCGGATCGGCGTACCGGTCAACCTGTTCGACGCCATGCGCATCGTGCTGCGCAAGCCAGCGTGAGGGACTATCCCTCATCCGGTCAAAACGTCGCAGGTCCCTGCAGATCAAACCGGAACTTTTTTCAGGCTGCGGCGTTTGCCGTTGCCTTTGACACGGATTTGTCATTGTCCCGCAATGTGGACGGGCCAGGAGGGGGCCAGGAGGGGCCAGATGGTCTCCCGAGCACAAATGTATGTGGTGATTCCGGCCTATGACGAAGGGCCGGTCATTTCCCGCGTCGTGAGCGAGGTCAAACGGGCGGGCTACGCCGTCGTTGTCGTCGACGATGGCTCGAGCGACGCCAGCGCCGATGAGGCCCGCGCCGCCGGCGCTGGGGTCATCGGGCATCCCTTCAACCTCGGCCAGGGCGCTGCACTGCAGACCGGCATTGATTACGCGGTCGCGCAAGGGGCCGAGGTGATCGTCACATTCGATGCCGACGGCCAGCACCGCGTCTCCGACATCGCGCGCCTCACCGAGGCGCTCGTCCAAGAGCGCGTCGATTTCGCGCTCGGCAGCCGGTTTCTCGGACAAGCGCCAAACCTCCCGCCGCTGCGCCGGCTGCTGCTGCACGCCGCAACCGCCTTCACGCGGCTGACCACGGGTTTGCAGGTGACCGATACCCACAACGGGCTGCGCGCCATGACCCGCCGGGGCGCCGCCGCCATTCGCCTGCGGCAGAACCGGATGGCGCATGCGTCGGAGTTGCTGACCCAGATCGCCGCCAGCCGCCTTCGTTACGTCGAACGGCCAGTCACCATCGAATATACCGCCTACTCGCTCGCCAAAGGCCAGAGCCTCGGCGACGCCGTTCTTATTCTGCTCGATCTCTTTGCGCGCAGGCTCTATCGATGATCGCTCAATTAATCCTGTCGATCCTGTTGGCCGGGATTCTGATCTATGCCTGGAGCGAATACGCGCGCTCCCCCGCGGTCGCCGTGCTGGCGCTGTTCGTGGCAACGGCCGGACTCTACTTCGTCTGGATGCCCGAGCACAGCACTGCGCTCGCGGAGTTGGTCGGGATCGGCCGCGGCGTCGACCTCATTCTTTATGTCTGGGTGTGCCTGAGCTTGATCGTGGTGCTCAATCTGCACCTGAAGCTGCGCACGCAAATGGAATTGATCACCGCGCTGGCGCGCAAGATCGCGCTCGCCGACGCTCAATTTCCGATCGAGGAAGGGAAGATCCGGGATCCCGTTCGGGAATGAGCGGTGGGTAGGTGCTCGACTAGTCCCATGGCTCCTTGCGCGCATAGACCCAGGCGAACGTCCGATCGAAGCGCTTGACCTCGTCGATGAGGACAACGGGCTTGTTCTCCGCGCACCGCGAGCGCTGCGTCGCGATCATGAAATCGGCCTTGTCCGGATCGGTCTCAACGATCCAGGGCCGTTTCAGCAGCGGGTGCACCCGGTCCTCCCGCGCGCGAATGCAAATCAGGATGCGCGGTGGGCTCTCGGCTGACCGCATGGATGGATCACGGTCCAGCCGCTGTTCGAGCCGCCGCAACGCTTCAGTGGCGGCCGCAGACCAATAATCGAGCTCGAATCTGTCGTAGGCGCCGCGCGTTCCGCCGGCGATCGCGTTCATCGCCACGTATTCGAGCGGGTGCAACGCCGCCAGTGTCATGACGCTGCTGCCGACACAGGCCCCGGCAATGACGGCGGCGGCGACGGGAGCGCGCGCGAGGAGCGGTAGCAACGCCCGCCAGCCGAGGCCGGCTACCACCGCAAGCATGGGGATCACGAACAGGGCGTGGCGTATCCCGTCGTACATGGTCGCGCGCTGGACGATGAGAAATCCCAGCGGGAGCACCACGGCCGCGCACACCGTAACCATGGCCCGCTCACGCGCGAGCGTCAGCACCGCCGCGCGCCAGAGAGCGCGGCGCTCGATGTGCAACTTCGCAACAGCATCGCGCGCAAGCCTCGCCGCGGCGGCAATGGCATGGACGCAGGCAACCGCTAGCAAGACGAGGAACGCTTCCGGCAGGCGCACCAGAAGCTGCGCCGCAATGTAGGATGGCGGCAGCGCGCTGGTCGATATTTGCTTGCCCCAATGCGCAAATTCAAACGACACCGGGATGGTCGCGAAATGAACGAGCGCGATCTTGAAATGCACGAATGGGTTGCCGGTCTGCAGCCACGGCCACAGCGCAACGGCAGTGATCCAGGCGATGACGAGCACGGCCGCAAAACGGGCGCCGAGGTCCATGACGTAGCGCCATGTCAATCGGCTGCCGGTGGCGACGACTTCCGCAGCGCATAGGAGGAGCGCCCCGAGCAGGTAAGCGTGGGTGATGATGCCACCGGTGCGCGTGGCGATCGCGAGCCCGCTCAAGAGACCCGCGGCGAGCGTTGCGCGCCAGGATGGCAGCACCTGCCGGGTCATCACCACGATGGCGAGGGTCGCCCACGTCATCGCCGCGAGGAAAGGAACATCGATTGGCGTGAAGAACAGGCTACCGTAGAAGTATCCCGTCATCAGGCAGAGCACGATCGCGGCAAGGCCGGCCCAGCGTCCGGCCGCAAGGCGCCCGAGCGGCAGCAGCGCGGCCACGCCGGCAAGCCCGACCAGGAACGTCAGGGCATGGCGAATCGTGATCCGGTCGGCAAAGTCGAACGATTGGACATAGGCCGTAAGCATCTGGAACCACGGCCCGTAATACCAAAGCGAAAATTCCACGGTTTCGAACTGCGAGCGGTCTCGCAATCCGCTCGTATACCAGGCGAGCGCCTTGGGGCCGTAGTCGTCGGTGTTGAACTCGTCAACGGTGAGGCCGTAGTCGGCGGCGGTCGCAAGGCCGACGACCAGCACGGCGCTGAGCAAGGCCGCGGCAGCGACGATCTCGGCATCGAGGGGACCGCACCCTTTCGCCCGCCGCTGCAAACTGCCTGGGGATGTCGCCAACGTTCGTCCCTCGATGATCGGGCTACTAACGCTAAACCGGCGGTTTGGTGCCGATGAGCGCGTACTGCCAGCGGCCGATTCAGGATTGTTCCGCTGCCCGCTGCGGCGCAGAATGAGCGAAAATAAAAAGTCTGCCAGGCTATCCGAAGACGCGGAATATTCCGGCTCCAAGGGGGTTGATGACGCTCAAGGATACGAACCGAGTCCCGACGGGGCCGAACACGGAGGAGCACATGAGTAATCTGACACGACGAAATCTAATCGCAGGGGCAGCCACGGTCGCCGCGCTGCCGAGCTTTGCGGTGCCTAGGGCGCAGGCGGCAGCCCCGCTCGCCGACAAACAGAACCCGGGCTGGTATCGCTATAAGGTCGGAAGCTTCGAGGTCACCGCCGTCACCGACGGCGCCAACACCAATCCGCTGTCGGACAGCTACATCGGCAACGCGCCGAAGAACGAGATCAATGCGGCGCTCGTTGCAAACCATTTGCCGCCGGATAAGGTCACGCACGCCTACACGCCCGTTGTCGTCAACACCGGCTCGAAGCTCGTCGTTATCGACACCGGTCTCGGTCTCGGCATGTATCAGCAAAGCAAGGGCGCCGTCGGCCAGTTCCACACGAATCTTGCCGCCGCCGGCGTCGACCGCAACGCGGTGGACATGGTGATCATCTCGCACTGCCACGGCGACCACATCAACGGCCTGCTCGGCGCCGATAGCAAACTCGCCTTCCCCAACGCCGAGGTCATGGTACCGACGGGCGAGTGGGCGTTCTGGATGGACGATGCGAACGCGGCGCGCTTTCCTGACCCGATCAAGGGCGCGTTCGCCAACGTCAAGCGCGTATTCGGCGCTCTCGCCAACAAGCCAACGCAATACGAGGCCGGAAAGGAATTGGTGCCGGGCATTACGTCGATGGCGACGCCGGGTCATACGCCCGGACACGCATCGCATATCGTCGCCTCCGGCTCCGACAAGGCCCTGATCCAGGCCGATGTCACCGCCGGCGCCGCCACGCTGTTTCTCAACCATCCCGAGTGGAAGTCGGCCTTCGACACGGACGGACCGCTGGCGGAGCAGACCCGCCGCAAGGTCTACGACATGGCGAGCGCGGACAAGATGCTGATCCAGGGGTTCCACTTCCCGTTCCCGGGCCGCGGCTATGTCGAGAAATCCAGCTCGGGCTATCGGCTGGTGCCCGCGGCCTGGAATCCGGCGATCTGACGATCGGCTGAAATGAAGACGGCGGAGGCCGCGGCGTGGCGGCCTTCGCCTTCGCCTTCGCCTTCGCCTTCGCCTT
>WNFU01013307.1_pt1 | contig 11308 bp, 10 predicted proteins | sample 5400121 | NCBI WGS metagenome assembly WNFU01 (sample SAMN13153360, study PRJNA577476) | soil metagenome | isolation source: 100 cm soil or saprolite under grassland replicate 1 | place: USA:California | collected 2016-06-15
CTTCGACATTGGTATAGCCAGTGCCGTCGCCTTCGACGACAAAACGGAGCGCCGCCGCCGTGTGGCGGTGGCATTCGGCGCGCTCGCCCGGTTTGACCAGTTGAATCGACATCTGCAGCGTGCGCGACGTCGCTTTCCTGTGGGTCAGCGACGGATTGACGAGCTGCACCGTTCGGCGATTCGCGGCGTCATCGACGCCGCCGAGCTTCACCACCTCGCCGGATTCCATCAGGCATGAATAGATCACCGACCACGGCCAGAGGTGGGCAACAAGATCGGGATTTTGCTCACGGGTCTGCCAATGTCCACCGAGAGAATAGTCCGCCAGGCGCGCGTGGAGCGCCAATAATTCGGGGCTTTCAGGCACGCTATGATTGTCGCTCATGGAATCCCTCCTATGCTGGTCAATAATCGTTGACTGGGCGAATGTAGAATCATCCCGCGTTGAGGTCAAGGGAGAGGAAAGCGCTGGAATGATGGAGTAATGGAGTAGTGAATAAAAGACGCTTGTGTTTCTCCGTAGACCGCCCTTAAGATGACGGTCGATCTTCCCAGGGGTATGAAAGGAGGCTCAAATGTCGTCTGGAACATGGCGCGGAACAGTCGGTGTAGTGAAACCAACTTACGGTTCAGGCTCACTCGTAGAATTCATCCGACTTCTGCCGGAAGGCGTCGGATGCATTCCCATGTACGCCGGGATCAAGGAACATTCCGAGCGTGGATATCTCGGCGCGTTGGAAACCTACAACGCTAAGGTCGCCGAGCTTGCCGAGATCGGCGTCGATCTCATTCACCCTGAAGGCGGGCCGCCGTTCATGGTACGGGGCCACAAGGCAGAGCAGGAAATCGTCGGTGGCTGGGAAGAAAAATACAAAATTCCCATTTTCACGTCCGGGATCTCACAAGCCGAAGCGCTGCGCGCCTTAGGGATCAAGAAATTCGTCGGCTGTACCTACTTCAGAGACAATAAACTCAACGGGCTATTTGCACGCTACTTTAGCGATGCGGGGTTTGACGTGTTGGGGATGGAAGGAATGGATACGACGCCGTACGAAGCAGACAAGATCTCAACGGAGACGATCTACCAACACCTCAAATGGTCATTCACCAAGCATCCGTGGGCGCAGGGAATTTACCTACTCGGCTCCGGCGCGTGGCAAGTGAAAGACATTGTCGACGTGGAAAATGACCTCGGTGTTCCCGTCGTTCATCCCGTCGCTGCGCGCGTTTGGTATGTGCAAAAGAAGTTGCGCATTAGGAATCCAATCAAAGGCGCGAGTCGGTTGTTGGAGGAGATACCGTAGGAGAACGAATAATCCCGTAGCGCGCTGCAGGGTATCGGAACTCTGCGATAAGATTTGTCTTAAAGTCGTCACCCCCGGAATGTAGAGTGCAGAGGTCTTGAGTTTGTAGGATGGGTTGAGGCGCGAGCGAGCGCCGATACCCATCAACTTCTGCCATGACCCGGATTGAAGAATGATGCGGTATCGCATCGCTCCACCCATCCTACGGATCAGGATTTTTCCTAATCCAACTGGCTCCACTCCGTGAATTCTTCGAGGCCGAGTTTGTCCAGCGTATCTTTGAACGGCCTCCCGGTTCTCTCGTGTCTGCCGGACAAGCGATAGTATTCCCAAATCATGTCCGGCAACCACTTCGCAATTGTAAAACCTTTGTACTTGCCGTCGGGGATCGGTTCTAAGAATCGCGGGCCAACATCTTGCCAGTCGAAATCGGCGATCCAACCACGCTGGGTGCCGAAGAGGCTTTGGAGAATCATGCTGCGGTGACCCGCGTCGAGCGCCTCGTCCATGGTAAAATTCCAACCGGTGATCGCGTTGAAGGCGTCAACGATGCTGTTGAGACCGTCGGGCTTTTGATTCATTTGAGCGAACCAGCAACCGCCGAAGATGCCGGTGAATTGCCGATATTGCTCCGAGAGTACATGCGACCAAGCCCAGCCATCGGGATTGTCGGCACTGAGTGGGCCCCAGTTTTCACGATGGCGCAGATCTGGCGGCGGCTTTGTCGAACCCCCGCCTTGGGGTTTCATGCCGCCGCTGGCGACCAGTTCGCGCAACATTTGTCCGAGCATGGGACGCCACTCGTGCATCGCCGGAGTGCCGCCTTTGGTATGCACCGCCCACTTGGGCGCGTCGCCGCCGATCGCTTCCGCAAGTTGCTTCGGCCCTTCGGCGAGCAAATTTCCCAGCCACCCTTCGCGCCGCGCCGCCATATCGAGCAGTTTTTCCACCGCGTCGACATCGCCCCATTCGAGCTTCAACCCGTTCGTCTTCTCCGGACCGAGCAGGCCTTTTTCCCAGGCTTCGAAGGCCACACCGGCGCCGCAAGAAAAATGGCTGCACTCGATGCCGAGATCGTTAATGCGCTCGGCAAGGTAGAGCGCCGAGTTGCCTTTGATGCCGAGATTGAAAAAGGTGTCGAGCCACTCACCGCCGGCGTTGAAATGAAGCAGCGTGCCTTTGTGCCGCCCTTCGCCGATGGTCGCATCCCAGGGACATAGTCGAGCGCACTGAAAGCAGGGACGAAGGACGACATCGTTTTGGTCGAAGCCTTTGATGTGAGCGGGCGAGAGCTCCGTGCTGCGCCAGTTTAAATTATTGAGCGCGCCCCAAGCTTCGCCGTGACCATACTTGGTCTTTTTCTTTTTTACGTCGTGTTGTTCGAGTAGTTTGCGCCAACGCCAACCGGCGTCGACCAGCTTCGCCTTGTCGCGATGGCTTGGTCGCTTCGTGCCGTGAACGACGATCGCCTTGAGTTTTTTCGAGCCCAAGACTGCGCCGCCGCTGTGAGCGGCGAAGTGATTGTAGTCGTTGGCCAGCATCGCGGCGCGATTCAAGTTCTCGCCGGCGGGGCCGATGCAGAGCACCTTTGCATCTTGATGGCCGACCGTGTCGCGCAAGCGATCTTCAGTCGCGCGTGTGCCCAAGCCCCAGAATTGCGCCGCGTCGCGCAGCTCGGCTTCGCCTTCATCGATGTAGAGATAAACCGGCTTCACCGCTGCGCCATTGAGAATGATTCCGTCGTATCCGGCGGCCTTGAGATACGTGCCCCAGTAGCCGCTGGTCGCGCCCCGTCCCAGAGTATTGGCCGTGAGCGGGCTTAAATAGACCGCAGTCATCTTCGTGCCGCCGGGAGTAAAACCGTTGCCTGTCAGCGGGCCGGTCATTATGACGACAATATTTTCCGGACCGAATGGCGTTGCATTGAGCGGCAGCTCTTTCAACAAAATGTACAGAGCGAGCGCTTGCCCCCCGATGAATTTTTTCAAGATCGGTTCTTCAGGCAAATATTCATCGCGCAGCGTGCCGCCGGTTAAGTCGACCCGCAGGATCTTGCCCATGTAACCGCCGGGAAGGGGAGTGGTGCGCTGAGTTGGGAAAAGACTCATGGTGGCAAAAACCTTTCTATCTTTTGGATGTCATTTCGAGCCGAAGCCGAGAAATCTGAAGCGCAAGATCTCTCACTTCGTTCGAGATGACAAGCCATAGGTTGATGATCGGTCCGTCAATAATGCCGCACCTGCGAGCTCGCGCGTTGCGAGTACCGCTGTTGATTTAACGTGCACTAAAGATCGCGCGCATCTCTTCGCCGGCGGGGCCGTACTCTTTAGCCAGGCGTGGATCGCTGGCGTATAGCTTTACGTTGCGCAGTGAAAACACTTGCGGGTCGATGTCACGGTGACTCGGGATCCGGCCCTGATCCCGTAGCATCCGTTGCCCCTCAGGGGAAAGTATGAAGCTCATAAGTAGTTTTCCCGCGCTCGGGTGCGGCGCGGCCTTTACTAAGGCGATGGGATGTACGTAGGTGATCACCGGCTCGTCGAAGACATACTGAACCGGTCCGCCTTGGCCTTTGATGCGCGCTGCGATGTGCGCGTACGTATTGCTGACGGCATGAAACTCGCCCGCGGCGAGGAGCTGGGCTGTAATATTATGACCGTCGCGCACGCCCGGCTGCTGTGCGGCGAGTGCCTTTATGTAATTGCGCGCTTTTTCTTTGCCCCATCGTCGCTGCAGATTCACGTACCACTCCGGATCTTGGAGATTGACGCCGATCCGGCCCTTCCATCGGGGCGCGAGGAGATCTTCATATTTCTTGGGGGCGTCGTTCGGGCGCACGAGTTGGGTATTGTAGGCCATCGAGTTGAGCAGTGAATGAACGTTGATCCAGTGACCTTCGGGGTCCTTGAAACCAGGGTCGTACGCAGCTGCTTCCGGGGGAATAAACTTTTGGGTGAGGCCCGACTCTTTCATCAGTTGCAATTGAAAACCCGCCGCAGTCACGAGGTCGACCGCGAACCGTCCGGCTTTGGCCTCGGTGGCCGCGCGCTGCAAGACTCGCTCGCTTGTGCCGCGGTAGAACGACGGCTTGATGGACGGATACTTTTTCTTGAAGGCGTCGACTAAGGTTACGATTTGCTCGTTGTTGAGCGAACTGTAGAGCACCACCTCGCCCTCGGCCTTGGCGGACTCTTCGAGCGTGGCGGCGCGCGCGCTCGCGACAGATAAGACCAATAGGACGTATAGGACAAATAGTCGTCGAATCATCGTGGTGCACGTGCGTGCTCAAACATGACCGACAAAGAGATCATCCATCGGCAACATCGTTTTCATCAGGCCTTGTTCGATTTGGTAGCGGTTGAGAGCGGCCAAAGAGCGCTTCTCGTTTTGGCCCATGACGTAAGCGTAAGGATCTTCGCCCAGCACGTCGCGTTCCTTCGCGTAGCCGGCGATTTCGTCGGCTTCCATGTACGGCGCGGCTGCGTCGCGGGCTTCCATGAAGACGCGCGTCAGTTTCGCCGGAAAGGCCGGATACCGTTCGGCTATTTCGCGGCGGATCGACAGGACATGCATGATCGGGTTGATGCCGGTTTGTTTGGTGTAGCGAATGATTTCATCATTGTCTTGGAAGAGCGGTTTTACTCCGGGGTAGGCGGCCATCATCTTCGGTGTTTCACCGCCGCCGAATAGTCCCAAGTAGCCCGAGTCGCCGGGGACGATGGCGCCGTGCAGCGCGCCTTCGCTGAGCATTTTGGAAAGTTGCAGCTTCTCCTGCCCGAACGGCGGTGGCGGCTCGATGCGCTCCACTTTTACCGGCAGCTCATGACCGATGAAGACTTCTCTGCCGGAGACAAACCACTGCATGTCGGTCGTCTTGATATTGTGCGCATCGAGCAGATAACCGCGAGCCCAAACGACGGCAGTGGCGCCGTAGCGGAAGCAGCCGAATTTTTTGCCTTTCAGCTCTGACGGATGCTCTAATTTTCCTTCGCAATGATAGATATTTCTCTGGCGCGGGCCGCGCTCGAAGAAGACCGGAATTGCCAGCAGCGGTTGGCCTTTTTCAATGGCGCGGAGCAAGCTCGCCGCCGAGCATTCGCCGACGTCCCACTGACCGTGAAGATATTTGTAGTGACGCTCGCCCGAGGTCGTGAAGTTCGGGTCGATGTCGAGCTCATAACCTTCGACGCCGACCTTGCCATCGATGAGCGCGCGGCAGCGCGGGTGATCGGGCAGGCCGAAAGTGATTTTAGGTTTGGCAGGCATGAGAAGTTCCTTTCTTATTGAACGGCCGTTCAAGGTCTAGTGTCCAAATGGTTCCAATTGTTCCAGGTTTCAAACGTTCCAGTGGTTCCGGAGACGATTGGAACTTTTGGAACGAATGGAACGTCTGGAACTATAATTTATTATCTGGCTCCCCCGAATATTTCTCGATAGCGATTGCCGATCGCCTGGTATCTTTTTCCTATATCGAAAATGTTGGGCATGCGCACGTCCTGACCTTCTAGCAGTTGGCTCTCCGGCGATTTGACCTTGGCGTGGGCGGGCATGCGGTTGGTGCCGACGACGATCTTTTGCCCTTCCTCTGAAAGCAGATAATCGATAAACAACGCGCCGGTATAAGGCCGCGGCGCATTGGCGCTCATGAAGACCAGACTGGGACTCAAAAAATAGGGCTGCATCGGGGCGAACGATAGCGGCGCTCCTTGTTTGCCCAGCGTGAGCACGGAATTCAAGTTCGTCTCAACCGCCATGTCGAATTCTCCCGCTGCGACCAACTGCGTCATCAGACGTCGCCCACGCTGGTGCGAAATGTTTTGCTCATTCAGACGCTTCATGAAACGCAGTCCGGCCTCTTCGCCGAGATATTGAAGAATGGTCCCGAACCAGACGTAAGACTGGCTATCCATCGTGAGCTTACCTTTCCAGCGCGGCTTCAGGAGATCTTCGACCGCGCGCGGCGCCTCATCCTTCTTAACTTGGCGCGTATTGTAGGCGCTGACCATGACGTTGGTCATGTAGGCGGTCCACAAGCCCTCTTTGTCCTTGAATCCGTCGCGGTAGTATTCTTGCTCCGGTGAGCGATAGCGCGCCGCGATTTTTTTATCGATCAGCGCTAGCACGCCCAACTGCCCGCTCAAGACGACGTCGGATAGAGGTTTTCCTGCCCGCGCTTCCAAATCGATGCGGGTAATGATTGCGGCACCGGAGAAGTGGACACTCGCCGCTTTCGTGCCAGGATAACGTCTCATAAATCCTTCGGTGAGCGGTTTCATCGCAGAGACATCCATGTTGGCGTAGATTACCGCTTCGCCTTCACCTTTTGCCGCCTCGTGCAAACGTTGCTGGCGCTCCTGCACCGGAACCTTTTCTAAAGAGGCGAGTTTAGATTCTGCGGTTTGCGCGCCGCCGGTACCCGGTCCTAGGAGATTGCATGTCATCACGATGGTTACCATCACATGGGGTTGAATAATGACGCCATGCCCACAGAGGAGAGACACGATTAGTATTCTCTTCACGCTTTGCAGCATTGGCTCAGATGTAGCCCTTTTCGCGAAAGTATTTCTTCGCTCCCGGATGCAGCGGAATATTTAGTTGGCCCGCTTCGCCGCCGCAGCAGAACTCGTGCATGGTCATTGGGCGTTTATCGAAATGATCGACGGGAATTTGCTCATGGCAGAGATCGACGGATTTAGCCATATTGTAGGCAATGGTGGAGGGAAGGTCGGCATGGCAGAAAAAAGTCCAGCCGCTGAAATCGACGGTTTTGATGTCTTCATCCAGCTTGGGATAGTGCTCGCGCGTCAGCATGGCGCTGGGAAAACCGATTTTTTGCATGTGGCGCTCAGGGGTTTCATCGATCGGCAAGAAACGCATCCCTGAATCGAGAGCCAGTTGCCCCCAGCTTTTCACGCCTTCGTCGAAGACGGCGTCGGCTTTGCCGGATACGATATGATCCTTGCGATCATTGCTGCTCGGTGAAGAAACTTCCATTACTTTGCCGCGCCAGCTTTCGATGTCACGAAAACTCATGCCATAGGCTTTGAGCACTTCCTCAATGGCGTAGGCGGTGGTTTGCAGCTTTATCCGGCGGCGCGTTGAGATGCGCAAAGGATATTTTTGCGCCCTAATGTCCTCAAGAGATTTTATTCCGGTCTCTTTGCGCACGGCGAAGATCAGCCGGTCCCAGGTCGGAAAGACGCCGATGGCGCGCAGCGGAATCTTTTGCTTGTAGAAGCCGCGACCGAGGTAGGCCATCGCCGCAAGCCCCACAGGATTGCCGAAACCGAAATCGTATTTCTTTCTGTCCACCAGAATCGCCGGCCCCGTGCCGCCCAGTTCAGAGTCGCGCCAGCCCATCGCCACGGCGAGCTGCGACTGCGGCGGCAGCTCGACATTGTTGAAAAAAGTAAACGCGACGACGTTGGCGATATCAACGCGCTTCGAAGTCGCTGCGATGGATAGTTTGATGGGCTGTTTCATGAATCGTTCTCCTGCGAATTAACCGGGTGCGGATTCGTCGGCGTTTATGCCTCTTAGCGTGGGCTATTTGCTTGGGTCAGGGCGACCGGCCGGTCGCCCCTACAGTGAATAATATAGGTTAGGTTGCTTGCCGCGCGCGCCTGCCGCCTGGTCTGGGAAAGTGAAGCTCGAGATAGTTGCCTTCGGAATCGAACATATAAATGGTATTGCCGCTGTCTCGCTCTACACTGCGATGAAACTTTCCTATCTCTTTAGCCGTCTTCAACGCTTCGTCGTAATCTTCCCAGGCCATATCAAACGCCTGGTGAAAAATACCGTCTTCATCCAAAGCATCGCGCTCGATTGGTGTAGGTCGTTCGAAGAGTACGATATCGTCGGTGCCGCAACGCAGACGGTCAAGTTTTTGAAAGATGCCGCGAATCGGCAAGGCATCCGGGTTATTCGGGTTGCCGCCGACACGGTCGACGTAGTCCATGCCCAATACTTCGGTGTAGAATTTCTTAGCGCGATCCAAATTATCCACCGGTATACCCATGTGATAGACCTTCTGTAGCTTCATCGCTAAACTCCTTTCTCGATCAGTTTGCGGGCGTGATTTTCATCCTAAGTTGTTAGGCTGTCAAGTCGTCTGATCGCAACGGACCAGTTCGAGGCTGCGACACCCGATAAAAACATTGGGTGACAACATCGGAATATTGTTGGAAACACCTGTCGATGCCGCAGGGCTGCCACACGGAGTTAAAATGTCATGCCGGCCCTTCGATGGGACTCAGGATAAACTCCAGCCGGCATCCAGGTTAGTTTCCTGAGCACGCGCAAGAACTGGATTCCCGGCCTCCGCCGGAATGACGGAGAAGAAGCCGACTCGTAGCGAAATGACTGGTTATGTCGATTGATTCCGACTGATTCTTCGGTCTATGATCTGCCATCAGATGGCTCAAACTTTCTTCAAAGTATTGGCGCCACAGGAAGCTTTTCGACGCTTGCTCGCCGTCGAGCCGGTCGGTACGGAGCGGATTCCGTCGGTCGAGGGGCGCGCGCGTGTGTTGGGAGACGATCTACATTCCGCGGTGGACCTGCCGCATTTCCATCGCGCAGCGATGGATGGCTACGCGGTAAAAGCCAAAGATACTTTCGGCGCGAGTCAGAGTCTGCCGGCTTACTTAAAGCTCGCCGGTGTCGTGGAAATGGGCAAGGAGGCGAGGCAACCCCTGGCCACGGGCGAGGCGATGCGGATTTCAACCGGCGGTATGATGCCGCCGGACAGCGACGCGGTCGTCATGGTCGAATATACCGAAGAAGTGGCGGGACCGCTGGTGGAAATTCATCGCGGCGTGTCGCCGTGGCAAAACGTCATTCAAATCGGCGATGATATCAAAGAAGGCGAATTGGTTTTTTGCCGCGGCCGGCGCCTGCGCGCCCATGATCTCGGCGCGCTCACCGGCGTCGGCATTTCTTCGATCCCCGTCTACAAACGACCGCAAGTGGCGTTGATTTCGACCGGCGATGAAATCGTTGACGCCGATACGGAACCGCAGCCAGGACAAGTAAGGAATATCAACCAACATTCTCTCGCCGGCTTGATCGAAGAATGCGGCGGCAAGCTAAAGGATTGGGGCGTGATCCGCGACGATCGCAACGAGCTCACCAAAGCGATTGGCGAAGCTCTAGCGTGGGGTGACTTGGTGCTTCTCTCAGGCGGCAGCTCGATGGGCGCAAAAGATATCGCCCTGGAGACTATCTTGTCGTTTCCCGATTCGGAATTCGTTTTCCACGGCATTTCCATCGCGCCGGGCAAGCCAACGATTTTTGCAAAGGCTTGCGGCAAGCCGATTCTTGGTCTGCCCGGATATCCGGTTTCGGCGCTGGTGATTTTCGATCTTTTCGCTGCGCCGATGATTCGTCGCTTGGGCGGTGAGAGCGCGGGAGCAAATCCGGCGCGATTTTCACGCTCGTCAAGGCCGACGGGATGGTACGCATTGATATGAATCAAGATGGCTTGGAGCAGGACGAAGAAGTGGAGGTTATTCTCTTCTAGTCAACCCATCATGAGACATCTGCGTGTCCATATCATTTCTGTCGCGGCGATTATTTTCTTTTTCACAAGCAGCTGGATCTTGGCGGCGGACAAGCTGCGGCTCGCTTACGTCAGTCCCAGCGTAACGCTATCTTTGCCTTGGGTGGCCAAAGAAACCGGCATCCTCGCCAAGTATGATTTGGCTGCCGAGGTCGTGCTCATCACCGGCAGTCCGAGATTGGTCCAGTCGCTCATCGCGGGTGACGTCGATGTCGTTTTTGCCGGTGTCACCGCATTGATCCGCGCGCGCTCGCGTGGAGCCGAAGTCGCTATCCTCGGCGCGTCGGCCAATCTTTCCAGCCAAAAACTTATGGTCAGCCGCAGTTCGAAGATTCGCCGTCTGGAAGACGTGAAGGGCGCAATCATCGGCGTTTCTCAATACGGTTCAGAAGCCGACACCTTCGCGCGCAATGCATTGGCAACGGCCGGTTTGAAGCCCGACAAGGATGTTACAATTCTGCAGCTGGGCGGCCATCCGCAGGTGGCCGCTGCGATGGCGGCGGGAAAACTGGAAGCGGGCGTCTTGGGCGGTCTGGCGGCGCTCACCGCCGAAAAATCCGGGGCGCGACTCATCACCAGCGCTGTTGAACTGAAGCTTCTTTCTCCTTCCGGCACTTTCGCGACGACGCGCGGTTTGATTCAGCGCAAACGCAGGGTTGTCGAGCGGCTCATGCGCTCGTTCGTCGAAGCGATTCATTTTCTTAAGACCAACCGGAGCGGCGCGATCGCGGCGATGCAAAAGTACATGGGCGGCTTGAGCGCGGAAGAGGCGACGTATCTTTACCAGGAACAGATCGATCTCTTGGAAGCCTTGCCCGCGCCCAACGATAAAGCGATCCAGGCGGTGCTCGAACGAGAGAGCGATCCGAAGGTGAAGAATCCCGCGCCCGCCGATTTCGTCGACGCGAGTTTTTTTAAAGAGATCGAAAAGAGCGGTATGATCGAACAGCTCTATCGCAAATAGTGAAGGAGCATACACCCTTTGACTGGGCTCAGGACGAACCGCTATACGTTGGAACGGAAATGAGCGCCAACAACTCGTGGCGATCGATTGAACCGTTAGCCTAGCGTCTGCATGATAAAGATAAGTGTGAGTCATTATCAACTGTCCGACATGAAAGGAGATAACCATGGCACGCATTCGACACATCGCATTACTCACGAAGGACACCGAAAAACTAGCCGAGTTTTACAGAGCCTCCTTCGGTCTTAACGAGGTCGCCCGCAGCGGTGAAGGCAGCGAACATGGGAGAGCGATCTATTTATCCGACGGCCACATCAATCTCGCGATTCTGCCGGCGCGCAATCGTCGCGAAGGGATCTACCATTTCGGTATGGAAGTGGAAGATGTGAAGGGAGCCACGCAAACCGCGCTAGCGGCCGGGGCTACCGGCGGAACCGCCGAGCTTCCCAGAGACGGACGTTTTGCCGAAACGTTTGTCTT
>WNFU01009088.1_pt1 | contig 11307 bp, 9 predicted proteins | sample 5400121 | NCBI WGS metagenome assembly WNFU01 (sample SAMN13153360, study PRJNA577476) | soil metagenome | isolation source: 100 cm soil or saprolite under grassland replicate 1 | place: USA:California | collected 2016-06-15
CATCGCCTGGGTGCTCCAACGGCAGCTTCGAAAAAATGGCGTTGATGTGCTTCTCCACCGCGCGCGGCGTGAGCGTCAACGAGTCGGCGATTACGGCATTCGTTGTGCCCTCCGCCATGCTCGCCAGAACATCTCGCTCATGCGCAGTGAGCTCCGCGATTGGCGACTGCGCGGCACGAGTACGTTGCGCGACCAGCCCCTCCACCACCCGAGGGTCAATGACGGAGCCGCAACTTCGCGAATCGCGGCCATGAGTTGATCGGGTCTGGAGACGCGCTCCTTCAGCAGGTACGCGCGGCCGCTTGCTCGATGCAGCGCCCGTTCGCACCGGCGGGCTTCTTGACGAAATCAGCACGCAGGTCGACGACGCGCTGGAAACGTTGCGTGATCTGGCGCGCGGTATTTTCCCCGCCATATTGGCCGACCGTGGTTTGATCCCCGCTGTGCAGGCCCACCTGACCAAGTCCGCTTCTTCCGCTCGGCTCCAACCTGACGCGTCGGTCGTGCGCGTTCGTTTCGACCCGCGGCTCGAGGCGGCGATCTACTTCTGCTGCCTCGAGGCGTTGCAGAATGCCGCCAAGCACGCTACGGACGCACCTGTGCGGGTTGGTCTATCGGCCCTGGATGGCTGGCTAACGCTACAGGTATCGGACGACGGTCCGGGGTTTGAGGCGGGCCCGCACCAACCAGGCACCGGGTTGCAAGGAATGAGCGATCGCCTGGCGGCGGTGGGTGGAACATTGGAGCTCGTCTCCGTTGCGGGTAAAGGGACGACCGTTTATGGTCGAGTGCCATTCTCCGTGGCGGCAGCGTCCCACGCCGCGGAAAGTCGCGCCGAGCCGAACTCCGCTTTGATGAGATAGGCCTTTGCGCCGCAGTCAGTAAGAAAGGTCTCGTCCGCGTACTCCGACGGGTCGTATGTCGAAAGCAGAAATATCACGGGCGCTTTGCCAGTGCTGCCCGCAAGGATCCGTCGGCTGGCTTCCGGCCCGTCGATTCCCGGCAGATGCACGTCCATCAACACCAGGTCCGGCTGTTGCTCCCGCGCGGCGCCCACCGCGGCTTCACCCGTGTCAGCTTCGCCCGACATGACGAAGCCCGGTGTCAGGTCCACCACGTTGCGCGCTGCGCGTCGAAACGATGCCTGATCGTCGACGATCAGCACGTGCACCTTGCTGTGCTCTCTCTGCATCTCAGACCGGGCTAAGCATCGCACCTGTGGGCTGAATCAGGAAGGGTAAGGGCACGAACAAACGTGGATGCCCGCCACACAGCGCGGCGGATGCGCACCCCCGCCACAATGGGTGGCTACACCCTCGCCAGGAGCCACCGCGGCGCGATCCTGAGATCACAATCCCTGAGGGGATGTCCATGTCCAGTATTGCCGTCCCAAACCTCCTGGATCTCCAGCATTGGTGACCCTGCTAGTCGTGCGGGGCAAGCCTGTTGTTAGGAAAGGTAAGGACGTTGGCGTGCAGTATTTGGGCATAGGTTCGACCGGTGCTCAGCGGGGCGACATTTCCTTCGTCCGCGCGCCCGCCGCGCGACCGTCTTGGCCTCCAACAGAGCGCTCAGCGTTGCGACAGCCGAGCGGTTGCCCGTTGTTTCGCCGACAACCGCTTTCTCCGCGCGACCCGCCGCTGGTCCCGGCATGCGCGGCCTCTTACAGCTCCTCGCGCCCGAACCGCCATAGGGCGGCTGTGACGAAGACCACCGACAGGAGAGCCGTCACAACAACTGGGACAACGGACGGAAGCGGTTCACCCATGCTCGCAAGAGTGGCCAGCGCGCCGAGGCTGTTGGGCAGGTACATCGCAACGGGGGCCGAGCAGGTTTCCTGCGAGTTGCTGACCGAACAGCAGCCCCAGTGCGATCCCGACCACGGCTCCGCGCGAGTTCAAGAACGTCCCAAGCATCACCACAAGCGTCAGATAGAAAAGCGTGTGCACTGCAATGACGCCGAGTCCGATTGCGAAAGGCACGAATCCAGGCAATTCGCGTGTTACGGCGGCGATCTGTCCGAAGGCGACCACGCCCTGGAGCAGGATGGCGATCAGCAGGACGCCGAGTGAGAGTGCGACGAGTTTGGCGGTGATGAACGCAGTTCGCGACAGTGGCTTGGACAACACCCAGGCCGCGGTACCGGACTGCTTTTCACTGATGATCGTGCCCATGCCCAGAATGGCCGCACCCATCGCCGCCGCCTGGGCAGCGAATGCGAAGAATACCTGGAGCCCCATGGCCATAAGCCCGCCTTCAGGCAACTTCATGTTGGGGTCGGTCGCCGGCGCAACCCACAGGACGATCACCAGGATGCCGTTCACCACGGCTAACCAGACCGCCGTCTGGATCAACCAGAAGCGCGTGCCCCACCAGGCGTGCAGCTCCTTGCGGAGAAAGTTGGGAAGGCCGGCGGTCCAACCGCGAGGCTGAATCAATCGCAGGGAAGCGGTATCAATGGCCATGGGCCTTGTCTCCTTCGACGAGCTTGAGGAACACATCCTCCAGGTCAGCCTTGTCGCGGCCGAACGCGGAAACTGTCACCCCGCCACCCGCGGTCACCGACTGCAGGAGCTGCGCGTCAGCAGCCAACTCGTCGGTCACGTTGACTCGGAACTTTGTGGCGCCGTTCTGCGCAATTGTCGTGACTGCACCAACCCACGGTTGGGCGGTCAGCCGGGTCCGCGCTCCGTCCACGTCGCCCTTCAGTTCCACGGAATAACTGACGGACCCATTGCCGCGAAGTAATTGCTCGATCGGCGCCTCGGCTACGAGGCTGCCGTGGTTGAGGATGGCGACGGTGTCGCTCACACGTTGCACGTCACTCAAAATATGCGTGCTGTAAAAGACGGTCGTGTGCTGTTTGAGTCGTTCCATCACTTCCAGGACGTCACGGCGCCCCATCGGGTCCAGCGAGGCCGCGGGCTCGTCGAGGATCAGCAGGTCCGGGTAGTTGACCTGTGCCTGGGCGATGCCGAGCCGCTGGCGCTCACCGCCTGAGAAGCCCTTGATGGGCCGGTCGGCCTTATCGTCCAGGCCCACAAGCTCGAGGGTTTGCTCGATGCGCTGCTCGACCGGGTCTCGTGGGCCGTTGTAGAAGAAGCCAGCTACGAAGCGCATCGTCTGGCGGGCGGTGAGGTCCTCGTAATAGCGAGGGTCCTGGGCCAGGTAGCCGACTCGCTGGCGAATGGCCGTGCTATCGCGGGTGATGTCCTGCCCGAAAACAGTCGCCGTGCCGCCGGTAGGGCGGGTCAGGCCGAGCAGGAGCTTGATGGTGGTGCTCTTGCCTGCGCCGTTTGGGCCGAGGAAGCCAAAGATCGAATGCTTCGGTACCTTGAGATCGAGCGCTTTGAGCACCGCCTTGCCTGCGTAGGCCTTGGTCAATCCGCGCGTGTCGATGACATATGTGTCCGAGGTTGTCATGCGTGGTTTCCCTCCTCGAGATTTCCTGGGCTTTGCCTGCGGAAGTGATGGGCGGATTTTCCTTGCACACCCCGACTGGCTCGGCAGCCGTGTGGCAGGTCGGTCCTTCGTGAGCCAGTGTCTCCGGGCCGCGGGTGGAGCCGCGTCAGCCAGGGGGTTGACTGCGGGGTTGATCCCGTCTCCACCCGACGCTCCGCGGTTTCGCAGACCAGCGCGGGTCTTGGCCGTGCCGCGGCGGGCACCAGTGGATCAACCCGCTGGTCAATCGCCAGGTGGACGCCAGTCAACCCATAGGCGCCGGAGACTGGCGCTATGCCAAAAATATTGCGATGGGCGCGCCGAGGCGCGCTGGCATTGGTGGTCGTTGTTGTGGCTGCTGCCGCCGCGGGCGTCACGTACGAGGCGATCGCGGCAGCCCAGGACGCCGCGGCCTACCCGCCGCCAGGCCGTCTGGTAAACGTAGGCGGCCACCGGCTGCACCTCTCGTGCGTTGGTGAAGGTAGCCCGACGGTCGTTTTTGAGTCGGGGCTGGCAAATATGTCGGCCGACTGGTCCAAGGTGCAACCACAGGTTGGAGCAACCACCCGCGCCTGTGCATACGATCGCGCGGGTATCGGCTGGAGTGACAACGGCGAACAGCCTCGAGATTCGCGGCAAATCGCGCAGGAGCTTCACACGTTGCTGGCAAACGCAGGCATATCCGGGCCGTTTGTGCTTGTCGGCCAGTCGTTCGGCGGCCTGTACGTGCGAATGTTCGCTGACCTGTATCCAGACGAAGCTGCCGGCATGGTCCTCGTTGACGCGTCCCACCCAGACATGTGGTCGCGCACCCCGCCCGCGCTGACCGCGGCGCTGGTGCCAAGCCCGGCGCTGGGCCTCGCCTACCGTGGGATGGCGCACATTGGCATTAGCCGGTTGACAGCCAATTTCCCGGCCGACTGCGGCCTAACGCCGCAGCACTGTGGCGAGGAGCGCGCATGGAAGGTCTCAGCCAGGGCGACCGATGCCTACATCGCGGAAATGGGCGCGCCGGAACGAGACGCCCAGGTGCGCGCAACGCGAACCCTCGGTGCGCGGCCGCTGGTGGTGTTGACCGCGACCGACCACACTACTGAGTTCGGTCCGTACGCCGCGCAGGTGGACCCACTCTGGCAGCAGATGCAAAACGAATTGGCCGCACTCTCGAGCAATAGCGCCCATTACATCGTGGATGGAGCGACGCACAGCTCATTCCAGGCCAAGGACGCCGCCGCCACGAGTGCGGCGATAGGCCAGGTGGTGCGGGCGGTCCGCGACGGTCAACCGCTGGTGCACGAGGACCCGGCGCCGACCAGGCAGACCGCCTCCGCTGAGGTCGACTTCGCTGCCATCGACCGTTTTGTCGACTCTGAACGCCAGGCGATGCGCGTACCTGGTATTACGATCGGCATCGTTCGAGGCGATCGCGTAGTCCACCTCGCTGGCTTCGGCCAGGCCGATCCGACCGGGCGGCCCGTTACTCCGCAGACGCCAATGCTCACGGCGTCGATCACCAAATCGTTCACCGCGATGAGCGTCATGCAGCTCGTCGAAGCCGGCAAGGTCGACCTCGATGCGCCGATACAGCGCTATCTGCCCTGGTTTCGCGTCGCCGACGCGGATGCTTCCGCTGGAATTACGGTGCGCCACCTGCTCAACCAGACAAGTGGCTTTCCGACACTTCCCGCAAACGCGGGCCTGGTTGGCGGCGACATGGATGAATTGGCCCTCGAGCGCGCCGTGCGGTCGCTCGCCAGCGTGTCTCTCAGTCAGCCTGTGGGCTTGACGTATCAGTACTCAAACTTCAATTACTGGACGCTCGGCGTGCTCGTGCAGGAGGTGTCCGGTCAATCGTACGAGCAGTACTTGCAGCAGCACGTGCTCGAACCGCTCGACATGCGGCGGTCGTATATGTCCCAGGCGGCCGCACAACGGAATGGCCTGGCGACCGGCTACCGCTTCTGGTTCGGGATACCGGTGGCCACTGACCTGACCTACAGCCGCGCATTCACTTCGACAGGTGGACTCATCTCAACATCGGAGGACATGGCGCACTACCTCGTCGCACAGCTCAACGGCGGCCGTTATGCCGGCCGGTCGGTGCTCTCGCCCGCGGGCATCGCCGAGCAGCACCGCCCCGCCGCTCGTGTCGAGGACACGGACGACTACTACGGCATGGGCTGGCAGACCGGCGCAATCGGTGGTGTGCCCGTCGTGCAGCACGATGGCCTATTGCCCACCGGCTACGCCGACATGGTGCTCGTTCCGGACCACGACCTCGGAATTGTGGTGCTGGCTAACGGCGTCGGCCGCGTGGCAGTGCCACGCCTCGGCGGGGTCGCAGCCGGAGTGGCCAACGTTGTGGTTGGGCGGCCAGCCTTGCCCGCGGCCGAAGACCGGCTCTTCCAGGCGGTGACAGTCCTTGCGTTCGTCATCATCGGCGTCCAGGTCTTCGGAATGATTTGGACGACAACCAGGCTGCGGCGCTGGCGCAAGCGACCTGAGAGCCGTCCGAGCCGTGCACTGCCACTGGCGTGGCACATCGGTGTGCCGCTGGTGGTCAATCTCGGTTGGGCCGCGTTGGTGCTCCTCGAACTTCCCATGCTGTTCGGTCTGACACTGGCGGAATCAGTATTCAACCTGGGCGACTTCGCGTATCTGATCGCGGGGAGCGCCGCGGTGGCCCTGGTGTGGGGTCCGCTCCGCACGCTGCTAGGCTGGCACGCGCTGCGCGCGACCGCACCCGCCAGCGCGAGCAGTACACCGACCCTGGCCGCGGTCGTGGCGACGAGCAAGGCCTAAGAGAGGAAATCCACCATGCAAACAATCGGAACGCCATCACCGCGTCGACGCTTGGTGGCTGGCGCCGACGGCTCCGGGGCAGCAAAGCTGATCGTGTTCTTCATCGGCGCTTACGCCCTGGCATGGCTGCCGTTCGCCGTGCCGATACTGGCCGCTCGAGGTCTGATCCTTCTGCCGGCTCCGGAGACTGTGTTCCTGACGCTTGCCACGCTGGGCATCGGTCTCGCCGGGGTCGGCATGGCCGCGTGGGAATCCGGTGGCGCAGGCGTGCGCTCGCTGCTCGGGCAGATACTGCGCTGGAGGGTGCGACCCATCTGGTACGTCGCGGCTGTTCTTGTGCCGGCGCTGTTCCCCGCGGGTGCGTTCTTGTTAGGACTTGCCCTCGGGAATCCGCCGACTCCGACTGCGTCGCCGCAGGTGTGGCTATCGATACCGTTGGTTCTCGTCGCGTTTCTTGTACCCGCCCTGCTCGAGGAGATCGGCTGGCGCGGTTACGCCCTTCCGCGGCTACAGCGCCTGCTCGGGCGGCTGCTGGCCAGCGTTGTCCTGGGCGTGATCTGGGCGGGTGTGCACTTGCCGCTCTGGCTGCTCCCGGACTTCGGATTTGCGAGTCAGTCCGTGACTGTGTACTTCGTGCAGGTGGTGGCCATCTCGGTCGTCCTCGCCTGGCTGTATAACGCCACAGGCGGCAGCCTGCTGCTGACCGGCCTGGCGCACGCGGCCGTGAACGGCTGGCCAATGCCGTGGAATGCGGCGCTCCAGGCGCTGCCTGACCAAAGGCGCGGCGTCGCGGTTGCTGATTTCCATGTGCTGATCACCCTGGCGACCGTTGTAGTCGCAGTGCTAGTCGTGCTCGCAACCCGCCGACCCAGCCGCGCCGACACGAGACAAACCCCGCTCGACGGTATGCGCGCCGCAGCTCCGCTGGACTGAGGAAAGCCCAAAGTGTTTGGAGGCGACGCGTTCGAGCAATGTCACGTGCAAGTTGTGTGGCCAGGCTGTGAGTGCACTATCCTCAGCCGAGCTCAAGCTGGGTCAGCCGCGAAGGCCCACATGGTCAGTAGGCGCCAAAGCAACGTCCCGCGCGGCTGCCGCACGTGCCTGAGATCAACGACGGGGCCGCGGTAGAGGAACGCGGTAGAGGAAGAGTAATCGGACGCGTGAGTATAGCGCTATACCGCCGCAGCTGGTGGGCCTGGGGCCTGCGCGGACTCGCTGCGATTGCATTCGGCTGGGCAGCGTTCGCCTTGGCGCCCGAGACGCTCGAAGCAGTCGTCCTGCTGCTGGCCGCCTACCTGGTCGTGGACGGCATCCTGACGTTTGTCGTCGGGGTGCTTGCAGCCACCGATGGCCGGGCATGGTGGGCGCCGCTGAGGCTGGCTGTTCTGGAGCTTGCGGTTGCCCTTGCGATCCTCGTGTCGCCTGGCGGCTCAGCGCTGCTCTGGCCGGCGCCCGCGGTTATCTCGGCGATCCTGGCCGGTGTGCTGCAACTGATGGCGGCCGCAGACCTGCGCCGCGAGATCGTGGGAGAATGGATGTTGGCGGCGAGCGGCATTCTGTCCGTCAGCCTTGGAGCGCTGCTGGCGTTCTTTCCGGTGGCTGGCGTCTTACCAATCGCCTGGACCTTCGCCGCGTTTGGTGCGCTCACCGGACTCGTCATGCTGCGGCTGGCCTCTCGACTGCGTCGCGCCGGAGAAGAGGTGGTCGCCCAGGAAGACCTGCCCATCGCCTGAACCGGAAGTGTCGCCGATCGCTGAGGACCGGACCACCTGCGCCGCAGACCGACCAACTCTGCCCCCCGCGCGTGCGTGTTCCGATTGACATAGGGTCCACAATGGTTGCCGAGAACAACCGATGAACAATTCCCGACGTGCGATGTGGTTGGCCGCTTTCATGTGGGCGCTCTCGCTCGGGCTGTGGGTCATGGGCATGCTCCTGTGGCTCGGGAGCGCCAGCCGCCACATGCCAGGCCACGCGGGACCAGTGGCCGCTTCGATTGTGCCATCAGCATCCGGCATGGCCGCCGATGCTGCGGGTTTGGAGGTTGGGTTTGCGACAGTGTTCCTCGCGGTCGCAACCGTAGGCGCCCTCATTGCTGCGCGTCATCCCCAGATACCCATTGGCTGGATACTCGGGAGCACCGGCGTGGTCGCCAGCTTCCGGCTGTTTGCCAACGGGTACGCGGCCTCTGCAGCCGGGACAACGCTGGCCCCGCTGCCGACCGATGCCGCTGTTCTGGTTTGGGTCAACTCCTGGTTGCAATACGCCTCGGTGGGCTCGCTGGGTATGGTGCTGCTGTTGTCGCCACGGGGCGGCCTGCTATCGGCGCGTTGGCGGCCGGTGCTCTGGGTCCAGGCTGGCAGCCTCGCTCTCGCAATGTTGTCGGCCGCTCTGGCGCCCGGCCAGCTCAGCGGATGGCCGTACATGGATAACCCGTTCGGAGTCGCTCGCCTGGGCGGCGTGCCTGCGCGACTGTTTCAGCTTGCGGCAGCAGGAGTCGCAACGGGCCTGGTTCTGGCTACAGTCTCGCTGGTCGTACGTCTACGCCTTGCGGTTGGCGAGGAGCGGCAACAGGTCAAATGGGTGCTGTACGGCGCGGCGCTCGTGGCCGTGGCGTTCCCGGGCGTCGCCATAAGCACGGTCGCACCAAACGTTGCCACGGAGTGGCGGGATGCGCGTTTAGTGCTGTTCCTCGTCGCCTTTGCACTCTTCGTTGCGACGCTGGGCGTGGGCGTCTTGCGCCACCACCTGTACGACATCGACCTGGTCATCAACCGGACGCTGGTTTATGGCGCCCTGGCCGTGGGTATCACGGCGGTGTACGCGGGTGTCGTGGCCGGCGTGGGGTCGCTGGTCGGCTCGCTGGGCGCCGACGACCCGGTAACCGGCTCCACGGAGACTTTCGCGTTGTCGCTGATTGCGACAGCCGTAGTCGCCGTCGCGTTTCAACCGTTGCGCGAGCGTCTGCAGCGAATGGCCAATCGTCTGGTGTATGGCCGGCGGATGAGCCCGTACGAAGTGCTCGCCGATTTTTCGCGGCGTATGGCAGGGGGCCTGTCGGTGGACGCGGTTCTACCCCGACTCGCCGAGGCAACCGCGATCGGCATTGGCGCGACACGTTCTCGAGTGCGCGTTTATGTCCCCGGCGGGCGCGACCAGGCAGTCGCATGGCCCGCCGAGGCAATAGCGGAGCAATTCGAGCGCACGACTCCCGTGCACCATCAGGGCGAGCTCGTGGGTGAGATCGCGGTCAGTAAACCCTCTGGCGAGCCGCTGACCCCCACGCAACAGGCACTGCTCGCCGACCTCGCGGCGCAAGCGGGACCGGCGCTCGGGAACGTACGGCTTGCGGCGGATTTGCGCATGCAGGCCGACGAGCTGCGAGCATCACGTCAACGCATCGTCGCGGCGCAGGATCAAGAGCGACGCCGCATCGAGCGCGACCTTCACGACGGGGCGCAGCAGCACCTGGTTGCGATGGCGGTGAACCTCCAGATCGCTCAGGACCTGATCCGAACGGATCCCAGCGAAGCCGACGCTCTGGTATCCGAGGTGCGCGGAGAGATCGCCGAAGCGCTCGGAACCCTGCGCGATCTCGCGCGCGGCATCTATCCACCCGCCCTGGCCGAGCACGGGCTTGGGGCGGCCCTCGAAGCGCACATCGTCAAGACCTTTCCCGGGGTCCGCCTGGAAACCGACTCAACGGCCGCCGCCCAGCGCTGCACACCCGATGCCGAGGCTGCCGCCTATTTCTGCGTGCTCGAGGCATTACAGAATTGCGCCAAGCACGCCACGCGTGCGCTCGTCCGGGTTCGCCTGTACGCCGACCCCGACCACCTGATGTTCGAGGTGTACGATGACGGGCCGGGCTTCGTGCTGAAGGACCCGCACGCCGGAACGGGCCTGCAGGGCATGGCGGATCGGCTGGCCGCTGTTGGCGGCAGCCTCATCGTCCGCTCCGAGCCAGGGCAGGGCACAGTAGTTACTGGCAGACTGCCAATCGACCGCATGCGGATGCCTGTCGACGGTCAGGCGGTGACCAGCCCGAGCGCCCGCGCGCGTGTCACGACCTGAACACGGCTCTCCGCACCGAGCTTGCCAAAGATGTGGTTCACATGGGTCTTGACCGTGGCCAGGCTCACGACCAGCTTGCGTGCGATCTCCTGATTGGACGCGCCCTCGACCACTAGCGCAAGTACTTCGAGCTCACGTTCCGTAAGCGGCTCCGCCAGATCAGCACTCGTGCGAGGGACCGGCTGGTTCGGCATGAGTGGCTCTTGCGGCGTCATATCCCCCAAGGCCGCGACTAGCGTTTCGACCACCTTGGGATCGATGACCGAGCCGCCGCGAGCGACCTCGCGAATAGCCGTGACCAGCTGTTCCGGGTCCGACACGCGCTCCTTTAAGAGGTAGGCACGGCCGGCTGAGCCCTCTTCGAGCAGGCCACGTGCGTAGATGGGCGCGTCGAACTGGCTCAGCAGGACCACGCCGGTATGCGGGTGGCTCTTGCGCAGCCGTGCTGCGATCTGCAGCCCCTCGTTGGTATGCGTCGGCGGCATGCGGATATCTGTCACGACGACGTCCGGATTGAGGTCGTCGACCGCGGCCAACAGTGAATCGAGATCGCTGAAGCTACCAACCACCTCGACGTGCGCCTCCTTACGCGTTTCGAGCAAACGCCGCACGCCCTCACGAACCAGCAGGTTGTCCTCTGCCAATACGACTCGGATGGCCACGGCAGACCAGCTTACGCCCTCGGCTGGTCGGGTCGCGCTGCCATCCAGGCCGCGCGCAGGCTATCGGGGCCGAACTCGTCCTTCGGCAGGTAAGCCGCGGCGCCGCACTCCAGCGCGCGCATGCCGTAATCGGCGGCATCGTAGGTCGATAGCAGCACGATGACGGGAGGATCAGCGGCCGTCAGGGCCATGATGCGGCGCGTCGCTTCGGGGCCACCAATCCCCGGCATGTGGACGTCCATGAGCACCAGGTCCGGTCGGAGCAGGCGCGTGGCCTCGATCGATGCTTCGCCGGACTCCGCCTCACCGACCACCTCGAAACCCGGTA
>WNFU01009554.1_pt1 | contig 11306 bp, 9 predicted proteins | sample 5400121 | NCBI WGS metagenome assembly WNFU01 (sample SAMN13153360, study PRJNA577476) | soil metagenome | isolation source: 100 cm soil or saprolite under grassland replicate 1 | place: USA:California | collected 2016-06-15
TCTTTGCATCGTCTATGTGTTTCCGCACATGACCGACATCGGGCAACTCGCGTTGGTGATCGCCGCTGCGTCGGCACTGAGCGCCTGGGTCGCGACGAGCAGCGAGCTGCTGTCCTATGCCGGCATGCAGATCGCGTTCGCGTTCTTCCTCGGCGCGCTGCAGAGCTACGGTCCGGCCACGGAGGTTACGGTGCTGCGCGACCGCATGGTCGGCATCCTGCTCGGCAATCTGCTGATTTCGATCGTGTTCAGTGTGCTGTGGCCGACGAGCGCGCTCGATCGGGCTCGCGCCGCGATGGCTCGCGCCTTTGGAGCGCTCGCCGACCTGATGAGGGACATCGTTCACCCAGCGATCGACGCGCGCTTGACTGCGATGCAAGCACTAGTCGAAGCGCGGCGGCTGGTGTCGATTGCCGTGTTCGAGGCGAACCTGTTACCCGGTCGGCGTTACGCGCGCGTCGATGCGTCCGCGGTCCGTCGCGCAGACGCGAGCCAGCCTGCCTGTTGCGGCCGCGCCGTCCGTGCGCGCCGCGGTCGAGGCGAGAGTCCTTTTGCAACACGAGATCGATCATGTCGCCACAGCATCGACATAGCCTCAAGCGGGGCGCGAGCTACGCGACCGCGCTGCTCATGCTATTTGCGCTGCCGGCCTGCGCGGTCGATCTATCGCTCGCGCCGCCGACACCGGACAAGCCCTGGTTGATTCCATCGCCGGAGCAGATCGCCGCACGTTCGAGCATTTTCGTTCGCGGAGCGCCGGCGGCTGGGCCGGACGAGCAGGGCCAGTCGGTGAGCGTCGATCGAAGTGATCGCTACAACCTCGCCGAATTGATCGATCTCGCGCAACGCAGTAATCCCGAGACGCGCGAAGCGTGGGAACAGGCACGCCAGGCCGCATTGGCGGTCGGCCTCGTCGAAAGCAATTACGCGCCGCAGATTTCGATCGAGGCCATTGCCGGTTTTCAGCGCACACCAGGTCCAATTCCAAAGACGGTCGTTCCCAAGGGGTATTTCATTGCGAACACCGTTGAAGCCATCCCGATGCTGACACTGAAATGGCTGTTGTTCGACTTCGGCCGGCGAGAGGGCCAAGAGCAGGCGGCGCGAGCCAACTCGTTCAGCGCCAACGTCGCATTCACCGGCGCTCATCAGAAGCTCGTGTTCGTCGTCAGTCGCGCATACTTTTCGCTCGGTGCTGCACGCGGTCGGCTGAGCGCCGCCAAACAGGCGCTGAAAAACGCTGAAACGGTGCAGGACGCCGCGCAGTCTCGACGCGAACGCGGCTTGACGACCGTCGTAGTCGTAGCGCAGGCGCAGCGGCAGACGGCGCAAGCGCGATTGAACCTGACCAAGGCGAACGGCGATGAGCGTACGGCCTATGCGAACCTCATTGCCGCGATCGGAGTACCGGCCGACACGAAGATCGACATCGCCGACAGCTCCGAGCAGCCGTTGCCGCCGGAGCCGCCCGACAAGCTTTCGCCAGTGATCAAGGACGCACTGGCAAGTCGACCCGATGTCGTCGCCGCGCTCGGCAAAATCGAGGCCGCCGAGGCGAACGTCAAGAGCCGGCTCGCCGACCATAACCCGACGATCGCGCTGGCCGCGCAGGTCTACCAGAACATGGGTGCGCTCAGCACCGACGGGAGTCCGTACTACAGCGTGAACAAGCCAGGCGGCAGCATCCTGCTGACGTTGAGTATTCCGCTATTCGATGGCGGAGCCCGCAATACGCGCGATGCCGTCGCGCAGTCCGAGCTCGCGGCCGCACGCGACAAGCTCGCCCAAGTGCGTGACGCCGCCGTACAGCAGGTTGTCAGCTCTTATAGCGATCTTCGGACCAGCCTCGCGGCATATGCCGCATCGTTGACCGTGCATCAGGCCGCGCAGACAAGCTATGACGCAGCGTTCGATGCGTACCTGAGTGGCGTCGGCACGTACACCGACGTGGCGAACGAACAGACGGCGTTGGCAAACGCCGATGCCGACAAGGAAGACACGCATGCCAACGTCTTCACAGCCGCGGCCGCGCTGGCCTTCGCCACCGGGACGATGCCACCCAAATGAGATCCCCTTTCGGCTCAACAGCACATCGCGTGACGTGCTCCAGAGCGTTCGCCTCGACGGCAAGAACGCGATCGTTACCGGCGCGCCGCGTCCCCCGCTCGGGGGATACGCATAGCTCGGTCGATTCAACACAATGACGTCGGCTGCTGAGCATTCGCTGAATGCCGAGCTCTCGTGAAAAGGAAACCTCGAAGATGTCGCTGACCAAACCCATTCAACGCATCGCGGTCGTCGGAACCGGCGTCATCGGTGCAAGCTGGGCGACCTATTACCTGTCACGCGGGTTCGACGTCGTCGCAAGCGATCCTGCGCCGAACGCGGAATCGAATCTGCGCAAGTATGTCGACAATGCCTGGGTCGCGCTCACCAAGTTCGGGCTCGCACCCGGTGCTTCCACCGATCGGCTGACGTTCACGCCCAGCTTGCGCGACGCGCTCGCCGATGCGGATCTCGTCCAGGAGAACACGCCGGAGCGCGTCGACTTCAAGGCCAAGCTGTTCGTCGAGATGGACGCGCTCACGCCGGTGGACTCGATACTCGCGTCGAGCTCGTCGAGCATTCCGATGGATGCCGTTCAGGCGGGCTGCATGCATCCGGAGCGTTGTGTCGTCGGGCACCCGTTCAATCCACCGCACATCATCCCACTCGTTGAAGTCGTTGGTGGCGCGAAGACGTCCGAAGCGACGATCGAACGCGCGATGACGTTCTACGCGTCGATCGGCAAGAAACCCATCCGGCTGCGCAAGGCGCTGCCGGGGCACGCGGCCAATCGTCTGCAGGCGGCGCTCTACAAGGAAATTCTCGATCTCGTTCAGCAGGGTGTGCTGAGCGTCGGCGATGCGGACATTGCCGTGTCTTACGGGCCGGGTCTTCGCTGGGGCGTGATGGGTCCCAGCTTGCAGTGGCATCTCGGTGGAGGTGCCGGTGGCATCCACCACTTCATGGATCACCTGATGGATCCGCTCACCGGTTTGATGATGAGCCTTCACATGCCCGAGGTCACACCGGCGCTCAAGCAGACCGTCGTCGACGGCGTGCTCAAGGACGCGGGCACGCATTCCGTCGAGGAGCTTGCGCAGAACGAGAACGAGGCGCTGCTCGCGCTGCTCGCGATCCGCGCAAAGGCGAGCAAGACGCTTCCGTAACGTAAACACGCGAGACACGACGCATGAGCGCGACACCAACCTCTTCCACGAAGACACGCGACAAGATGAACGGCGCGACCGGCCGCCTCTTCCTCCTCGATCTCGGAGCAGGCCGAGTGCTGTCCGCAAATTCCGACGGCTCGGATCTGAAGACGATCGTCGAGGAGGGCAGGAAACTGCCCGATGGATTGGCCGTCGACGTCGCCGCAGGACATCTTTACTGGACCAACATGGGGAATCCCAGAGCGAACGATGGCTCGATCCTTCGTTCCGATCTCGACGGCAAGAATCTCACCACCATCGTTCCTCCGGGCGGCACGTTCACCCCCAAACAGCTGCAGATCGAAGCGAGCACGACAAAGCTGTATTGGTGCGACCGCGAGGGCATGCGCGTGATGCGAGCGAACCTCGACGGCTCGAACATCGAGACGCTCGTCGACACGAGCGAGGGTGATCCGCGACCGGGCCCGGATGCGGCGAAGTGGTGTGTAGGCATCGCCGTCGACGTCGCGCGCGGAAAGTTCTATTGGACGCAGAAAGGCGGCGACAACGCGGAGCAGGGGCGCATCCTGCGGGCGAACATCGACATGTCGTGGTTGGAGACACCGGCGGATCGCCAAGACATCGAATTGCTGTACGACGCGTTGCCCGAGCCGATCGATCTCGATATCGATCCTGACACTCGCATGCTGTATTGGACCGACCGCGGCGACCCGCCGCGCGGCAACACGGTGAACCGCGCGCCGCTCGACGCCGCGCCGGGCAAGCGCCCGCGGCCGGAAATCGTGTTCGATCACCTGATGGAGGGCATCGGGCTCGCGCTGGATCCGAAGGGCGGCCGGATGTTCATCACCGATTTAGGCGGATCGGTCTACAGCGCCAATCTCGACGGATCGAACCGGCGAACGCTGCAGATTGCGCTGGGAAATCTCTCGGGCATCGCGCACGTCGAGCTGCCCTAGTCCTTTCACACGCGAAACACTACGTAGGAGCATCAATGAGCTCTGTAACTGAACGATCGACTGTCACGAACGCCGCAACCGATCCCTCGACGCCATCCGCAAAGAAGGCGCCGAGACAACTTCCCGCACCGAACAGCGACTTCTATCAGCACATCGATGTCTTGACCGACGACGAGAAGGCGATCGTCAGGAAGGTGCGGACGTACATGGAAACGAAGGTCCAGCCGATCATCAACAAGTATTGGTCCGACGACGCGTTTCCGTTCGAGCTGCTGCCTTCGTTCAAGGAATTGGGTCTCGGCGGTCTCGGCTTCGAGGGCTACGGCTGCGCCGGCGGAAGCCAGAAGCTGTTCGGCCTGGTCGCGATGGAGCTCGCCCGCGTCGACGCTTCGTTCTGCACGTTCTTCGGCGTGCACAGCGGTCTCGCCATGGGCTCGATCTATCTCGACGGGTCGGAAGAGCAGAAGCAGAAATGGCTGCCGCCGATGGCGCGCTGGGAAAAGATCGGCTGCTTCGGCCTCACCGAGCCGCTGGTCGGTTCGGGCACGAGCGGCGGCCTGACCACGACCGCCAAGCGCGACGGCGACACCTGGATCCTCAACGGCCAGAAGCGCTGGATTGGCAACGCGCCGTGGTGCGACATCTCGATCATCTGGGCGCGCGACGTTGCGGACAACCAGGTCAAGGGCTTCATCGTCGAAAACAAGACGACACCCGGCTTCAGCGTCGAGAAGATCGAGCACAAGATCGCGCTCAAAGTCGTCCAGAACGGCCAGATCACGCTCGAGAACGTGCGAGTACCGGAAGCGAATCGCCTCCAAGGCGGCAACTCGTTCCGCGATACCGCGCGCGTGCTGCGGATGACGCGATACATGGTCGGTTGGGCGTCGACGGGCGTCCAGATGGGCGCGTTCGAAGCAGCGCTCGAGTACGCGCAGCAGCGACTGCAATTCGGCAAGCCGATCGCTTCGTTCCAGATGGTGCAGGACCTCCTCGCCAAGATGCTCGCGAACGTCACCGCATGCCAGTGCATGATGATGCGACTCGCGCAGATGGATGACGAAGGCAAGCTCGGCGACCATCACGCGGCGCTCGCGAAGGCGTTCTGCACGGCGAAGTCGCGCGAGACCGTCGCATGGGGCCGCGAGCTATTGGGCGGCAACGGCATCGTCGCCGACTACAACGTCGCGCGCTTCTTCGCCGACGCCGAAGCGCTCTACTCGTACGAAGGCACGTATCAGATGCAGAACCTGATCGTCGGCAAGGCGATCACCGGCTTCGGCGCCTTCGTGTAACGCGCTTTCTGACGAAACAGGTTCTCGAGGTAGACGATGAGTGAGATTGTGACGGAGCGGTCCGGAGCCATCCTGCGTATTCAGTTCAATCGTCCGGAGAAGAAGAACGCGCTGACGATGAACATGTACACGACGGTGGCGGATCTGCTCAACGTCGCGGCAAAGGACGACGGCACACGGGTCGTGCTGCTGCACGGCGCAGGCGATTCGTTCAGCGCGGGCAACGACATTGCGGACTTCCTGAAAAACCCGCCGAACGCCGACGATAGTCCGCAGGCCCGTTTCACCGATGCGCTGATGAACTTCGACAAGCCGCTGATCGCGGCCGTGCATGGTGTCGCCGTCGGAGCGGGAGCGACGATGCTGACCCATTGCGACTTCGTGTACGCAGCGGAGCACACGACGTTTCAGCTGCCTTTCGTGAACCTCGCCGTGGTGCCGGAACTTGGAACGAGCTATTCGCTGCCGGCCGAGCTCGGATACCTCGCCGCGGCGGAATTGGTTCTGCTGGGATTGGCCTTCGACGCCCGTCGCGCTGCGGAACTGGGATTCGTGACGCGGGTCGTGCCCGACGCGAGCGTGCTCGCGACGGCGATGGAAACGGCGCAGAGGCTCGCACAACTCCCGGCAGGCGCGCTGCAAGCAAGCAAGAGCCTGATGAAGCGCTTTTCACGCGAGCAGACGGCGGCGGCGGTGAAAGCCGAGAACCAGGAGTTCGCGTCGCGAGTGCGATCCGCGGACGCCAAGGAAGCGTTGACAGCGTTCCTGGAAAAGCGCCGGCCAGACTTCACCAAAACGACGACTGCGAGCGCCGTCAGTCAATGACCTGAGCTTCGAGAAAGAGACTCCACGATGAATTCGCCGGCAACTGTATCGACACTCGAGACGCAGCCTGCGCCTGCGCTGACGCTCGACAACGTGCTGTACGAGAAGCGGGACGGCATCGCGTATGTGACGATCAATCGCCCCAAAGTGTTGAACGCCCTCAACACACCGACCTGGAAGGACATGCGGACCGCGTTCGAGGATGCGCGAGACGACGCCACCGTGCGCGGCGTCATCGTAACGGGCGCGGGCAACAAGGCGTTCATCGCCGGTGCCGATATCAGCGAGCTCGCGCATGTCGCAGCGTTCGAGGCAGAACAGTCGAGCCGTTTTGGACAGGAGGTTCTCGATGTCATCGAAAATCTGGGAAAGCCGGTCGTCGCGGCGGTCAATGGTTTCGCGCTCGGCGGCGGCTGTGAGACGGCGATGGCGTGCACGATCAGGATCGCGGCGGACAGTGCGAAGTTCGGTCAGCCCGAAGTCACGCTCGGACTTCTTCCGGGCGGCGGCGGAACACAACGCCTGCCCCGTCTCGTCGGCAAGGGTCGCGCGCTGCAGCTCATCCTGTCCGGTGAGACGATCAGCGCGCAGGAGGCCTATCGCATCGGACTCGTCAACGAAGTCGTTCCGGCTGCTGAGCTGATCCCGCGCGCGGAAGCAATCCTGAAGAAGATCGCTTCCAACGCGCCGATCGCCGTCAAGCTCGCGCTCGAGGCGACGAACAAAGGGCTCGAAACGAGCCAAAGCGAGGGCTCGCGGCTCGAGGCCGCCTACTTCGGCCTGTGCGCGGCAACTGAGGACAAGAAGGAAGGCACCAACGCCTTCCTCGAAAAGCGCGCGCCGCGATTCCAAGGGCGATGAAGCAAGCGTCCCGCACACGAACGATTCAGCAGAGAGACCCATGGCCAGCGACAACATTTTTTCCGGATTGAAGGTGGTCGACTTCGCGAGCTTCATCGCGGGCCCGAGCGCCGCGGTGATCCTGTCCGATTTCGGCGCCGACGTGATCAAAGTTGAGCCGCCTGCGGGCGATCTCTGGAGACACGCGCACCAGATTCCGCCGCAGCCGCAGGCCAGGGATCCGTATCCCTGGCACCTCGCCAACCGCAACAAGCGTGGCATGACGCTCGATCTCAAATCACCGGACGCTAGCCGGGTTGTCGAAAGGCTCGTCAAATGGGCCGACGTGCTCATCGTCAACACGCCGCATCCGGCACGCAAACGATTGAAGCTCGAATACGACGACGTGGCGGCTTGGAACCCGCGCCTGATCTACGCGGACCTCACGGGCTTCGGCGAAAAGGGACCGGATGCCGATCTTCCAGGCTTCGATATCACGTCGTACTGGGCAAGGAGCGGCTTGCTGTCGATGACGCGCGATGCGGGTTTGCCGCCGACATGGCCGGTGGCCGGCAGCGGCGACAATGCGACCGCCGTCGGTCTCTATTCCGCGATCGTCACCGCGCTCTACCGGCGCGAGCGCACCGGCAAGGGGTCGTACGTCACGACGTCGCTGCTCGCCGAGGGTGTGTGGGCGGCGAGCGTTTCGATTCAGGCTGCGCTGTGCGACGCGAAGTTCTTCGGGCTGCACGATCGCAAGAATCCCGCGAATGCGGCAATGAATGTCTATCGGGCCGCGGATGACACGTGGTTCGTTCTGATTGTCACGTCGGACAAGTTGGCGACCTTGGCGAAAGCGATCGGTCGGCCCGATCTGCTGACGGATCCGCGGTTCTCCGATTCGGCGAAGCTGATCACAAACATGCCACAGCTGACGGCGATCCTCGACGACGTCTTCGGCGCGCAGCCGATGGCGCATTGGTACGAGGTCTTCAGCGGCGTGCACGTCACGTTCGGCGCTGTGCGCGGGCCGGAAGAGGTGATCAACGATCCACAGCTGCGAGCGAATGACATCGTCGTCCCGATCGAGGGCGCCGGCGGCAAGGTGACTTCGACGATCAGCAGTCCCATTCAAGTGCATGGCGTCGCCAAAGTGTCCGCGAAGCGTGCGCCGGACATCGGCGAGCACAACGAGGACGTTCTGCAAGAGTTGGGATTCAACGCAGCCGAAATCGACGGTTTGCGCGCAGGCGGCGCCATTCCCAAGGCAACGAAGCGCGCGGCGTGATCGCATGGCCAAGACACTCGAATCGAGCTCGCTGAGGCGCGTCGCGTCCACGAGCATGCCGACCAAGTGGGGGCTGTTCAAGGCGACCGGCTATGTGCAGGACGCTGCGAACGGCAACGCCGCGCTTGCGATCACGCTCGGCGATCCGACAACGGTGGCTGCTCCGTTGGTGCGCATTCATGCGCAGTGCTTCACCGGTGAAATACTCGGATCGCTGCGCTGCGATTGCAGCGAGCAGTTCGCAGTGGCGATGCAGGCGATCGCCGACGAGGGCTGCGGGCTCGTGATCTACGAATATCAGGAAGGTCGCGGCATCGGGTTGATGGCGAAACTGCAGGCGTACGAGTTGCAGGACTACGGCCTCGATACGATCGAAGCCAATCAGGCGTTGGGTTTCGACGCCGATTACAGGGACTACCAGCTGCCGATTGCGATCTTGCGCGATCTCGGCATCGACCGGGTTCGGCTGCTTTCGAACAGTCCCGACAAAGCCCGTGCGTTATCGGAGGCGGGCATCACGGTCGCGGCGCGGGTGCCGTGCGAGGGCAGCCCGAACGTGCATTCGCTTCGTTATCTGACGACCAAGAAGGAGAAGCTGGGTCATACGCTTTCGCTCGGACGCAACGACATCATCGCGAGCAGCGGTGTTCGAACGAGCGGATTTACGACGGTCGACCAAGCCATTCGTGAGATCAAAGCAGGACGCATCGTCGTCGTTGTCGACGACGAGCATCGCGAGAACGAAGGCGACCTGATGATCGCCGCCGAAAGGGTGACGACCGAGGCGATCAATTTCATGGCGACGCATGGCCGGGGCCTGGTTTGCCTCGCGATGACCGGCGAAAAGCTCGATCAGCTGCAGCTTGGGCCGATGGTGCCGGATAACGGCGCATTGGGAGGCACTGCGTTCACGGTGTCGATCGACGCGCGCAGCGAAGGCATGACGACTGGCATTTCAGCCCACGAGCGGGCTCGAACGATCAGAGCCGCCATCAATGCAGCCAGCGAGCCCGAAGACTTCGCCCGACCAGGACATGTCTTTCCGCTTCGGGCCCGCGCCGGTGGCGTGCTCGAGCGGCGCGGTCACACCGAAGCAGCGGTCGATCTCGCGCGGCTCGCAGGCTTTACGCCAGCCGGCGTGATCTGCGAGATCGTCAACGACGACGGCACGATGGCTCGCGTCGAAGATCTCGTCCGCTTCTGCAGCAAGCACCGCTTGACGCTGATAACCGTTGCCGACCTTGTCCAGTATCGACTCGACAACGAATCCGAACGCGCTGAAGCGAACCAGATCCTTCATATCCAACCGCGGGAGCGGGTGGCAACATCTGCGAGTAGCCGGCCATGATCCTCAAGCAGCAGTTGGTAGAGAGCGAGCGCGGCGCGCCGCGCCGCGCGTCCGACATCGATCCCATGTCCGAGCCGCAAGCGCACCGTATCGTCGTCGTCGGCGGAGGCGCCGGGGGGCTCGAGCTCGTCACACGGCTCGGCGATCGCTTCGGTCGTCGAGGTCTCGCGCATGTCACGCTGATCGACTGCTCGCGCACGCACTTGTGGAAGCCGCTGCTGCACGAGTTCGCCGCGGGAACGCTTGGCATCGACGACAACGCGCTCGACTACGTCGCGCAGGCGCACCGGCATCACTTCAACTTCCGGTGGGGCGCGATGGAGGGGCTCGATCGCGAGCATCGTGAAGTGATCGTCACGCCGTCGTACAGCGAAGAAGGCGAGGAGCTCACGCCGCGGCGTCGAATCGGCTACGACACGCTGGTAATCGCCGTCGGAAGCATGAACAACGATTTCGGCACGCCGGGCGTGCGCGAGCACACGATCCGGCTCGAGACGAAAGACGATGCCGCGCGTTTTCACCGACGGCTGATCGATGCGTGCGTGCGCGCGAACAGTCAGTCACTCCCATCCGGCCGCGGCGCAGTCTCGATCGCCGTCGTCGGTGGCGGCGCCACCGGCGTCGAGCTCTGCGCGGAGCTGCACAACACGATGCGCGTGCTTGCTTCGTACGGTCTCGATCGCATCGATCCCGAGCACAGCATACGCATCGTTCTGGTCGAAGCAGGGAAGCGCATCCTGCCCGCGCTGCCGGAGCGAGTGTCGATCGCCGCGCACAAGCTGCTCGACGACCTCGGCGTCGAAGTGATGACCGAGCGACGCGTAACCGGCGTCGACGCCAATGGTGTCGTGCTCGACGGCGGCGAGCGCATCGACGCCGACCTCATGGTATGGGCGGCGGGCATCAAGGCGCCCGATTTCCTGAAGGACATCGGCGGGCTCGAAACGAACCGGTTGAACCAGTTCGTCGTGCGCGACACGCTGCAGACCACCCGCGACGACGCGATCTTTGCGCTAGGCGATTGCGCCGCCGCACCGCTGCCCGATGGCAAGACGGTTCCGCCCCGCGCGCAAAGCGCGCATCAGCAAGCGAGCCTGCTCGCACGCTCGATACCGGCGCGCGTCGCCGGTCGACCGCTGCCGAAGTTTCGCTATCGCGACTTCGGCTCGCTCGTGTCGTTCGGCGAATACAACGCGATCGGCAACGTCATCGGTCAGCTCACCGGTCGCACCCTGTGGGTCGACGGCCTTTTCGCGCGCCTGATGTACTGGAGCCTGTACCGCATGCACTTGCTCGCGCTGCACGGCGTCGTGCGTGTGGCGCTCGACACGCTCGCCGACTGGCTCACGCGGCGACACGAGCCGCGCGTGAAGCTGCACTGACAGTAGCGGGTGCACGCTCGCATTCCGAACGCATAGCCGCTGTCAGGCAACCGTAGACCCAGCGCCAGGAGCGCGTAGAGCGGGGCATGTCGTCGACAGAAGTCGCGTTTCAGGTGTAAGCAACGAGCGCCGGCTTGACATCAAGCGGGCGCGT
>WNFU01009094.1_pt1 | contig 11304 bp, 11 predicted proteins | sample 5400121 | NCBI WGS metagenome assembly WNFU01 (sample SAMN13153360, study PRJNA577476) | soil metagenome | isolation source: 100 cm soil or saprolite under grassland replicate 1 | place: USA:California | collected 2016-06-15
ATACTACAAAGGCCAGGCTCGTGGGCATAAGAAACTCACGCAGTGGGCTCAGCAGATGGTCTTGCAAGCTCGTCGCTGGCTTCCCCAGCGCTTCCTGGTCGTTGTCGCAGACAGCAGTTTTGCCGTGATCGACCTGCTTGGGCAGCTGCGCCAACTACAAAATCCGGTCTGTATGATCACCCGCTTTCGCCTGGATGCTGCCCTCTATGAGCCAGCCAAAGCCGCGCCAGGGGCAAGAGGTCGTCCACGCAAGAAAGGTCAACGCCTGCCGACGTTGGAAACCATCGCAGAAGACAAGCAGACGCATTGGAAATGTCTCACCGTCCAGCAATGGTATGGTGAGAAAAAACGAAGGATCGAGATCACCTCCAACACCGCCGTCTGGTACCACACCGGTCATTCACCTTTGCCCATTCGTTGGGTCCTCGTCCGGGATCCAAAACGGCTCTTCAAGACACAGGCTTTACTCTGCACCGACCTTTCCATTTCGGCAGAACAGATCATCCAATGGTTTGTGCGACGCTGGCAAGTCGAAGTCACCTTTCATGAAGTCCGGACTCATTTGGGTGTGGAGACCCAGAGACAATGGGCTGACCTTTCGATTTTACGGATCACACCTGCCTTGCTGGGATTGTTTTCTATGATCACTTTACTGGCCAACCTCCATGCCCGAAAACAGAAACTGCCTGTACAACAAACCGCTTGGTATCCAAAAAAACTACCAACCTTTTCCGATGCCCTGGCGCTCGTGAAAGAGACCCTCTTTATGCAACACTATTTTGCAACATCACTATTTCACACCCACATCCGAAAACCACATCCAACTCGTTCCGCTTACCCAGTGCCTCACGCCATTCACGCCTTTTCAGGCAGATCATTTGGATAAAGTCTAGCTAAGGAATGGAGGGCGGGATTTCAATGGTTGGAATAATCTTCGGCGGATCCTGAACGGTTGGAATCATCTCGGGCGGTATCTGAACCGTTGGAACCACCTCAGACGGTACTTTAATCGTTGGGACAATCTCTGGTAAATCGGTTTGCTTCACTTGAGGAGTTCCCAAACCAGGCAGAGGAACTGTAGTAGAAGTGGATCTAGGAGTCGGCGTTGGTTCGTTAGAGGCAGGCAGAATATTTTGATCAACAGGGGGAAGAACAATACCTGATTGATTCAATGCTTCAGCTTGGGAATCCAATGTGACAAGGATGCGGGCTTCGCTCTCTACATCCATCTCAGACTTCAATCGATCTACCACTTCCAGATACGCTTTTAACGCCTGAGAGTATCGTGCCGGATCATGATGGATTGCGATCAACTCATTCAGTCTGCGTTCTGCAATCGCCAGGTCCGTTCCGATAGGATCAGGCGAGACACTCCGCCAGACGTTCTCACTTGCGAGTTTCAAGGGATAGAAGGCATTCCCCGGCAACGCACTTTGAGCATAAGCCGTGCCTGCGACCAACAATGCCAATAGTACTATCGCAAAACTCACTGCAAGCCGCATAAACATGAATTTTGATTGCGGTCGTTGGCGCGGCCGGGCGTACATCTGCTGAAGCAATTTGGTACGGACGCGCGTCTTGAATGCAGCCGAAGGTCTGGCTTCCCGTCCGCGTTGCAGATACGCGCTGGTGAGCAACACTGGCTCCAGTTGCTGAGCATATTGGGGGTAACGACGCAGGCATTCATCAACATTTGAACTGCCCTGTTCCACATCACGCAGGCATTCCTGGAGAGCCTTTTCAAACTCGGTCATATCAATTCCTTCTCTTTTATGTATTTTGCAAGTGTTTGTAACGCGCGCATTTGCAAACCCCGAATAGTACCTTCTTGTTTATTCATTATTTTTGCGATACTGTCATTCGGCAATCCGGCAATATATTTCAGGATCAGGGCCTGTTGTTGGTCTGATGACAAAAATTGAAGCGCGTCGCGCATGGCCTGGAGGTCGAAACGCGTTTGCGCCTCCTCATCTGGCATTTCCATCTCAGATGGGAAGGCGAGCGCCTCTTCCAGAGGCAATGCATCTTTCTTGGTCCGGTAGTGATCGATCACAAGGTTTCTCGCAATCGTATAAAGCCAGGCAATAAAGGGAGAGCTGCCCATTTTGTAACGATCCAGGTTCTCCCAGGCTTTCAGAAAGACTTGCGAAACAAGATCCTCTGTATCACTCTCTTCTGAAACCCGGAAGTAAATATAACGAGTGACGCGCTCAACATAGGCATCGTAGAGTCGGGCAAATGCTTCAGGGTCACCGGATTTGGCTTGATCGACGAAACGCGCCTCTTCCAGCAGCGGAGAATCTTTATAAGTCGCTTGGGTAGTTCTCACAGTCATTAATCATAACGATGAATCTGGCTTTCTGTTTAAGCAAGTCTCTCCCCATTTAGGGGAGAGATTCGTTTAACGCTTGTAAGCTGCCGTTAGGATTCTAGTTTGATATATAAATAAAAGTGGTATGGAAATTTTTTACTGCTACCATTCGGTCTTTTTAAAGTAAATTATCCCCACTTGCTCTTCTCTGCCTTGCAAGGCTTTAGAGAGGCAAAGCACTCTTCATCGTAATAATGACATCAAAATTGACACCTGGAGTAACAGGATCTTCATAGATTTGATGGTCTGAATCATCGCCAGCCACGAAACTTCGAACCACCGCATACAGGCTATCCATCGATTCAACCACCGCCGGCCGAATGTTTTCCCAGGCGGATGTTATTTTTGCCTGCGTTTGAGGATGAATGGAAACCAAGATCACCAGGATCAGAAGCACGATAAATATGGATCGTCCCATGCGTGTAACACCTCCAACTCGCTCCCTATCACGAACGAGTCAACTTGTTGTATGATAGACAACGAGGCAGGCAAGGGCATGTTATAACGCCCGCTCAATGAGCGGGCGTCTGAGATTTGATTTTCGATTTAGAACGTAGGCTATTCTAATCTGGGAATAAAGCTTCCAATTCAGGGATTGAAACCCCGGCCCTGATCAGAGCTTCATGCTGGGCGCGTAATACAGGTAAGATTCTTGCCCGGTCCTTTTCACTTTTCGCAGCGTTGAACTTGACCAGCAACTTCTCATAATTTTCCAGGGCGCGTGCCCGGCGCATCTGATCACGTGAAACAACGACCAGTTCACTTACCCGGCGATTGGATAGGGTAATGTCCACGCCTAACTGATCGTTTGACGTCATCCGCCAAACATTTTCGCTGGTTAACTTCCAGTCATAAAGTTGGTCACCAGGTAGGGCTGACTGTGCAAAACTTGTCCCTGTGGCCAGAAACAAAATTAACATGGTCATCACGCCAATCGCAAATCTCCAGATCACCGGTGATACGCGCTTGCGCTGTGGGTTTTGCTGCATATAAATGCTCAACTTCGCACGCGCCCGTGCCTTGTAGGCTGGATCAGGAATCACTTCCCTGCCGCGCGAAAGCTTCGTTGCAGCCTTGAGAAGCGGCTCCAGTTGCGCAGCCTGTTCAGGGTAAAGTGCCAGGCATTCGTCGACGTCGGATTCGCCATCTTCGATCTGGTTCAAACAAATATCCAGAATAGTTTCGAGTTCATTGTTCATAGGACCATCTTTTCTTCCAATTGTTTGGCTAATGCTTGCAAGCCTCTCATCTGAAGCGCCCGGATCGCTCCTTCGCGCTTGCCCAAATGACGCGCAATTTCATTATTTGACATTCCTTCAATAAATTTCAACGTTAGCACCTTCTGCTGATCATCCGTCAATGCCCGCAAGGCTGTTTTGACTGATTGCATTTCAGCAGTCAGATCGATATCATTCTCCACGACCTCCGAATGGTCGGGGTGAGAGAGCTGCACGTCATCCAAAGCTGTAGTCACCTTACGAGTACGATAATGGTCAATCACTGCATTATGCGCTATCGTATATAACCATGCCAGATAAGGCGTTCGACTGAAGCGGAATCGGTCAAGGTTGCTCCAGGCTTTGAGGAAGACCTGTGAGGTAATATCTTCAGCCGTCTGCTGATCCTCCACGCGGAAGTACACAAAGCGGTAAATACGCTCCATATAGGCGTCGTATAACTGTCCGAACGCCTCCGAATTACCATCCTGCGCTTGAAGCACGAGCTGATGCTCGTTTGCCAAGGGCATTCTGGATTTTTTAGTGTTGTTTGAATCCAACTAGTGCTACCTCTTATAACGAGTTTCGTTTTGTACTGTTATACAAAACACTCTCCCGGGGTTGGGAGAGCATTGCAATTTTGTTAACCCTTTGAGCTTGAGTAGGTTTGCGATCTTACTTGAGAAACACAATCCTGACACTCGCTCTCCAAATATTATATCATCTGTCATTTAAGTACTTTGATAGAATGATATAACAATTGCGTTAAAACAAAAGGACGGCCTTTCGACCGTCCCTTGGCTTAGAAAAGGAATATGGATCTAGTTAATCCTGCGGGCTCTGCTGGGATTCGGAATGGCACCCGCCATCTTGATGTGCACCATTCTCAGGCTGGCTTAAGAAGTTCGACTGCATTTGCAGACTCTGTACCTCAGAGCTGGATAACCGGTCGTGGTTTAGGTTGGTTTGTATGCCACTGACCGCATGGGCTTGCACCTGGGCGGTATTTGCGTCAGTTTTGAGCCATGCTCCCTGAACGGTCATATAGGTCGCTGCAATAAGGGTAAGGCTGATCAGGAGAAAAAAAGCAACTCGGGCAATCGGCTTGGACATGGTACTTACACTCCTTGTCCCGCAGAGCGGGATGGCGCTAAGGCGCTCATCAATCTATTTGCCTGTCGAATCGGACACAATTTAACCCCACTTATGACTGTTAAATTATACCTAAATATGTCTGAATTAGTAATTAGAAGATAATTAGTGTTCTCGCTTCAAGGGATTTCAATGATTGGCGACCCTTGCGCAACACCACCGCTACTTCCCGTTTTTGTTCCAAAAAAGCCCGACCTCCTAAGAGATCGGGCATATCATCAAATAACGATCAGACTAAAAGCCTTCGAGCTTGCTTAGGTCCGCAATCCCTTTGGACAGGCTGGCAATCTGTCCCACCAGCGCAAGCCGGTTTTTTCTTATCTTTTCATCTTCCGCCATCACTAGCACTTTATCGAAGAAGGTATTGATGGACGGGATAAGCTTGACGACGATGTTCAGGAACTCATCGACGGTGGATGGTTGACGGTGAACCGTGGATCGAATCATTTTATGCAGATTCTTTTCTTCAGCTTCTACCAACAATTTTTCATTAACAACTGGCAACTGGTCACTCTGCACGGATGCCGATCGGATAATCCTCACACAACGCGCGTACCCTGGCAGGATGCTCCCCCAATCCTCCCGTTCAACCCACGCCTGGAGTTGTTTCACCGCTTCTGCCGCGGCGGCTGGATTCGCGGATTGCTCAGCAAGAACTGCGTCCACGACATCATATCGGTAACCCATGTCGTTCAACACAACTCTTAGGCGACCCGTGATGAAGTCAAGGACCTGGGTCTGCACTTCTTCTTTGACTTCAATGGGTTGAAGTTTTGCAGATTTCTTTACAGCCTCTCTCAGATCAAAAGAGATGCGTTGCTCAATCAGCGGCTGGACCACACCGATCGCGGCGCGGCGCAACCCAAACGGATCTTTCGCGCCGGTGGGAGCCAACCCTGCTGCGAAGAGTCCAACTAATGAATCGATTCGATCTGCCAACGCGACAGCCACACCGAGCTTTGATTTTGGCACCGTCTGATATTGCTCGCCGATGGCGTCGGCAACTGCTTTTTGTTCGCCGCTACGCAGGGCATATTCGCGCCCAATGATTCCTTGCAGCGAGGTCATTTCCATGACCATCTGTGTGACCAAGTCCGCTTTGGCTAAAAACGTTGCACGTTCCACATTTAAACGTTGAGCGTTGTCCAAGCCAAGCATACCCGCAATTTCGGCAGACAACTTCAACATGCGTTCCGACTTATCGAGCATGGAACCCAGTTTCGTCTGGAAGATCAACTTCGATAAACCCGGACGATAGGCTTCCAGTGGCTGCTTGAGGTCTTCTCGGACGAAGAAGTTCGCGTCCGCAAAGCGCGCCCCAAGAACATGTTCATTCCCTTGGCGGACGAGGTCAATGCCAATATCATCTCCATTGCGGATGGCGATGAAATGTGGCAACAATTTCCCCTCACCCTGCGCTTCGTCTGCGCTCCCCTGTCGAGTCGCTCCGCTCTGCGCGAATTTTTGGACCGGAAAATACCTCTGATGCTTTTTCATCACCGAGATCAAAACATCCCTCGGCAGGGACAGGGATTCCTTGTCAAACCCGCCCATGACCGCGGTGGGCATTTCGACAAGATTGGTCACCTCATTTAACAGACCGTCTTCGATAATCGCTTCCCCGCCGATGATCGCCGCAGCCTGTTCGACCTGCTCCAGGATCGAGGCTTTGCGCTCTTCTTTATCCAGAACAATTCCTGATTCACGAATGATGTCGAAATACTTTTCCGCGGAAGGAATGACAATTTCGGGCGAATCATAGGGACGTAATCCACGCGTAGTGTTGCCTGAAACCACACCCGCATATTCAAACGGAATCACTTGATCACCCAGTAAAGCCACGTACCAACGAATGGGTCGCGAAAAAGCGACGCCTGATTCATTCCAGCGCATGGACTTCTCAAACTTGATGCTCTCAATTAATTTCGGTAGTGCTTCGGCTAATACTTCAGGAGTCGCGCGTCCTTTTTGTTTGACCACTGCAAAGACATACTTGCCCCCATCTTGTTCGCGAACTTGAAGGTCTTTGGTGTTGACACCATTCTTCTTGGCAAAGCCCATCGCCGCAGGTAAGGCAATCCCAGATGGATCAAATGCCTTATCCGCGGGCGGACCTTTGACGAGGTCCTCGCGGTTGGGTTGGTTCGGACTGAGATCCTCTATCGAAGCGACAAGTCGCCGCGGCGTACCTTCGATTTTGATGGGACCATGCTCAAGGGAAAGTTCCTTTAATAAGGATGGAACCCGCTCGCGCAGTTGGGAAAGAGCCGTGTCCACATCCGCAGACGGAAGTTCTTCGACTCCTATCTCAAATAAGAACGTCGAAGGTCGAAAGTCGAAAGTCGAAGGTAAAGCTTTTTGACTTTTGACTTTTGACTTTTGACCCTCTTTCAACAACGGATACTCCAACTCCTTCCTTTGCTCCAGGTATCCTTCCGCCACTTGTCGTGCCAGTTCACGCATTCGCCTAAAATATCCTTGCCGCTCCGTCACACCGACCGCGCCGCGCGCATCCAAAATATTGAATGTCTGATTGCATTTGAGCACATAATCATACGCGGGGACGACGAGCCCCTGTGCGAGAGCGGCTTTAGATTCATCTTCGAACCGTTTGAAGATTTCTTTCATGCTTTCGATATTGCCGACTTCATAATAATACTTGCTGTGCTCGAACTCTTCCTGGCGGCGGACGTCGCCATAGGTAATCGTATCGTTCCAGGGCAAATCCCAGGCGGCTTTGACGTTGTGCAAACCAATCAGAATGCGCTCCAGCCCATAGGTGAGTTCGACCGCGACAGGGTCAAGTGACACGCCGCCCACCTGCTGGAAATACGTGAACTGCGTGATCTCCTGCCCGTCGAGCCAGACCTCCCAGCCGAGTCCCCAGGCAGAGATGGCAGGCTGTTCCCAGTTATCCTCCACAAAGCGGATGTCATGTTGACGCGGATCGATCCCGATCGCTTTGAGCGAATCGAGATAGATCTCCTGCGGGTTACCGGGATCAGGCTTGAGAATAACCTGGAACTGATAATGCAATTGGAAGCGATTCGGGTTCTCGCCATAACGCCCATCATCCGGTCGCACGGACGGCTCGACGTACGCCACGTTCCACGGCTCGGGACCGAGGACGCGCAAAAAGGTGGCAGGATTCATCGTCCCTGCACCGACCTGGGTGTAGTAGGGCTGCCAGAGCAAGCAGCCGCGCTCCGCCCAGAATTGCTGAAGAGTGAGAATGACTTGTTGGAAGTTGAGAGGCATGGTGGATCTTCGATTTACGATTTCAGATTTACGATTTTGGATTGGTGGTTGAGTAGCCCCGAATGTTTACTTCGACAAGCTCAGTACAAGTTTAGAGGGGCGTACACTTGCACCAGCACGTGATTTGCCTAGCAAATCATGCAGGTGTCGAGACCAAGCGTGAGGATTATACCGTACAGAGAGATGCGAGAAGTGATATACTTTCTTGAGCCAACGATGCACATCATCACTCGCAAACGACTCAATGAGTTCGCAGAAAAACATCCAGATGCCAAATCCGCGTTACAGCATTGGTACAAGCAAGCAAAGTCGAAGGACTTCAAATCGTTCGTTGAACTGCGGAAAACATTCTCAAGCGCGGATCAAATCGGCAAATTGACCGTTTTCAACGTTGGCGGCAACAAAGCGCGTTTGATCGCCGCCATCCATTATAATCGGCGCATCATTTATATTCGTGCTGTACTGACTCAGCGAGAATATGACAAAGGAACATGGAAGGAGTAAGCCATGTTAGATGCAAAAATTCAACAAGCCACGCTGCACTGGAGAGAGGTCTCGAGGGTGCTGTATTACCCACATAACGAAAAGGAATACAAGGAAGCTGTCCGCCTGCTAGATAGTTTAATTGACACAGTTGGCGAAGACGAGAATCATCCGCTTGCTTCGCTGATGGAAATTCTCGGCTTGCTGATCGAAAAATACGAAGACGAGCACATCCCAGAAATCACGGAAACGTAGTAAAAGTCCCTGGAGCAAAAACTTCAGGGACTTTTGATTGGCGCTTCACGTGACCCTTTGGCACGGCTCGGGACCGAGCACGCGCAAAAAAGTGGCGGGATTCATCGTCCCGGCGCCGACCTGGGTGTAGTAGGGTTGAGTGATGAGGCATCCGTGCGATGCCCAGAAGTCTTGAAGTTTGAGGATGATTTCCTGGAAGGAAGATTTTGGCATTCGATATTCGCAATTTGATAGTCGGATTTATGGAGCGAGGGGATTATACCGTGCCTTAAGTGGAATACACATTGGTAAGTAGCAATAATTGTTCAAGGAGTGGATGTTGCGTTAACAGCAATCTCAAATTGACGTGTATCTCTATTTAGCACTAATGTGTTGGTTCCCTGTAAAAATTTTACACATGAAATACCGTTATAACGCAAAAAAAACCACGCTTTTCCAGTATAAGTCGAATTATTAAATGGTCCTGTGGTTTCGAAGAAAAACCCGCTAACAACTACTTGCCCAATAAAAACAGAACCTTCCGAAACTGCACCTGTCAAATTAAAAGTTGCGCCGGGAGGTATATAAACATCTCCAATAGAATCAGTGTTTACATAGCCGGCCGTTTTGAACATATAGAGGTTCTGACCGCATAAATTGGTCGCTGTTATATGACCTAGAGATGGAAGTGTAGGCGATGCTGTTAACGTAGCACTTGGTATTCGAATCGTTGAAGCAGGAAATGGGTTTGCATCCGTGGCGCAACGAAAACCCGTATCGAAGTAATACCTGAGCGGAAAATCTCTATAACGATTGTAAATAGGACCAACAAAATCATTCCATACGCCTTTAGCATACCCTGCTGGAAACCATGAACCGCCACGTAATACTTTGCTGTCGCCTTTATCAGGACCCTGAGGGTTTACAACATTATCACCAAGCGTGCTGTAATAGTCGCTCTGATACCAGTCGTTCACCCATTCCCAAACATTTCCAGCCATGTCATATGCACCATAAGCACTTTTACCTGATGGATAACTACCCACCTTAGTTGTATCGCCGTTATATGTGGAGGTACCTGTTTGATTTGCGGCCCCGGTATTTGTGCCCGAGGCGGCCTTTTCCCATTCAGCTTCTGTAGGTAACCGGGCACCTCTCCATTCACAGTAGGCCTTGGCTTGATACCAATCCACATAGATCACGGGATAATTATCAAACTCGGAATTTCCATAATATGAAGGACGGTTGTAGGAGCTTTTATTATAAGGTTTCTTGCAAATCCCAGCATCCACGCAAGCTTTATATAACTGGTTTGTGACCTCATATTTATCAATGTAGATTCAACACACAAGTGCAACTTTGAGGGTTGCTGAGAGGTAAGCTGGAGTAGGATAATGCTTCTCAGACGACCAAGTCAAAGGAGCACTATGAGAACCTATCACCAGCTTACCCAGGAACAAAGATACCAGATTTATGCGCTTAAGAAAACAGGACATTCTGGCACGGAGATCGCAGAAGTGATTGGTGTGCACGAATCGACCGTGAGCCGAGAACTCAGGCGCAACCGAGGTGGACGTGGTTATCGTCCGCAGCAAGCGCACAAGCTGGCTAGAGAACGGAGACGGAAGGCAGTTTTTCAGATTAGCACCAAAACATGGGTCGTGGTCGAGAAGCTGCTGCGACAAGAGTGGAGCCCGGAACAGATCTCGGGCAGATTGAAGAAGGAGCAGAAGATTTGCATTAGTCATGAATGGATCTACCAACATGTTCTGGCGGATAAACGAGCAGGCGGTGATTTGTACAAGCATCTACGTTGCCAAAAGCAACGGCGAAAGCGGTATGGAACATACAATCGACGGGGCAAATTGCTCAATTGTCACTCGATCGAAGAGCGTCCCGCCATTGTTACTCACCGAAAGCGCCTGGGTGACTGGGAAGTGGATACGATGTTTGGGAAAGACCATAAACAAGCTCTCGTGACCCTGACCGAGCGAAAATCTCGTTTCACCTTACTGGGTAAAATCTCTCAACGAAGCGCCCAGGCAGTTCAGGACCAAATCTATCGGCTACTGCTTCCTGTTCGAGGCAAAGTCCATACCCTGACTTCCGATCATGGCAAGGAGTTTGCCTATCATGAACAGATTGCGCAATTGCTCCAGCTCAAATACTACTTTGCTCATCCCTATGCTGCTTGGGAACGCGGTACCAATGAAAACACGAACGGTTTACTCAGACAATATTTCCCAAAGAAACATGACCTTCAACAGGTCTCTCGCATAGATATGCACCACGCTATGTCACGCTTGAATTTCAGACCACGAAAATCGCTTCGTTTCAAAACACCCTTTGAGGTGTTCTATCATTCATCTGTTGCACTTACGAGTTGCCTTCCCACTTACAAATAGCATGCAAAAGTTTATTTACGCATGTAGAACACGCTTGATACAAGCGGTGAGACAAGCGGTAATTTAAGGTGGTTGACTTGCGCCTGGGACGATGACCATGTCCGCCATGTAATAGGCATGTTCATAGGCTGTCACCGCCCCTCCCTCACCGGAAACTGGTTCGATCTTCTCATTGCCATTGACG
>WNFU01009098.1_pt1 | contig 11300 bp, 11 predicted proteins | sample 5400121 | NCBI WGS metagenome assembly WNFU01 (sample SAMN13153360, study PRJNA577476) | soil metagenome | isolation source: 100 cm soil or saprolite under grassland replicate 1 | place: USA:California | collected 2016-06-15
CCCTACGTCGGCGGCGCGCTGGGGCTCGCGATCGGCGGCGGCTCGCCCCCCGACCCGAGCAACTACGATTTCGGGAGCAAGTTCACCGTGGCGCCGGGGGCGGGCATCCGCTGGTATCCCGCGCGCCGGGTGTCGGTGCGCACGGACTTCCGGGTCGTGCTGTGGCGGCTCACGTACCCGAGCGAATACAAGGTCGGCGGCGTGCTCCCGCCCGACGCGCGGCTCACCGAGTGGACGGCGCATCCCTGGATCAGCGTCGGCCTGGGATGGACTTTCTAGCGGAGGGATTGAGGCGCGCGCTCGCCCTCATCCTCGCGGGCGACGCCGAGGTGTACGGCGTCGCCCTCCTCACGTTCAAGGTCGCCGTCGCCGCCACCGTGATCGCCTGCGCGCTGGGGCTACCACTCGGCTTCGTTCTCGCGACGAAGCCCTTCTGGGGCCGCCGCGCCACGCTCACGGTTGTCAACACGGCCCTCGCCTTCCCCACGGTCGTGGTGGGGCTGCTGCTCTACGGGCTGCTCTCGCGCCGCGGCCCGCTCGGCGGGCTGGGCTGGCTCTACACGTGGCAGGCGATCGTGATCGGCGACGTGCTGCTCGCGTTTCCCATAGCGGTGGCGCTCTCCGCGGCTGCCGTGCAGGGGGTCGACCCGCGCATCCGCCGCTCCGCCGAGACGCTCGGCGCGGGCCCGTGGCGCACCGGGTGGACCGTGGCCCGCGAGGCGCGCTTCGCGCTCGCGGCCGTCCTCACCGCGGCGTTCGGCCAGGTCGTGGCCGAGGTGGGCGCCGCGATGATCGTGGGCGGCAACATCCGGGGCGCGACGCGTACCCTCACGACGGCGGTCGCGCTGCACACGGCGCAGGGGGACTTCGGCCTCGCGCTCGCCCTGGGACTCATCCTGCTGCTCCTCGCCCTGCTCGTGAACGTCGCGCTGCAGGCCCTCCAGGGGCGAGGCCATGCTTGAACTGCGGGGCGTGCGCCACCGCTACAACGGGCGGCTGGTGCTCGACCTCGACCGGTTCGACGTGCCCCCGCGGGCGCTGATCGCGATCGTGGGCCCGAACGGCTCGGGGAAGAGCACGCTGCTCCGGCTGCTCGCGCTGCTCGAGCGGCCCACGCAAGGCGAGGTGCTGCTCGACGGACGGGTCGTCGCGGGGGGCGCGTCGCGCGCCCGTCCGGATGCGGGGCTGCGCCGGCGGGTGACGCTGGTCGAGCAGCGGCCCATCCTGTTCAGCGGCACGGTCCGCGACAATCTGGGGTTCGGCTTACAGGTGAGGAGAGTCCGACGCGCGGAGGTGAACAGACGCATCGAGGGGGTGGCGGCACGGCTCGGGATCACCCCGCTGCTGGGCCGCCGGCGGCGCGAGCTGTCGGACGGGGAGGTGCAGCGCATCGCCGTGGCACGCGCACTCGCGATCGAGCCCGACGTGCTGCTGCTCGACGAGCCGGTGAGCTCGGCCGACCGCGCCGCCGCGCAGACGCTGTATCAGGCGCTCGGCGAGGAGCGCGGCAAGCGGCCGCTCGCGATCTGTCTCGCGTCGCACCAGCTCGAGGACGCGTACCGCTGGGCGGACGACGTCCGCGCCCTCGCCGAGGGAAAGCTCTCGCCCGTCACCCCCGAGAACCTGTTCCGGGTGCACCTGCCCGATTCGACGGCGGGCGACCCGAAGCACGTGCGCGTCGGCGCGATCGAGATCGCCGCGATGACCGACCGGTCGGGGCCCGCCATCCTGGCGGTCGCCCCGACCGACATCTTCGTCAGCCGGGAGCCCCAGTCGTCGTCGGCGCGGAACGTGTTCAGCGGGCGGGTCACGCGGCTCGCACGGCAGCGCCCCGGCGCGGTGCACGTCACCGCCGACGTGGGGGTGGAGCTGGTGGCGGTGGTCACCGAGGAGGCGGCGCGCGACCTCCAGCTGGCGCCCGGGAGCCCGGTGGTGTTCGCGTTCAAGGCCAGTGCGGTGCGAGTGTTCTAGGGATGCCGATCAGCTATCTTACGCGTATCGTTGAGTTTACCGCGACGCACCGGATTCGGCGCGTGGACTGGGATGACGCGCGCAACGCCAGAGAGTTCGGGCGCGCCGCGAGCGAGCATGGGCACCGCTACCAGTGCCGGGTCACCGTGAAGGGCGCGCTCGCGGCGGAAGCGGGGGGCGTCATAAGCCTCTCCGCGCTCGACCGCCTCCTCGAGGAAGAAGTCGTGCGGCCGCTCGACGGGCGGAGCATCAACGACGCGCTCCCCGAGTTCGCCGACGGCCGCCGGCTCGCGACCGGGGAGGCGCTGGCAGTGTATCTGTGGGAGCGGCTCGCCCCGCGGCTGCCCCAAGGCGTGTCGTTGCGCGCGGTGCGCGTGCAGGAGGGGCCGCACATCTACTCGGAGTATTTCGGTGAACCGTGACCCGATTCCCCGCCCTTACGGGCGGGGCTATGCTGCATGGCCCCGGGCGTGAGCCCGGGGTTCTTCCGTGAACCCTGACCCCCTTACCCCGGGCTTGCGCCCGGGGTCAGGGCCGGGGTCCGACCAGGGATCAGCCCCGGCGCACGCCCCCGGCTCGCGGCGCGGCCGGATGCTCGCCGAATCCGCGGCGGTCGAGGAGATACCCGTCTGGCTCGAGGTGAACGGCGAGCCGGCGGTGAGCTGGATGTGCACGCCCGGGCAGCTCGAGGAGCTGGCGACCGGGTGGCTCCACGGCGAAGGCTACATCGAGGCGCTCGACGACCTCATCAAGCTGCGCCCCTGCGCGACGGACCTCGGGTTCTGGGCGGAAGTGAAGCCCGAGCGCATCGCGCTCGTCCGAGCCGAGAACCGCAAGCGCGTGCTGGCGTCGGGGTGCGGCGCGGTCTCGACGTTTCTCGCCGACTCCCACGCGGTGAAGCACCTGCCCGCCCGTGGCGCAGTGCCGCCGCCCGAGCAGCTGCGGGCGCTGTTCAAGGACCTGTTCGCGCGCGGCGAGCGCTATAACGAGACCGGCGGGATCCACGCCGCGGCGCTCACCGACGGCGAGCGCCTGCTGTTCCACGCCGAGGACATCGGCCGACACAATGCGGTGGACAAGGCGATCGGCGCGGCGGTGATCGCGCACGAGGTCCTCCCGGGGCGGGGTCTGCTCGTCACGGGCCGGATCTCCGCCGAGCTCGCCTACAAGGCGGCCCGCGCCGGGCTCGCGTACGTCGCGACGCCCAGCGTGCCGTCCACGCTGGCCCTCACCATCGCGGGGCGTTGCGGCATGGTGCTCGTCGGGCGCGCGGTGAGCGGGACGCCGCACGTCCACCGGCCCGAGGCATGACGCAGGAGGCGCTGCGGGCCCTGCTCCGCGAAGCCAAGGCCATCGCCGTCGTGGGGCTGTCGCCCAAGCCGTGGCGGCCGAGCCATCAGGTGGGGCGGTATCTCCAGGCGGCGGGGTATCGCATCATCCCGGTGAACCCCGAGCACCAGTCGATCCTGGGCGAGCAGAGCTATCCGTCGCTCACCGCCGCGGCGCTGGACCACCTGATCGACATCGTGGACGTGTTTCGGCGCAGCGAGGCGGTGGGGGCGATCGTGAACGAGGCGACCCGCATCAAGCCGCGCCTGATCTGGCTCCAGGTCGGTGTGGTGGACGAGGCGGCGCGGGACCGGGCCGCGGCGGCGGGCATCCCGTGCGTGATGGACCGCTGCCTGATGGTGGACCATCGGCAGCTGATCGAGACCTGATGCGCCGTGCGGTGTGCCCGCTGCTCGCGCTCCTGGCAGGTGTGTTCTCGGGTCACGGCAGGGCGGCCGCCCAGACCGGCCCTCAGCCCCGCCTTGTGCTGACGCTCGGGGCGGGAGTGGTGGACGGCGGCACGCTGTGGCAGATCCCCGAGCAGCCGTTCTGCCCGGTCTATTCGGGCGGCGGCTGCGCCGCGCCCGCCGACACGCTGCGCCTGGCGCGCGAGCACGGGTCGAGCATCACGGTCGGCGCGGCGGTGAGCTACTTCCCGAGCCCGCACGTCGGGATCCAGGCGGAAATGGCCTATCTCGGTTGGCCGCTGCGCGACGCCTGCGCGACGCTCAACGCGTCTCCCAGCCAGGAGAGCCGGCAGCTCTGCGCCAACGCTCAAGGCGCCTCCCATTCCACGGGTGCCATCCTGTTCCTCGCCGGCGCCGTCGCCCGCGCCGCGCCCCGCCACCAGCTCAGCCCGTACCTGCGGGGCGGCGTCGGGCTCGTAGCCTTCGATCACAGCACGATCGAGCTGTCGAGCGCCGACAGCGCGAGCAACGCCTATCAGATCCTGGTGGACGACAGCCCGCGGCGGCTCGCGCTGAGCTTCGTCGCGGGCGGTGGCCTCACGGTCGCCCTGGGCCGGGCGTATCAGTTCCGCTTCGAGGCGCGCGACGTGATTGCGGGCTTCGAGCTGGTGACCGGCGCCGCGGACCGTTTGCTCGCCCCGCCCACCCGCAGCCGGTTCTTCCACCGCTTCGCCCTGACCATGGGGCTCGATGTGGTGCTCGAGCAGAAGCGCGGGCGGCGCTACTGACCATGCGCGGCGCCGTCCTCGCCGGCGGCGCGGCACGGCGCTACGGCGGGCTTCCCAAGGGACTCAGCGAGCTCGGCGGCCGACGCATCCTCGACCGTGTGGTAGAGGCGCTGCACGCGGCTACCGGGGAGCCGCCGCTGCTGGTCGCCAACGCGCCCGACGGCCCGACCTGGAGGCCCGACCTCCGCACCATTCCGGACGCCCGTCCCGGCTGCGGCAGCATCGGGGGGATCTACACCGCGGTCGTCTCCGGCCCGGGGCCCGCGCTGTGCGTCGCGTGGGACATGCCGTTCGTGGGCTCGGACCTCCTGCGGGAGCTGGTGGAAGGCGCGGCCGGCTACGACGCGTTCCTGCCCCAGAGCGACGGCCGGCGCGGCGTAGAGCCATTGTGCGCCGTCTACGGACCGGCCTGCGGACCCGCGATCGAGCGGCAGCTCGCCGGCGGCGACCTGATGGCGATCGGCTTCCACGCCGCCGTCAAGGTCGGTACACTACCTCTCGAGCGGGTGCGCCGGTTCGGCGATCCCGACGTGCTGTTTTTCAACGTGAACACGCCCGAGGACCTGGTCCGGGCGGAGGCCATGTGGCGGCGACGCGCCTGATCTCGATCATCGGCCATAAGAACGCCGGTAAGACCACCCTGCTCGTGGCGCTCGGCGCGGAGCTCGCGCGCCGCAAGTTCCGCGTGATGACGATCAAGCACGGCAGCCACCCGGCCGACACGGACCAGCGGGGCAAGGACAGTTGGCGGCACTGGCACGAGGGGCTGGCCGACCGGGTGCTGATGGAGGGCCCGGGGCAGCGGGTGCTGTGGGAGCGGACCCAGCAGGAATCCGACCCGATCGCGCTCGCCCGGCGCTACCTCGACGGGGCGGACATCGTGCTGGCCGAGGGCTTCAGGCGCGCCCCGCTCCCCAAGATCGAGGTGTACCGGCTCGCCGCGGGGCCCGACCCGATCTTCGATCCCACGGTACACGACCCCGCCGACTGGGTCGGGATGGTGACCGATAACACGAGCTATCGCGCCGAGTTTCCGGTGTTCCGGTTCTCCGACACCGCCTGGCTCGTGACGCTGGCGAACCTGGCCTGGGACCGCGCCAAAACCCTCGCGCCATGAGATGCTGACCCCGACGGAGGCGGCTCGGACCATCCTCGAGCACGTGGCGCCGCTCGGGACCGAGCGCCGCCCGCTCAGGGAGGCGCTCGACCTGGTGCTCGCCGAGGACGTGGCCAGCCCCATCGACCTCCCCGCGTGGGACAACTCGGCGATGGACGGCTACGCGGCGCGCGCGGCGGACGTCGCGTGCGCCACGCCGGAGCGCCCCGTGACGCTCGCGGTCATCGAGACGGTCCCGGCGGGCCGGTTCCCCACGCAGCCGGTCGGCCCGGGCCGGGCGATCCGCATCTTCACCGGCGCACCGCTTCCCGCGGGAGCCGACAGCGTGGTCCGTCAGGAGGACGTGGAGCCGCTTCCCGACGGCCCGGTGGCCGTGCGAGACGGCCGCGACGCGGGGAAGAACATCCGCCGGCGCGGCGAGGATATCCGGAAGGGCGACCTGGTGCTCGCCGCCGGGACGCCGCTCGGCCCCGCGCAGCTCGGCGTGCTCGCCTCCATCGCCCACGGGACGCCCCTGGTGCACCGCGCGCCCCGCGTCGCGTTCCTGGGCTCAGGCGACGAGATCGTGGACCTGGACCGCGCGGACGAGGTCCTCTCCGGCCAGAAGGTCGCGACGTCCAACTCGTACACCCTGCTCGGCATGATCCGCCGGGCGGGAGGTATTCCCCTCGAGCTCGGGCTCGCCTGTGATACAAAGGAAAGCCTGCGCGAGCACCTGGCAGGCGCCCGCGAGGCGGACCTGCTCGTGACCACGGCCGGGGTGAGCGTCGGGGAGCACGACCTGCTGCGCGATGTGCTGACCGACATGGGGTGCGACATCAAGCTGTGGCGCATCCGGATGCGCCCGGGCGCCCCGCTGGGGTTCGGGATCCGTGCCGGCCAGCCGTGGATCGGCCTGCCGGGGAACCCCGTGAGCACCATGGTCACCTTCGAGCTGTTCGTGCGGCCCGCCATCCGCAGGCTGTTGGGCCACCCGCTGCCGTTCCGGCGCACCGTGCCGGTGTGCGTCGGTGAACCCATCGCCCTCGGCCCAAAGCTGCGGCACTTCCTGCGGGCCGTCGTCGAGCCGGACGGCTCGAGCGGCGGGCTGGTGGCCCGCTTGACGGGCCCGCAAGGGTCCGGCATCCTGACCTCCATGGCCCGCGCCAACGCGCTGCTCATCGTCCCGGAAGACCGGCCCTCGGTGGCCGCCGGGGAGACCCTCCGGGCGCTGGTGCTGGATGATCCGCACCACGTCGCCGAGGTGCCTTTCTAAGTGCCCACCCGCCTGGGGCTGGGACGCGAGCTGCGCCTCGCCGGCGCGATGGCCCTGACCGGCCTCGTTTACTGGCTGAATTCGCTGGCGCAGCCGGAGCTCCGCCTGGGAATCCTGTACGTCGTTCCGGTGCTCCTGGTGGCGCTGAACGAGGGACTGGCGTGGGGCATCGGGTTCGGCTGCGCGACCTCGCTGCTGCGCTTCATCCTCGGCTTCGACCAGCTGCCCGCAGACACGCCGATGCTGACGCGGCTGCTGAATGAGCTCGCGTATCTCGCCGTGGTGGGCATCGCGAGCGCCGGGTTGTCGCAGCTGCGCCGGACGCACGCCCGGCTCGAGCTGCTCGCCACACATGACCCGCTCACCAACATCCTCAACGCGCGGGCGTTCACGACCGAGCTGGCGCATGAACTGGGGCGCAACCGCCGCTACGGGCGCCCACTCGCCCTGATCTACCTCGACCTCGACGACTTCAAGGCGGTGAACGACGCGCACGGCCATGCCACCGGGGACGCCGTCGTGCGGCTCGTGGCGGACGCGATGCGCAGCGCCCTGCGGCAAGCGGATGTCGTCGGCCGGCTGGGCGGCGACGAGTTCGCGGTGCTGATGCCGGAGACCGACGCCAGCGTGGCGCACGCGGCCGCCACGCGCCTCGCCGGCAGCATCCGTACCGTGTTCCGCGGCACGCCCTCGGTCACGGCCAGCATCGGCGTCGTATCCGTGACCGGCACCGAGGCAGGAACGGACGAGCTGCTCCACAAAGCCGATCAGGCGATGTACGAGGCGAAGCGGACTGGGAAGGATCGGGTGGTGCAGGTAGCTATCTGATCCCAGCGGCCGCCCGACGGGTTGGAACGGCACTGTCCGCGAGCTCACTCGCGGAACCGAGCGAGTCTAAACGGGCACCCGGCCCCGATCCGGACGCGCCCGGCGGTCTGTGGTCGCGCGACGGGGATCGGCAGAGCGGCGCTCGACGCCGCTGCGGCGCTCCGCAGGGACGGGGGACTGCTCGCGTCTCCGGTCGCGCACGATGCGGCGGCCGAGACCGCGCCGCCGATCGAGGGCGCGGCGCCGCCGCCACTGGCGCTCCTGGGTGTAGGATCCCATTCGCATGCGCCGGGGGCTGCCTGCACATTCAAAGCCACCGACCCGCCAGGGGCTATCGCCCGACCTGACTTAGAGATGCGGTGTTGGTCATCCCCGACAGGTGACACGAACATGCATCAGGACGTGCCACAGCAGCAGCGCGCCCGCAGCACGTGCCCCGGAAGGTCGTGATGCCCATCACGGTGTCGATTGGCCGAAGCGCACAATTTCACTGCGCAGCAAAAAAAACCCGGCACTGATCGCTCCCCCCTCGGGGGAACGCGACAAAGGCAAACCCGTCCGAAAGGCGGGGACGCAAAGCTTCGAGGCTACAGCCGCGCCCATTGGCGTGCGCCATGCCGGTCGAGCCGCCGAACGTGTCCTCAGGGGGGTTATTTGTGGCTACCGCCAGCGGCCGATGGACCGGCCTCAGCATTACTCTGCCCATAGTCGTGGCTGCGGTTTCCCTTTCAGCCTGCCAGCAGCCGAGCGCGCCCTCCGTCACGGAAGGGCTCCCGGCCGACAGTGCCGTGGATCTCGCCGCGCTGCCGACGGACGTCATCCCGGACCGCTACATCGTGGTCTTCAAGTCGAGCGTGCAGGATCCTCCCGGCCTCGCCCGGCAGCTCGTACAGGCCGTAGGGCAGGGCCGCGGCCGCCTGCGGCATACGTACGGCGCCGCCCTCAAAGGGTTCGCGGCCGATCTCACGGACGACGCGCTGGAGGCGCTGCAGAGCAATCCCAACGTCGCCTTCATCGAGCCCGATCTCCGCGTCCGCCTGCTGGACACCGAGTCCAATCCCACCTGGGGTCTCGACCGGATCGACCAGCGCGCGCTCCCGCTGAGCGGCAGCTACACGTATTCGGCCACCGGGGCCGGCGTGCACGTGTACATCATCGACACCGGGATCCGCACTACGCACGTCGAATTCGGCGGGCGGGCGTTTGGCGCGTACAGTGTCGTCAACGACGGGCTCGGCACATACGACTGTCATGGCCACGGGACACATGTTGCCGGCACAGTTGGCGCTAACACCTATGGTGTAGCGAAGGGCGTGACGATCTATGCCGTCCGCGTGATGGACTGCATGGGGTTCGGCACGACCAGCGATGTTATCGCAGGAGTGGACTGGGTCACACAGAACCGGCAGCTGCCGGCCGTGGCGAACATGAGCGTCGGTGGCACCGCGTTCTCGGCGCTCAACCTGGCCGTGCACAACTCGATTGCTTCAGGCGTGACCTACGTCGTCGCCGCAGGTAACAGCAACGAAGATGCATGCCTGTCCTCTCCGGCCAGCACGCCGGACGCCCTCACGGTAGGCGCGACGAGCAGCACCGACACCAGGGCTTCGTTCTCGAACTTCGGGTCCTGTCTCGATCTGTTTGCACCCGGGGTATCCATCCTGTCGACAGCGAAGACGAGCGACGTGGCCACAGCGACGATGAGCGGGACGTCGATGGCCTCACCGCACGTGGCGGGCGCAGCAGCGCTGTATTTGGAGCTCAACCCGTCAGCGTCTCCCGCCGCGGTAGCACAGGCGATCACGAGCGGCGCGACCAGCGGGGTGTTGGGCAGCGTCGGGACCGGCTCGCCGAACCTGCTGCTCTACGCGGGGGGCTCGGGAGGCTCGACCCCACCACCGCCGCCACCGCCACCACCGTCCACGACCGACCAGCCGCCCTACGCGAGCTTCACGTATAGCTGTCCGCGGGGTCACTGCAGCTTCGACGCGAGCACCTCGACGGACGACCATGCAATCGTCACGTACGCGTGGAGCTTTGGGGACGGCTCGGCGCCGGTCACGACGGCGGCTCCAAGCGTGGCGCACGACTACACCGCCCGCGGCCAGTATACCGTCACGCTCGTGGTGACGGACGCCGCCGCGCAGACGGGTCAAACGCAGCGGATTCTGAGCATCAAGAGAGTCCGGTAGCCGGGGCGCGCCGCGAGAATGAGACAAGGGGGCTCTCATCGGAGAGCCCCCTTGCCCTTCGGATCCGGCAAGCCGTTTATGGAAGCGGGCCGTCCCAGAACGGCTTGTTCGCCACTCCCTGAGCGTCTTTCGAATTCGCCGGTCCAGGATTGCCGGGCAGCGGGACGGTGTCTCCGCTCTTGTTGAAAGCGTCCAGAATACTCGCCCAGCTCAGCAGAGCCGCCCGAGTGGCAGTCGGGCTGCAATACGCGGCCGCCGCGCCCGCGATATTAGCCTGGTCGCTGGAGCTGATCCCGAACGTCGCATTCAGCATGGCCGCCGTGAGCTGCTGGATGAGCTGCATCCGCGCCTGATCGAGCGCCGACCTCCGTACGCCGACGGAGGTCTTTGCGATGTCGGACCAGAACGCACCCTCGAGCTCCGCGACACCAACAGTTCGTGCAGCCGTGCACGCCTGCCTGCTGGCCGACGGGATGGTGAGCCACTCCGAGCTGGCATAGCTAAGGTGGGTCGCCCAGAACCCCAACGTCCGCGTGGCCGGCGTGGCCTGGGTGTTGGTGTAGGTGCAGGTCACCGTACCGCCCGCAGCGAGGGTGATGCTGGCGTTGGGCGTCGCGGTTGGGATGCTGGGCGTTGCGCTCGAGCCGGAGCTCGCGGTGCACACGAGGTTCGTGAGCACGAAGCCTGCTGTCGCCGCCTCGGTAAAGGTGTACGAGCCAGCCAACACAAAGCTGCGGGTGCGACTGCCCGTGCCCGAGGTCGTGGTGATTACGCCTTCGTCACCGTCAAAGGGTGTAGCGTCGGTGACAGCGATGCCCGTGACCGTAGTGCCCGTCATCGTGTAACCGAAGGCCCCGTCGCCACCGGAACTCACCTTGTTGATGATGAGCGTCCCCATCCGGTTGTGGAAGTCCGACTCGTCCCCGTTGCCCTCGTCGTCCTGGTCCTGCACGCCCACGACCGCATCGAGGCTAGACTCATCGACCGTGACGGCGCGCGTTGCATCGTCGTCCAGAGCGAACCCCAGGGGCGTGATGGTTTCCGTGACCGTGTAGGTGCCCCACGGGACGTTGATCAGCTTGAGCTGCCCCGGTGTCTCATCCTGGTCCGCTCCCGTGCAGGGCGCGGTACCGCAGTCTTCCACGGTAAGTGGGGTCCCGCCCCCAGTCGGGTTGGGACTCACCTCGAACGTGGCGCCGCCCTGGAGCGGGGGTGGCGAGTCCCCGTTCTCCAAGCGCTTCTCCCACGACAGCGTGCCCGGGATGTCGTCGTTGGTGATCGTGCAGGTCGCCGCCTCGCCGTTCGCGACGACCACCCAACCGTCATTGAAGGTGCCGTTGACCGCCCCCGCCACCCCGGTGCAGCTCCAGGTCCCCGCCGTGTAGCCGGCGACGGCGCTCTCGACCAGGGTGG